>Ga0209472_1000706_pt1 | contig 19635 bp, 16 predicted proteins | sample GraSoiAngelo_130_FD_185887 | JGI IMG/M metagenome (GOLD analysis project Ga0209472, IMG submission 185887) | Grasslands soil microbial communities from the Angelo Coastal Reserve, California, USA - 14_0929_02_20cm (SPAdes) (version 2) | ecosystem: Environmental > Terrestrial > Soil > Grasslands ...
CGGGCGGTATCGGGGGGAAGATCCGGCGCGACGATTTCACGACCTGTACGCGCCAGCGCGCCGTGGCCCCGCCGACCTGCGAGCTGCGCGCCATCGCCGGCGTGGCCGCGCAGCTGCTCGGCCGCTGGCTCGCCGGCAACCCGGGTGCGAAACTTCGCCTGCTGGGCGTGATCCTCACAGAGCTCACGCCTGCCTCGCAGCTGGGACTGTTCGAGCCGGCGGGCGGCCCGAGGGGCCTTGATGCGGCGCTGGACGAGGCGCGGGCGCGCTTCGGCAGCCAGGCACTGCGCCGCGGCAGCAGCATCGAGTAGCATCGACCCATGTACCTGACGTTCTTCGGCCTCAACGAAAAGCCGTTCGCGATCACGCCCGATCCGCGCTACCTGTACCTGAGCGAGCGGCACGCCGAAGCCCTGGCGCACCTGTTGTACGGCATCAACGAGGCAGGCGGCTTCGTGCAACTCACCGGCGAGGTCGGCACCGGCAAGACCACGATCGTGCGCTCGCTGCTGGCGCAGACCCCGAAGAACGCCGAAATCGCGCTCATCCTCAATCCCAGGATGACGGCGCCGGAGTTCCTGCTGACCATCTGCGAGGAGCTCGGCATCGGCGTGCCGGACGCCGCCTGCGGGAGCCTGAAGGATCTGGTCGACATCCTCAGCGACTACCTGCTGCGCGCCCACGCCAGGGGCAAGCGAGTCGTGCTGGTGGTGGACGAGGCGCAGAACCTGTCGCCGGACGTGCTCGAGCAGGTGCGCCTGCTCACCAACCTCGAAACCAACACGCAGAAGCTCCTGCAGATCATCCTCATCGGCCAGCCCGAGCTGCGCGAGCTGCTGTCGCGCAACGAGCTGCGCCAGCTGGCGCAGCGCATCACTGGCCGTTATCACCTCAATCCGCTGTCGCACGACGAGACCGTCGCCTACGTGCGCCACCGGCTGCGGGTCGCGGGCGCGACCAGCGACATCTTCGCACCCGCGGCGCTGAATGAAGCATTCCGGCTGTCGCACGGCGTGCCGCGCGTCATCAACGTCATCTGCGACCGCGCGCTCCTCGGCGCCTATTCGCTCGACCGGCACCGCGTGACCACGAACCTGGTGCGCGCCGCCGCCGCCGAGGTCTTCGGCCGGCGCTGCACGCCGCACTGGCTCCCCTGGGCCCTCACGGCCGGCATCGCCGCGCTGCTCGGCATCGCCACCGTGACGCTGTGGAGCCTGCAGCCGTGGAGCACGCGCTCGGGCGCAGCGCGCCTGTCGCGCGGGGAGGCGGCGTTTACCGGCGCCGCGCCGGCCGCGGTGACGCCTGCGCCCGCACCGCACCTCGCGGAGCTCCTGGCGCAGCACGCCGCCGAGACCGACACCGACAGCGCGTTCGCGCGGCTCCTCGCACTGTGGGGCGCCAAGTACCAGGCCAACAGCACCGATCCGTGCAGCCAGGCGACGCAACAGGGCCTGGAGTGCGTGATCGAGCGCGGCTCCTTCGGCCAGCTGCGTCTGTACAACCGCCCGGCGATCCTCATGCTCAGCGACGGCGCCGGCACGAGTCACGAGGTGGTGCTCACCGCGCTCGACGACGAGCAGGCGCGCATCGAGCTCGGCGGCACACGCAGCGTTGGCCTCGGCGAGCTGTCGCACTTCTGGCTGGGCGATTTCGTCATGCTGTGGCGGCCGGCCAGCTCGCCGGTGAAGGCGCTGTCGGCCGGGATGCGCGGCGCCGAGGTGCGCTGGCTGCGCCGCAGCCTGCAGCGCCTGCACGGCGTGGCCGATGACGCTCCGGTCAGCGACCTGTTCGACGCCGAGCTCGCCGCACTGGTGCGCGATTTTCAGCGCCGGCACCAGCTCGCCGTCGACGGCATCGCGGGTGTGCGCACGCAGATTGCCGTCGCCGGCGCCCTCGGCGCTCCCGACACGCCGCTGCTGTCCGCCGTCGATACTGATCATCATGGCGGGTGATCGATGTCCTTCATCCTCGATGCCCTGAAGAAGTCCGAGAGCGATCGCCAGCGCCACAGCGGCCCGGCGCTCTTCGAGGTCAAGGTCGCCCCGCCACGCAGCGCCTTGCCGCTGTGGGCCGTCGCGGTTGCGGCGTTGCTGGTGGTGAACCTCGCGATCCTCATGTGGATGCTGTGGCCGCATCCGGCGGCGCGCAGCGCCGACAGCAGCACGGCCGCTACCCGCCTGGCGGCCCAGGGGCCACAGGCCGCAGCCGCAAGCACGCCCGCCCCGCCGCCGCTGTCGCTGACGGCGCCCGCTGCGTCCCCAGCGGCGCCCGCGCTGCCGCCAACCCCCGCTGTCGCCAGCGGCGCCGGCGACAATCCCGACGACTACGCGCCGGCGGCCGAACCGGCGGCCGCGCCCTCGCTCAGCAACCGCGTGCGGCGCGCCACCGCGGACGGCGTGCCCCTGTATCAGGACGCGGCGGCCACTGCCGGCGCGAGCATCCCGCAGCTGCGGCTGGATCTGCACGTGTTCGCGCAGCGCCCGCAGGATCGCTTCGTCATGATCAACATGCACAAGCTGCGCGAAGGCGACTCGCTCCCCGAGGGCGTGCACGTGGACAGCATCACACCCGAGGGTGCGGTGCTGTCGTACGGCGGAGCGCGATTCCTGCTGCCGCGGGACTGAGGCGGCGGCTACTCGGCGACGTACCAGTGCTTGTCGACCTGCTCGAGCACGAAGTGATCGAAGGGCAGCCCCTGGCCCGTCAGATCGTAGGTCGCGCGCTGTCCTTCGTACTCATAGCGCGGCTCGAGCCCCTGCACGATGTGCAGGGTCGCCAGCAGCATCTCGCGCGTGCCCAGGCTGTTCTGACACGCGGCCACCAGCGCCGCCAGCGCCTTCTTGCCGGTCACGCGCCGGAACTCGGGGCTCATCTGCTTGCCGTAGTAGAGGTCGCACTTGCCCTCCGACAGCAGCTTCTCCGAGGTGGCGAGCAGCTCGATGATCCCGGGTTGCGCCGGGGCGGTGCTGCGGCCGCCGCCGCGCAGCGCGGCGGGCGTACGCGCCGCGGCGGAGGTGCCGTGCCGGCCGGCGATGAGATCCTCGATCTGCGCCTCGATCTCCGCCGGCAGCGCCGCTTTCCAGTCCTTGCCGAAGGGCTTGAGGGTGACGACGTTGACCACCTGCACCTTGCCGCGATCGCGGGGCTGGCGGCCGCGGATCAGCACCTCGACCTTGCCGTCCTTGTCCGCAATGCTCGCGATGCCTTCGCCGCCGTCGTATTCCCGACCGGGCAGATACAGCCGGTCGGCGAGGGTTGCGTAGAAACCGGTGTCGGTGAGGTGCTCGATCTCGTCGAGCGGTCGGGCCGGACCAAACAGCCGGTTGCGCACCGTGCTGTCGCCGCGCTTCGCCTCCTCGTGCAGCAGGGTGAGGATCCGCAGCCGCAGGGCCCGCAGGTCATCCGGATGCATCGCGAACGCCACCGCTTCCGGATCGCCGCTGGCGACGGCCTGTAGAAACTCGAGCGCCGCGTTCTTCTGGCTCATGCTCACCCCGGTGGCGCTGACCGCCGCCCACGCCTGCGGGCAGGCCGGCACGATCGCCAGCCAGGCTGCCCAGGCCCACGCACACCTCGGCGGAACGTGTCGCATCACACCTTCAGGATATGTCGCCTGTGACTTCGGTCAACCCCACGTATGACCAGTTTCACAGAATCCGGCGGCCGTTAGCGACAGCCCGCGTGCATTACGTCATGGTAATTCCCGCGGCCGGGCGCCGAGCCCAACGGGCGGGTTTCAGATTTTGACAGCCGTGGCTTCCCACACCAAAGCGCAGAGTTCGGCCGCTACGCCACCCCCGGGCGTCGCGCCGCCGCTCACCCTCATCGGCAAGCAACTCCTGGCCTTGACCCAGGACCGCAAGCTCATCCAGACCCTCAGGCAGGTCGCCGACCCCGCGCACGAGGTGTACGCCGCCGGCTCCGAGATCGATCTCGCCGGTGCATTGATGGCACATCACACCGGGGTCGTGGTCCTGGATGTCGCCGCGCTCGCCACCTCCGCCGGGCAGCTGGCGGCGCGGCTGCACGCGCAGTTCCCGGACATCGTGCTCATCGTGGCGGGCGGCGCCGAGGACCAGGTGGCTCTCTCGGCCCAGATCACCGACGGCTCGGTGCATCGTTTCCTGCACAAGCCCGTCTCCGAGCAGCGCGTGCGGCTGTTCGTCGAGGCGGCCTGGCGGCGCCATGCCGAAGGGCCCGGCGGCCCCGCAGGCACGGCCACGGCGCTCACCGCGCGCGTCCCTCGGGGCGCGAAATGGTGGCTGCTCGCCGCGGGCTTGGCGGCGCTGGCCGCACCATTCCTGTGGGTCGGCCTGAACGCTCCCCCGACACCGCTGCGCCCGGCGCCGGCCACCGCGGGGCGCGCCGCCCCCCCCACGGATGCGGCCCTCGAGGCTCTGCTGGCGCGAGCCGACCGCGCACTGGCCGCCGGTGAGCTGGTGGCGCCGCCCGGGGCGAGCGCCGCGGACCTGTACCGCGAGGCCCTGCGCGGCAACGCGCGCGATCCGCGCGCCGCGAAGGGCCTCGAGCAGACCATCGACAGACTGGTGTCGGACGCGGAAGGCGCGCTGCAGGAGCGACACCTGCAGGATGCGCAGCAGCTCGCGGACTCGGCGCACGCCATCGGCCCCGAGCACCCGCGCGTGGCGTTCCTCCTGGCGCAGATCGGCGCGCAGCGCGAACGCCTGGTGCTCGACAAGGCGCACCACGCCGCCGCCACCGGCAACGTCGCCGGCGCCCTCGCGGCGCTCGAGGACGCCACGCGCGGCGGGCGTCAATCGACCGTCGTCGAGCAGGCGCGCCAGCAGCTCGCGCAGCAGCAGGTCGACGAGCGCGTGGCGGAGGCTGTCAGGCGCGGCCGCGAGGCGCTGCTGCACGGGCAGCTCATCGACCCGCCCGCAGAGAGCGCGCGCTTCTTCATCGAATCGGCGCGCGCGCTCGCCCCCGGCGATCCGCGGGTGCAGCAGGCGACGCAGGAATTCATCGCGCGCCTGCAGGCCGAGGCGGGCAAGGCGCTCAGCGCCGGCAACCCGGACCAGGCGGACAGCTGGACGTCCGCGGCCGCCGCGGCGGGCGCGCAACGGGCCGACGTCGCGGCACTGCGTGCCGAGGCACAACGGCAGCGCGCCGGCGGCAAGGCCGACTCGCTGGCGCGTCTCGCACTCAGCTTCAACGAGCGCCTCGCCGCAGGAAGGATCACCGACCCCGCCGCCGACAGCGCCAAGTTCTACCTGGCGCAGCTGCTGCAGGCCGATCCGGACCACCCGACGACGCAGCTCGCGCGCACCGCATTCGACACCCGCGTGCTCGATGAAGCGCGCGGCGCGCTGCGCGCGCAGGACTATGCGCTCGCGCGCCGCTGGCTCACCGAAGCCCGTGCCGCGGGCGCCGACGCGGCGAGCATCGCAGGCGTGGAAACCGCCATCGGCGCCGCTCAGGATCAGGCGCAGCGCGCCAGCTATGTCAGCGCGAGCTCCATGACCCGCACGCACTACGTGGAGCCGCAGTTTCCCCTCGACGCCAGGCGGCGCGGCATCGATGGCTGGGTGGACCTGCAGTTCGTCGTCAACACCGACGGCTCGGTCGGCGAGCTCACGATCGTCGGCGCCCAACCGGTCGGCATCTTCGAACAGGCGGCGCTCGATGCCGTGCGCCACTGGCACTACCAGCCCGTGATGCGCGACGGGCAGGCCGTCAGCCAGCGCGCGCGGGTGCGCCTGCGCTTTGCCATGCAGCGATGAGCGCGCAAGTCATGAACACTGCGGCCCGCGTGCTGGTCGTCGACGATGACGTGCGCTACTGCGAGTGGCTGCGCCATCACCTGGACGTGCTCCTGCCCCGTTCGAGCGTCAGCATGCTCAATAGCAGCGAATTCGAGCGCTGGTGCACCCAGTTCTCGGGCCGCGACTGCGAGCTGCTGCTGCTCTCGGCTGTGTTCGGCTCGAGCCCCGATGACCCGCAGTCCCCGGGGCTGTCGCTGTTGCGCCGCCTGCGCGAGCAGCCGGCGATGCCCGCGGTCATCGCGCTGGCCGAGGACGGTAACGAGCTCACCGCGGTACGCGCCCTGCACCTCGGTGCGCTCGACTACCTGCCCAAGCGCCTGCTGACGCCCGAGCGTCTGAGTACCGCGGTGCGCGTGGCGCTGCGGCGCATCGAACGGCGCGTGGCGCGGCGTCTGGCGAGCCTGGCGAACCTGTCGCGCGACCAGGCGCTGCGCGCGGGCGCCGCGCCAGAGGCGGCGCTGGAGTCCGGCGCGCCGCCGTCCGCGGGCGAGCTTTCCGCGCTGAGCGCCGCCGAGGCCGCCGCATCCGCCGCCGCACCCGCCGCCGCACCCGCCGCACCCGTCGCCGCACCCGCCGCACCCGTCGCCGCACCCGCCGCACCCGCCGCACCCGCCGCCGGGGCGGCCCCCGAGTCCGAGCCGCTGCAGGGCGCGGGCGTGGTGGGGCTGCTCGCGGGCGCAAACGCCGAGGTCATTCCGGGTTACACGCTGCGCCTGAAGATCGGCGAGTCGGCAAAGGCGGTGGTGTACCTCGCCACCAGCGCGCACCGCGGACACAATGTCGCGCTCAAGGTAAGCAAGACGCTGCGCGACGAAGCGGCCGGCCGCCAGTTCCTCGAGCGCGAGTACACGGCGGTCATGGCGGTCACGAGCCCGCTGGTCGTTGAGATCTACGACTACGGGGTGCACGCCGGCTTCGAATACCTGGCGATGGAGTACCTGCCGCGCGGGGATCTGAAGGCGCGTATCCAGCGCGGCGTGAGCGAGCGGGAGGCGCTGCATCTCGTGACACAGATCGCCGCGGCCCTGCAGGTGGTGCACGAGGCGGGCCTGGTGCACCGCGACCTGAAGCCGCCGAACGTGATGCTGCGCGAGAACGGCACCGTGGCGCTCATCGACTTTGGCCTGGCGCGCTCCCTGGACGGCAGCACCGTGAGCACGCAGACCGGTGTGCTGCTCGGATCGCCCTATTACATGAGCCCCGAGCAGGCGCTCGGCGAGCCGCTCGATGCGCGCTCGGATTTCTACAGTCTCGGAGTCATCTGCTACGAGATGCTGACCGGGAGTAAGCCCTACACCGGCAACACCGCCATGGAAGTGCTGCAACAGCACGTCAGCACACCGCTGCCGCTGCTGCCGGCCGGGCTGGCGCGCTACCAGCCGCTGCTCACGGGGCTGCTGGCGAAGTCCCGCGCCGAGCGCCCGGGGAGCGCTCAGGAGATCATCGCCGCCGCTACCGCGCTGCGCGCGGGCGCCGCAGGCGACGCGCAGTCGAGCGCGGCCTAGGGATTGGCTCGCGCGCTGCGACCACGCTGCTCAAAGGCGCGTCCCAACGCGAGCGCCAGCACGCTCCACAGGGCCGAAATCCCCGCGCCCAGCCAGCCGATCGCCGTGGGACCTGCGCCGAGCCCGCCGGCGAGCCCCTTGTAGAGCGAGCCGGAGAGCGCATCCCCGCCGCGATAGGCGAAGGTGTCGATGAGGCTCTTTGCCTGGTATTTCTCCTCGCGGCTCACCACGGTGAACAGCGAGTCGCGGCACGGGCGCGTGATGGCGTAGTCGGCCACGCGGCGCACTGCGTACACCGACACCAGCACCGCGAAGACCGGCACCAGCGCGAACAGCGCGTAGCCGGCCGTCATGATGAGCGGCACCGAGGCCAGGAGCGAGCGCATGCCGAGCCACCTGAACAGCCGGCCGAACAGCAGGAACTGGATCGTCAGCGATGCGGCCTGCACGCATAAATCGATGCCGGCGAAGAAGCGCGTGCGCTCATCTGCGCTGCCGAACGCCCTGGCGACGAACGCCTGCTGCTCGAGGTACAGGAACGTCGACACCCAGGTCATCAGCAGCACGAACGCCGCGATGCCCAGCAGGTAGGGCGAGCGCACCACCTGCACGAATGCGGCGAACACCCCGCTCCCGAGCGCGCCGTCCGCGCCTGGCGCGACGACGCGGTCCGGCATCGCGGCCGTGGGCGGCGGCGCGCGCGCCCCCTGCCGTCGCTGCCAGCGGATGACCTGCGCCATGAACAGCAGCGACACCAGCAGCAGTCCGGCGGAGAGCGGCAGCAGATTGACGGCACCGAGCGGCACGGCGAGCTTGCGGTCGATGAACGGGCCAATCAGGCCGCCGGTGCTGGCGCCCGCCCAGATGAAACCGAACAGGCGCCCCGCCTGCTCACGGCTGAACACATCCGCCATCAGGCTCCAGAACGCCGCCACCACGAACAGATTGAACACGCTCACCCACACGAAGTAGGTGCGCGCGATCCAGGTGTGGTCCGCCTGCACGCGGAACCACACCCAGAAGATGAGCAGGTTGGCGGCGAAGAAACCGTACACCCACGGCAGAAACACCGAGCGCGGGAAGCGCGAGGTGAGCCAGCCATACAGCGGCTGCAGCAGCAGCATGACGGCGAACACGCCCCAGAAAAGGTAGGGGATGTTTTCCAGCCCCGAGGTGATGCCGAGGGCATCGCGCACCGGCCGCAGGATGGTGTAGCTCGAAAACATGCACAACAGCGTCGTAAACGACGCCAGCAGCGCGGGCGCCTCACCGGGCTGCAGGATGATGAGGCGCCGCAGCACCTGGCTCACGAGGCGATCAGCCAACGGTCAGTCTCACCCGCGCGTGGGGCGCCAGTGTGCCACAGCCCCGGCAGCCTTAGCGCGGGCGCGACCTGCGCTTGACGGCCGGGACGCGGGCGGAGCACGCTTGCGTGACACTGTTGGGGGGAAAACGTGAAAAGAAGAGCTTTCTGTGCGGCCGGGGTCGCCGCGCTGGCCGCCGCAACCTTGCCCTGCCGTCGCTTGCTGGCAGCCACCGACGGCGAGCTCGCGGCCACCGGCCTGGACGGGCGCCAGCTGAACCTCAAGCCCAGCGAGCTCGGGGAGCTGCGCGCCGCACTGCGCGGCGCGCTGCTCACCGCAGACGCTGCGGGCTATGACACGGCGCGCAGGCTCTGGAACCCCGCCTTCGATCACAAGCCGGCGCTGATCGCGCGCTGCGCCGGCGCGGCAGACGTGATGCACGCGGTAAGCTTCGCCGCCGCGCACGGCCTGCTGACCGCGGTACGCGGCGGCGGCCACAGCCTGTCAGGACAATCCGGCTGCGACGGCGGTCTGGTGGTGGACGTGTCGTCCATGCGCGGCGTGCGGGTCGACCCCCTCGCCCGGCGTGCACGCGTCGAGTCCGGCGTGCTGCTCGGGGAGTTCGATCGCGAGGCGCAGGCTTTCGGGCTCGCAACCACCGCCGGCACGGCGGCGGACACGGGCGTCGCGGGACTGACGCTCGGCGGCGGCGTCGGGCGCATCGGGCGCAAGTATGGCCTCTCGTGCGACAACCTGACGGCGGTCGATGTGGTGACCGCGGACGGGCGGTTCGCGCGCACCAGCGCCACGGAGAACCCGGATCTGTTCTGGGCGCTGCGCGGCGGCGGCGGCAATTTCGGCGTCGTTACCTCGTTCGAGTACCGCCTGCACGCGGTGGGCCCGATGTTGTTCGGCGGCACCATCGACTACCCCTTCGCGCAGGCGCATCAGGTGCTGCGCGGCTTCAGCGAGTTCATCGCGGGCGCGCCCGATGAGCTGTACGTGGACGTCGCGCTGCAGCCGGGCGCGGGCGGCCAGCGCATCGTGGAATTCGACGTTTGCTACTGCGGCCCCCCGGCAAGGGCGCAAGACGTCGTGGCGCCGCTGCGCAAGCTCGGCAAGCCGCTGCAGGATCGTCTGGCGCCGGCGCCCTACGTGAAGCTGCAGGGCGCGACCGACGCGCCGCAGGTCAACGACAACGCCGCCTATATCAAGGGAGGCCTCATCCGCGACATCAGCCCGGCTCTGGTCGCTGCGCTCGTGGATCACTTCGACAGCACGCCGCTGCCGAGCGGCATGGTGGTCTTCCAGCACCAGGGCGGCGCCATCGCCCGCGTGGCGCCCAATGCCACCGCGTACTGGAACCGCAAGGCGCTGTACAACCTGATGGTGTTGGCGCTCTGGAAGGTGCCCGGCGACGGCGCGGCCGCCAACACCCAGTGGGTGCGCGCCGGATGGGACAAGCTCGAGCACTTTACCGACGGTTACTACGTGAACCTCAGCGAGCAGGACCAGCACGAGCGTCGCGTGCACGCAGCCTACGGCGATAACTACCCGCGGCTTGCCGCGCTCAAGAAGCGTTACGATCCGGCGAACCTGTTCCGCCTCAACGCCAACATAAAGCCCGCATAACGGCCCGAACCAACTTCCGACCTGCGCCGGCGCAAGAGCGTCGCTCCGCCGGCGCTGCTCGCGGTACGCGCGCTGCAGCGCTTGACACTCAATCCTCATGAAGGTGCAATGCGCGGTGCCGACGCCGCGTCCGGCCGGGGGACCGAAGGGCGATAACAGAATCCATGCATCTGGTTGATACCACGCTGTTTTATTCACCCACCAGCGGTGGCGTCAAACGCTATCTGACGGCCAAGCACGCCTGGCTCGCCGCGCACAGCTCGTGGGAGCACACCATCGTGGTCCCGGGACGCGAGGACCGGTTGCAGCGCGGCGGCCTGTGCACGCTGTCCGGTTACCCGGTCCCCGCCACGTTCAATTACCGCCTGCCGCTCAATCCGCGCCGCTGGAGCCGGCTGCTGGAAGCGCTCGAGCCGACGCTCATCGAAGCCGGCGACGCGTTTCACCCCGCGTGGTGCGCCTCGCAGGTCGCACGGCGCCGGGGTATACCGGTGGTGGGCTTCTATCACTCGAACGTGCCGCAGATCATCGGGCGCCGTGTCGGCGGCGCGCTCGCCGAGCCGCTGATCGGCCGCTACGTGCGCTGTCTGTACGAGCGCTTCGATCTGGTGTTCGCACCGAGCCGGGTGATGTGCGAGTACCTCGAGGATCTCGGCGTGCACCATGTCATGCACCAGCCGCTCGGGGTGGATACCGAGGTGTTTCATCCGCGGCGGCGCACACCGGCGCTGCGTCCGCGGCTCGCTCTGCCGGCGCACTCGCGCGTGCTGATCTTCGCCGGCCGCTTCGCCGGCGAAAAAAACCTGCCGCTGCTGCTGCAGGCTTTCGCGCGCCTCGGAGCTCCGTACCACCTGCTGCTGATCGGCGGGCAGCGCGCGGCGCGCCCCGCCGCCAACGTCACGGTGCTCCCCTACCGGCGCGACAGCCTCGAGCTGGCGCGATGGATCGCCTCCGCCGACGCGCTGGTCCACGCCGGCACCAAGGAGACCTTCGGGCTGGTGATCCTGGAGGCCATGGCGTGCGCTCGTCCGGTAGTGGCGGCGCGCGCCGGCGCCTTTCCGGAGCTCATCGACGAGAGCGTCGGGGTGCTCGCCGCGCCCAACTCCGCCTGCGGCATGGCGGAAGCGATCGCGGCTCTCTACGAGCGTGACCTCGAGGCGCTCGGCGCCGCCGCGCGCGCCCGCGTGCTCAGACAGTTCACCTGGCAGCGCGCCTTCCACGGCCAGTTCGCCGCGTACGCGTCCCTCCTCGGCGCACGCCGGCTGCCGCTCGCGCCGGCGCAGATCATCGAGCTCGGCACGCCGACGCCAACCTCCTGAGCCTGGAGCGCCTGACACTTCAGCGCCGCAGCGCGCGCAGCACCGCGAGGCCGGCGCGGGTCGCGGCGAGCGCAAGCACGATTCTCCACATCCAGCGCTTCGGTGCCGGCACCGTTCGCGGCGGGAGCGCGCGGTAGAACTGCGCGGCGATCTCGCGGTGCAGGTGCACGGCGGCGGCGGCGATCAGCCACTCGCGCGGTGGACTGTATATCCGATACTGGTTCGCGCCCAATCGCTCGACCACGACATCGTCGAGCGCGTCGGGGAATGCGGCCGGCGCCGCGGCGCTGAAGGCGAGCGCGGTCGTCTCGCCGGGGCGCTCGGGCGTGCCGCCGATCAGCGTGAGACCGAGCGGCCCGCTCGCGCGCCGGCAGCGCACCGCACCGCGGAAAGTCACCACCGGCTCAGGCATCGAACCGCGGCTCGCAGCGAACCTCGCTGGTGACCGAGTTCGCGATGAAGCACTCATCGTGCGCGCGGTGGTGCAGCTGCAGGATGTCCGCGCGCGCGGGCAACCGCTCGCCCGAGAACGCCACGCGCGGGCGCAGCGTGACGCACACCATGGCGGTCCGTCCGGCGGCGTTCCTGCCCATGACCCCAAGGGCATCGTCGCTGTAATCGTCGACCCGCCAGCCGCCGGCGGCGGCCAGCGACAGGAACCACAGCATGTGGCAGCTCGAGAGCGCCGCGACCAGCGCCTCTTCCGGATCGACCGCTGCCTCGACCGACAACGGCACCCGCACCACCTGCGGCGAGGACGACGCGGGCACCTCGACACCGCCGTCGAAGCGCCAGGTGTGCGCCCGGCTGTAGCGATTGTCGGTGAACGCAGCGGCGCCGCGCGCCCAGTGGACACTGGCCCGGTATTCGTGCCCCGCCATCGCTTTACCTCCGTGCGCCGGTGCGCGGGATTGTACGATAGCGTATGGGTCCCTCCGACCTGCAGCCGCGCCGCGACCTGACGCTCACGCACGCCACCTCGCTCGTGGTCGGTATCACCATCGGCACCGGCATTTTCCTCAAGTCCGCCGCCATGGCCCAGGCGGTGGGTACGCCGGCGCTGGTGCTGGCGGCGTGGGTGGCGGCGGGCGTCGTGGCCATGCTCGGCGCCCTGTGCTTCGCCGAGCTCGGCGCGCTGCTCCCGGAGGCCGGCGGCGAGTACGTGTATCTGCGGGCCGCCTTCGGCGAAATCCCGGGATTCCTGTACGCCTGCAACAGCTTCGTGCTCGGCGGGGCGAGCATCGCCGCGTACGGCGCCGCGGTCGCGATCTTCGTCTCCGACATCCATACCTTCGACAAGCAGTGGTTCGCGTACACCCTGCATCTGTTCGGCGCCGATTACTCCTGGCAGTTCGGGACGCGCCAGCTGATCGCGATCGGCGTGATCGGCGTGTTCGCCGCCATCAACTGCGCCGGGGTCATGGTGGGTGGGCGCGTGCAGACGCTGCTGGCGGTGGCCAAGGTGGCGGCGATCATCGCGGTCGCCGCCGGGGCGTTCGCCTTCGCCGACGTGCACGACTGGTCGAACCTGGCGGCGCCCACGGGCAGCGCGAGCGGCGGCCTCGCCGGCTTCGGGGCTGCGATGTTCGCGGCCCTGTGGGCCTACAGCGGCTGGCAGTACCTGCCCATGGCGGCGGGCGAGGTCCAGGATCCGCAGCGCAACCTGCCACGCGCCATCATCGGCGGATCGCTGCTGGTGCTCGCGATCTACCTGGCCGTCAACACCGCGTACCTGTACGCGTTGCCGCTCTGGCAGGTCGCCAGTGCCAACTCCACCGCCTACCCGGAAGCCCCCTCGGTCGCCGCCCGCGCGGTGCAGACCTTCCTCGGCAGCCGCGCCGCGGCGGTCGCGGCGTTGATCTTCCTGATCTCCACCGTCGGCTCCCTCAACGGCACCATCCTCGCGCGGGCGCGCGTCTCCTACGCCGCGGCGCGCGACGGGCTGTTCTTCGCCGGCTTCGGGCGCTTGAGCCCGCGCACGCGCGTGCCGCTCACCTCGCTGGTGCTACTGTGCATCTGGGCCGCGCTGCTGGCGGTCTCGGGCACCTTCGATCAGCTCACCAACATGGCGGTGATGTCGTACGCGCTGTTCTGGATTCCGGTGATGCTCGCGGTGCTGGTGCTGCGCCGCCGGCTGCCGCACGCCAGGCGGCCCTATCGCCTGCCGGGCTATCCGTTCGTGCCGCTGGTGTTCATGCTGGTCATGGTGTGGATCGTGATCAGCGCGCTGCTCACGACTCCGAAGGAATGCATCGCGACGGTGGTTTTGATCCTGTTGGGAATGCCGCTGTACCCGCTGTTCCGCAAGCGCCGCCTGCAGCGGCCGCCGGCGGCGGGCGAGGCCGCGGCGGCCGCCCTCACTCCGCCTCCAGCTCCCAGAGCGTGAGCGGCGCGCCGCGGCGCAGCCAGAACCCCAGCCCCGCTTCGCGAAACTGGCGCCGCAGGCGCGCACGGTACCAGTGCGCGCTGCGCAGGTGGACGTCAGCATCGGTGCGCTCGTGATCGCAGTTGCGCTCGAGGTCCAGGCGCGTGAGGGCGCTGAAGTACAGCACGCCGCGGCACAGCCGGCCGAAATTCGCGAGCGCCCGCCGCGCCGCCGCCGCCTCCAGGTACTGCAGCACGTCGTAACAGATCACCAGGTCAAAGGGCGCTGGTGCGCGGTAGGTCTCGATGCGGCCGCGCTGCCAACCGTAGCGCCGGCACAGGTACTCGCTGCTCTCGAGTGCCACGTAGTGCGCGCGCGGCAGCAGCCGCCGCAGCGCCGTGCGCAGCATGCCGGTGCCGCAACCGGCTTCCAGGATGCGCCGCACCGGCAGCCCCACGTGCCCGGTGAGCGCGGCGATGAGGCGCGCCCGCGCCTTTATTTCGCGGCGCGTCGCCACCGCGGTGCGCGGATCGAAGTAGTAGCGCTGGTAGTACTCGCGGCCGAAGCGCATGGTGGGTGTGTATGCTACCGCTTGCGATCCTGGCCGCACGCGATGCGCGCTCGCCGGCGCGCGGCGGGCGCCCGAATTTGCGCTCCACGTCTGCCGCGCTGCACACTGCGCCGCTTGCGGTGCAAGCACGAGGAGCGGACCCATGAGAAGGACAGGCAGAGCGGGCCTGGGGCTCGCCGCGGCGGCTGTGGCGACGGCAGCTGTGCTGGCGGCGCACCCGAGCGCCGCCCAGACCCCGCCCGACAGTGCGGCGGGCAAGTTCACGCTGAGCAGCACGGATATCTCCGCCGGCGGACAGATTGCCGAGAGCCAGGTGTTCAACGGCTTCGGCTGCAAGGGCGGCAACGTCTCGCCGGCGCTGTCCTGGAGCAATCCGCCCCCCGGCGCCAGGAGCTTCGCACTGCTGATGCATGACCCGGACGCGCCCACCGGCAGCGGCTGGTGGCATTGGGTCCTTTACAACATCCCCGCCAGCGTCAGCTCGCTTGCCGCCGGCGCCGGCGACCCGCACAAGAGCCTGTTGCCCGCGGGTGCGCTGCAGGGGCGCACCGACTTCGGCACTCCCGGATACGGCGGGCCCTGTCCGCCGCCCGGCAAGCCGCACCGCTATTACCTGCGCCTGTACGCGCTGAAGGTGACCAGGCTCGACGTGCCCGCCGATGCGACCGCCGCCTATATCGGATTCACGGTGCGCAGCCAGTCGCTGGCGAAGGCCGAGCTCATGGGTGTGTATGGCCGCTAGCGGCCCGCGCGACCGGCGGCCGGCGATATGGCCATGGCTGCTGATGCCGGCCATCGTGCTGCTGGTGTTCTACGCGCTCTTCAAGGTGCACCAGCGGCCGAAAGCTCCCGCGGCGCCACCGCCGGCGCGCACGGCGAGCGCGCCCGGGATGAGCTGAAGCGCTTATGCCGCGCACCCGCACACGAGCGCGTCGCGGTCCCGGGGCCGGCGCACCACAGGAACGTGCGCCGCGAGTCGGCTTCGTCAGCCTCGGCTGCCCCAAGGCGCTGGTGGACTCGGAGCGCATCCTCACGCAGCTGCGGGCGGAGGGCTACGAGGTGGCACCGACCTACGAAGCCGCCGACGTCGTCGTGGTCAACACCTGCGGCTTCATCGATGCGGCGGTGGACGAATCACTCGATGCGATCGGGGAGGCCCTCGAGCACAACGGCCGCGTGATCGTGACCGGGTGCCTGGGCGCGAGGCCCGAGCGCATCCTCGAGCGTCACCCGCGCGTGCTGAAGGTGACCGGTCCGCACGCCTACGAGGACGTGGTGGGCGCGGTGCACGAGCACCTGCCGCCGCGGCATGACCCGTTTCTCGATCTGCTGCCGCCCGAGGGAGTGCGGCTCACACCGCGGCACTACGCGTATCTGAAGATCGCGGAAGGGTGCAACAACAAGTGCAGCTTCTGCATCATCCCCTCCCTGCGCGGCCGCCTCGCGAGCCGTCGCATCGACGAGGTGCTGCGCGAGGCGCAGCGCCTGGTCGCGGCCGGGGTGAAGGAGCTGCTGGTGATCTCGCAGGACACCAGCGCCTACGGCGCGGACCTGCGCTACGCGAGCGGCGCGTGGCGCGGCGCGAGTTATCAGACACGCTTCATCGACCTCGCCCGGGGCCTGGCGGAGCTGGGAGCCTGGGTGCGCCTGCACTACGTCTATCCCTACCCGCACGTCGATGAGGTGATCCCGCTGATGGCCGCGCGGCGCGTGCTGCCGTATCTGGATGTCCCGTTCCAGCACGGCAGCCCCTCGGTGCTCAGGCGCATGCGGCGCCCCGCGCACTCGGAAAACACCCTGGCGCGCATTCGCGCCTGGCGGGCGCAATGCCCGGATCTCACCATCCGCAGCACCTTCATCGTGGGTTTCCCGGGCGAGACCGACGGCGAGTTCGCGCAGCTGCTCGCGTGGCTGGATGAGGCCGAGCTCGATCGCGTGGGCTGCTTCAAGTACTCGCCGGTGGCGGGTGCCGCCGCCAATGCGCTGCCTGACCACGTGGCGCCCGAGCTGCAGGAGGAGCGTTACGCGCGCTTCATGGAGCGTGCCGCGGCGATCAGCCGGCGGCGCCTGGCGCAGCGGGTCGGCCGGCAGCTGCGGGTGCTGGTGGATGCGGTGCAGGATGGCACGGCGACCGCGCGCAGCGAAGCAGACGCGCCGCAGATCGATGGCGTGGTGCGGATCGAAAACGCCGGCACATTGCGCCCCGGCGACTGGGCCGAGGTGCGCATCGTGGCCGCGGACGACTACGATCTCACCGGCCGCCTCGCTTAGATCGCGCGCGGCGGCCGGCGCGCTCGCAAAGAGACTTCAGCCCGCAGACATGCCCAGCGATCTCATGATCTCCGCGGCCTTGTCCTTCACCGCCTGAGCCTTGGTCACGGCGGTGGTGAAGTCACCCGAGGCGGACGCGTTCGAGGCCTCACTCCACATCGACTTGAGCGAATCAACGCCCGACTTGGCCGCGGCGAGGCCCTCCTTGGTGACGCCCTTGGGCAGGTGGTGCGATGTGGACAAGGCAGTGACGCGGTTCTCGGTCGCATCGACCATCTTGGGCACCTCGGCGCTGAGCGGACCCCAGGCATCCTTCGCCCTGGCGAGCGCTGCCTCGGCGTCGGCCTTCTTGGCCTCCGCCGCATCCTTCAGGGAGCTGATCGCGGAATTGAGGGTCGGCGCCCCCGTCAGCACGGCCTTGTAGTCGCCCTTGGCGAGACTGTCCTTGAGCGCCGCGAGCTGCGCGTCGAGCGCCTGCAGCTGATCCGGAACGTACTTCTGCGCCTCGTCACGTACCGCGGCCAGGGCCGTTTCCGCGCCCGCGACCGCCTGCTCGGCCGGCCCCTTCTGGTTCGCACAACCGACGACGAGCACGGCGGCCAGCGCCAGCAGCCAGACAGAGTGCTTTTTCATAGAGTCTCCGCAAGGAAACCCCTGACTTCAGTCAGGGGAGGAATTGCGCTACAGTCTTGCCCGTCGCGCGTATCCCTATCGACGCATGGCGGCACAGCCGAATATCGGGGGATTGTTGGCGCAAGCCGGCCCGTCGTCGAAGTACGGCAAAGGACGTTGACGCGCTCGGCACGATCCAACAACCGGTGTAGCCCGACAAGGAAATAGGTTGGGCCGGGAGCTTCGGCTCTCGTGTAAAGCTCCGGCATGTTCGGGGAATTCTGCAAGGTCTGCTTGCTCCTCAGAATAAAGCCTCTGACTTCAGTCAGGGGTTGCTTTACTTGTTGGAAACCTCTCATTACATTTTCTTGGCGGGGCACGTGAAGCCGCGGGGACCGCGTGTGCCGTGATATGTAAATGACATGTAAAGCGTAGCACGAAGGGCCGCGCCCGGGCGGGAGCGCTGTCGCGCTCAAGTTCCATTGGTCCAACAGGATCGAAGCGAGCGCCACGCGCTCACCGAGATCCCACCTAGCGTGAGCGTGGCAGAGGCCAGCACCGCGGCGCACGACACCGTAACACAGCAGTCCCGCGAACAGGCCGAACATGCCCGCCCGGGGGGCAGGTTGGCAACCCCCGAATACGCCACCGCTTCGGGCAACAGCAGACCCGCGACAGACAGCCCCGCGAGCAGGTCCGCGCTGGAAGCTCTTGTTGTCATGTGCCGGATATCTTAACTTGCGAGCATGGATGATCGGCCCTCCCTGATGCGCGAGCTGGCGCACGAGCTGCGCGACGCGCTCAGTCCGATTCGCGCGGCGATCGACCTGTTACGCCTGCGCAACTTCGACACCGAAGTCAGCCGGCGCGTGGCGGAGAAAGTCGAACGGGGGCTCGATGCCGCGCTGGCCGCAGTCGATGCCTTTGTGGCCGCCGATCAATCGGAGAGCGGCACGCTCACGGTCGCCGTGGCGCCCATTTCCCTGGTCCAGATCGTCGAAGACGCGCGCACCGCGCTCACGCCGCTGCTCGCGGGGCGCGCACAGCGCTGTGAGTTCCCGCCGCCGACGCGCCCGGTCGAGGCGCTGGCCGATGCCGCCAAGTCCCTGCGGGTCATCCGGGCGATGCTGGAGCAGGCGAGCGCGGTCGCGCCGCCGCGCTCGGTCATAGAAGTGCAGGCGGCCGACGGGGATTCGGGGCCGCAGATCCGCGTGCGCTTCTCCATCGAGACGCCGGACCCGGTCGCCGAGCACTGGTTCGAGAGCTACGGCGCACGCGCGCGCGGCAGCCGCATGGCGCTGCGCACGGCGCGCCATGTCATGAGGTTGCAGCAGGGAAGCCTCGATCTCACCCTGCGCTCTCCTGGCGCCGGCGAGCTGGTGGCGGCGTTCGCGCCCGTCGGCGCCGGGGGCGTGTCCGCTGGTGACGGCGGCTCGCGGCCGGCCGCGCCGAACGAGGAAGGTCGCGCCGCAAGCGGCAGTGCCCCGCCGCGCCCGCGCATTCTCATCGTCGAGGACAGCACCGAAGTCCGGGTCATCTACCGCGAAGCCCTCGCTGCCCTGGGTTACACGGTGTCGGAAGCCGGCAACGCGGAAGAGGCGCTGCGCACGACGGTCGAGGCCGCACCCGATGTGGCGCTGATCGACATCCACCTGCCGGGGATGAACGGCTACCGGCTCGCCCAGGCGCTGAAGGCGCGGGCACCCCCCAACATGCGGCTGGTGATGTTGAGCGGTATGACGCTCGATGACACCACCCTGCGCCTGTCGCGCGATGCCGGCTTCGATGATTGCATCGACAAGGCGGCGGGTCCGAAAGCCCTGCACGCGCTGCTGCAGACGCCACGCGCCTCGCCCGCCTCCGCGGCCATGCGGCCGTGACGCAACCGCCCGCTGCCTGGCGGGCACGGGTACGGCCGGCGCGCGGCTTCGCTGACTGCTGCACCTGCGCGGCAGTGTGAGACTCACGGTCCCCCGGCTACGGACTGCGACCGCGGAGGACGCGGAGAGCATCCGCATCCTGCTCGAGCGCGCTGGCCTGCCCACGAGCGACCTCACCTCCTCGAAGCCCGAGTTCATCGTCGCTTACGAGGATGCCGAGCTCATAGGCACGGGCGCCCTGCAGCGTTTTGAGACGATCGCATTGCTGCGCTCGGTGGCCGTCAGCTCCGGCCGGCGCGGTGGCGGCATCGGCCGCCTCATGGTCCAGGAGCTGGAGCGGCGCGCGCGTGCCGCGCACGTCACGCAGCTGGTGCTGCTCACTCAGACGGCGCG
>Ga0209472_1000714_pt1 | contig 19483 bp, 21 predicted proteins | sample GraSoiAngelo_130_FD_185887 | JGI IMG/M metagenome (GOLD analysis project Ga0209472, IMG submission 185887) | Grasslands soil microbial communities from the Angelo Coastal Reserve, California, USA - 14_0929_02_20cm (SPAdes) (version 2) | ecosystem: Environmental > Terrestrial > Soil > Grasslands ...
CGATCTGGCTGTTGCGCTTTAGCTCCTCAACCACATTGGTGCTGCGGCCCGGATTAACGGTCGCGAACACGTAGGTCGGGAAATTCATATTGGTTTGCATTGTTGGTTTTTCTACTGCATTTTATTGCAATACAGTAATGGATGTTACTTGCATATAAGACTTTTATTACAGACCCCACGTTCCATTACATAACTGTAAAGGAGAAAGGAGCTTGACAATCCACCGAAACAGCGTAAGCGTCCCAGAAGCCGTACGCGAGACTCTAACCCGAAACTACCCCGTCTACCAATGCTTGAAAATGAAACTCATGAACTTCCACTCCCTCGCAGAATTCATCCAACCCCAGGTCCAACAACTGAGCGGGAAAGAGCCGAGCGTCAACACGCTAGTTGTCGCGATCAAGAGATTCTCGGACACCCTCGCCAACGACAAAAGCCCTGACGCGGCCAGAGTCCTCAAAGACGCGAGAATCTCCCTTTCAAGCGGCATAGTAGACGTGACGATTAGAACACCACGAAACCAGTTCTTTACCATAGTCAAAGAATTATCAACGCCGCAGGCGAACTCTCAGAGTTCCCCCACATCTTCCCCCTCTCAAACTCGATCAAGCTGATTCTCCCCGCCGAGGACTACGCCCTCGTCCACGGAAAAATGGAGCATCTCCGGGAAGCGGCTGCACAGACAAACGTGGCCAAAGTCGTACTCAACCTGTCGCCGCACGCCGAGATGACTCCAGGAATAGCATCCTACATCACTGAACTATTGTTCAGAAACGGCGTAAAAATTCTGGACGCGTTTCTAGGCTACGGCGACATCATAGTGGTCGTCGACGACAAGGATGGACCCCTCGCCTATGACGTTCTACAACGAGAGATACAAGGCCCCATGCCAAGAGAATGAGCTTCGAATTGGTGCATCTGCGGGAGACCGCTGAGAAGTACACCAGTCACGACACTGACACACACAGGGTCTATCCGAGACTCGTATGGAAACGGAGAAGCGAATCTTCCTAGCTAGGCTTGGTGACGCGTAGAGTTTTCTGGGTAAATCGAGGACTCTCCGTTTCAAAGGTGAGAGCACCGTCTTCAGGAGGATTGGCTTGCTAGCCTGCAGAAGGCTTTACGGTTCCTGACCTTGCTCTTGGAGCTTCCTCAGAAAGAAAGTCCAGCCTTCGATGTGTTCGTCCCTTGTCTTTTTCGCCTCCGAGCTTTTCGAGTAGCCTTCATGGTGAAGGGTGAGCTCTGTTCCCCCGTTTGGCATTGGGCGGAAGAGTACTGTGACCCTGGTTACGTCGATGGCTTCATGGTCCCACTTCCACGTGAATCCGAGCCTCTTCCCTCTGTCGAACATGGTGAACTGGCCCCGGAGATGCCAGTCTTGTCTGGGCCAGGAAAAATGAAATGTTCCACCTACCTCTGGCTGTAGCTCTGCCGTTGGAGGCCACCATTTCTTGAGCAGATCGGTTCTTGTCCAGTAGTCGAAGAGTATGGCTGGGCTGAGATGAGGGAAGTCTGCGACGATAGTGATTCTGTCTCTCGCTGTTTCGACTAGTTCCAAGTGGGGCCTAGTCATTGCCATGGCGAGATCCCGCTTAGGCATGCGATCGGCGTTAGGAGTATTTCTTTGCATGGAGTACAATCGGAATAGCCGGTTTAACTTCGTAGGCAAAGGGATACCACTGGTAGGCGGTGGGACAGTCAAGCTGACCGTTCGGATAGGTCTGTTGGTACCTTCCACAATCGCCTCCAATCGCAGCTGTCAGAGTTCTCTAGACGCCTTAGGGGAAAGGTTGAAGTTGGAAACAGAAGTATTCTGAAGGAGCTACCTTTCTCCGCCTTGTCTAGCGGTGGTCTCCCCAAGTATACGGGAGAAACGCTCTTGGGGAGCCACGCTAATTGACGAACCCGGACCGATGGTCGATGATCCGGGGAATCGGTTTCAGAGTGAGCCTGAGCTGATGGGCTTCTCGCACAAAACTGGGCGTTCTCTCAGAAAAGCGAGGACCTTGGAACAGTCCGGGGCTGACGGTTGGGAATCTCATATTGGTTCGCATGGGTGCTTTTTTTTGTTACTAACATGTAATAGGTGTTACTCGCTTATAAGCCTTCTTTAAAAATAACCCTATGTCGAATCAGGAGAATGCGAGGTCGGAGCACGCTGACTCAGTTCAGCAATTGCCCATTCCGCCGGGGCAGAGTAACGTCTTTACAACGTTAGTGTTTTGGTTTTCTTTTCAGCCCTGGGTTCTAGCTTGGGAAGTGTTATTGCGAGTATGCCTTCAGACATTTTTGCTGACACTTTTTCAGCGTCTACGCTTTCTGCAAAGCCTATGTTTCTACGGAATGTGGAGAAAGCTCTCTCCCGATGCAAGTAGGTCTTCCCAACTTCCTCCTTCTCAACGTCAGATTCAGCGCTCAGTGACAGCTCGTTCGGCCCCACGTCAATTTTCAAAGTCTCTTTCTTCAGCCCCGGAACCTCTGCCTTTACCAGATACTCGTTGCCAGAGTCGATAACATCAACGTAGGGAACCCGCGTCGGCAGCTCGATCTCAACGGGCCACTCGAATCCTCTGAACGGGTCCCAGGGGATCAAGCGGAATGGTTCTGACAGTCTGTTGAACTCTTCAATCCAACCGGCTTGAGGCTCCTTAACGGCAAGAGCAGTCTTCTTCTTTGCAATGGCATGAGTGGGTTTCTTCGTTGTCTTCTTGGCGGATTTCGCCTTGGCTTGTTTCTTTGACATTGTCATAACTTCATGGGTCCGGATGTTGGAGTTTCTTATATGAATTCTTCAGGCAGTTCTTGGCTCTTGGTCACAGTGCAGAGGACGAGCGGGTCCCGGGAGCCTCACGAACTCCGGTTATGTCATCTCTAGTTTTCTGAATGATTTCTGAGGGCTAGGAGGCGAACGGAGTAGGCATTCCATTTCGAGAGACCGAAAGAACTTTGAAGCAGGGCAAGTGCCCTCGCTCGGCAATGACTGAGAGGAAAAAGGAAGACGAAAAGAAGCCTGCCAGATTGGCACCATTCGTTGAGCCTCAACTATTCCTGGCTGTCGAAGAGGCGAATCGTAGACTGAAAGAGATAATGAAGGTTACAGATCCAACAACAGGATTGTACAGGTCTATCCAAAGAATAACCGAAGTCAGCGAAATGATGCTAAGACGTCAAGACCAGTTGAGGAAGCTGTACGAACCATCCGAGAGCGTGAGGAAGTATCTTGAAAGAATCAGGCAACTGGTCGAGCAACTCACTCGAACAAAGATGGATCAGTTACCCACGATATCGAGAACCCTCATCCCCCAACTTGAGGGAGAAGTCTCCGGCTATGTCGAGACATTTGAACGTGCACTAGCAGAGAAAGAGAAAGAGATAGAGGCCCTAAAGGCAGAGCTTGAAGCGTTGAAGTCGAAAACGAAGAATCAGCATGCAGTTTGATGGAGCGGGCTCATCCCATCAGAATGCGGGAATGCGGCTCGACTTCGAACTGCTATTGTTCGGATGGAGAGTAAGACTGTTAGCGCCTTGGAAAGGTATACTCAGTCGCGCGTAGATTTTTCGTGCCAGCCAGACTAGCGTGTACAGTATCAGGAACGCAACTGCCGTCCCGACCAGCACACCCCCGATTAGTGTTGTAAAAATTGGAAACAGCGCTCCGCCCCATAAGCTGAGGATCAGTGAGATGAAGAACACTGCTAGCAACACGAGTAGTGCAGGGTGGGATCGCGAAGGGTTTTGACAAACGAACAATGTCTTATGAGGGCTTGGCCGGGCAAAAAAGAGTTGCTAAATCCCTTCAAACGAGACGGGCGCACAATAAGCCCTGATCCGGGATCTGGGAGGGTGTTCCATATTATCCCGAGTTTACGCCGGGATGATGCCGCCACTACGCACATTGAAAATTGCTAATTCGGCTATTCTGAGCTACAATCCAAGGAATCTCTTGGAGAAACGGTTTCAGACAAGAAATAGGATCACCAACCATGATTTACAAAAAAAACTTTCTCGCGACACAAGACCACTCTTTGGGATCTCTTATCAGCGGCTACTCTACTGGTGCGGGTCGGGCAGGCTTCTCATCGCTCTTCGCGAACCGTAAGAAGGAGGTCATTCCCGGCACCTTCCGACAACCAGAGCGTCAGCTGGCCAAAGGATAGCACAAAAGTCCGCAAGCGTTCCAGATTCGGATCGACTCGTGCGCATAGAGCGGTCAGACTTCGCTCAGGCCGCCAAGATTGGACTCATGATGGAATCATCAAGTCGCAGAATCTCTCGAAGCTTGTCTGGCCTCGGGAAGCCATTCTTCAATGCCCGGGCCTTGCGACTATGGTTCTGAGCTTCCTCTCTCAGCAGACACTGCAGAGATTCGAAGGCTCGAGATGCGTCAATCTCGGACACTATGATAATGTCTTCTGGTGGACAGACCAGGATCCCAACAAGACTGATCCTATTCAGCGTCAACTGAGCAGTCATCGCGGTAGCAATCTCTCCCAGTCTCTCCGTCCCGAAGGGAAGCAGAAGACAAATCTCGGCGAGTTCGGGGGAATAGCTGATAATCTCTCTGGGCCGAAAACTCTGTCTAAAATTGTTGAGAGCTTCTTGGCCGGCTATCACCCGAACTGAATCTGAACCAACTATGACTCTGAAAATTTCGCCCCTCATCGACCTAATCGTGCTTGTGAACTCGGCTACCCTCTTCATGATATCCGGGGCGTTCTCAATCGTCAAGTAGGCCATTCCACTCCGCATCGAGATATTGCAATCCTTGAGGACTAGTCGATTGCCGTCCTCTCTCCAGCCGTCTAGCGGATAGCGTCTGAGAATCCCAAGGACCGCATCAGGCGTCGAATCCACGGCGCAATTCTCCAGAATGTATCTGGAAAGTGCTCTCGAATTGATTATGCCTCGTTGGAGGCCGGTCCTAATTGTCGGGTCGGATTCGATGATCCGTTCTACAGTTCGCCGAACGGCAGCCACACATTGAACGTGCCCGTTGCGGACGGATTAGCGTTAAGGCTATTACGATAGCTTCAGGGGCAAAGCCCGTATACCCGGACAGCATTCCAGCTTCCGATGCGCAGGATAACAGTCGAACTAACCGCCGCAGACATTACCAAGGCATTGGGGAAATCCCACAGATTCGACGACCATATCAGGTCTTTAGAGGTCCTAACGTTTCTCAAGAGCACTCCTAATGAGATCGTTGAGATCTGCAGAGTTCAGCTCAACGATCCAGCAGCAAGCATCACGGACGTTTTTACCCACCCATCCGAAGAGGTAAGTGTCCTGCAGCAGGAAGCCGCTGACACTTACGTCTGCTTCTACAGAAAACGCCCGATACGCCGCCTTCTCAGCATTGTGTCGTCTGTTCCTGGAGGATACCTTTCCACTCCGTATGAAGTTAGAGATGGACGGCTCAGAATCACACTGTTGGGGAATACTAGGAGTCTTAGGATCTTCCTCAAGACCCTTCAAAAGGTGGGACTACACCCCAAGATCGTTCTTCTAGCTGATGCAGTCTTCTCGCTCAATTCGCCCCTTGGGCTCCTGACGGAGAAGCAGAAGACTGTCATCATCGATGCTTTCAAAAACGGATACTATGACTTTCCCCGTAAGATAGGTTCTGAGGCGCTTGCCAGGAAACTGGGTATCCGTGAGCCGACTCTGGTCATCCATAGAAGGAAGGCAGAACGCAAGCTGTTCGCGCACATGCTCGGCATGCCTTCGAAACGATGAGTCAGCAGAGTACTTCGGAACAATCACCCGGACTCCCATAGGCAGAAAGCTGTAGTGAAGAAGGCTGCCTTTCTACTTCACAGTCTCGTGACTCACCATCCGTTCATCAACGGAAACAAGAGGACAGCCTTCGAAGTTGTAGACGCTTTTCTAGAACTGAACGGATACGTTCTCCGGGCCAAGACTGACGAGATCTACCGTGTTCTTTCCGATCTGGGAGCTGGCAACGCGTCAGAGACGCAGGTTGAGGATTGGATAGTAACGAATTTAGCCAAGAAAAAGCGAAGATCTAGGGCAGAATCATGACACAGCAACCAAGGAAGAAGAAGGGCGTCGAAAAGCCCAACATCGACAAGGAGTTTAGGAGGATCGCCGAGAAGAACCTCCGTAGAGACCTCGAACTCCTAGAAAAGCTCGCAAAAATCTAGTCCTTATTCTGAGAGATACCAACCGAAGAAATCTCCAAAGTACTCGATCCTCGAGACGCTGCTCTTTGTACCGGAAGCTGAAGTTTCTATGAAGAGATAGATTCCTCAATCTGCTTACTGGCTCCACGGCCCTAAGGATAGGTTATCGCGAATGTCACCGGTTTCTCGGCTGCTAGGTTGAACCATCCTCTTATCGCCGTTCTCTCGAAGCCCTTGAGGGTAAGTCGGTTGGGCAAGGGAACTGTGCAGACTCCGAGTGAGAAAGCGGAAGAGACCTTGCTAGCTATGAAGGAGTTTAGGCGGTATTTGGAGGGTGTGGAGAAGGATCTTAGTCGTACGTCGAAGAAGTTTTCGAACCGGGAGATTGCTCAGGGTGTCGGTTTTGTGGCTGCTGGAATTCATGAAGCGCTCAATTATTTGGAGATCGTCAAGAAGGTGATTGTGAAGACTGAGCGTGTGGTTGCGAAGAAGAATATCGGTTCTGAGCATACGACTGTATCGACGAATCCACCTTGAATAAGCCAGCCTCCGACGAGAAAATCTCCTTCTCGACTCGTCTCAAATAGCTGTAGGCGACGTCTTTATCGCCTGTATCTGGTTCTCATGTGACAGATATCTCTATTAATGTACTATGAATGTAGAAGCTTCGTCTTGACGAAGCGCGCACACCTACTGCAGGCCGCCTCGGCCACGTTCATTCTTGCAGTCGCCATACTCCTCCTTCCTCCCGGCACAATATTTCAAACTGCGCACGCCTCAACCGTGACGATCCATCTGGTAGCATACTACGCTTCGGGCTGGAACGGAACAACAAATCCCAACCCGACAATAGCCGTTGAGCAGGGAGACACTGTAACAATCGTCTGGTCAAACGGGGACTCCGGCGTGTATCATCAATTTCTACTTGATGTTGACAAAGACGGTACCGATGTGTCAGATTGTTCGCCGTCCGCGGACCCTTGCACTGGCGTAACCACGACAGGAGGAACGGTCACATTCAAGGCTAGCACGGACGGAAGTTTCACCTACTACTGCACGGTCCACCCAGGGAGCATGAAGGGAATGTTCATTGTTCAACCACCCGGCTTCTCGATGGCACCAAATCCATCCTCGCTCACCATCTTACAGGGCTCATCAAGCGCTTCAACCATATCCCTCAGCAGCGAGCATGGGTTCACTGGAACAATCAATCTTGGCGCATCCGTCTCGCCCACGGGACCCACCGCATCTATGATGCCGACAAGCGTTAGCGTTTCCCCCGGATCACCCGCAACATCCACAGTAATCGTCTCCACGAGCGCCTCAACGCCCGGTGGGACCTATACTGTGACAGTCAACGGTGCGAGCGGCTCGACCACAAACACGACAACAGTCTTGGTAACAATCACTGTTCCCCACTTCAGCATAACCTCTAGTCCCGCCTCACTCAGCGTGATTCAAGGCGTATCCTCTAACAGCAGCACGATAACTCTGACAAGTCTCAACGGATTCTCCGGCACAATCACGCTAACCTCAAGAGTCTCTCAAGCAGCGCTGAGCCTTTCTTTCAACCCAGCTTCCGTCACTATCTCGTCAGGAGGAAGCGGAACATCGACAATGACTGTATCAACTTCTACAACTCCACCCGGATTCTACACTGCCACAATCAACGGTACGAGCGGTTCAACTGCAAACATGACAACAGTCAACATTACTGTCACCATCCCAGACTTTAACATAAAGGCCAGCCTTCCCTCCTTGAGCATAGCTCAAGGCTCTACAGCAACCACAACAATCACCCTTACAAGTCTCAGCGGATTCAAAGGCACACTAACGCTCACGGGAACCGTTTCTCAACCTGGGCCGACCGTAACATTCAGCCCCGCATCAGTCACTCTAGCATCAGGAGGAATTGTGACATCAAACATGACGGTGTCAGTTCCGGGAGGAACCTATCCAACGGCAACGGGCAGCTACCCGGTCACCGTGACCGTGACCAACGGGACCTTGACCCATTCCACAACCGTCGAGGTAACCGTAGGATCTATCACATCGGGAACTGGCACCCTTCCGCTAACCGTATTCATCGGCGTAGCCGTCGCTATCATCGCTGTAGCCGGAGCTGCCATTTATCTGCTGAGAAGAAGAACTGGTCAGACCCCGCCATCTCAGTAATCTAGAAGTATCTTCGATACGAGTCCGTACGCAAAAGTCTTCCGCGAGCTATGAGGCGCAATCCCTAGATATACCGGTATTCTTAAATCCGGAACGCGAGCCGACATCCTATTATGAAAATTGTAGCATCCCTCATTCTAGCACTAACACTCGCCATAACCATAAGCGGAATGCAAGGCGCAGTAGCCTCTCCAGCCCTCAGAGTTGACAGTACCCACTTCAACACCAATACGCTAGCAGGCAAGCTCGCCTCGGTACAGAGCACCCCCGGCCTCCTCGTCACACTCTCCAACTTCTTACAGCAGGAAGCTGACATGAGCGATCTGGCCGCGAACCCTACTCCTAACACTGCTATCACGCCGACATACGTCCTCAGCAGCAACCTCGACGGCTCGACCGTCACAGCCCCCGACGTAACCGTCAACCAGGACACTCTCGCGGCTTCACAGAACGAGCCGACCATAGCTGTGGATCCGAACAATGCGAACCGGATCGTCGCGGGATCAAACGACTATGTTACGCGAACATGGTCGTGTACTGTCGGAGGCACTCCGTGCAGCGCTCTCGGCGACGGCTATTCCGGAACACACTATTCCAACGATGGCGGCCAGACATGGTGCTGCGTAGCCACAGACCCATCACATTTGGGAACACTCATCCCAGGAGTAGAACGTCTCACCGGCGGGATTTACGATGCAGGCGGCGACTCCACCGTCTTCTTCGACAATCATGGCAACGTCTACTTCGTCGGCCTAGGATTCGACCGGACAGCACCGCCCAACACCGTCACTCTGAGCAAGGGAGCCTTCGACACTAGTGGCGCTCTACACTGGGGACCACCCACGTTCATCGGACAAACAACCGCCCCCTCAACCCTCAACGACAAGCCTTGGAGCGCAGTAGACAATAACCCATCTAGCTCATTCTATGGACGGATCTACGTCAGCTGGACACGGTTCATCTTCAACCCGCACACTGGCGGGTATGTCCAATCTCCCATAATCTTCGCTTACTCGACTGACGGAGGCCAGACCTTCAGCACATTACAACTAATCTCGGGTAACGTTCTCTACGGCCAAGGCTCTCACGTCATGGTCGGACCCGATGGCACCGTCTACGTCCTCTGGGACGGTGACACTCGCCTCGGATCCTTCGACAGCACATGGATGACCAAATCCACGGACGGTGGAGATACTTGGACCCGGCCCCTGGCCATCGCGCCCCTAGTCGACATCCACTCGCCACAAAACTCGGTCTTCAGAGTCAACAGCTTCCCAGCAGGAGCAGTCGCTCCGAACGGGGACGTCTATGCCGCATGGTCGACTGAAGCCCTGAACACAGCAACCTCTTACGGAGTCGACGCGACCTGCTTTTCGAGCAATACCGTCTGCCACGCAGCAGTCTACTGGAGCAAGTCAACCGATGCTGGAGCCAGCTGGTCAACACCCCAACTCGCCTTCGCCGCTCTCGACGCATCCTCTCGGACAGCCATCGGCTACCCACAAGCCCAGCCCAGTGGCGGCACACTAATCGCCCCCGCAGCCCAACGAGTCGACACCTTCTTCCCTGCTGTCGCCATTGGCCCCAACGGCAACGTCTACATCTCAAGCTATGCCGCAGATGTTGTTTCTCCGTGGCAGACCTGCGCTCAACCCGCCAGCCCCACAGCTGTTGGACGTATTAATTGCCTAACGCTCGGCAACTACGTCAACAACGCACGACTCGACTATGTCGTCACAGACCTAACAACCAGCACAACTCAGACAGTCACCACACACCCGATCAACTCGCGATATCACTTCGGTGGAGGCTTCATCGGCGACTACACAGACCTAGCAGTGGATTCCAACAACAACTTCCACGCCGTATGGTGCGACACGAACAACGTGCAGACAGTCGTCTGGTGGTACGGCTTCCAGTTCGTACCCACGACAGTACACCAGCAAGACATCGTAACCGCAACAGGATCATTCTGAGAATACAGCATCCACCAGAAAACCCCCTTCTTTTTTTAGATTCCTAATTCTGTCTGATTTGTTCCATAGATCCCGTGGACTACAAGTCTTATAATCGACGGTTCGAACGACGGTTCTATGCCTTCATCTAAGATGGAAGTAAAGCATCTCAATTCCCCAGACGAGGTTCGCAAGTTCGAGAATGGAAAGATCGAGCTTGTAAAAATGGGCGGAGGCACGATAGGCCGAGCCAAGTTCGAACCCGGATGGAGGTGGTCGAAGCATGTGAAACCGATAGCGAAGACCGACAGCTGCGAAGCTCCCCACTTTCAATACCACGTCTCCGGCGTTCTTCATATCGTGATGAATGATGGTACCGCGAAGGATGTCGGCCCCGGAGAAATATCGTTAGTGCCTCCGGGTCATGATGCGTGGGTCGTTGGAAATGAGCCGGTTGTCGTGGTCGATTTCCAAGGCTTGACGGACTATGCGAAACAGTCCTCGAAAAAATAGCGGTTCAAACCGCATCAAACACTGGGACGCGCTATCCCAACCGCCAGTTCGTTCGAGAATCCACTGAAAGTAGAAAGCCTAAAAGGAAATGAAACTGCGCGAATTTAACATAAACCAGGTCGAAGGGAATCGACACTCCGCTCGTCCTTAGGCGTGCTTCTCTGGTATCCGATTCGCTTAAACACAGCCAACGCGCGGTCTCAATGAGGTTCCGTTCCAAATCTTGACCACGCCTGCCAGATTCGACGCGGCCCCGGCGTTCTTGCTGATCCTAGGAATCGTACTGATTACAGTGGGAATGACGGTCGGCCTAGGTAAGATAGGGGATGCGATGGTTATGAACAATCCCGATGCAGGGAACCTCTACAATCCCGCGAACGTGTCCCCAACGGTAGGCTACGCTGGTCTAGTCATAGGAGTCTTCGTCGCTATAGGATCAGCGTTCATAGGCATCGCCGTTCACAAGTGGAAATGACCTTTCGCAGCCGGAATATTCACGTGCGATGCTGACGTTGGATCAATAACTCGGCCGATTCTGCTCTGGCCTACTCTCATTCTGATAGGAACGATCCTTGCACTGTCCACGGTGACGATCGGCAACTCGGCCAGCGGCTATGGCTTCCCCTTCCCGTGGAAGACTGGAGGGTGCCCACCACCTGGCATCGCAATTTCCGCGTCATGCTTGCTCGCCATCGGCTCTGACTGGCTAAGCTTCGGGCTAGACGTACTATTCTACACGTTCATGATCTACGGATTGGTTTTTGTCAACTCCAAGTATCGCGCCAGAAGACGAGCCCAGTCAGAGCTCACAAATGCTCATCTGCATATTCAACGATCCGGCCTATATCAGTCGCGATATGAGGAGTATCAGCCCGATCGCATATGCGGCCGCTCTGTGAATCTTCAACAATAGTCGGGCATTCTTGTTAGTTTCCATAGCATACTTCTTCTCGTTTGTCAGGACTGCCATGTGATGCATCTCGACCACCGTGATCCCGAGAAAGACTGCTAGGCCGAGTCCGACGAGGTCGATCCGTAGCGCTTGGATGTAGTAGCTGGCTAGGACGGGCATGAAGCCCCAGGCGACACCAAACCCTGCGTACGTGTGCAACCACTTTGGCTTCTCGATGGGATAGAACAACGCGAAGAATCCTCCCAGAACAACAAAGATGAGGAACCAGATCGAGTAGACCAGCGACATGTAGGCTCCAACAGCGACCCCCACCAGAACGGCCAAAACGCCCACAACTCTAATCGCCTCACGGTTCATCTTCGGAAAATATGGAAGATACTTGTCACTGCTACCCGCTATGTCGATATAGTGGGCTCCTATTACGAGACCGAAGAATCCCGCGAGCATCGTCAACAGGTATCGGTCTAGGTGGAACTCGGGAGCTAGCGTCGAAGCTACGGTAACCCAGGAGAAGAGGACCAGGCTGAACGGCCACCGTAGACCGAACCACCAGACGTTCTTTCTCCAGATTCCGACAAGATCAGGTTCGACGAGGGGGAGAACCGGATCACTCATGAGTCGAGCTCGGCCTCGGCATATTTAGCTGGTCTCGTTCCACGCTTGATCTAGCCTACCGGTTCCGGGTTAGTCTTGGTAATCCGAACGGGGAGCTTGCTCAAATCTGTTCAACCAGAACGAAACTATTGGCACATACCAAACCAGGAGTCTGACGTGTATTCCAAGGAAGAACCAGTCCCATGGGGCAGCAAGCGAGAGGAGCACTATGACTGTCAGGAGACTTAGCCTGTTTCTGATCCTCCGGAACCTTATCATTATTTCTCCATCGACGAGATGCTCTTCTTCCTGTGCGATGATGTGGGCAAAAATGGCCAATATCAATAGCGAGCCAGCGAAGTCGGCTGTGAATAGGATCGACGCATACTCCTGAACGCTGAGTGGATTGAAAGTAGACACGACCTGATCAAAGAGGTATGGGATGATTGCAACGAGCATGAGGAGAACAACGTTGAGGAATGTTATGAGACGGGTCTCGATCGGTAGAACCGACATGTCGCTCGTGTAGATTATCCAGCTTGTAATCAGGATGAGGAAGACGAAGAGAAAATCAAGAATGTTCCTGTTGATATCGCTAGCGCTCGACGATTGGCTGTTGGTTATCACTAGGCTGATCGCGCCGATCGACAACGACAATCCGTAGATCAGGTCAGAGAGAGTCTCCAGCCTCGGTCGAGGTCTTCGCGGTGCCCGTCCTCCCTCTTGCGTAGACAATACTCCTTGACTGAAGGTCAGCCTGCATTTGACGTTTTACAAATGTCAACAGTGGATACAGAGCTGCAAAAATTCCGTAGGCGGTCTAGGAAAACTCGAAGACACTCTTCATATGGAGTATGCACAGACGTTCCTAGTTTGTAGAAAGGACTCGTCCGTTGCCAACAAAGAGGGGCATCCAGAGAGTAGTCAAGGGGTATGTGAAGAAACTGGGTCCAAGCATTTTCGTCAACAAGGCAATACTAACCGGGTCTTGGGCTAGGGGAACGCAGCGAGAGGATAGCGATGTTGACCTCATAATCATTTCCGACGATTTCTCGAAAATGCCGTTCTCTGAGAGATTGAGCTATCTCCACAAAGCGTGGACAAACAAGATTCCGTTGGAAGCGTTTGGTTATACAGTGGACGAGTTTCGACAGTTGAGACATAGAAGCATCTATGTGAGGGACGCTATCCGCAATGGATTAGTTCTAGACGAGAGTGGGTCTTGACAAACTAAGAGGAGAGGTGTTGGAAGCGGTCGTATTATCAGGCCAGTCACAAAGTCCGATCAAATGAAAGGCCGCGACTAGCCAAAAAAAAGCTGGCTATTTGCCGAAGGCTTCTCGTACAAGTATCGTCCGAAGACACGCAGGCTAGAACCGAGCAACCGTCCGTCGTAATAAGATCTGGACGGATTTGCGGTTTAGTACTTTAGCTGGCCCACTGTGTGGTCGAGTATTCGGTTTCGATGATACGGATTCATCTGGGGCGCGGTTGGTGCAAGTGCAATTTCTACGGGGCGCGTTGAGATGGTGCGTGGGCCCAGGTTTTCCTTTACCCATTCTGGTACAATCACTGCTCTCAACAATTCTTGCACTGAAATGCCCCTCTTCTTTGCTTGAGAGGATACTGTGAGGAAAGTCTCATCGGCCAACGAAAGCATAATCTTGTTCAACGCTTAGAACCCACTTAACTCATAGATAGCTATATAGAGTATATAATCATTTCACGCGCTATACGCATCTTAGGCCATCGGAAGACTGGATCGCGTGCTTATCATTTCGCTGACCGCTGGCCCACGTGAGTTTCTAGGAACTTCGCCGCTCTCTTGATCGCATCGATCTCGTTTTCCCGCCGCACGAACCCGTGGCCCTCATTCTCGTAAATCTTGACGTCAACTGTCACCCCATTCTTTCTCGCCGCTTCAGCCATCTGCTCAGTCTCCTTAACCGGACAGCGAATATCATTCTGTCCTGCTAAGAGTAGAAGCGGAGCGCGGATCCTATTAGCGAAAAATAAGGGTGAACGGTCCTGCCAGAGGTCGCGGTCCGCGACAGGATCACCCATCAGCCATTCGTCATTCTTTTGCAGAACAGGGTCTTCGTTCTCGTGGGCTGTGAACCAGTTGGCGAGCGGGACAATGCTTACTCCCGCGGCCCATATGTCCGGGTATTTTGTCAACGCCATTAGTGTCAGGTATCCTCCCCACGAGCCGCCGGTAATCGCGATCCGGTTGGGATCAACGTAGCCGGTAGTCTTGAGGTAGTCGACAGCTGCGACCAGGTCTTTGAGGTCTCCTCCGCCGGCATCCTTTCTAAGCGACTCGGTGAATTCGCGCCCGAAGCCGGTCGACCCGCGGAAGTTGGGCGCGATGACCAGGTAGCCGTGGCTTGTGTAATATTGAATGTTGGGAAACCAGCTGTTGAAGTGTTCCCACTGGGGGCCCCCATGGGAGAGGACGATGGCCGGATGGGAGTGATCGGCTTTGATGTTGGCCGGGACGTATAGGAAACTGGCAATAGGCGTCTGGTCAAAAGATGGATAGACGACGAGCTGGGGGTTGACGAAATTCTCCCGGTGAAGACCACCGACCAGGGAGTCAGTGATCTGTTTCAAGGTTCGAGCTTTGAGGTCATAGACCCAGATGTCGTGTGGACTATCGCCTAACGCGTGGATAATCGCGAGGCGCTTCCCGTCCGGCGAGAATCTCGCGGCACGGACAACTCCCTGTGTTGGCGGAATCTCTTCTTCCTCCCCATTGAGATTTCGAAGGAGGAGTCTCAGGTTCCCTGCCTCGTTCACGATGTAGGCGAACCTGTCTTCCGTCGGGGACACGTCCACTAGTTGGCTGTCCCAGTCTTGCAAGGTCAGCCATTGAAACTCGGGTCCCTGCTTCAGTTCTAGCAGAGCGACAGCGTCTATTCCCCGATCGTTTGCGTTGCTAGTAACGTAGACCCGTTTACCATCTCGGGTCCAGCCTCCGGTTATCGTGGTTGACTTGTCGTCAATCGGGGCAAGCATTGTCTCGTTCCCCGTCTCAAAATCGTAGACGCTTGCACCTGTATACTGATAGTTCCGGGTTCTTGTCAGCGCGAGCTTGCGACCGTCCGGGCTGTACTCGAGAGACTCGCAGTCGCCAGCCTCGTGTCCGATTATCTTCTTGATCGTTCCCTTGTCCGGGTCAAAGTGAAAAACGGGATATGTGCCCGGACCATCACGCTCTCCGGCGAAAACGAGCGATCTTCCATCAGGCGACCACTTCGCGTCCCGGTATCCTACCTTGTCAGTGTTTGTGATGTTGCGGATCGTGAATTCTGTAAGATCCAAGAGGTAGAAGTTCGGCTTCTCGTCCCCCTGAATATCCTGCGCGTAAAGGAGAAACCGACCGTCTGGAGATGGCTCCTGAAGAAGGGTTCTCTCGTCGCTTACTGTTAGTTGTACGGGCCAGCCGCGGTTGCTAGGGACTGCCCAGATGTTGTAGCGGCCTGTTATGTTCGTGTCGAAGTAGAGATGTTCGCCGTCTACAGACCATTGCACGCTGAGTATCGCACGTGTGTGGTACAGTGTGTCAATGTCCAGTGGCCGATGACTCGGATTGGACGGGCTGGTAACTGTTCCACTGGCCAGTTTCGTGGCGGGTGTAGAAATCAATCGGACCACTAGGATCTGGGATTTAGAAGCCGGATAAGGTGAAGTTACTATGTAACGTTGTCGAGAAAGTCGTCTCAACCACTCCGCCCAGCAAGACAACGTTGGCTGTAAACACGAGGTCGAGCCTGTACGAGCCGTTGGCACGGACTCCTTGATCGACTGAGAGGTAGATAGTATGGGTCCTGGATCCGATTCCTCCGCTAATGTTCGTATGTCCGAGATCTATTGTCTGATTCGATGGATTTGTCAATGTCATTGTTAGGGTGATGTTTGTAGTGCCCCCATTACTCGAAACGCTAGAGTCCGAAGTTCTGACCATTCCCTGGGTCCGGATACTGAAATAGTATTCCCATGCAGTGACTACTTGGCTTGTTAATGTGATATTACTCGTCGTCGTTGTCCCAGTAGTATCGTTGAAACTCATGATTTCTAGGGGAACCCTGTAATTTCCGGCCAACGCGACAGGTGTGGCCACAATCGCTATTACAGCTATTGCGATTATGGCGAGTATGAGCTTCTTCCTAGACTTCGCTTTGGGTGCGGGAGCTGCCATGTCTTCTTCAAACCGCACGCCCGAGAAGCATTGAGTATTAGATTTTGTTACTATTCCCAAACTCCATGAGTAGATGGGACCGTTTAGAGCTTGTAAGCGTGATCAGTCTATCTTTTATCGGCGACTTGCAATTTTCCTACTGAGGCTTCTTGGGAATCCCTGTGCTGGTTTCTAGATTAGACAAGCTCGAAGAGCAGGTCTTTCACCACGTCTTCGAGCTGAATCCTAGACAAGCGGTAATGCTGGGCCTACATGATTATGACGGATTGTTGCCGGATGTTTCACCCGATCGGCTCAAGAGATGGGCTGACAAGGCTGTCGGACTGCTCCAGCGGATCAAAGACGAATTTCATGAGCTCGACAAGGAGGGACGGCAAGACGCTCAGTCGATGGAAACAATGCTGGAGAGAATGCTGTTCGAGATTCAAGATCTGCGCGCGTACTCGACTCGGCCGACGATTTATGCGCTGCAGCTGAGTGCTACTCCTTACGTCTCCCGTGAGTATGCGCCTGTCGATGCTAGGATAAGCGCGGTGAACAAGCATCTCCGCACCATTCCCGGGTTTCTAGATCAAGCGTCGAGAGATCTTGACGGAACCTTAGCAGACCCGATCGTCGAGGTCGCGATAAAACAGACTCAAGGCGTCATACGGGACCTCGACGGAGACGCGGCCCGAGAAGCTGCAAAAGCGAACGTGGCAATCCGAGAAGAGTTCGAACGGTCGAAGGCTGAGGCTGTAATCTCGATGGTTGAGTTCATTGAGGCACTCCATGAGGAGCATAAGACCTCAATGGATTTTGCGCTCGGAAGAGAACGTTTCCAGAAACTACTCTGGGTCAACGATAGAGTCAGCCAACCAGTCGAAGAAGTGTTAGAGTTGGCCATTCGCGACCTAGAAGCAAACACGAGAGCGTTGAGTGAGGTTACTGAGAGAATTAGGCCGGGGGCAGCTGTCTCGACGATTCTTGAGGAGATTCAGCAAGACCATCCCACAGCCAAGTTGTTGATTGATGATGCGGCTGAGGGATTGCACGATCTAGAAGGTTGGCTGAGGGAGAGAGAGCTTGTTCGTATTCCCCCTGGGACCCGGGTCAGAGTGGTTCCTACTCCGTCCCACATGCGAGCCACGACCACCGCGGCAATGTCGTCGCCGGGTCCGTTCGAGAAGGAAGGCGTAGAAGGACTGTACTACGTGACTCCTCCAGAGGATGGGTGGGACGCGAAGAGAACAGAGGAATGGCTCCGCCATCTGAACCGTGTGACGTTGAAGGAGATTGCGATTCACGAGGTCTGGCCGGGACACTTTACTCACCGCGTCTTCCAGAAAGAGTATGGAACCTCGATGACGCGCAAGGCCTACTGGAACTATGCGTTCGGCGAGGGCTGGGCACACTATTGCGAAGAAATGATGCTGGACGAAGGGTACGGGGTTGAGCGGTTACGGTTTATTCAGTTGAAGGAGGCTTTGTTGAGGGACTGCCGTTTCATCGTCTCCTTCAAGATGCACACTCAAGGAATGACACTTGATGAAGCGCGACAGTTCATCATGAAGAATGCGTGGATGGAAACGGGACCTGCTGAGCGGGAAGCATTGCGAGGGACCTTCGACCACTCCTACTACGGCTACACTCTAGGAAAACTGTTCATCAAGAAAGCCCGAGAGCGGTTCTTCCACGCCCATCCAGACGAGCCGATCAGAACGTTCCACGACAAGTTGCTAAGTCTAGGGGGCGCACCCGTGGGCCACCTGGAATCGCTCATCACCTAGGCGTTTCTGTGCTGGCTTGTTGAAGCGTCTGTATGCGTTTGCGCCGATAGTGTAGCGCCGTGTATACCAAGGGTAGCGCTGAAGCAACTACGACAATGATTGCCAGTATCACCAACGAGGGATCCGCAGCATTTGCAGCCGGCCTAGCTGGTAGGTCGTAAGTGTAGATCGTGTCGGGTGTAGTGAAGTAGAGTTTGTTGTTGGGTCCCAGTTCGACGGCGATTATTCCGCCCGATGCATTGTAGAGCTGGGTCATCGATAGAACCGAGCCGGTTGCATTGAGTTGAAGCTGAACTAGGTTGCCGGTGGTGTATTCGCCGAAGATGTAGCTGTTCGGAGCGACGGCGGCTATGCCGGTGGGTGTTACGATGGGGTTGAAGTCGACGACTGGGTCGATGAAACGGGGATCGTTGCAGATGCCTACACACGTGGGCCAGCCGTAGTTGCCGTTTCTTACGATGATTAGGATCTTGTCATCACTGTTCAGTCCAGGCATAGTAGCAATTAGACGATTATTCGAAGGGTCGAAGTCGAAGCCGAAACTGTTCCGTATTCCCGATGCGTAGTCTAAGCTTCCAGCTGTCGGATTGTCGTTCGGGACTGAGCCGTCCGGGTTCATGCGGAGCATCTTCCCAGTCATTGAACCCTTGTTCTGAGCTTGCTGGTCCTGGTGGAATTCGCCGACCATCGCGTACAGCTTACCATCTGGTCCAAATTTGATGTAGCCCCCGTTGTGGTAGACGGTATTCGTTGCGCTGCTCGTCACGTCGAAGATGTCTCTGGGACTGGTACCAGTATTGCTGTTGGCGGTGTAACGGACGATGTGGCCATGTGTATAGGAGGCGGTGTCGCGGTACGTGTAGTATACGTAGACGTAATTGTTTGATGAGAAGGCCGGGTCGAGAGCTATTCCGAGGAGTCCCGCCTCGCCGTCGGTGAAGATTGGACTGATCGTTGCAAATGGAGTGGGAAGGAGTGTTCCGTTCGGTTGAATGATCCGGATGTTTCCTGTGTCTTTTTCGGTGTAGAAGATCCGCCCATCCGGTGCAAATTTTAACGAGACAGGAAGGTTGAGGCCTGTGAGAAGAGTGTTCACCGGGGCGGCTGCGTGGGCCTGCGGGAATATTACTGGGCTGAGGGAGAAGACGACTAGAAGGGTTGTCTCCCAGAGTAGGTCGTGAGACCGATGGCTTGTTGGTGTCACGAAGTACTCTCTCACG
>Ga0209472_1000716_pt1 | contig 19449 bp, 19 predicted proteins | sample GraSoiAngelo_130_FD_185887 | JGI IMG/M metagenome (GOLD analysis project Ga0209472, IMG submission 185887) | Grasslands soil microbial communities from the Angelo Coastal Reserve, California, USA - 14_0929_02_20cm (SPAdes) (version 2) | ecosystem: Environmental > Terrestrial > Soil > Grasslands ...
GCAAGTGGGCGATGATTGCCTGGATGTTCCAGTCGATGGGAATCCTTCTTGGCGCGCACTGGGCGTACGCGGTGCTCGGCTGGGGCGGATACTGGGGCTGGGATCCCGTGGAAAATGCCTCGCTCCTGCCCTGGCTGACGGGCACGGCCTTTCTGCATTCGGTGATGATGCAGGAGAAGCGCGGGATGATGAAAGTGTGGAACGTGTGGCTGGTTTTTTGCACTTTCCTGCTGTGCATGCTCGGAACCTTCCTCACCCGCAGCGGCGTCGTCAGCTCGGTACACGCGTTCGCGCAGTCGAACATCGGGCCCTGGTTCGTCGCGTTCATGGGCATCACGCTGGCAGTTTGTTTGGGCGCATATTTGAAGAACCGCGATTACCTGGCAAGCGAAAACCAACTGGATTCGGTAATCTCGCGCGAGTCGAGCTTCCTGTTTAACAATCTGCTTTTCCTGGTGGCATGCGTCGCAGTGCTTTCCGGCACGCTGTTTCCCGTCTTCTCGGAGTGGTTCACCGGTAACCGCATCAGCGTCGGTGCGCCGTACTTCAATCGAGTGAATATTCCCGTCGGGTTGTTGATCCTGTTCCTCACCGGGGTCGGGCCGCTTCTGGCGTGGAGAAAAACTTCCCGGGAAAGCCTGAAACGGAACTTCGGCTGGCCCCTGCTGACCGGCTTGCTAGCCGGCGGGGTGGGTTTCATTTTGGGATTCCGCGGATTCTATCCGCTGGCAAGCTTGATCCTGTGTTTCTTCGTGGCCGCCACCATTTTGCTCGAATTCTACCGGGGCTCGAAAGTCATCCGCGCGCGCTCGGGGGCTTCGTTTGCCGCCTGTGCGATTGACTTGACCATGCGCAACACGCGGCGGTATGGCGGCTACGTCATTCATATGGGCATGGTGTTCGTATTTATAGGGCTGGCCGGGACGGCGTTCGACCGCGACGTGCAAAAGAGCATGCAGGTGGGCGACTCGATGCACATTGGCCCGTACACGCTGGTTTTGCAAGCGACGGACAGCAAACCGGAGAAGAATTACACGGCGCAACGCATGATGGTGGAAGTGCTGCGCGGCAACAAACCGATGATGATGCTGTTTCCGGAAAAGCGGAATTTTATCACCAACAAAGAGAACGGGACGATGGTGGCCATCTATTCCACGCTGAAGGAAGATTTGTACGTGGTATTCGCCGGAATCGATCCGGATACGCAGGTGCCGGTGATCCATGCGTATCTCAATCCGCTCGTGAAATGGATTTGGTTTGGCGGCGTCACGGTGGTCTTTGGTACGCTGATCGCGCTCTCGCCAAATCGCCGCTCGGTGCTCGTGTTGGCACCCGCGCAACAACCTGCCACCGCGGAACCGCTGCCGCAAGGCGTCGTCGCGTCCCCCCTTCTGCGAGAGGGCCATGACTAAAAACCGCGCGCTCAGTCGAACGCTCGTTCTGTTGGGGCTGGCCACGCTACCCTTGATTGTTCCCGTCGGGGCACAGCAGTTCTCTGAGCGTGCCAAGAAAATCGGCTTTCAACTTAAATGCATGTGCGGTTCGTGCAGCATGACGGCGGCGGGCTGTTCGCATCCCGGTGGCGATTTCTCCGGTCCGTGTCCCACGGCGAAGGGGATGTTGCAGGAAGCCGAGCAGCACATCGCCAAGGGCGAAACCGACGAACGGGTCATGCAGGCGTTCGTACAGGAATTTGGAACCACTGTGTATGCGGAGCCGCCGAAATCGGGATTTAGTCTGGTGGCCTGGGTCATGCCGACGGTTTACCTTGTACTCGGCGCGCTAGTGGTGATTTTCGTCATTTCACGCTGGGTGAAAAAGAACCCGTCGGAAACCACTGCTAGTACCGTTCCGGCAAGGCCCATCGCACCGGAACTTTTGGAACGCGCCAAGAAGCTGGCTGAGCGCGCGACGGAGGATTGAGCCGTGGCGGCGACTCCTCTTTTTGCAGCCATGCTGGGCGACTCGGGAGACTGGGCGGTTCTCGGAGCCTGCCTGATGCTCGCTGCCGCCGTCGCGCTTTTCATTTTCTACATTCAGCCGGATGCTTCCGATCTTGCGCCGCACCGCACGAAGTTGGATCAGCTGCTCGAACGGCGCGACACGATTTACGACAATCTGCGGGATTTGCGCTTTGAATACCGCTCCGGAAAATATTCCGACGACGACTTTGAGGCTATGAAAGCGGCTTTGGAAAATGATGCGGCGCTGGTCCTCTCGGAAATCGATCAAGTCACGGAAGCACAAGTGCGGCGCCCGCGGGGCGCCCATCCCGCGGACCGGAGTGCGCAATGATACGCTCGAACGCCCGTCTTCGTGCAGCGGCCGCGCTGGCCTTCGCGTGGGGCTTGGCGTCACTGGGAACCGCGCAAGCGGGCACGGTGCGCGGAACGGTCAGGAACGGCACTACGGGCCAGCTTGCTCCGGGCGTGGAGCTTACCCTGGTGCAGCCGATGGGCGGCATGCAGGAACTGGCACACATGAAGAGCGGTCCGCAAGGCGAATTCAGCTTTGACAGCCCGAATGTCGGCACCCAGCCGCTGTTGGTGCAGGCGATGTATCGCGGCGTCCGTTTCAATGCCGCGGTGCCGCCGGGCAACAGCAACGCCACCGTGCAATTGGACATCTACGAACCCTCCAAGGATCCCAAGACGATTGACGTTCCGTCGCACTTCGTGATCTTCCAGCCCAACGGCGCGAGCCTGAAGGTCGCGGAAGAATATCAGGTCGAGAACAAGTCGCAACCGCCACAAACGTATTTCCGGACGGATGGAACGTTTGACTTTGCCCTGCCGGAACAAGGAGAACTGGAAAGAGTGGACGCGGTCGGGCCGGCAGGAATGCCCTTACAACAACTTCCCATCGACAAGAAGAAGAATCACTATTCGATCGCATTCGCGTTTCGCCCGGGCAACAATTCGGTGCGTTACTCCTACGATGTCCCGTATCCGAGCAACACCGCGGCGCTGAAGATTCCGACGATTTATCCGGGAGGAAGGCTTCTGCTCGTAGCTCCACCGAGCATGCAGGTCAGTGGTGACGGGTTTTCGGCGCAAGGACAAGAGCAGGGGATGAATCTGTACCTGCGGCAGGACGTTCCGGCCGGAACTCTAGTGGCCGTGAATGTTTCGGGCACGGCACCAGCCGGTAGCGCAGCGGTGGGGACGGATCAGGGCCAACAGGGCCGAGACGCCCAGGAAGGCGGCGGCGCGGAGTCCGCGGGCGCAGAGATTCAGGCGGTGCCGGGCAGGCTGGACGCGATGAAATGGCCGTTGCTCGGCGGATTTGTGGTTGTCTTTGGAGCGTTTGCCTACCTGCTTTCTCGCAAGATGGTTGTGCCGGTTGAAGGGGTAGAAGTGGCCGCTGCGGTCGGGGCAACCGCAACAGGAAAGGCCAAGAAGTCGAAAGCGCAGCCCGCCTCCGCGCCTGCGCCGGTATCACCAGCTGCGCCTGCAGCGAAAGCACCGTCCAATGGGCCGGCCAGTTTGTCGGATGTGGATGCAGTCATTGGCACCAGCCTGGATGCGCTGAAAGAGAGGCTCTTCCGGCTGGAATTGCGACATCAAGCGGGAACCATCACCGAAGAGGATTATGCGCAGGAGCGCGCGAAGGCAGAGAAAGTCTTGCGCGACTTGCTACGAGGCTGAACGCTCCCCGACGAATGCCGGACCTGAAGTCAGCCTCTGCAAATTCCGGAGCGCCGAGGGCCTGTCAAGCGTCGAAGTTCAAGTCGAAACAGGAATAGCAGCCTCGAGGGACCATTTCTCGACGCTGTCTTCGGTGACACGGGATACCCCGTAATTTTGTATGAATATCAAAACAAAAATCTTACCATTAGGCAGTCCGTAAGTATATGAAAACAAGGGGCGGCGTTAACAAGCGTCAGGGTAGGCTGAGGCACATGCTCACCCTTGAGGTTGCCCGGTGACGGCGCCGCCATTTACCCCTACAGGAATCCGCTTTGCAAACATCGAAAAACGCTTCGGAAGCCTTTACGCCCTGCGGCGGGTGAGTTTGGAGGTTCGCCCCGGCGAGCTCGTGGCGTTTGCGGGAAGAAATGGTTCTGGCAAGACGACCCTCCTGCGCATTGCCGCGCGGCTGGTGCGCGCTTCTTCAGGATCGCTGAGTTTTCCCGGCCCCAGCGGCGAGACGACGGATTCCGCTTCGCGAACCGGCTTTGTGGCGCATGCCACGATGGTTTACGACGAGCTGACCGCGGAAGAGAACCTGCTGCTCTTCGCGCGGTTGCAGGGAATCGGCGATCCGGGAGCACGAGCCGGTGCGCTGCTCGGAGAAGTTGAGCTTTCCGAGCGTCGCAAGTCGCTGGTACGGACGTTTTCCCGCGGGATGCGCCAGCGCGTGGCCATTGCGCGGGCGCTGCTGAATGAGCCGGCCGTATTGCTGCTCGACGAACCGGCCACGGGGCTCGATCCGCAAGGCATCACCTGGCTGGCGCATACGCTCAGCCGGATGCGCGTCGAAGGGCGTACCGTGCTCATGAGCGTGCACGGGGAGTCGGCGATTTCGGCGCTGGCAACACGCGCGGTTCGGCTGGATGCCGGTTCGGTTGTCGCCGACACCATGGCGGGGTCGGATATGCGTGCGATTCTTTCCTTTGCGAACGCCTAGATGGCAGTACTGGCCGACACCACGGTGTTGCTGGGCAAGGAGCTCCGCACGGAATTCCGCTCGCGGGAACTGCTGACGACCACGGTGGTCTTCATCCTGGTAGTCGTCGTGCTTTTCAGCTTCACCTTTGACCCCAGCGCGGGCGAGTCACGGCGTTTCGGCCCTGGTCTCCTATGGCTTTCGTTTCTGTTCGCCGCGTCGCTGATGCTGCAGCCGTGCTTTTTGCGGGAGCAGAATAACGACACGCTGAGCGCGCTGCGGCTGTCGGTGCGTGATCCGTTTTCCATCTTTCTCGCTAAGCTAAGCGCGAACACGCTTTTTTTGTTGCTGACGGAAGTCTTGATGCTGCCGGTTTTTGCGATTCTCTATAACGTGCATATCCTGGGGGTCTTCCTGCAATTGGTGCTGGTTTTGTTTTTGGGCAGCCTGGGCGTGGCCATTCCCGGAACCGCATTCTCCGCGATCTCGGCGCAGGCGCGTATGCGCGAACTGATGTTGCCTCTGCTGCTTCTGCCTCTGCTGACGCCGGTGCTGATTGCAAGCACCGAGGCCACCCGCGCGCTACTTGACGCGAACCCGGTGCTGCGGGCGGACTGGCTGGGATTTTTGGCCGGCTTCGACGTAGTTTTTTTGACGGCGCTGTGGCTTTTCGGCGAATATTTATTGGAGGAATGAGAGAGAATGTATCTAGCGTGCCGTGCCGATGGTTTGTCAGGTAGATGGGGACGCGCGATGGCTCGCCCATATGCCTGTCTACGGCCGCTTTAAGGGAGGCGCGATTGGTGAAAAGTTCTTTCAAGGCGGCCATCCTTTTCGTTTTGATTGCCGTCACCGGGTACCTCGCTTTCTATTACGCGCCCATCGAAAGGTCCATGGGTGTAATCCAAAAGATTTTTTATCTCCACATTTCCTGCGCGTTCAGCGCGTTTGTGGCCTTTGGAACTTGCTTCTATGCGAATCTTCGATACGTCTTCACACGAGAGGCGAAATCGGACTGGTTGGGCGTATCGGCTGCGGAAGTCGGGCTGGCCTTTATCACCGTGGTGCTGGTCACCGGGCCGATTTGGGCGCATCCGGTGTGGGGAATCTGGTGGACCTGGGATGCCCGGCTGACGCTGACGTTTGTGCTCGGCCTGCTTTACCTTTCCTATTTGCTGTTGCGCTCGATGATTGAAGAGCCGGACAAGCGGGCGCTGTTTAGCGCGCTGTTCGGCATTTTTGCGTTTCTGGATGTACCGCTGGTGTATTTCTCGATTCGCTGGTGGCGCACGCAGCATCCGCAGCCGGTGATTCTGGGCGGGCCGGGCTCGGGACTGGAGCCGCGTATGCGCGTTTCCTATTTGCTAATGTGGGGCGCGCTGACCGGGGTGCTGATTCTCCTGGTGAGCGCCCGGTACCGGCTGGAAGCGTTGCGCGCCAGCGTGGAAGATTTGCGAAGGGAGGCGGAGGTTCGATGAAAAACCTGGACAGCGTGCTCGCAGCCTATCTTGCAGGCTGGGCCATTTTTTTTGTGTATTACATCTCTGTTGCGCAGCGCCTGAGCACACTGCGAGAAGAGGTCGAACGGCTGAAGGCTTTGCTGACCAAGGGGAGATAGCTTGCAGGGGAAGAAGCGCGTCGGGATCGTATTGTTCCAGCTTGGCGGGCCGGATTCGCTGGAGGCGGTCGAGCCGTTTCTGCTGAATTTGTTCCTCGATCCGGACATCATTCCGCTCGGGCCGCTCGGATGGCTGCGCGGTCCCGTCGCAAAATGGATTTCCTCGCGGCGCTCGATTCCCGTGGCGAAAAAATACGCGGAGATCGGCGGGCGCTCGCCCATCGGAGCGCTCACGGAGCGGCAGCGAGCGGCGCTCGTCGAGGCGCTCGCGCCGCATGTCGATCCTGTGGCCGTGACCGCGATGCGTTACTGGCATCCTTTGACAAGTGAAGCCGTCGAGTCTCTGCGCAAAGCGGGACCGCTCGATGAGATCGTGCTTCTGCCTCTTTATCCGCACTACTCGTTCGCGACGACTCTCAGCAGCTTGAAAGAATGGCGCCGCGTGTATGGAGAGCCGGACGGCGGGCCGCCGGAACGTACGATTGACCATTTCTACGATCATCCGCTCTACGTTCAGGCACTGGTCGAACGGATTGGCTCCGTGCTGCGCCAGTTCGAAGACGGCGCGAGCATTCATCTGGTTTTCAGCGCGCATGGACTGCCGATGAGCCTGGTCGAGAAAGGCGATCCGTATCCCAAGCAGATCGAGGGCACCGTGCGCGCGGTTTGCGAATCGGGGGCCAAGCAATACGATTCGTGGCCGAGGACGCATCTGCTTTGCTACCAGAGCCGCGTGGGTCCGGCAAAATGGCTCTCGCCGGCGCTGACGGAAACCATTGAGAAGCTCGGCCGCCAAGGTGTCAAGGAAATGCTGGTGGTTCCCATTTCCTTCGTGACGGAACACATCGAGACGCTTCACGAAATCAACATCGAAGCACGGGAAGAAGCAGAAAAGTTCGGGATCAAGACGTTCCGCATGATGCCGGCGGTGGGAGATTCGCCGCTGTTTATCGCAGCGCTCAAGGACCTGGTCTTGCGCACCCTGGGAATTGCAGCGCCGGCGGAACCGTTGACTTCGAAACCCATGCCTGGCCCGACCGCTTGAAAGCCTCGCGTTAAGTGGCAGCTTTCTGCGGTGGCTGAAGCACCTGGCGCGAGGTCGCGACGTCTTCCTCGCGCACCAGTAGTCGAAACGTGGAGCCGCTCCGAGTCAGGTCTTCGATCTCGGCCCGAACGCCAGCGGATGCAAGCGTATCTCTGGCCGTCTCCGCCTGATCCAGGGTTCCAAAGGATTGCACGGCAACAAGTTTAGCTGCAGACACTCCCTCGGGAGGCTCGAGCACACCGCGCGCCTCGGCCACATCCTCTTCGCGAACCAGAACCCGAAAACCTAGGCCGCTCCAGGCAATATGCGGCCGCATGCCGCCCGCTGTGTCGGCCTGGACCATGGCGTCAATGCCCGCCGATTCGAGCATGCTCTTGGCAAGGTCCGCCTCACTCTGCGAGCCAAAGGCCTGAGCCAAAACGAGTTTGCTGTGGTCCATACGGCCATTATACGCCACCCTGCGGTCGCGAAACCGGGCGCAACGGCTCGGTCAGGGCGCCATTCTCAAAGGCGCCTCGCTTGAGCAAAATCGTTCCCACTCAAGGTATAATTCGCGCCTAGGCCTTCGGACAATGACATCTACATATCACTCCGGAATTCACCGATTTGCCGTTTTCACCGTTTGCTGGACGATCCTGCTGCTTGTCGCCGGCGCGCTGGTGACGTCCAAGGACGCGGCGCTTTCCGTAAGTGACTGGCCGAAATCCCACGGGTCGTGGGTGCCTCCGTTGCGCTCTCTTCAAGGAGGCGATTTTTTTGAGTTTTCGCACCGCTTCGTTGCCGGTGTTTTAGGGATACTCACGCTGCTTCTCGCGGTGTTGCTGGTGGCGGGGGAGCGCCGGGTGTGGTTGCGCTGGCTTGGTGCGACTGCCGTGCTCGGTGTGGTAGTGCAGGCCATCCTTGGAGGCCAGGTGGTGATTCAGTTGCTGCACTACTGGCTCCCGGTGATTCACGCATGCTTTGCCCAGATCGTTTTTGCCGCGGTCCTGGCGATCGCCGTGTTCACCAGCAAATGGTGGGTCTCGGAGAGGCCACAACTCGAAGATAAAGGCTCGCCGTCTATTCATTTTGTGGCCATGCTGAATGCGGTCGTGATTTATTTGCAGGTGATCCTTGGCGCGGGATTCCGCCACAAGGATATTCCGATCTGGCCGCATGCCGCAGGCGCGTTGGTGGTGCTTGCCACGGTCACGTGGACGGCGGTGACGCTGCGAAGGCGGTTTGCGACATCGCGAGAATTTGGCGTTGCGCGGATGCTGCTCCACGCCATTTTCGGGATGCAATTTCTGCTGGGGCTCCTGGCCTACTGGTCGCGCCTGACAACAGCGGAAGCGCCGCAACCGATACCGTTGATGGTTTGGTTGACGGTGGCTCACACAGTGGTGGGCGCAATCCTGTTTGCGTTCTCGGTGCTGGTGGTCTTAATGTGCTACCGCTTGGTGCCGCGCGGCCGGGAAGTGGGCGCGACAGCGGCATCCGAGGTTTCAACGGGATGAGCACGGTTCGCACCGCTGATCTGACCCTGGCTTCGCGCGCCAATGCCTATGTCGCGTTGACCAAGCCGGACGTGTCGTTTTTGGTGTTGATCACTACCGCTGCCGGTTATTACATGGGCGTACGCGGCCCGGTTAGCTGGCTGCGCATGAGCCATGTGATTTTCGGAACACTGCTGATCGCCGCCGGAACGGCAGCGCTCAATCATTACCTGGAGCGCGAGTCGGACCGATACATGCGGCGGACGGCTTCCCGGCCCTTGCCGAGCGGCGTGCTGCAGCCGGGCAGGGCGCTGGCGTTCGGGGTGGCGCTCGCAATGGCAGGCGCGGTGGACCTTTACCTCGCTGCGGGACTTCTCGCTTCCGGCCTCGGCGTTCTCACCTGCCTCAGCTACTTGCTGGCGTATACGCCCTTGAAGAAACGCACGGTGTGGGCGACTTTTGTCGGAGCGTTTCCCGGCGCGGTCCCGCCGTTGATTGGCTGGGCCGCAGCCACAGGCTCCCTGGACCGGGGGGCCTGGCTGTTGTTCGGGATTTTATTTTTGTGGCAATTTCCGCACTTCTACGCCATTTCCTGGATGTACCGCGAAGATTACGCGCGCGCGGGAATCCTGATGCTTCCGGTGGTCGACCGGGAGGGCACCCGCACCTTTCGGCAGATCATTCTTTACGCCACGGCACTCGTGGGTGTCAGCCTGCTTCCTGCCGTGCTGGGCCTGGCCGGAGTAGTTTATTTCTTCGGGGCGCTGGTGGTGTGCACCGCTCTGGTCCAGGTCTGCCTCTGGGCCGCGAGCAACAAAACCAACGTGCGGGCGAAGTGGCTTATGCACGCGACGGTTCTGCACATTCCCCTGCTGCTCGGGTTGATGATCTACGATAAACTCCCGCGATGATTCAACAGATCGAGATGGCTTGAAGCTGCTGTGGCGGGCTTCCGGCGCGGGTCGGGAGCGTTGTGTGATAGAAAACTCGTGACTGGTGACTCGTGGAAGATGAACGCATGAGGAATCGAGCAAGACCATGATTTCCAATGCAGCGCTGAATGCCTGCCTGAACGGGCTGAGCGGAGTCCTGCTGGCCTGCGGCTACGCAGCAATACGCGCAGGGAAAAAAGGCCTACACAAAGCCTTCATGTTGTCCGCGGTAAGCGTATCTTCGCTTTTCCTGATTTCGTATCTGACTTATCACATTCGCGTGGGAAAAGCAGTCTTGTTTCAGGGGCAAGGCTGGATAAGGCCGGCGTACTTTACGCTGCTGACTTCACATACGATCCTGGCGGCAACCATCGTGCCCTTGATTATCGTGACGCTGCGCCGCGCTTGGCTCGGGCGATTCGATAAGCATCGTCTAATTGCGCGCTGGACGCTGCCGCTGTGGTTCTACGTGTCGGTCACCGGGGTGATCATCTATTTCATGGTCTATCAAATTTTTGTCCCAAAAATTCCGTAGAAACTCAAGTTTCCGCGGATTCGTTCTACCCGGGTTCTCCGTCCTTGGAAGATAAGGGTAAGGGCCATGCACTCCCCCGCACGGGGCTGCTAGGCCCGTTTCCGCCCCGCCGCGGACCATCCCACAAACGGCTCCCATCGCAAACGATACCCGGGTCACCGCCAGACGTGACAGACCGCACAGACTCCTAGCGTCCTGGACGTTAGACGGAAGTAGAAGGCAGGTGAGCAATGAGCAAAAAGAACCTAACAAGAGAGCAGGCCTTCGTTGCGGGGCACAATCGTGGCACAGTGTATGCGCCTTATCCGAGTGGAAGCAGAGCGCCTGAAGATTCCAGGGACGTCCCTCGCGGCAGAGGTCGCGAGGGCGCTTCCGAGGATGTACGCGACGTCCATGAAACTCCAAAAGATGCTGCGTCGTTCGAAGCCATCATTTCTTCCACGAACTTCCGTACGCTGACAACAAAGGAAAGCTTAAAAGGTGATGTGCGACGTCGTCAGTGGGTGCGGGTAGCACAGCTGTCGAAGGTAGCGAATCGCCGCAACCGTGAAAATCAGAACCTAAAACTGGTTGTTGTCGTCCTGGCGGAAGCCGGGGGGAACGAGCGCTCCGGTTTGCGGCGAGCGGACGGCCTGGCGCGTGCCGGATTTGGGAAAAACGATGTGCCAGAAGTCGGTGTTTGGCGAGCTGAAGGTGATGCCAACAAAGCGGCGCTCCCGCTTCTCGCGCAGGGAAGTGACATGACACTCGGCCGATTCGGCCGTCATCTCATTGAAAATACGGATGTTCTGCCCGGGAATGAGGGGCGTATCCATAAGCAGGAGGGCTCCGTGGGCGCTCACCACGTAAGTGGCAGCCTGCAAATCAATGGTTTCGCCTTCGGGGAGGCGGCAACGTACTTTCACTGGGATCTGGAGCGGCAGCCGAACCGTGCGCCGACGTTCCGGGTATCGAGTTCTCTGCATAAGAGACGCCTTTGCAATGGGACAGCGGGACAGGTTCCGAAATGCTGCCATGAAAAGCCAAGAAAGGCAAGGAAAATAAAGATTTGGGACGGCCAGTACTTTTACCCTGTACGGGCGCAAAGCCCCGTCCTGGAGGGCGGGGATAGGAGCCCCTTATAGTGTCTTTTGTTGTTGAATGTAGTCCTTCAGGAGGTCGCTGAGGGCACCACCGCAACGAGCCGCGAAGTAAGACGGCGACCAGAGCACGCCTTTCCAATAGCGTGCTGCCAAGTCAGGTCTCCACAGTGGAGGGAGGAGGTCAACGCCTTGGCGGCGATCTCACTTGGCGGTCGTGGCGGCGAGCTCATCGAGGACGGCGTTCGTGAATTGTTCGGTGTTGGCCTTCCCGCCGACGTCCCTCGTGGTATAGATACCATCGCGGTAGGTCTTTAGCAGGGCGGCTTCAATCCTCTCGGCGGCAGCCCGTTCGCCTAGGTGATCGAGCATCAACAGGGCACTCATCAAAAGAGCGGTGGGATTGGCCAGGCCTTTGCCGGCAATGTCGGGGGCGGTGCCGTGGACGGCCTCAAACATGGCGCAATGGTCGCCAATATTGGCGCTCGGGACCACGCCCAGGCCGCCTACCAACCCTGCAGCCAAGTCGCTCATCACGTCACCATAGAGATTGGGCAGCAAGAGCACGTCAAACTGCAGAGGATCCATCACGATCTGCATGCAGGCATTGTCGACGATCAGCTCCTTATACTGAATTTCGGGAAATTGGGCGGCTACGGTCCGGGCCGAGCGCAGGAACAAGCCATCGGAAAGCTTCATGATGTTGGCTTTGTGGATGGCGTGAATCTTCTTGCGACCGCGGCGGCGGGCGTAATCAAAGGCGAAGCGCGCGATGCGCGTGGAGGCCTTTTCCGTGATGATTTTCAGGCTTTCCACGACTCCGGGAACCACTTCGTGTTCGAGGCCGGAGTACAAATCTTCAGTGTTTTCCCGGACGATGATCAAGTCTACGTCTTCAAAATGGGATTTCACCCCCGGAATGTTTTTGACGGGCCGCAGATTGGCGTAAAGATCCAGCGATTTTCGGAGCGCCACGTTCACGCTTGGCGCGCCTCCGGCGATCGCCGTGGCCATGGGCCCTTTCAGGGCCACGCGGTTGCGGCGCACCGAATCGATGGCCGCTTGGTTGACACGCTGGCCTTGATCGGCAGATTCACCGGCGCGTCCAGAGATTTCTTCCCACGCAATCTCGACGCCTGAGGCTTCCAGGATGCGCCTGGTGGCGGTCGAGACTTCCGGGCCGATGCCTTCGCCGGGAATGAGCGTAACGTGGTGCTTCATGGCTGCATCTTATTGTATGCGAAGCGTTTGCGGATGTCGAAAAGGCGCTCGAAAATCGATGTTTGGAACCGGAGGACGAGCGGTGCGGCGGTCCGGACGTTTTGCTATAATAAAGTAGTTGTGTTTAGCGCCGTGGCACGACCCGCGGTGCGGAGGCCAAAGGAATTATGCTTAACTTGACGCCCAATGCCAGTTCCAAGGTGAAAGAAATCATGAATATGCAGAGCCCGATACCTACTGCCTTGCGCGTGGCGGTGGTGGGCGGCGGCTGCTCGGGTTTCCAGTATCACATGGCGTTCGAAAACAATACCACCGAGGCGGACCAAATCTTCGACTTTGATGGCTTGAAGGTAGCCGTGGATCAAATGAGCTCGATGTACCTGGACGGAGTGGAGATCGATTACATCGAGACGCTGGAAGGCGCTGGATTCAAGTTCAACAATCCCAACGTGAAGAGCACCTGCGGCTGCGGGAGTTCGTTCAGCGTTTAATTTGGGCGAGGAAAGCGCCAAGGCAATTTTTGCAAATTTCTAGGCTCCTGGACGACAATGTTCAGGAGTCTTTTTTTATGTCCTCGAGCGAAGCCCAATGGGACGCCAAGCACAGCCTGGCGGCGAAGGATGCTGCTGAGGCTCCAACGGGGATTCTGACCGAGTTGTGGCCGCTGCTGCCCGCGGGCGCCGCGCTGGACTTGGCCTGCGGCAGCGGAAGAAACGCGATTTTCCTGGCCGAGCACGGCCGGCCGGTTACGGCGGTGGACTGGTCGTCAGCGGCGCTGGGCATCCTAGAAGAGCGCGCCCTCGGTCTGAAAATTCCAGTGCGCCGAATTCGCGCGATGGGTGAAGTGAAGCAGGCGACGCGCCTAGGAATCGACGTGGTGCAAGCGGATCTGGAAAGCACGGAGCTCGAGGTGAACGGCTATTTCCTGATTTTGTGCGTGCGATATTTGCAGCGATCGCTGTTTCCGCAGATCTGCCGCGCTTTGCGTCCTGGAGGGATGCTGTTGTTTGAGACCTTCACTAAAGCGCAGTTGGATTTTCCGAGTGGACCGCGGGATCCGGCACACCTCTTAGATAGGGGTGAGCTCAGGAGGGCCTTCCCGGAATTGGAGACGGTTTTTTATCGCGAGTTGCGCGCGGAGCAGGGAATTGCCAGCCTTGCGGCGCGCAAGCCTCAGGGCTCGAGCCGCCGTCAATAAGGAGACTGGCGAGCCTTTTGTGGCATGGTTTGCAATCTCGCGCGGCAGTTCGTATGCTTTAGTTCAAGCATGAAAATAGCCCTCGCTCAGTTCAATCCCACTGTCGGCGATTTTGCAGGGAATTCGTCTCGCATACTGAGTCTTTCGTCGCAAGCACATGAGCGCGGAGCAGGGCTTGTGGTCTTTTCTGAACTCTGCTTGTGCGGATACTTTCCACTGGACCTTCTCGAGCGCCCGGCCTTCATCGACCGAAATCACCGACAACTGAAAGAGCTCGCGGCCAAGATCCCGGTGCCGTCGATTGTCGGGTACGCGGGACGCGTGAAAAACGGTACAGGGAAGTCCATTGCTAATAAAGCCGCGCTGATATGCGCGGGTCGCGTCGTTTTCGAGCAAAGCAAAATGCTGCTGCCGACCTATGACGTGTTCGACGAAACTCGCTACTTCCAGCCCGCGGACCGCCAGTACGTTTTTGGGTTGGACGGAGAGCAGCTTGGCATCACCATTTGTGAAGACGTTTGGAACGACAAGAATTTTTGGGCCAAGCAACTGTACGAGCGCGATCCGGTCAGCGAGATTGTCCGGCAGGGAAGTACGGTGTTGCTGAACCTCTCGGGTTCGCCTTACGCGCTCGACAAGCGTGCGCTGCGTTTCGAGATGCTGCGCTCCATCGCGTTGACACACAAACGGCCAGTCATTTACGTGAATCAGGTGGGAGGCGACGACAGCCTGATTTTCGACGGCGCGAGCATCGCCTTGACGGCGGAGGGCAAGGTGGCCGCGCAAGCCAAAGCTTTTGAGGAGGACCTGGTTATTTTCGATACGGCAACCGGAAAAGGCGACATCCATGAACAGCCGCACGAGGAGATTGCTTATGCCTATCGCGCCCTGGTGACAGGGACGCGCGATTATGTGCGCAAATGCGGCTTCAAGAAGGTTTTGGTAGGTCTAAGCGGCGGCATCGATTCGGCCGTGGTTGCGGCCATCGCCGTGGATGCCCTGGGATCGGAAAATGTGCTGGGCGTTTCCATGCCGGGACCATTTTCGTCGCCAGGGAGCAAGACGGACGCGCAGACTCTGGCAAAAAATCTCGGCATACAGTTCCTCACCTTGCCGATTACGGAAGTATTTCAAGCTTACAAAGGCGCGCTCGAGCCCGCTTTTGGCGATCGGCCCGCGGACGTCACGGAAGAAAACATTCAGGCGCGGATTCGCGGGAACTATTTGATGGCGCTCTCCAACAAATTCGGCTCCATGGTTCTGAGCACGGGGAATAAGTCGGAGAACGCCGTTGGTTACTGCACGCTCTACGGCGACATGGCCGGAGGGTTGGCGGTGATTTCGGACGTGCCGAAATTGATGGTGTATGAACTGGCGCGGTGGATCAACCGCGAAAGGGAAGTGATTCCCCGCTCGACCCTCGAAAAGCCGCCCTCGGCCGAACTGCGGCCCAACCAGAAAGATGAGGACAGCCTGCCTCCCTACGAGGTGTTAGACCGAGTCCTGAAGGCTTATATCGAGGATTTGCGCAGCCCGCATGAGATTGCCGACCACTACGGGTTTGACTTAAAGCTGGTGCAAGACATTGCGCTCCGCGTCGATCACAATGAGTACAAGCGCAAGCAAGCGGCACCAGGACTGAAAATTACTTCGCGGGCGTTCGGATTTGGGCGGCCGTTCCCGATTGCGCAGAAGTTTATTCCGTAAGGCTTTAAAAACGCGGACAGGCATCGATGCCTGTCCTACATCAATTATATGAAGAGGTCTTTTGTGAAAAAGCTCCTGAAATTGATGGCCATGGCCGCCGCGGCACTGCTTCCGTTGCATGTGCAGGCGCAACAGCAAACGCCTGCCGCAACGGGGACGGCGCCCACAGCCTTAGCCTCCCCCTCTCAGACGCAAAAGCATATAGAAGCTTATCTCCGGAACCTTTATGCGTTCGGGCCGGACGTCACGCTGACTGTCGGGCCGCTAAAGGAGTCGCAGGTCGAGGGAGTTTTAGAGACAGACGTTAGCGTGACCCTCGGCGAGAACAGGCAAAACGCGAAGCTTTATGTGAGCAAAGACGGCCGGTATCTTTTTCGCGGCGAACTGTCGGACCTGACCAAGGACCCGCTGGCGGAGAACCTGGCGCTGATGCGGATCAGTGATGCGCCGGCGCTTGGAGACCCCAAGGCGCCTGTGACCATCGTGGAATACTCCGATTTCCAGTGCCCCGTCTGCCGCAGCCTGCATGACACCCTCCGCGGCATCCTGCCCAACTACCCGGGCAAACTGCGGGTCATCTTTAAGGACTTTCCGCTCGAACAGCTCCATCCCTGGGCCAGAACCGCAGCCATCGCCGGGCGCTGCGCCTACCAGCAAAAGCCGCAGGCTTTCTGGAAAATGTACGATCTGATCTACGACAACCAGGAGATCATCTCGGCGGAAAACGCCTGGGGCAAAATGACCGACTACGCCACCGAGGCCGGCTTGGACGCGGCCTCCTTCAAGAGCTGTATGGCCGGCCCGGAAGCGGCGGCAACCGTCAATGCGAGCCACGCCAACGGCGAAAAGCTCGAGGTGAACAGTACGCCGACCGTTTTCGTAAACGGCAGACGCATGGTCGGGGCCGACACACATCTGCTCGAGCAGTACATCAACTACGAACTCGCCAAGCTGAACACCAGCAAGTCTACTGAGAAAAGATAAATGCGTCACGCGCGCGCGGTGGGGAGTAGGAACAAAAGGACCGAGCGATCCGGCTTTTGCTCCTAGGCCTGCACGGCAAAGTCGCCGTGGGGGCCGGCCTTGCCTATTTATTAGTTAACATAATATAACTTATAGGACGCGATGCGCTGCGGGCTTTTCTTCGCCTTTTCGACAGGTTCGGTCTGTTCGTGGGCTCAAAATTGGCCGACGAGGCGTTTTGGTAGCTCACCAGGAATGCACCTTTCCGATGTACCAAGTGCAAGGGACGCCTTTGGTTAGGGGGGCTGGCGCACCCGGCGCCAGCCCGAGACATGCCCAAGCCGCAGGTGTGACAGACGCCAGAAGGAATTTCAGATGAATCAGCAATTCAGGACGACTCTCCATCTGCCACGCCGCTGACCCCGGTGAAATTGGCAACCGAACCGGGATTCCCGAAAAGCCACTTCCCTGCCGAACCGGCAGCAGCTGCGAGAGGCTGCTCCTCGGGACCGCAGCGCATCGCGGAGGGGGAGCGACAACTGGCGACAAATGCGCCGATCCCCCAACCCGTCGCTCCTTGTCGCTTGCGGGGCGTCGCCGGACATCGGATTCTGCAGGTACCTCCGGGGGGTCCGACCCGCTCGGATGGCCGGAGCGGGATGGTGCTCGCAAGGTATTGGCGGAGGCGGCCAGACCGGTCGCCGGTTGCGGCAGGCTAGCGAAACCGGAACGTTCAGCCAAGAAAAAGGAGCACGTTGATGGAAGGCCAAGCGAAATCATCATGGTTCGGAACGGCTACGGAGACCGGGTTTAGGAGGGCGATCCTGCAATCGGTCCTGATTACCCTGATTACCTGGTTTGGCGGCCCCACGCCGTCTGCGGCGCAGGAACCTGACGACGGCAAGGATCAGCAGGTCAGCACAGCCGATGATTTCCTGCGACTGACTCTAGGGCCGATTGCCATTGGACATCACGGCGTCGGCCCGTACAATCCGGCCACGAACCCCGGCTTGCCCATCGAGAACACGGTCGACTCGCTGAAGCTGGCTTATAGCCTGGGCGCGCGGGTGGTTGAGGTCGATGTACAGCTTACGCAGGACGGGAAGCTGGCCGTTTTCCATGATGATTTTCTGAGCGACTTCACTTGCATTCATTCGCTGACGCTCGATCAGCTTCAAACCAGACTGCCGCTCGTGCCGGAGCTGCACCAGGTGCTGGACGTCGCGCGTCATGTTAATCGAGAGGCGGGTGACGACCTGGGTGGCATCTTGATTGTGGAATTAAAGGCGTTTTCGCCGCATTGCGACCCTGCGGACGAATTCGAGCAGCCGCTGGTAACCGCGGCGGTGAACGAACTGCGTCAGGCAAAGATGACCAATCAAGTGATGTTCGATTCCTTCTCGCCGGCCTTGCTCTTGCTGGCGGCGCAGACGGGGCCGGAGATCCCGCGCGAGCTGGATCTGGACGGCCTGCAATTGCTGACGCCGGCACAGGTCACAGCCGTAACGGGATTGCCGGTGACCATCTTCAACAAGAAAATCTCGCTGGGGTTGACCTGGGCGGAGATCGGGCCGGTGTTTCGCCTGCCGGGCTATGCATCGCCGGAACAATTCCTGATCGCAGGAATCGTCACAGGCGTGCGCGTGGTTGGCGCAGAGATGGACTTTCTCGGGCCGGCGGAGCAGCAACAGCCAGGCAGCGGCGCCGCGTTCGTAGGAGCGGCGCACTCGCTTCGCATGCGCGCATTTGCCGATCCTGCGAACACCGAGGCGGACTGGAAGTTCTTCGCCTCGCTGGGCGTGGACGCCATCTACAGCACCATTCCCATGGGCGCAAATTTGCAGCCGCCGATTCCCGGCATTTAAGCGCTGGCGCCGGTGGCTTGATTTGCCCGAGTTGGAAGAGGCGCCTTAGCGGAATTGCGGAGGGAATTACTTCCCTGCCCCTCCGCGGCTCCGCGAAGGGCCTCGTCCCTGCTGGAGTGCCGCTGCTACGGGATGCCGATTTTGTGGAGGAGTTGGGTGAAGCGAGGCTCGGAGCGCAGTGGGTCGGCGATGGGATCCACACCAAGGTACACGAGGCGGTCGTTGTGTTCCTGGTAGGCGCGGTCAAGCCAATCGAGCGCAGTGCTCTTTTCGCCGAGGCCCAAATAGATGGCGGCGAAATAGAGCGAGGAAACATAGCGCGACTGAGCGACGTGCTGGAGATCTGCGAGAGCTTTGCGTGCGCCCGCAGGATCGCCGGAGACAGCGAGCGCATGTCCGTACAGAGCGATCAGAGCCGGACGGTCGCCAGAGAACTGGCGCCCTTTGGAAAACTGCTCCAAGGCCTCGGCGTACATCTTCTTTTCGCGATACGCCGAGCCAAGCCAAATATAGGCCAACGGGTAGGTCGGGTATTGCTCGATGGTGCGGCGGGCCTGGTCAATGGCCGCGTCGAAGTTCCGCGCGTGGTAATGAATCTCGGCGCGGACGGTGTTAAACAGCGGCGAAACCGGATCGAGATCCAACGCACGGGAGTTTTCTTCCAGCGCCTGCGACAAGCGATTGCCCATAATGCAATAGTGACCATACCAGATGTGCGGGATGGGATTATTCGGGCCGAGCGCCAAGGCCTGCTGGAACTCACGCTCCGCCGTATCGAAGTTCCAATCGTAGCTGAACGCCACGTTGGCGAGAACGGCGTGGGCTTCGGTGAGCTGAGGATCGAGCTGCAACGCGCGCTCCGCGGCCTCGCGAGCCTTGGGCTTGGCCTCGCTCGGCGGCAGGTCGTCGTAGGGAACTTGTGCGAGCAGAGCGTACACGCTGGCGACCCCGGCGTATGCGAGGGCGTATTGTGGATCTTTTTGGATGGCCTGCTGATACGCTTCGAGGCTTTTGTGCAAATCTGCGCGATTCGTCCAATAAAAACGCCCGCGGAGATAGGCATCATACGCGTCTGGGTTCACCGTGCGCTTTGTAACCGTTGCGCCGCCTTTGCCCGGATTCAGCGCCACGCGAATCTGGCTGGCAACAGCGGCTCCGACGTCGTCCTGGACGCGCAGGATGTCGTTCAGGTCGCGATCATAG
>Ga0209472_1000718_pt1 | contig 19439 bp, 11 predicted proteins | sample GraSoiAngelo_130_FD_185887 | JGI IMG/M metagenome (GOLD analysis project Ga0209472, IMG submission 185887) | Grasslands soil microbial communities from the Angelo Coastal Reserve, California, USA - 14_0929_02_20cm (SPAdes) (version 2) | ecosystem: Environmental > Terrestrial > Soil > Grasslands ...
ATCCGCTCGCAGAACGGCACGCTGGTGCCGCTCGCGTCGCTCGCCACGTTGACCTCCAGCGTCGGTCCGCTCACCGTGAGTCATTCGGGGCAGCTGCCGTCGGTCACGATCTCGTTCGACTTGCGGGAGGGAGTCGCCATCGGGACCGCGGTCACCCAGGTGCAGCGTATCGCACGGCAGACGCTGCCCTCCAGCATCACGACCAGCTTCTCGGGCACCGCCCAGGCGTTCCAATCGAGTCAGGCAGGGCTCTTGTTCCTGCTCGGGCTCGCGGTGTTCGTGATCTACATGGTGTTGGGGATCTTGTACGAGAGCTTCGTCCACCCGTTGACGATCCTCTCGGCGCTGCCGTTTGCGGGGTTCGGCGCGCTGTTGACGCTGTTGATCTTCCGGGTGGATCTGAGCGTCTACGCGTTCGTCGGCGTCATCATGCTGGTCGGCCTCGTCAAGAAGAACGGCATCATGATGATCGACTTCGCGCTCGAGGCGCAGCGCGTGGAGGGCAAGTCGGCGCGCGAAGCGATCCTGCAGGCGTGCAGCATCCGCTTCCGGCCGATCATGATGACGACGATGGCGGCGCTGATGGGCACGTTGCCGATCGCGCTCGGCGTGGGGGTGGGCTCGGAGTCGCGGCGGCCGCTGGGGATCGCCGTGGTGGGCGGGCTCGCGTTCTCACAGTTCATCACGCTGTACGTGACGCCCGTGATCTACACCTACCTGGATGAGCTGCCCGGGCGCCTCCGGAACCTCGCGCTCTTCAGGCCCGCGCCGGCCCGCCCGCAGCCCGAAGCGGCGCCGGCGGACTGACCGCTTTCCCGTAGCGCGTCGCGACGTACTGCTCGAGGATGCGCAGGAACTCGGGCACGATCGTGTCGCCCTTGAGCGTCACCTCGAGGCGCCCATCCACGTACACCGGCGCCTTGGGCTCCTCGAACGTGCCCGGGAGCGAGATGCCGATATCGGCGTGCTTCGACTCGCCGGGGCCGTTCACCACACACCCCATCACCGCCACGCGCAGCGCCTCCACGCCGGGGTAGCGCTCGCGCCACCGCGGCATCTGCTCCCGCAGATGCGACTGGATCTGCTCGGCCATTTCCTGGAAGAAGGTCGAGGTGGTACGGCCGCAGCCGGGGCACGCCGAGACCTGCGGCGTGAAGCTGCGCAGGCCGAGCGATTGGAGGATCTGCTGGGCGACCTGGACCTCCTCGGTGCGGTCGCCCCCGGGCCGCGGCGTGAGCGAGACCCGAATCGTGTCGCCGAGGCCCTCCTGCAGCAGGATCGCCAGGCCCGCGGCGCTGGCGATGATCCCCTTCGCCCCCATACCCGCCTCGGTGAGGCCGAGGTGCAGCGGATAATCAGCGCGCTGCGCCAGCCGGCGGTACACGTCCACGAGATCCTGCACCCCCGACACCTTGGCCGAGAGGATGATCCGGTCGTGCGGCAATCCGCACTGCTCGGCGAGCTCGGCGGAGCGCAGCGCGCTCGCCAGCATGGCTTCGATCAGGACGTCACGCGCGTCGCGCGGCTCCGCGCGGCGCGCATTCTCGTCCATCAGCTCGGTGAGGAGCTGTTGGTCGAGGCTCCCCCAGTTGACGCCGATGCGTACCGGCCGGTCGTTGGCGAGGGCGACCTCGATGATGGTGCGGAAGTGCTCGTCGCGGCGCTTCGCCCCGACGTTGCCGGGATTGATGCGGTACTTGGCGAGCGCGCGAGCGCACGCCGGGTACTTGGTGAGCAGCAAATGGCCGTTGTAGTGGAAGTCGCCGATGACCGGCACGTCCACCTGCGCCACGATGTGCGGCACGGCCCCGGCCGCGGCCTCGTTGTTCACCGTGACCCGCACCAGCTCGCTGCCCGCGGCATGCAGGGCCCGCACCTGTGCCGCCGTCGCGTCGATGTCGGCGGTATCGGTGTTGGTCATCGACTGGACGACGATGGGGTGGGCGGAGCCCACCTTCACACCGCCGACGTCGACGGTGACGGTCCTGCGACGCTGGTGGTCGGTCACGCGGAGAATATAACGCGACGACGCTCCAGGCCCCACTCCGCGACAAAAATACGCAGTCGCTGCGTGGGGCCTGGAGCGTCGTCCCCGCTACGTCCTTCGAGGAGCGGCTTACCGCCCGCGCTTTGTCGTGATGATGATCACGCCGTTGGCGCCGCGCGAGCCGTACACGGCCGTCGCTCCGGCGTCCTTCAGGACGTCGATGCGCGCAATGTCCTGCGGTGCGAGACTGGCCAGCAGCGCACCGGCCGACCCGAGGGCGGGGATGTCGTCGATCACGAGCAACGGCTCGTCACCGGCGATGCTGCCCGTGAGACCGTGGTGGCCGCGGATCCGCAACGTGAACGATCCGTCCCGCAGCGGCAGGACTTCCAAGCCTGGGACGCGAGCGCGTAACAGATCTTCCACCCGCGCCACGCGCGTTTCCGCCTCCGTCGGCGAGATCGACGTGATCGCCGCGGTGAGTTTGCTCTTCTGTTGCGTCCCGTACCCGACTGAGACTTGCTCGTCGGGGGTCGGGGTGGGCTTCTCAAGCTGCCGCGTTGCGGGGCCAGCACAGCCGACCCCGAGCGCGAGGGCAAGCCCGTAGCTGAATGGAATAACACGAGGGCGCAAAAGCTTCATGCGATTCATGGGAGCACTCCGTAGAGGGTAGGGGCCGCACGCCAGGGACAAAGCTCCCCCCTGTTGTTGCGGGAATACCATAGTCCGTTGGTGTTAGATCGAAAGGATGAGACTAAGGGGCGGTTAGAAAGCGCTGTGCCCGCAAGCAATCCGGGTGTTCATGGTTCCCTCCTGATCAGCTGGTCCACTCGGTTGGACACTGCCCGAGGTGCCGGGGTTCCTCTCCGGGCCGTTTCACAACGAACGCCGCCCCTCGCCGGTTTCACCGGCGAGGGGCGGGATGTTGCGCGCGGGGTCAATACCCCGCGTTGTTCGGCAGGAGATTCGGATCGATGTCGATTTCGCCCTGTGGAACCGGCCAACGCTCCTTGTAGCTCTGGATCGCCTGCATGCGCCAGGAATTCGGGTCGTGGTCGTGCAGGCTGGTGACCCAGTAGCCCTGCTCCTCCGAGTCGCGACGCACCTGATCGAACCAGCGTTTCGCCTCGTGCGCCAGCTCCAAGTCACGTTCGGCGAAGATGGCATCGCGCACCGACACCTGGTCGAGCGGCCCCGCATAGTCGGCCGGACTGGAGCGGTTCTCGGCGCCGGTACCGTTGCGGGCCCGGGCGCGGATCATATTGATGTATTGGGCCGCGACGCCGGAGTTGCCGAGCTCATTTTGCGCCTCGGCGTAGATGAGAATCGCCTCGGCGAAGCGATACAGCGGGATGTCCACATCGCACTTACCGCCATCCGAGCCGTTGTTCGTCGGACGGTACTTCCACGGCAGCGGCCCATCCTTAAACGCGGTGACGCAGTAGCCGTCCCAGCGGCAACCGCCGGTTCGGTAGCCCGCCTCTTTGCGGTAATCGCCCGGCTGATACTGGTTGTAGTGCCAGTCGGTCGGGTGGCCCGCCCCCCAGCCGCCGCCCGTGGAGAGGCCGAAGTCCCGCGGGAAATAGAAATTGACGAAGCCACCCGTGCTGCTGCGGGAGTCCACGCCGGAGCCGGGGACGTAGAAGATCATTTCGCGGTTACCCTTGTTGCTCGGGAGGAAGGTACTGATGTAATCGGCGCTCAACCCCCAGTCGCCCGAATCGATGAGCTTCTTCGCCCAATCGGACGCGTTCTGCCATTCGGCGGTCCGCTTGAGGAAGCTGGCGCGCCACAGGTAGAGATCGGCAAGGGCCATCTCTGCCGCCCCCCGGGTGGCCCGCCCCCGATCGCTCGACCCCCACTTGGCCGGCAGCACCGCCTCGGCCTCGGTGAGATCTATGATGATCTGCTGATGCACCTGCTCGACCGGGGTGCGGGCCACCGCCAGGTTATCATGATCCGCGAGGGTCAGGAGCAGTGGGACATCGTCGTACAGCTTGGTCAGCCAGAGGTAGGCGTAGGCGCGCAGGAACTTGGCCTCGGCGATGTAGGTAGGCTTCAATGCCGGGTTGGTCCACTGCTGCACCCGGTCCGCATTCGCGAGGACCAGGTTGGCGCGGAAGATCATGTTGTAGAGCTCGCGCCACGCGACGGTGACGCCGCGACTCCCCGTCGAATAGAAGAGGAAGTCCGGGCCGCTCGTCTCGAGGTTCGGCTCGTCGTGGTCGATGCGCACCTGGTCCGAGGCGAGCTCGAGTGAGAGCCAGGGCCAGCCGTTGAACAGGTTGCCGCTGCGCATCGGCGAATACGCGGCGATCACGCCGCTCTTCAGATCGGCTTCGGTTTGGAAGAACGAGTCGCTCGTAACGAACGATTGCGGCTCCTCGTTCAAGAGATTTCGGCACGCGACCACCGCCGCGAGCGCCAGCGGCGCGATCCAGAGCTTGGAGTTCATCGCAGTGTCCTTTGCTCAAAACGTCAGATTGACGCCGAAATTCCACACCCGCGTGCGCGGGTAGGCGCCGTCGTCGACGCCGCGTTGGCGCGGGTCACCGCCCATGCTGTTGACCTCCGGATCGAACCCGCTGTACTTGGTGGCGATCCACAGGTTCTGACCGGTGACGTACACGCGCCCCGACTTGGCGCCCCGCAACAGGCGGCTCGGCAGCTGGTAGCCGAGCGTGAGGGTCTGGAGGCGCAGGAACGAGCCGTCCTCCACCAGGGCGCTGTAAATGCGGCGGGGGCGCGCGAAGTTGGCGCGGGGGATGTCGGTGTTGGTGTTCTGAGGCGTCCAGCGGTTGAGCACGTCGGCCCGCTCGTTCATGAAGCCCGTGGACAGACCGTTGAAGACGCGCGACATGTCCACGACTTGATTGCCGTACGAGAAGTTCATGAACACATCGAGCGAGAACGGCCCGTAGCTCAAGCTGTTCGACAACCCGCCGTACAGCTTGGGATCGGCGTAGCCGACGATGGTACGGTCGTTCAAGTCGATTTTCCCGTCACCATTGACGTCGACGATCTTGTACTCGCCCGGCGTGCAGTCGGCCGTATTGGTCAGGTAGCACTGGTCCCCCTGCTGCCACAGGCCGATGGTCTTGAAGCCGTACATCGCGCCGAGTGGCTCGCCGACCCGCACGATGTGAGTCGCCCCGCCCTCGACAAACCCGCTGCCGCGTACCTGGGGGATGATCTGCGTGGCCCCGCCCAGCTCGAGCACTTTGTTGCGGTTATGTGCCACGTTCAGCGTGCTGCGCCAGGCGAGTCGCCCGCTCGACACGTTGACGGTGGTCACTGAGAGCTCCACGCCGTTGTTGCCTACCGAGCCGATGTTGCGCAGCTGGCTCGAGAAACCCGAGGTGGCGGGGAGCGGCACGCTGAGCAGCAGGTCGTTCGTGACGGAGTGGTAGGCGTCGACGGAGACGGCGATCCGGCCCCGCAGCACACTCGCATCGATGCCGACGTTGAGCTGCCGCTGAGTCTCCCACTTGAGGTCCGGGTTCCCCCGCGTACCGGAAGGGCACAGGGCATTGATTTCGGTGCCGGCGAGCGAATACCAGCAGATACCCAACCGCGACAGGGAATTGTAGGGGTCGATGGCTTGATTCCCGGTCTTCCCGTAGCTCAAGCGTAGCTTCAAGTCGCCGACGAGCGATTGGTGCTGCATGAACGGCTCTTCCGACACGCGCCACGCGAACGCGGCAGACGGGAAAAAGGCCCACTTGTTGTTCCGACCGAAGCGACTCGAGCCATCGGTGCGACCGGTGACGGTAAAGAGGTACTTGTCCTTGAGGCTATAGTTGGCACGGCCCAGGTACGAGACCAGTGCCCAGTTCGTCGCGCCGCTCGACGACGGGCGCAGCGTGCGGGCGGCATCGTACCAGTTGTTCGTGGTCGCATCGCTCGGCAGCCCTTGAGCCCGGGCGACCGCGTTTTCGAAGTGCGCCGTCTGCACCGAGAACCCGGCCAGGAGGTCGGCGCTCCCTGGACCGAGAGTGCGCCGGAAGCTCAGGGTGTTCTCGTTGATCAGCTGCCGCGCCGGCACGGCCGACGCCTGGATGAAGCTGTCGCCGCTGGGACCCACACCGGAGGCGACGGTACGCGGCGCGTAGAACTCGATGCCGTCGAAACCGAACGTGCCGCCGAAGGTGCTGCGCAGCTTGAGCGCGTCGCTGACGGCCAGCTCGCCGACGACGTTCCCGACCACGCGCGAGGTCGTGTTGAAGTCGCGGATGTCCGACGAGTTGGCGACCGGGTTCTCCACCTGCTCTCCGAGAATCGCCGTTTTGGTCCAGTTGCCGTTGGCGTCGCGGGGCGCGAGCGATGGATCGAACTGCATGGCGGCGAGGATGCCGTTAGCGCCCGCGCCCACGCTGCCGTTCTCGACGCGCGGCGCGTTGCGGTTGACTTGGGTGAGGCTGAGGCTCGTCGCCACGCGGAAGCGCGGGCTGACGTCGGCGTCCAGGTTGAGGCGCACCCCGTAGCGCTCGAAGTCCGACCCGACTTCGATGCCGTCCTGCTTCATGTAGTTCCCGCTGAACAGGTAGCGCATCCGATCGCTGCCGCCGGACAGTGTGACGGCCCCGCTCGCCTGCGGCGCGGCGACGCAGCTCCACGAGGGGCAGGTCCGGAGCATCATCGCGGGGTAGTTGTACGTCTGCGCGGAGGCGATCTGCGCGGGGCTGTAGGGGAGCTTTACCGTCGTGGGATCCTTGGCGGAGTTCAGCACCGCCTCGTTCCGCAACTGCATGTACTGGGGTCCGGTCAAGACGGGGATGAACCGAGAGATCCTCTGGAACCCGTAGCTCGACTCTACCGTGAAATGACTCTCGCCCGACCGGCCGCGCTTGGTGGTAATCAGCACCACGCCGTTCGCGCCCCGCGCGCCATAGATCGCCTTGGCGGACGCGTCCTTGAGCACATCGATCGACTCTATCGCGTTGGGATCGATGGACATGAGCGGATTACTCTTGGGATCGGACGAAGAGGAGCCCTGCTCGGCCGGGACGCCGTCGACGACGTACAACGGCTCGCTGTTCGCGGTGAGCGAGTTGGTGCCACGGATACGCACGCTCGCCCCGACACCCGGCATGCCGGAGTTGCTGAGCACCTGCACGCCCGCCGCCCGGCCCTGCAGCGCCGTATTGACGGTCGACGTTGGGGCGGCCCGCATGGTGACGGCATCGCCGCTCACCGAGGCCACGGCCCCCGTCAGGTCCCGCTTCTGAACCGTGGCGTAGCCGATGGCTACCACTGCGTCGAGCTGGATCGCCTGGGCACGGAGCTGAAAGTCGACGGTGGCGGTCGCGGCGGCGGTCACGACGACGCCGGTATCCTCGACCGTGCCGTACCCGATGAAGCGGGCTCGTACCCGGTAGGTGCCTGGCGGCACGTCGACGATCAGATACCGGCCGTCCGAGCCGGTGACGGCGCCCAGGGATCCGCCCGCCAGGGTGACGCTGGCGCCCGCCAAGGGAGTACCGGTTTGCTGGGCCGTCACCGTGCCGGCGACCCGGCCGGTTTCCTGGGCCAGGAGCGCGTGGACCGGCGACAACGCCAGGACCGTTAAGACGGCGAGACGTTTCATGGGAACCCCTCCGACGGTTGAGAGGTCTGTTGCAGCGGCGCCCCGCGCGTTGCGGGCGCTCTATAGTCTGCACGCGGCGCCCGAAGGCTCTCGACCCGCGCGTTCGCGCTGGCGGCGACAACTCTTCCGGCGTGGCTGAGCTCGCCGCCCGATGTGTTGGAGGCGCAAAATGGGTGCCGCACTCACGCCGCGAGGCGCGATCAGTACCCGGGATTCTGGGTCAGCGCCGGGTTGGCGTTGATCTGGGTCTGCGGAATCGGAAACCGCTTTTTGAAGTCTGGAAGTGGCTGCCCCGTGCCTCCGACGGGTGCATAGGAATCCGGGTCGTGCCCCTCCAGGCTATTGCGCCAGAAGCCCGACTCGCGCGAGTCGCGGCGCACCAGGTCGAACCAGCGTTTCGCTTCGAACGCGAACTCCCACGCGCGCTCCATGTAGACCGCATCGCGCACCGACAGCTGGTCCAGCGGCTCGCCGGCGGTGCCATAGTCGTGGGGCTCCGTCCGGTTCTCCGCGCCCTTCCCCTTTCGCGCGCGCGCGCGGATCAGGTTGAGGTACTGGACCGCTACGCCCGTGTTGCCCAACTCGTTCTGGGCCTCCGCATACATCAGGATCGCCTCGGCAAAGCGATACAGCGGCGTATCCACGTCGTTCAACATCCAGTTCACGCCGTTATCGCTCTTGCGGTACTTGTAGGGCATCGGCCCGTCGGCCAGGGTATCGTGCCGGATGACATGCTTCACCGTGTCGTTGAACGTGGGGCAGAGACTACTGACGCTGCAGCCGCCCCAGACGTACGCCGAGGTGGACGCCCACCCCGTATCGGTTCCCCGCCGGTAGTCACCGGGCCGGTAACTGTTGAAGAACCAGGTGGTGGGGTGGATGAGGCCCCACCCGCCACCCTGCCCCTGATCGAGCCCCCAGTCGCGCGGGTAATAGAACAGCTGGAACAGGCTCCTGGTGTTGGTGGTCACACCCGAGTTGGTGATCACCAGGATCATCTCCTTGTTGCCCTTGTTCTGGGGCAGGAACGTGCTGAGGTAGTCGTTGTTCAGCGCCCAGACGCCCGAGCGGATCACGCTGTCCGCCCAATCGGAGGCCAGCTGCCATTCGTTCTGTTTCATGAAGCTGGAGCGCCACTGGTACAGGTCGGCCAGCGCCATCTGCGCGGCCCCCTTCGTGACACGCCCCTGGGTCGGATTTCCGTATCCGTCGCTCGACGGCCACGTCGCGGGGAGCGCCGCCTCGGCCTCCGTCAAATCCTTGATGATCGCCTGATCGACCTGCTCCACCGGCGTACGAGTGGGCCGTGGGTTGGCCTGCTCCTCAGGCGAGAGGAGCAGCGGCACGTCGTCGTACACCTTGACCAGCCACAGGTAGGCGTAGCCGCGCATGAACTTGGCCTCGGCCAGATTGTAGGCCTTGATCTGGGCGTTGGGCGCGTCGATGCCGGGCCCATTGGCGAGCACCAGATTCGCCCGGGTGATCATCGAGTACGCGGTCCCCCAATAGGCGCCCGTGTTGCCGGTGCTCGCGTCCCAGATCAGGAAGTCCGGACCGCTCGTGCCGAGGTTCGGCTCACGCGTGTCGGCCCGCGCCTGGTCGGAGGCGAGCTCGAGGGTGGTCCACTGCCCCTGCCCCTGCATGCCGCGCAGCGAATTGTAGATCGCGATGGTGGCGCTGTTCAGATCCGCTCCGGTCTTGTAGAAGGTATCCGTCGTCGTGAACCCCTTGGGATCCTCCTGGAGCAGATCGGTGCAACCGCACACGACCAGCAGCGCGGCCAGCCCGAGGGAGGAGGCGATCGATCGGTTGCGTCTCATGGAGTCTCGTCCTCGCTCAGAAGTTCACGCTGACGCCGAAGTTCCACACGCGCGAATGCGGGTAGGCGCCGATGTCGATGCCGCCGAACCGCGGGTCGCCGCCCATGCTGTTGACGTCCGGGTCAAACCCGCTGTAGTCCGTAGCCGTCACCAGGTTCTGGCCGGTGAGAAACAGCCGCGCTGACTCGGTGCCGGGGATGAGCCCCGCGGGCAGCTCGTAGCCGAGCGTGAGCGTTTGCAGCCGCACGTACGAGCCGTCCTCCACCAGGGTGCTGTACAGCCGGCGCGGGCGCCCCGCGTTGGCGCGCGGGACGTCTGTGTTGGTGTGCGTCGGCGTCCAGCGGTCGAGCACCGTGGCCCGCTCGTTGGCCTGTCCGATGGCGAGGCCGCCGTAGGCATTGCCCGCGTTGATGATCTTGTTGCCGTAGTTGAAGCTGAAGAACAGGTCCAGCGAGAACCGGCCGTAGGTGAAGGTGTTGCTCAAGCCGCCGTAGAACTTGGGATCGCCGTACCCGAGGATGACGCGGTCGGCGGCCGTGATCACGCTGTCGGGCCGGTCGGGCTTGCCGTCGCCGTTCGTGTCGATCGTATTCTGGTCGACCATCTTGTACTCGCCCGGGGTGCAGTCCAGCGGATTCTTCAGATAGCACCGATCGCCCGGCTGCCACAAGCCGCTTACCTGGTAGCCGTAGATCGAGCCGAGCGGCTCGCCCACCCGCACGATGTAGGTCTCGGCGGGGCTGAAGAAGTTGCCGGTGCGCGGCGCCAGCAGAATCTCCCGCTGGCCGCCCAGGTCGAGCACCTTGTTGCGGTTGGCGGCGATGTTCAGCGTGCTGCGCCAGCTCAGGGCGCCACGCTGCACGTTGACGGTGCTGAGCGTCAGCTCCACGCCGCGGTTCTGGAGCGAGCCGATGTTGCGGAGCTGGCTCGAGAACCCGGTGGTGGACGGCACCGGGACCGAGAGCAGCAGGTCGGTCGTCTTGGCGTGATAGGCGTCGAGCGACAGCGTGACCCGGTTGTTCAACAGGCTCGCGTCGATTCCGACGTTGAGCTCGGTCTTCTGCTCCCACTTCAGGTCGGGATTGGGCATGCCGCCGCCCGGAGCCAGCGCCGGGATCTCGGTCGAGCCGGCGGAGTACCAGGCGACACCCAGGCGGGAAAGCGACTGGTAGGGGGCGACGGCCTGGTTGCCCACCGTGCCGTAGCTCAAGCGCAGCTTCAGGTCGCTGAACAGCGACTGGCCTTGCATGAAGCCCTCGTTGCCGATGCGCCACGCGAACGCGCCCGAGGGAAAGAAGGCCCACTTATGGTTCGCGCCGAACACGCTCGAGCCATCACGCCGCCCGGTGAGCGTGAAGATGTACTTGTCGGCGATGACGTACTGGGCGCGGCCGAGGTAGGACAGAATCGCGGACTGGATGACGCCGCTGCCCGCGGGCGAAAGCTGCGAGCCGGAGCCGAGATTGAAGACGTTGGTGACGTCGGTCGGGAAGTTCGCGGCGTTGCCCTGCACGGCCTCGCTGTCGGTGGTCTGGACCGAGAAACCGGCCAGCGCGTCCAGGCTGCCCGGCCCGACCGTGCCGTGGAAGCTCACGTTGTTCTCGTTAGTCAGGACCCGGCCCTGGCTGGAGTAGATCCAGCCACTCCCGCCCGCCCCGCCGTCCAAGATGGTGCGCGGAGCGAAGAAGTGGATCCCGTTGAACTGGAAGCTCCCGCCGAACGTGCTCTTCACCCGCAGCGCGGGTGTGATGTCGAATTCCCCGAAGATGTTGCCGAGCATGCGTGAGGTCGTGTTGAGGTCGGTCTCCTCGGTGGCTCGGGCGACCGGGTTCGGGACCGGCTCGGTGGACGGCGAGGTCTTGATCCAGTTGCCGGCCGTGTCGCGGGGAGCCGCAAACGGAGCGAATTGCATGGCGGCCTGGATGCCGTTCGCGCTGTTGCCGACGGCGGCATTCTCCACTCCCGCGGCGTTGCGGGCGACGCGCGTCATGCTCAGGCTCGTGCCCCAGCGGAACCGCGGGCTCACGTCGCCGTCCAGGTTGAGCCGCAGGCCGTAGCGGTTGAAGTCCGAGCCGAGCTCGATCCCTTCCTGCCGGGTGAAGTTGCCGCTGAGCAGGTACCGCAGGCGTTGGTCGCCGCCCGAGAGGCTGATGGTCTGGTTCGCCTGGAGCCCGGTGCGCAACATCATCGAGGGGTAGTCGTATGTCGGCGCGGCGGCGACCTGGGCATTGGTGTAGAGCGGGGCCAGGTTGGCGTTGGTCCTCGCCCCGTTCGACAACTGCATGAACTGCTGCCCGTTCAGCACCGGAATCGTGCGGGCGATGTCCTGGAACCCGGCACTCGATTCGAGCGTCACCCGGCTCTTGCCCGCCTGGCCGCGCCGGGTGGTGATGAGGACGACGCCGTTGGCGCCGCGCGCGCCGTAGATCGCCGTCGCGGACGCGTCCTTCAGCACGTCGATCGACTGGATCTCGCTCGGATCGACGGACATGAGGGGATTGCTCTTCGGATCGGTCGAGTTCGAGCCTTGCTCCGCCGGGAGGCCATCCACGACATAGAGCGGCTCGCTGTTCGCGTTGATCGAGCCGTTGCCGCGGATCCGCACGCGCGCGCCGACGCCCGGCATGCCCGAGTTGTCGATCACGTGCACGCCGGCCGCCTTGCCCTGGAGGCCGCTCGAGAGCGTCACCGTCGGGGCGGCCTTGGTCGCGAACTCTTCCGCCGACACCGACGACACGGCGCCCGTCAGGTCACTCTTGCGAACGTTGGCATAGCCGACCGCCACGACCGGGTTGAGCTCGATGGCGCTGCCGCGCAGCCCGAAGTCCACCACGCTTTCCCGGCCATCCTGCACGACCACCGTCGTGTCCCCGGGCGTGTAGCCGAGCAGCCGCGCCCGCAGCCGGTGAGTCCCTGGCGGCACGCCGGCAATGGCGTAGCGGCCGTCGGCCTGGGTCGTGCTCGTGAGCCGCATCCCTACCACGGTGACGCTCGCCGCTGCGAGCGGCGCTCCGGAGCCCGCGTCCCGCACCGTCCCGGCCACCGAGCCGGTCTGGAGGGCGCGCCGATTCGGCCGGCCGTCCTCCGTGACGAGCAGGATCTGCCCCGAGCGGTCGAGCGTCGGAGCGACGCCGGTGCCGTGCAGCAGCGTATCGAGCGCGGCCTCAACCCGCACTGCATCGAGCTGCACGGACACCGGTCGGTCGAGCGGCACCACCCGCCGGGAATACGCGATGCGCACTCCCGACTGCCGTGCGACCGCGTCGAGCGCGGCCTTGAGCGACACGCGCTCGAGCGCCAGCGTCACCGTACGGTCCAACGGCGACAACGGATCGGCGTCCTGGAAGACGGTCGGTTGCGCGCCGGCCTGCAGCGCGCTCAACCGCACCGGCACCCCCGCCACGACGAGCATCCCCGCAAACGTGATCAGCAACCGCATAGCGAGTCTCCTCCTCTACCGATCCGGTTGACCGGGTACGAGCCGGACCGCTCGGTCTTCCCGCGTGAACCTGGCACCCAGCACCCGCGCCAGCGTGCTCAGCGCCTCGTCGGGCGATGCGGTCGTGAACGCGATCGTGAGCCGCGCCCGCTGCAACGACCGATCGGGGGTTTGGATGTCGAGATCGTACCAGCGTTCGAGCTGCGCCAGGACGCTGTCGAGCGATGCGTCGTCGAACTGCAGCGTCCCGCGGATCCAGCCGAGGTAGTGCTGGAGCGAGACGCCGCTGCTGATCGTCACCGTCCCGGCCGCATCGATCACGCCACGATCGCGCGGACGCAGCAGCAGCGAATCGGGGCCCCCCCCGCCGGCACGCCGCAGCGCCACCCGGCCCGTGGCCACGACGACCTGCAGCGACCGCTCCTCGCGATACGCACGCACGTCGAATTCGGTGCCCAGATCTTCGGTCGTCCCGTGCGCTGTGCGCACGAGGAAGGGATGGGCCGGATCGTGCCGTACGACGAAGTACGCCTCGCCCTCGAGCTCGACGGCGCGCGCTCGCACGCCGTAATCCCGCGGCACGCGGAGTCGCGAGGCGACGCCCAGCAGCACACGCGAGCCATCGGAGAACGAGACCGCGAGTCGTTGTCCCGGTGCGGTGACGTACTCATGGACGGGCACGGCCGGCGCGTGTACCTGCCACGCGGCCCGCCCGGCGATCACGAGCACCAGCGCCACGGCGATGCGCAGGACCCACGGCGACGCCAACCACAGGCGTCGCGATACGGGCACCGGACGCGCGGGCACCATCTTCAGGAGGCCCGTGGCCTGGGACCGCGCGGGAAGCCCGCCGGAACGCTGGGCCGCGTGACGGCCGCGCACCCGGAGCAGCCGGTCTCGGGCCCCCGCGAGGTCCCAGGGCCGCGATGTGTCGCCCGTGAGACGCCACACCGCCCGGACCTGCTCGAGCAGCTCGCCCCGGGCCGAATCCGCCGCGATCCACGCCTGGATCGCGCTGGCCTCTTCGGGCGAACACTCGCCCTCAACGAGTCGCAGCAGGTCGGAGTCTTCGATCATGACAGTCGGTTCTACTGGAGAGAACCCGCGAGGGACCCCAGAGTATGAACCGACTAGGGCCTCAGCCGCTCCTTGAGGCGCACCGTTGCACGCCACATCTGCGATTTCACGGTTCCCAGCGACACGCCGAGGCGCGCCGCGATCTCCTGATAACTCAGCGTGTCGCGCCGGCGCAGTACGAACACCTCCCGGCAGCGGCGCGGTAGATCGGCGATGGCCCGCTGCACCGCCGCATCCAGCTCGCGGCGCAGACATTCGTCTTCCGGGGAGTCCGCCAGGAAAGCCTGCTCCTGGCTCGCACGCTCAATCCACGCCGCCACCACGCGCCGGTGCCGCAGGTACTTGAGCGCCCGGTTGCGCGCCGCGACGAATAAGTACGGGCGGGTCAGACGGTCCTGACCGGGCGCATCTCGTGTGTCCCACAGCTGGAGGAAGAGGTCGTGCACGAGATCCTCGGCGGCTTCCGCCGAGCCGACGAGACGGAGGACATACTCGCACAGCTCGACGTAGCACGCCGCAAACGCCGCCTCCCACGCCGCGGCTCGGCTGCCGGGCGACGCGGGCGCGGGTGTCCAGGGCCGGGTACGAAAACTGGGCTCCGACATCTGTCGACGCCGTGCCTCAAGTTCGAGGCCACATCCATCGTGTCTGGTTGTGGTTGGGCGCTTCGTCCCGATGGGACAACGGATTAGCCTCGGGGCAGGCCAAGCAGGGCAACACGCGCGTCCGAGGCCCCCGTTGCGCCTACGCCACACGCAATCGCCAGCTACAAGATCGACAGGGTGGCACTCCCCGAAATGCCGCCGGTCGTCGCCGAGATGATCGCCGTCCCGATCGCGAGGGTCGTGGCGAGGCCGTTCAGATCCACGCTGGCGAGGAGCGGCTGTGAAGAGGCCCAGGTGAAGGTCTGTCCCGGCACCACATTCCCGTTGGCGTCCTGAGCCACGGCGCTGAACTGCTGCGTGAGCCCGACGAGGAGCGACGCGGTCGGCGGGCTCACCACGACGGCCGTGACGACCTGGGCGACGGTCAGCGCCGCGCTCCCCGCTACGCCCGCGGCCGTGGCCGTGATCGTGGCGCCGCCGTTTGCGACCGCCGTGACGACTCCGCCCGTGTCTATGCGAGCGATGAGCGGGTTGTCGCTGGTCCACGTGAATGCTTGTCCCGGGACGACGTTACCGTTCGCGTCCCGGGCGACGGCGGCGAACAGCTGTGTCTGGCCGAGCGCGGCGAGCGCGGCCGCCGCGGGGGTGACCACGACTTGCGCCACCGCCCCCGCGAGCACCGCGATCGCCGGCAGGGGCTGCGACGTCACGGGGCTGCCATCGATCGTCGCGCCGATCGTCAGGGGCGTTCCGGCGAGCACGCCGGTCAAGGGCGCGGTGTACGTGCCGTCACCGTGATCGACCGTCGGGCCGATCGTTCCGGTGCTCGTGCCCCCAGTCACGCTGAAGAGAACGCTGCGGCCCCCGGTCGTGACGTCGTTCCCGAACGCGTCCTTGGCGCGCAGGGTGAGCGTGGCGATCGCCCCCGACAGGATACTCGTGACGGACGCCGTCACGACCGATGTGGCGCTCGAGACGGCTCCCGCGAGGGCGGTGGCGTCGAAGCTCGCCACGGGAAGCCCGAGCGCGCTCGCCCGGAAGCCTTGGAGACCCGCGATGGTCCCGAGCGTCGCTACCGTCTCCGCATAGCCACCCGTGTCCGACACAACCAGCGAGTCGGCCACACCGCCCACGCCCGTCGCGCCCCCGAGCGCGCGGAACAGCACGGGGATCCCCTTCACGCCCAGCCCATCGGCGGCTGTCACCCGCACCCGGAACGGCAGGGCCAACGCGAGTCCCACGACGCCGCGCTGACCGGCCCCGCTCACCAGACTCAGCAGGGTGGGCAGGGGGATGACGGTCACGGGTGTCGAATCCGCAATCCCCGTCGGCGTGTGCGCGCGGACGTACACGAGGGCCCGGGCCTGCGGCGCCCGGGCGAACCCTGCGGCGTTCACGCGCAGCACGGTAGGGTCGCTCGAGCTCCAGGCCACGTAGAAGGGTGTTACGGGCGCACCGCTCGAGTCCCGAGCACTCACGCGAAACCGAAACGCATCTCCAAACATGAGCACGCTGTCGACCGGCGCGAGCGTGAGGGCAGCAATGCTACTCCCCGGCCCCGTGTAGGTCACGGGAATCTGCAGCGGCACGGCGGGTCGCCCGGCCCGCACCTCCACGGGCGCCGTGCCCGAGAACAGCGCGAAGCCGCCGCCCCGGAGCTCCAACTGCACGGTAAGGGTTTCCACGACCGCGCGCAGGGTGACATCGGCCGCGAGACGGATCTGCGATGAGTCCGGGTCGAAGAAGATCGTGAGCACGCGCACCGTGTCCGCGGGGCTCCGCGTCACGACCAGGCGGATGGTGTCCGCCGTCAGTCCGAACGCGGCGAGGTCCACGCCGGGGCCGACGACGGGCTGGACGGCAAGGAATGCCGGACCGCCGTAGCGGGGGCCCGCGCTGTCGAATCGACAAGTGGCGAGCGACGCGAGGAGCACTGCCCCGAGCAGCGCCCTCCACGGGAAGGACCTACGCATGCAGGTGAAAACTAGTCTTAGAAGAACTTGTCCGAAATGATGACCGTCAGCTGGAGCGACGTGAGCACGGCCGTCCCCTGCAGCGGCGTCACGCCGGGGTCTGCCGAGCCATTGGCGACGAACCGAATCCAGAGTTGGGTGCCCGCGAACAACGAGTTGAAGGCCGTCGTGAGGTCGGCCCGGATGGTGTCGGGAGTCGTGTTCGTGCCCGACACGGTCTTGATCGGCACCGTGATCGCCTTGGCGGACGGGTTGTTCGTGCCGGGCGCGTCGGCGGCCAAGTAGACATCGAGACCGATCGTGCCGGAGCCCGTGGCATTGCGCAGGTCGAGGGTCCCAAACGCCCGAACGCTGTCCACGATGGACGAGCCCACCCCCGGTAAGGTGATCTGTTGCGCCGGGGCGCCGGCGCTCCCCGACACCCCGGGAGGCACCACGTAGGACACTGTATCGCTGCCCGTTCCCTTGACGAAGCTATAGACGTCCACGTTGAAGATGGCGCGCCCTTGCCCACAGCCTGCTGCCACCACCGCGCACCCGAGCGCCGCCCCGAGCCACTTGGCTTTCATCCCGCCTCCCTAATAGATCGACAGCGACGTCGCCATCGTGATGCCGCGCTGATTGGACAGGGAATTCGTGTGGGTCCAGAATCCCACGTCCAGCCCCAGCCCGCCGAATCGCAAGCCCCCGCCCCAGCCGAACTCCATGCGCTTGCGCTGGTCGCGCGCCACGCCGCCGCGCAGCACGATCACACCGACGCGCTGCTCGCCTCCGACGTGCACGGTGGTGCCGCGCCCAGTGTTGAGCACGTCGGCGCCGAGTGTCGTCTTGCCCACGGTGTACGCCAGGTTGACCAGGTACGAGACCGGCAGTTTCGTCTTCGTCTCGATGTGGTTCGCGACGGGCTTGCTGAAGCTCGAGTCGCGGTACAGGGCGCTGTCGACCCGGGTGTCGGGCCAGGTGATCGTGGCGCCGATGTCGTTCACTCCCACCCCCAGCTCGATCGGTCCCGTCACCACCGCGAGCCCGAGATCGGCGCCGACGCCGTGCCCGAAGCTATTCCCGAACTTGGAGTACTGCGTGAGGGCACGCGCATCGGGTTTCACGGGAGTGGCACCGCCGAAAATCGAATCGCCGGTCGTGAATCCGCCGTCGCCGCTCACGCGCGCGTACGCGAGGCCGACGTAGTAATGCAGCGCGCCTCCGATGTACAGCCCGGTGGTGTTGTCGCCCGCGATCCGCCCGGCGTAGGCGACCGTCGGCGCGAATCCCGCCTCGAGCACCGCGTCGCCGAGCACGTTATAGCGAGTGTTGGTATCGGCGGGGACGGAATCCCGCAGGAATCCGAGGAGCTTGTCGCCGAGCTGGAGCCCGACCTCGTCGTGCACCCAGCCCATCACGCCGACGCGCACCCCTTTGATCGACACCCCCGGGTCGAGCGGGCGGCTCGAGCCGCCGATCCCGAATTGATCCTCCGGAACGAGCTTGGCGGTCTGGCCGAGGTCCACGCGCAGCGAGTCCTTCCCGATGCCCAAGACCACATCGTTGGTCGGCGTCGGCGCCTGCTTCACCTCCAAGAACAGCGGCGGATTAAGGAAGGTGTTCAGGAGCTCCACCGGATTGAATCCGGCGGAGTCCGTGTTGAACGCCGGGTCCTTCGTGATGTGCGAGATGGGATGGTCGTGGAAGAATTGGATCAGGCCGAGCGGGATGGGGATGGTGAGCTTCGGGCGGCCGCGTTGCCCGGCTCGGCCCGGCACGGCGCGATACGCCGCGTTGTAGCGCCGCAGGCTTCCCTGGTCGAGCCCGAGTCCACCCAGGCCAATGCGACGCGCATCGGTCGCCCATCCCTGCGCGCCGGCCACGCCGGCGCCGCCGCCGACGAGTACGAGCAGCCCGACGCTCACGAAAGGTATGCGCACGGTTCTCCCCGAGACTGGTGCCGGTGACATGAATAACAATGTTCGTGAATTCCGCCAGGTGCGGGCGTGAGCCCCGTCACCAACTAGACCGCGCGCGCGCCGGCAGAGGAAGGAGCGGGGGCGGCCTGAAACGTGATGGTGATCGTGGTCCCGCGCCCTGCCTCGCTGGCCAGGGCGATGGTTCCGCCCCAGCTCTCGATCAGTCGCTTGGCGATGGCGAGCCCGAGCCCCGCGCCGCTCGACGTGGTGGAGAACGCCGGGTCGAAGACCCGGGGCAGCGCCTCCGCGGGAATGCCGCGCCCGTCGTCCAGGACGGCCAGCCGCCGGCCGCCTTCCGACACGCGCACGGTGACGCGGCGCGCCCCGGCGTTGCGCGCGTTTTCGAGCAGGTTGACGAGCACCTCTTTCACCTCGTCGCGGCGCGCCAGCGCCGGCGTGCCCGCCTCACCCGCCATCTCGAAGTGGGTGGGTACCTCGGCACCGCCCAGCGCGTACAACTGTACGACCTCTCGTGCGGCGGCATACAGGTCCACGGGCTCGAGCGGCAGCTGTTCCGCCTGTGGCGACGCGAACCGCGAGAACGCGCGCGCGATCGCATCGAGCCGATCGATCTCGGCCAGGATCCGCGCCGCCGTGTCCTCCAACGTGGCGTCGAAATCGCGGGCTCGGCCCTCGGCCCGGGCCCGCTGCAGGTGCTGCACGCCGAGCCGGATCGGCGTCAGCGGATTCTTGATCTCGTGCGCCACTTGGCGCGCCATCTCGCCCCACGCCAGCACCCGCGCGGCTCGCGTGAACGCGGTAGCGTCGTCCAGCGCGACGACGCAGCCGTCGGGCGCAGGCCCGAGTGACGCAATCTGCACGCGGATCTGCCGGCCACCCACGTCGAACTCGCGCTCCGCAATACGCTCTCCCACCGCCCCCCTGCCGGCGGCGAGGAACTCGCTCACCGCGGTCCACACGGGGAGCCACTCGGACGATGCCGACCGGGGGAGCAGGTTGCCGGGCTCGAGTCGTGTGCCGAGCAGGTCC
>Ga0209472_1000722_pt1 | contig 19408 bp, 15 predicted proteins | sample GraSoiAngelo_130_FD_185887 | JGI IMG/M metagenome (GOLD analysis project Ga0209472, IMG submission 185887) | Grasslands soil microbial communities from the Angelo Coastal Reserve, California, USA - 14_0929_02_20cm (SPAdes) (version 2) | ecosystem: Environmental > Terrestrial > Soil > Grasslands ...
GCCAGCAGCGCCTGCAGCAGCGGCCGCAGGAACAGCTGCGCACACACCATGGCTGCCGCGGGATTACCCGCAAGCCCCAGTACCGGCTTGCCGCCGATGGTGCCGAACCAGGTGGGCTTGCCCGGCCGGATGGCGATGCGCTGCACGGCGATGGTGAGACCCAGGCGCTCGAGGGAGGGCTTGACGACATCGTATGCCCCCACGGATGCGCCGCCGATGATCACCACGAGGTCCACCGCCTCCAGCGCGGGCTCGATGGCCGCAGCGATGGCCACCGTGTCATCGGGCCGCGCGCCGATCCGCATCGGCTTGCCGCCCCAGTCTTCGATCATCGCGCCAAGTCCGAAACTCACCGAGTCGAAAATCTGCCCGGGTGCGGCGCGCGTGCCCGGTGGCACGATCTCGGTGCCGGTGGCCAGCACTACGACCCGTGGTTGGCGTGTGACGTTCACCGCACCGACGCCGGCCGCGGCGATGAGTGCGACGTGACGGGCGTGCAGCCGGGTGCCACGCCGCACCAACAGGTCACCCGCCTTGAAGTCGACCCCCGCCGCGCGGATGTTGGTGCGCCGCGGCCTTGGGGCGTCCAGCCACACGGTCTCGCCCTCGCGTCGGGCGCGCTCCTGGGGCACCACGAGGTCCACGCCGTCCGGAACCGGCGCGCCGGTGAAGATGCGTATCGCACCCGCGGCGCCGAGCGGACCGAGCGCGTACCCCTTGCCGGCGAGCGCTTCTCCCAGCACGGTGAATCGGCCCAGCGCGAGGTCGGCCGCGCGCACGCCGTAACCATCCATGGCCGAGGAGCGAAACGGCGGCTGCGCCCGCGATGCCAGGAGCGTTTCGGCGAGCGTGCGGCCGGCGGCAGCTTCGGTACCGATCAGCTCCGGTGGGAGTGGCGCCACGGCGGCCAGCATCCTGGTGCGGGCGACCTCGACCGTGTCGCTGGCGGAGGCCGAGTCAGCTCGATCAGCAGGCATCGCGTGAGACCCGCGTCTAGGTTTCCTGGAAGCGAGGGATGACTTCCACGATCGAGCACGGGCGGTGACGGCTGTCGAGCTGCGGGCAAATCAACCTGTCCCAGCCGTCGCGGCAAGCACCGTTGGATCCGGGCAGTGCATAGATCACGGTCCCGCCGGCAATCCCCGCACAAGCCCGGGACTGCATGGTGGAGACCCCGACCGTTTCGTACGAGGTGAGATGCCACAGCACGGCGAAGCCTTCGAGCTCCTTCTCGAGCAGCTCCCGCACCGCCTCGGGTGTGACGTCGCGCCCCGTCAGGCCCGTGCCGCCGGTGCTGATGATCACATCCACGCCAGGATCGTCGATCCAGCTGCGCAGCTGTTGCTGAATGTGCGGCTTGCTGTCGCGCACCAGCGCGCGCGCCGCCAGGTGATGGCCCGCGGCGACGATGCGTTCGGCGAGCAGGTCCCCGGAAGTGTCCGTGGCCGCCTCGCGTGAATCGGAAATCGTGAGTACCGCGATGCCGAGCGGGATGAAGGGGCGCGCGGGGTCGATCCGGCCGCCAGGCATCAGCAGGCTCCCGAGCGCTCAGCGCAGAGGTTGCCGGGTTTCACGGTCGCTAGCTTACTCGATCGGCGCCGGCGGGCGGCGCTCAGGTTGGGGGGCACAGCGATAGAGCTGCAGCGCGGCAGCCGCATCGCTACGGCAGGGTTGCTAGTCCTGCAGACAGCGGTCCTTGGCGGAGAGCACCAGGTTGCGCAGGAACGCCTTCTCGTAGACCCGCAGCAGGTGCGGCTGATTGCGCTCCACGTAGGCGCCGACCACGTCCCGGTCAGGCGCGACGCTCACCAGATGTCGCAACGTCTGCGCATCCCATCGCCACGGCAGTTCCAGCTCGCAGAACGCGCGGTTGTAGGCCTCGAGTTCCGCGGCGAGCAGCTCGCTCGTCGCATTGACCGGTGCAGTCTCGCCGACAACCTCTGACATCGTTCGCTCCCTTATCGTGGAGCCACATTACCCCCGTTCTTACCAGAAGAAAAATTAAAGCTTTCTATCGCGACCATAAGCTTTTCAGAATACCCGGAGTGCGGGTATGCTGGCGGCGAATGAAGCACGTGACGCTGCGGCAATTGCGGGTGTTCGCGGCGGCGGCCCGGCACATGAACTTCTCGCGTGCCGCCGAAGAGCTGCACCTGTCGCAACCGGCGGTGTCGACGCAGATCAAGGAGTTCGCGTCCCACGTCGGCTTGCCGCTGTTCGAGCGCATCGGTCGCCAGAGCTTCCTCACCCCCGCCGGCGAGGAGATGCTGCAGTGTGCCCGGGCCATCACCCAGCGCCTCAAGGAGGCCGAAGAGGCGCTGGCGCAGCTCAAGGGGGTGACCGGCGGGCGCCTCAACGTCGCGGTCATCAGCGCCGGGGACTACTTCTTTCCGCGGGTCCTGGCGGCCTTCGGCGCCGAGCATCCGGGCATCACGTTCAATCTCACGGTGCACAATCGCGAGGGCCTGCTGCGCCAGCTCGCCGACAATCTCACCGACCTCGCCGTGATGGTCCGGCCGCCGCGCGATATGGACATCGTCGCGCTGCCGTTCGCGCCGCACCCCTATGTCATCGTGGCGGCCCCAGGCCACCCGCTCGCCCGGGTGCGGCAGATACCGCGCGCGGCTCTGAACCGCGAGCGCTTCGTGCAACGCGAAGCGGGATCCGACACCTGGAATTCGATGCGCGAGGTGTTCGGCCGGCAGTTCTCCCGCCTCAGCATCGCCATGGAGATCCACAGCACCGAGACCATCAAGCAGGCGGTGGTCGCCGGCTTCGGGATTGCGTTCCTCTCCGCCCACACCATCGGCCTTGATCTGCTGGCCGGCAACCTGGTGGTGCTCGACGTGCAGGGCTTTCCGGCCCTGTTGAACTGGTATCTGGTGCACAACCGCAGCAAGCGCCTGCCGCCGGTCGCGGCGGCGTTCAAGGATTTCCTGATGCGCCAGGGCGCGCCACTGATCGAGCGCCTGGTGCACTTCGAGCTGTCGGGGCCGCCGCCGCGGGCGCGCCCGCCAGCCACGCCGCAGCGGCCGCCCCGCGGCACACGAGCGCGCGGCCGCCGCGCGAGCTAATCGAGGAAGTCGCCGTAGCGTTCGACGTGCGCGGCGAGGTCGAGCGTGTGCTGGCGCGTCAGCCGCTCGGCGAGCTCGGTGTCGCGCCGCTCGAGCGCTTCGATGATCTTCAGGTGATCGATGATCGAGCGTGCCGCGCGTCCATTCTGCGAGATGGTGGCCCGGCGGATCGCGCGCACGTGCAGGAACAGGTTCTTGGTCGCCTCCGCGATCAGTCGCGAGCCGCCCAGGCGGATGATCATCTGATGAAAGGCGATGTTGGCGTCCGAATACTCGTCGAGATGCTCCGTGGGCGGGGAGCTCTGGAACTCATCGAACAGATGGCGCAGCTTGCTGATTTCCGTATCGGGTGCGTGCAGCGTCGCCAGGCGCGCCGACATGCTCTCCAGCGCGGCCCACATCTGGATCATCTCGATGATCTCGCGCTTGGATTTTCGGACGATGAAGATACCGCGGCGTGGAACCGTCCTGACAAAGCCCTCCTGCTCCAGGATCGACAGTGCCTCGCGCACCGGCGTGCGACTCACGCCGAGCGCCTGCATCAGTTCCCGCTCATCGAGTCGCAGGGGCTCACGCTCGCTGTATATGTCGGTGCTGGCTATGGCGTCCTTGAGCAAGGTGTACGCCTGATCGCGCAGGCTCACCGAGTTGAGCGGCGCGAGCGCAAGCCGCCCCGCGGGTCTGTGCTTACGTAAGAGCGTCGCGATCGCCCTCATTCAGCCCCCTGCTCTCTTCGGGCTTTGCGCACCCTTCAGGCAGTTGCGCACCCTACTCGATCAACAGCAAAGAGATCAAAAACACGGGATCCCGGGATTCCCCACGACCCGAGCCGCGCCTACGGCACGGGATCAGAGGCTTCCGATATATCAGATATCACTGTAGGGTATTTCTCCCCAAATTGGTGCACTGATGGTCGGGTTTACCCTCCCACCGGTATCCCACCCGCATGTGCAGCACCCTTCACGCTCACGCTGCACCTCTCCGAGCGCTCGAGGCGCAGTGTTGACAAGGCCGAGATATATCACATATGGTCCGCCGCAGTTCAAAAAAAACGCCGATCCCATGCACCTTTCCAGGGCCTCATTGTGGTGCCGACGTCGACCGACGGGTTCCGAGGCGCGATCCGATCCGACCTGCATGAGGGCACCTGACAACAACCCATCGCCCAAATTCACGCCAACCGGCTGACGGTTCAAACAAACGACGAAGGGGGAGCATCGATGGCTACCGATTCGAATTCTCAAAAAACCTCTGTCTTCGCCAACCCATGGGCGCAGTTGATCGTCGGCCTCATCTGCATGGTGATGGTCGCCAACCTGCAATACGGCTGGACGCTGTTCGTCGGCCCCATCGGCGCCAAGTACGGTTGGAGCAAGGCCGCGATCCAGGTCACCTTCACCATCTTCGTCCTGCTCGAGACGTGGCTGGTGCCCGCGGAAGGGTACCTGGTCGATCGGTTCGGTCCAAAGTGGATGATCGTCGGCGGCGGCGCGCTCTGCGGCCTCGCCTGGACGATCAATTCCTTCGCAGATTCCCTGGGGATGTTCTATTTCGCCGCGGTGCTCGGCGGCATCGGCGCCGGTGCCGTGTACGGCACGTGTATCGGCAATGCCGTGAAATGGTTCCCCGGTCGGCGCGGGCTCGCGGCGGGTCTGACCGCGGCCGGCTTCGGCGCCGGTTCGGCGGCGACCATCATCCCGATCGCCAACATGATCAAGAGCTCGGGTTACGAGCACACCTTCCTGACCTTCGGCCTGTTTCAGGGCATCGTCGTCGTGATCGTCGGCCTGCTGATCCTCGCCCCGTCGGCGAGTTTCTTCGTGGCGGCCCCGAAGCTGAGCCCAGGCGCAAGCCGCTACCAGGCGAAGCCGCTCGAGATGCTCAAGGCCCCGGTCTTCTGGGTGATGTATGTCATGTTCATCATGATGGCGGCCGGCGGTCTGATGGCGACCGCACAGCTCGCGCCCATCGCCAAGGACTTCAAGGTGGCTGATATCCCGGTGAGCCTGATCGGCATAACGCTCCCGGCGCTGACCTTCGCCCTCAGCATCGACCGCATACTGAACGGTCTGACCCGGCCATTCTTCGGTTGGGTCTCCGACAAGATCGGGCGTGAGCAAACGATGTTCATCGCCTTCCTGCTCGAAGGCGTGGGCATCATCGCGCTCGCCAATTTCGGCAACGACCCGGTGGCGTTCGTGCTGCTGAGCGGCCTGGTGTTCTTCGCCTGGGGCGAGATCTACAGCCTCTTCCCGGCTACCGTCACGGACACCTTCGGCGCCACGTACGCGACGACCAACACCGGCCTCATGTACACCGCGAAGGGCACGGCCTCGCTGCTCGTGCCACTCGCCAACGTGATGGTCGCCGCGAAAGGAAACTGGCACGGGGTATTCATCACGGCCGCCACCCTCAATATCCTGGCGGCGCTGATGGCCGTTGCGATCCTGAAACCCCTGCGCAGCGCGTACACGAATCGGTCCGGCACGGTTGGTGCAACGCCGAAGCTGGCGACCGGCTGACGCCTGAGGACGGCGCTCTTCCGGCGACTCACCGGAAGAGCGCCCGCGAGGTGCGCCGGCACCACACGGCGGGTGCGGTCGAAGGAGTCTCGCGGCGCCACGTTGCAACGACGGGAGTCGCAACCCTCGCGGACTTAGTTACGAATGGAGGCATGCATGCTCGAGACGGCGACCAAGACTACCGACAACCGCGCCACCACAACCGCTGACGACACGCTCAAACGCAAAACCCGCGATGCCGACGTCATTTCCGGCGGGCACCTGGTCGCCAAGGCCCTCAAGAACGAGGGCGTCGATACGATCTTCACCCTGTGCGGCGGGCACATCATCGACATCTACGATGGCTGCATCGATGAAGGCATCCGCATCATCGACGTGCGCCATGAGCAGGTCGCGGCTCACGCCGCGGACGGTTACGCGCGCCAGACCGGCAAGCTCGGGTGCGTGGTCACCACCGCCGGACCCGGCTGCACCAATGCCGTGACCGGCATTGCCACGGCCTTTCGCTCCGAGAGTCCGGTGCTGCACATCGGCGGGCAAGGCGCGCTCACGCAGCACAAGATGGGATCGCTCCAGGACCTGCCGCACGTCGATCTCATGACGCCGATCACCAAGTTCGCCGCCACCGTGCCGAGCACCGAGCGCGTGGCGGACATGATCTCGATGGCGGCGCGAGAAGCCTTCAACGGCGCCCCGGGACCGGTGTACCTGGAAATTCCGCGCGACGTCCTCGATCGCGAGGTCGAGATATCCAAGGCGATCGTCCCGAAGCCCGGGCACTACCGCGCCTCGACCCGCTCGCTCGGCGATCCGCGCGACATCGAGAAGCTCGCCGACCTGCTGGTCGATTCCGAGCGCCCGGCCATCCTGTACGGACAGCAGGTGTGGGCGGCGCGCGGCCACGAGGAGGCGATCGCGCTGCTGCGCGGACTTGACATCCCCGGTTACTTCAACGGCGGCAGCCGCGGGCTCCTGCCCCCCGGTGATCCGCACCACTTCGATCGAACCCGCGGCAACGCCTTCTCGGATGCCGACCTTATCCTCATCGTCGGCACGCCGTTCGACTTTCGCATGGGCTACGGGCGGCGAATCAGCACCAAGCTCAAGCTGGTGCAGATCGACATGGACTATCGCACCGTCGGCAAGAACCGCGACATCGATCTGGGACTGGTCGGCGACCCGGGCGTCATTCTCGGGGCGGTGTTGCAGGCGGCCTCCGGACGCCTGAAGCAGGACAAGCGCCAGGCGCGCCGGCAATGGATGAAAAAGCTCACCGAAGCCGAAGCGGCGGCTACCGAGAAGCTGATGCCGCTCTTCAAGTCCAACAACACCCCGATCCACCCCTATCGGGTCGCCTACGAGCTCAACGAGTTCCTCGCTGACAACACCATCTACATCGGCGACGGGGGCGACGTCGTGACGATATCTGCCCAGGCGGTGCGTCCGCGGCGGCCCGGGCAGTGGATGGATCCGGGAGCGCTCGGCTCGCTCGGGGTCGGCACCGGCTTCGCCATCGCCGCGGGCCTCGCCCAGCCGCGCAAGGAAGTGCTGTGCTACTACGGAGACGGCTCCTTCGGCATGACCGCCTTCGACATGGAGACCGCCAACCGCTTCGGCGTGCCCTACATCGCGGTCATCGGCAACAACTCCGCCATGAACCAGATCCGTTACGGGCAGCTGGCGAAATACGGCGAGGAGCGCGGCAACGTCGGCAACCTGCTGGGGGACGTTCCCTTCGGCACCTTCGCCCAGATGCTGGGCGGTTACGGCGAGGAGGTGCGCGACCCGGCGCAGATCGCGCCGGCGCTCAAGCGGGCGCGTGAGTCGGTGCACAAGTCGCGTCGCTCGGCGGTCATCAATATCTGGGTGGACCCGCGCGAGTACGCCCCGGGGACCAAGAACCAGACCATGTACAAGTAACGCTCGGCAGGGAATACGCGAATGGCAAAGGCACTGGACGGCGTGCGTATTCTCGACTTCACGCACGTTCAATCGGGGCCCACCTGTACCCAGCTGCTCGCCTGGCTGGGCGCAGACGTCATCAAGGTGGAGCGGGCCGGGGCCGGGGACATCACCCGCGAGCAGCTGCGCGACATCCCCGGCGTGGACAGTCTCTACTTCACCATGTTGAACCACAACAAGCGCTCCATCACCCTCGACGCCAAGAACCCCAAGGGCAAGCAGGTCCTGGAGCGCCTGGTGAAGCACTGTGACGTACTGGTGGAGAACTTCGCTCCGGGCGCGCTCGATCGTATGGGGTTCACCTGGGAGCGGATCCAGCAGCTGAACCCGCGCATGATCGTCGCATCCGTCAAGGGTTTCGGTCCGGGCCCGTACCAGGACTGCAAGGTCTATGAGAACGTCGCGCAGTGCGCCGGCGGCTCGGCTTCGACCACCGGCTTCGACGACGGCCCGCCGCTCGTCACCGGCGCGCAGATCGGCGACAGCGGCACCGGATTGCATCTCGCCTTGGGGATCGTGGCCGCCTTGTATCAGCGCATGAGCACGGGGCGCGGACAGAAGGTGCTCGCCGCGATGCAGGACGGGGTGTTGAACCTCTGTCGCGTCAAGTTGCGCGACCAACAGCGACTGGCGCGGACCGGCGTCATGCAGGAATACCCTCAGTACCCGCACGGCCAGTTCGGCTCGGCGGTACCGCGCGCGGGCAACGCCTCCGGCGGCGGACAGCCCGGCTGGATCATCAAGTGCAAGGGCTGGGAGAAGGATCCCAACGCATACCTGTACTTCATCGCCCAGGCGCCCGTGTGGAAGGAGATCTGCAAGGTGATCGGCAAGGAAGAGTGGATCACCGATCCGGACTACGCCACGCCCGATGCGCGCCTGCCGCGGCTGCTGCAGGTGTTTGCCACGGTCGAGGCCTGGACGATGACCAAAACCAAGTTCGAGGCCATGGCGGAGCTCAACCAGCACGACATCCCGTGCGGCCCGATTCTGTCCATGGAAGAGCTGGCCGCGGAGCCCTCCCTGCGCGCCACCGGCACCGTCGTCGAGGTCGATCATCCCCAGCGCGGCAAGTACCTGACGGTGGGCAATCCGATCAAGATGTCCGACAGCCTCACCGAGGTCACGCGCTCCCCGCTCCTCGGTGAGCACACGCAGGAGGTGCTCACCGAGCTCGGCCTGAGCGACTCCGAGATCCGCACGCTGCGAGCCGAAAAGGTCATTTGAGCCGGCACGGGGCCGCGGGTCGCCGCGGCAATGCCGCTGCAAGCAGGAGAGAGAATGGCACACGACAAGAGCGCGGTCCGCAAGATCCTCGACCAGGCCAAGGCCGCAGGCCGCAGCGCACTGACTGCGCCGGAAGCGAAGGGCATAGCTGAGGCCTACGGCATCGCGGTGCCGAAGGAGGGCGTGGCGAGCACCGCGGCCGAGGCGGCAAAACTCGCCGCCCGGATCGGCTACCCGGTGGTCATGAAGATCGTCTCACCGCAGATCCTGCACAAGACGGAAGCCGGCGGCGTGGTGGTCGGCGTCAAGAACGCGGAAGCTGCGCAGCAGGCCTTCGCCACGATCGTCGACAACGCGCGTCGCTACAATGCCAGGGCCACCATCGACGGCGTGCAGATCCAACAGATGCTGTCGGGCGGCCAGGAGGTCATCATCGGCGCGGTGACCGACCCGGCCTTCGGCAAGCTCGTGGCCTTTGGCCTCGGCGGCATTCTGGTGGAGGTCCTGAAGGACATCACGTTCCGTCTGGCGCCGGCGACGCGCGCTGACGCCCTGTCGATGCTCGACGGCATTGCGGCAGCAGAAATACTGCGCGGGATTCGCGGCGCACCACCGGTGGACCGCGAGTCACTCGCCACGATGATCGGCAATGTCTCGCAGCTGGTGGCGGACTTCCCGGAAGTCTCGGAGCTCGACCTCAATCCCGTGTTCGCGACCCCCGAGGGCGCCACCGCGGCCGACGTGCGCGTGATGCTGGACTTCAAGCCGCCGGTGGTGCGCTACCGGCCGAGCCAGGAGGTGATCGTCCGGCAGATGAACCGGATCATGAAGCCGGACGCGGTGGCGGTGATCGGCGCCTCGGCCGAGAACGGCAAGATCGGCAATTCGATCATGAAGAATCTCATCAACGGCGGCTATCAGGGCGCGATCTACCCGATCCACCCGAGCGCCGACTCGATCATGGGCAAGAAGGTCTACAAGAGCGTCAAGGATGTCCCGGGGGGCATCGACGTCGCGGTGTTCGCCATACCGGCGAAGTTCGTCGCCCAGGCGCTCATCGAGGTGGGCGAGAAGAAGATCCCCGGCGCGGTGCTGATCCCTTCCGGTTTTGCTGAAACCGGCAACGTCGCCGGCCAGGAGGAGGTCGTGTCGGTGGCACGCAAGTACGACATCCGCCTCATGGGTCCCAACATCTACGGCTTCTACTACACGCCGAAGAATCTCTGCGCGACCTTCTGCACGGCCTATGACTTCAAGGGCGTGACGGCGCTTTCCTCCCAGTCGGGCGGCATCGGCATGGCGATCATCGGCTTCTCGCGCTCGGCGAAGATGGGGGTGTCGGCCATCGTGGGCCTCGGCAACAAGTCCGACATCGACGAGGACGATTTGCTGACGTTTTTCGAGCAGGATGACAACACGCAGATCATCGCCATGCACCTCGAGGACCTGAAGGACGGCCGCGCCTTCGCCGAGGTCGCCCGAAGGGTCTCGAAGAAAAAGCCGGTGGTGGTCCTCAAGGCCGGCCGCACCAGCGCCGGCGCGCGCGCCGCGAACTCGCACACGGGCGCCCTGGCCGGCAACGACAAGATCTACGACGACGTCTTCCGCCAGTCCGGCGTCATCCGTGCGAGCTCGCTGCGCGAGCTGCTGGATTTCGCGCGCGCCATACCGGTGTTGCCGACACCCAAGGGCAACAACGTGGTGATCATCACCGGCGCCGGCGGCTCGGGCGTCCTGCTCTCGGATGCCTGCGTGGAGAACGGGCTGCCCCTCATGGCCATGCCGCCGGATCTCGATGCCGCATTCCGCAAGTTCATCCCGCCCTTCGGCGCGGCCGGCAATCCGGTGGACATCACCGGGGGTGAGCCGCCGACCACCTACCAGAACACCGTGCGCTTGGGGCTCGAGGATGCGCGCATCCACGCGCTCGTCCTCGGCTACTGGCACACCATCATCACTCCACCCATGGTGTTCGCGCGGCTCATGGCGCAGGTGGTGGAGGAAATGCGCACCAAGGGCTTCGTGAAGCCGGTGGTCGCCTCGCTCGCGGGCGATGTCGAGGTGGAGGAAGCGGCCGAGTTTCTGTATCAGCACGGCATCCCCGCCTACGCCTACTCGACCGAGATCCCGGTCGCCGTGCTGGGGGCGAAGTACCGCTGGGCGCGCGGCGCCGGGCTCATTCCGCCACTTTAGAACCGCGGCGCACTCAGGGGTAAGGGGGAGACGGCGACAGCCACGTGCCGGAGAACAGCAGGGGAGCGCGCGCCGCGATCATCGGCGCGGCTGAAGAAACGACGATGGCTAAATCTAGAAGGAGAACAGGTATGACGTTCCAGAAGACATCGGTAGCGCTTGCAGTTTCTCTTGCGCTCGGCTGTGTGGGTAATGCACACGCAGATCAGGCGTCGGACATGCAGGCAAAGTTGGACGCGTTGCAAAAGGAAATTCAGGAATTGCAGGCGCAAATCGGCGCACTCCGGAAAAAGCAGGAGCAAGCGGCGCCTGCGGCTGCCGCGGCTCCCGCCAAGGCTCCCGCCAATGAGGTGAAACCCGGCAAGGAACTGGTCTTCAAGGCTGGCGGCGGCGAGGTCCAGCTGTACGGCCACGCCGATGTGTCCCTGGATGATCAGACCAATGGCATGACCGGCTTCATCCACAATGGTCTGCCGGTCACGGGCCACAATGGTTGGGTTCCCGATGTCTCCAGCAACCTGTCGTTCTTCGGGGTTCGTGGCAACCGTGCCGTCAGCGACGATTTGAAAGGGGTTTTCCAGTTTGAAACGGAAATTGCCTATGCCGCCACGCCGGGTGCATCAGATCAGGCAGCAGACACGACGGCACAGAAGTTCGAGCTCGGATCGCGCAACAGCTTTGTCGGACTGCAGAGTGAGGAGTATGGCGCCATCAAGCTGGGCAAAACCGATACGCCATACAAAACCGCTACCGCCCGCCTGGACCCCTTTGCCAGCACACCGGGTGATTACAATGCCATCATGGGAAATAGCGGCGGTGACAATCGAAGCGAATTCGACTTTCGCGCGCCTCATTCCGTCTGGTACGAGTCGCCGAATATACAGGGCGTGCGTGCCAATTTCCTGGTTTCACCCGGCCAGAATCGCAGTACCGATACCGGACTGTATGCCCAGGGCGAACCGGATTGCAGCGGCGGCAATTCGACTGGAGGCTTGAACGGGAATGCCGGTCAACCCACTTCCTGTGAGGATGGGTCTTTCGCGACTCTTTACAGTTTCGATCTCACCTATGAGTCTGGTCCGCTCTATGCCACCGTTGCGTACGAGCTCCATAAAGATGTAAATCGTATAGGCGATGAGATCGTTCCAGGCACCATCGGAATCCGTGATGAAAGCGCCTATAAGCTGGGCGTGCAATATACGTTTCCGACCAAGACGACTCTCAACGTCGAGGTCGAACGATTGCAGCGGGATGCCATCACCGACAGCCTGGATGAGCGCACCCATACCGCTACCTGGCTGGCGCTTACTCAAGGTCTGACGCCCTTCGATGACCTGAATGTTGGCTGGGCACACGTCGGCAGGACACCGGGGCAGCCGGTGGAAGGAGTCGAAGACAAATTCGGTAATCCTGCGCCGGCCGGTTCCTCGAATAACGAGGCCAACCTGTATACCATCGGCATCAAACACCGCTTCGTAGACAAGCGGACCACCGCCTATCTGACGTATTCAAGCCTGGTCAATGGCTACTGGGCGCATTACTCCCTGGGTGCGGGCGGTCACGGTCTTCCCACCAGAAACTATGTGGGTGACAAATTTATCGGAGGCTGCCAGACAGGAGGTAATTGCGGTCCCCCGTTTTCTGGAAATAACGCCGAAGCAGTCTCTTTTGGTCTGACTTACGATTTTTGACCCGCTTGAGAACCACGCAAAAAGGCGCCCTCGGGCGCCTTTTTGTCCCTCGTCGTGACGACGAATATTTGATGGTGTGATCGCGTCGTCGCGTGCGAACAGCGCATTGCGAATGTTGCATGCTTACCAGAGCTTCTCGCCGCTGGCCATGCGCTCCTGCATCTGCACCTGGAATGCTGGCGGGCCGAAGGCGAACCAGTCCTGATCCATGCGATAGAGCAGGAGGCGCTTATGTTCCGACGCGAAATTCTTGAACCATTCTATAGTCTTGTCATCTGGTCCGTCGCCGACCGGTACGGCCACATCAACATCCTGACCGTTCCACTTGAACTGGGCAGGGAGGAAGATGACTTTGGCCTTATCGGGGCGGAGCCAGTCTGGTAAGGGACTTGCTGGCATGAGCCAACCACAGAAAAAACGTTGGCACGGGTCGAGTGGCCGCCGTTCATAGATCAGGCAATGGTGGCCGGAACTGTGAGGGCAAGGGTGGCCGGGGTAAACCTCGACGCCGTAGACATTGATCTTGAGCCACCCATCGCAGCAGGCCGTGCACTCACCGCACCGGCGGCTCGATGCTGCCGCTACGGTTAACCGCACCGAAACACCTCAGAGCCTGGACGACAATTCCGAACAGTACGATTATATCGATAGCTCGTAGCAACGTTCAGCCCAAGCACGACGATGTTGGCTTGCGCTTCGCCGCGCGCAGGAACTGCTCGCAGTCCTCGAGGCGCGGGCAACGGCACTGGAAGCTCGTCTCCAGCAGTAGCTTCATCCGCCGTGCCCGGTCCATCAGGGCATTGACCTCTTCGAGCTTGCGCACGGCCAGGGCCCGCCAGCGCGCCGCCGGGGGCGTCTGCTCGGAAAAGCCGGACAGGAAGAGCCGCGTCTCGCCGATGGTGAAGCCCGCCTCGAGCGCCAGCCGGATGAGAGAGATCCGCCCGAAGACCGCCTCGGTGTAGCGGCGCTGCCGGGATCTGCGCGGTGGCGCCGGCAGCAGGCCGGCTCTTTCGTAGTACCGGAGCGCCGAGGCCGACAGCCCCGCCTCGCGGGCGACCTCGCCGATCGAGAGCTCTTTCATTTCATGTTCCCCCGCTTGACTTCAAGTGCACTTTAACTCGTAGAGTGTTCCAACAGAAGGGGCGCCGCCCTTGCCGCCCTCAAGGAGATGCAACATGGCTGAGATCCGTCGCGCCGGAGTGCTGCTGGCGATGTTGTCTTTGCTGGGGCCGATCCCGGGGCACGCCGCGGATAGAGTTCCAGACTACGTTGCGAGCGCGATCGCCGATCCCGCCCGGCCGTCGCAGCAGGTCGCGCACGATGCGGATCGCAAGCCGGGCGCGCTGCTGGCATTCGCAGACGTCAAGCCCGGGGACCGGGTGGCGGATTTCATGTCCGGCGGTGCCTACTTCACGCGGCTCTTAAGCCGCATCGTCGGCAAGACCGGACACGTGTACGCCTTCCTGCCCGAGGAGCAACTGCAGAACTGCGCGCCGGAGGAGACCGCCGGAACCCGTGCCATCGAGCACGACGGCAGCTACGCCAACGTGAGCGTGCTGACCGGACCGGTCGCCCGGTTCCGGCCGCCCGAGCCGCTCGATCTGGTCTGGACGTCGCTCAATTTCCACGACCTGTACGATTCGTTCATGGGGCCGGCCGACGTGGGCCAGGTCACCCAGGCGCTGTACGATGCGCTCAAGCCCGGGGGCGAGCTGCTGGTGATCGACCACGTCGCGCAAGCCGGTTCGGAGGTCCGTGACACCGAAACGCTGCATCGCATAGACCCCGAAGTCATCATCCGGCGAGCGCAAATGGCGGGCTTCCGGCTCGAAGCGCACAGCGATGCGCTGCGCAATCCGCACGACACGCACCAGCTGCGCGTGTTCGACGCGGCGATTCGCGGACAGACCGATCAGGTGATCCTGAAATTCAGAAAGCCGCTCGCTGCGACGCCCACCGCGGCGTGCGATGCTGCGGGCGAGCGGCGCCTCGGCACGCGGCCCGCCTGGCTGTAGCCTTCAGCCGCCGGACGCCGCCTGCACAGCGCTTCGCCTGACCACGAGCCAGTTCGCGCACGCCGCGCCGATCGTGGCGAGGAGGATGAGCGATTTGCTGAAATCCACCCGCGTGAGGAGCACGGCACAGATGATCACGCCGAGGAGCGGAAGGATCGGTCCGCCGGGCAGACGCCAGAGCGCGGCCGCGGCTTGCCTGCGGCGCAGAACCGGTACCGCCACACACACCGCCGCGTAGAAGAACAGCCGCGCCACCGCCGACAGCGTGACGTTCCAGGAGAAGCTCGCGAACTGGGAAAAACCCCACAGCAGCAGCGCGAATACCAGGATCGAGCAGTACGGGGTGCGAAAGCGCGGGTGCACGCGGGCGAACCAGGCCGGGAAGTCGCCCCGCTCGGCGAGCGCGAAGGTGCCGCGCGGCGCGGTCAGCATGTTGGCGCTGATGTAGCCGTAGACCGAAATCAATGCCCCGGCGGAGATGAGCGCGGCTCCCGCCGGCCCGATGACCACCCGGGCCGCATCCGCCAGCGGACGGGCGCTGTGCGCCGCGTCCGCCAGCACGCCGACCATGATGAGCTGCAGGAGCGCGTACAGCGCAGTAAGAATAAGGAGTGCCACGAACAAGGCGAAAGCCGCATCCCGCCGCGGATCGCGCGCCTCGCCCATCGGGTTGAGCGCGGCTTCATAGCCGCCGTAGGCAAACAGCAGCAGCAGCATCGCCTGCAGCCAGCCATCCACGGATGCGGCCACCGGCGCCGCGGCGACTCGCGGATGGAGCGACAGGTAAAGTACCCCGGCCACGCACACCATTCCCAGCGCTGCCAGCTTCGCCACCACGCTGGCATTGCTGACCAGTGTGCCGGCTGCCACGCCGCGATAGTTCACCGCCGCGAGGCTGGCGAGAAACACGCTGATGACGCTCAGTCTCGGCAGCGGCTGGGTCGCCGCGGGCCAGAATTCCCCCAGGTAGATGACGAGCAGATTCACCCCGGCGGCGCACGCCGTCAGGCGGCTGAGCAGCATCAGCCAACCCACCTGCACTCCCGCGAACCTTCCGAATGTATGGCGCACATACAGATAGGTGCCGCCGGTCTCGGTGAACTGGGAGGCAACTTCCGCGTAGCAGGCGATGATCACTGCCATCCCCGCGCCGGCGATCAGCACGGCCGCGGGACTCGCGTGCCCGAGGAGTCCGGCAACGACCGAGGGCAAGCCGAAGATGCCGCTGCCGAGGATGCTGTTGACCGCCAGTGCTACCATGCTCCAGCGGCCGATCGCGCGGACCAGTTGCGGCTGCGAGGTGCGCGGCGGCTCGGGCGTCATCGCGCCCTTGTATCACAAAGGCAAGCAATCAGGACCGCCTGACTCGAGGAGCCCTAAGTGCGCTATTCGTATGCGACGCACCTGGAGTGCAGTGTCAGCGCGCAAACCTACGACATCGCAAAGCTGCACGGCCTGTCGGCGGCGAACAAGCCCCTGCTGGCGCGCTATGACCTGGATGCCTTGAGGCGCGCGGTGTCGCGGGAAGAGATCGCGGCGCGGCCGGCGGGCCTGTGGCGGTGGCGCGAGCTGCTGCCGGTGGCGGAGCCGGCTCACATCGTCAGTCTGGGTGAGGTGGAAACGCCGCTCCTGTCCCTGTCCAACAGCCGGCGACCCGCCGGGTTCATGCCTCCCCTGGTCAAGGACGAAGCTCGCCTGCCCACCGGTTCGTTCAAGGCGCGCGGCCTGTGCGTGGCGGTATCGATGGCGAAGGCCCACGGTGTGCGGCGCATTGCCATTCCGACCAACGGCAACGCCGGCGCGGCGCTCGCCGCCTATGCCGCGCGGGCCGGCATCGAGGCTTACTGCTTCTGCCCCGACGACACCCCCGAGATCAACCTCGGCGAGATCGCCCTGCAGGGCGCGACGGTGTGGCGTGTGAACGGCCTGATCAACGATTGCGCCCGCCTGGTCGAGGCGGGCAAGCCGCAGTTCGGCTGGTTCGACATGTCGACGCTGAAGGAGCCGTATCGGATCGAAGGCAAGAAGACCATGGGCCTGGAGCTGGCAGTGCAGTTGGATTGGCGCCTGCCGGATGTCGTGTTCTATCCGACCGGCGGCGGCACCGGCCTGATCGGCATGTGGAAGGCGTGGCAGGAACTGCTGACGCTCGGTTGGATCTCAGGTCCCCTGCCGCGTCTCATCGCCGTCCAATCCACCGGCTGCGCGCCGATCGTGCGCGCCTTCGATGCCGGGGCAGACACCGCCACGCCCTGGGAAAATGCCGCCACGATCGCCGCGGGTATCCGCGTGCCCGCGGCGCTGGGTGATTTCCTGATCCTGCGCGCGCTGCGCGACAGCGGCGGCTGCGCGCTGGCGGTGCCGGATTCGGACATCGAGTCCGCCCGGCAGCACGTGGGATCACAGGATGGCCTGCTCCTGAGCCCCGAGGGCGCGGCGACCTACGCCGCGTACCTGCAGGCGGCCGCGAACGGCAAGGTACGCTCGGGCGAGCGGGTGGTGCTGTTCAATTGCGCCAGCGGCCTCAAGTATCCGATGCCGGCGGTGACCCGGCACATGGACGTGCGCCGGCCGTTCGCACACGGCATCGGGTAACCCTGCTACGGGGAACCTGTGGGGATGAGCGGCAGCTCGATGCGTGAGGGGTGTGCGGGATCGAAGTAGACCGAGTTCTCCGCGATGCGCCAGCGCCGGTTGTCGTTCAGGGGCTCGCCGGTATTGGGGTTGACGTCGAAGCGCGGGAAGTTGCTGCTGGAGATGTCCAGCCGGATCCGGTGACCGTGCCGGAAGACGAGCGAGGTCGGATACATCTCGATCGTGAACTCGTAGGGCTTGCCGGGCTGCAGCATGTCGGCCCTGCCCGGCCCGTTGCGGTAGCGCGCGCGCACGATGCTGTCACCGATGTTGAGCTCGATGCCGCCCGGAAAGTCGGCGCTCGGCGGGTACACGTCGATGAGCTTGGCGGTGAAATCGGTATCCGGCGAGTCCGAAGCCGCCCACAGCCGCACGATCAGGCGTCCGGTCACCTCGAGGTCCCGCGTCAGCGGCGGGGTCTGAAACACGAGCACATCATTGCGCGCCGACAGCGGATTGGAGTCCGTGCACGTCCACAGCGTGGGGCGGCAGCGCTGATCGGTCGCGCCCGCGCTCGCGAGCGCCCCTTGGGACGAGAGATTGCCACCGAGGGTTGGCACCGGATTGTGTGGATCGAAGCGGTAGATCAGGGGGGCATGGGGTACGGGCTCCCCGGGCGAAAGCACCCCGTCGGCGTGCAGGTAGTACGCCGTCGGCCTCGCGCGGGCGAGCGGCCATTCCTGTTCATCGCGCCAGCGCCCGCCGACGAACACCCGACCCTCCGGGGTCTTGTGTCCGTCACCGCCGCCCATGACATAGATGCGCACCGGTGACTCGCGGTCGACCCCATTGTCGATACCCTTCAGCCAATGATCGAACCAGCGCTGCTGGAAGGCGTTCAGATCGATGGCCGCGTCGGGCGTGAACTGCGCGTCCCCGGCATAGCTCGCGTTCGGCCGGCTATGCGTCCAGGGTCCGACGATCAGCCGCTGCGGGCTCTTCTTCCGCTCGTGCAGCCCCACGTAGTTGAGGTTCGCCACCTGCAGCGCCCAGGAATCGTACCAGCCGGTGACGTGGTAGACGGGGATGTCCTTGTAGTCGGCGAGATGATCGACAACCTCCACCCCCATCCCCTTGAACACCGGGTCGTCGCCCCCGTGGCTCATGGCAGCCGTGAGCCACTCCTCGTAGTCGGGCGCGAACTTCAACGGCGTGTCGCCGGCGCGTAACGGCAAGGCACGCACGTACTCGGGCACATGGTTGACGAGATCCGCCAGCGCCGGCGCCGCAGCCGGATCGCTGGCGGCGCGCGCGGCGGCCACGAGATTCGGCGGCCCCCCGGGGTCTCCCATCGAGAGCACCCAGTTGACCCAGCGCAGCTCGAAGGCGCCGTTGTGCCGCAGCCCGTAGCGACCCACGTCCGACATCGAAAACAGCGGGATCATCGCCTTGACGAACGGCGCAGCGGCGATCGCGAGCGCATGTTGGGTCCCGCCTTCGTAGGACGTGCCGACCGTGCCGATGCCGCCGTCGGACCACGACTGATGTCCGATCCACTGCGTGGTGTCGTAGCCGTCACGGCCGTCGTCGGACAGCGGCCGCCAACGACCCTGCGAGCGGTAGCGCCCGCGCACGTCCTGCACGACCACGACGTAGCCCCGGGAAGCGAAGTACCGTGCAAAGGGCGCGGCGCGCACCTCCTTGTTGTACGGCGTGCGCATCAGCAGCGCCGGGAACCGGCCTTCAACGGGCACGCCGTCGCGCGCCGGCCGATACACGTCGGCAGCGAGCGCAGCACCATCGCGCATCGGGATCATGACATCGACCGCGAGCGCGACGTCGGCGGGCGTTTCGGCCGCCACCGACGGCGGCGCAGGCGCCAGCAGAGCCGCCAGCACGACGCCCGGCGCGAGCAGCTGCCGGCCAAGGGAAGCTGAGCTGGCGCTGCGTTGCATGCGGGCGGGCGTGCCCTTGCGCCTCACCAGCGTGGCTTGCGCTTCTCGATGAATGCCTGCACGCCCTCGAGCGCCGCCGGCTCCATCATGTTGCAGGCCATGGTCTCACCGGCCGCCGCGTACGCGGCCTCGATGCCGAGCTCCCCCTGCCGGTAGAACAGCTCCTTGCCCATCGCCACCACCGCGCGCGGCTTG
>Ga0209472_1000723_pt1 | contig 19387 bp, 18 predicted proteins | sample GraSoiAngelo_130_FD_185887 | JGI IMG/M metagenome (GOLD analysis project Ga0209472, IMG submission 185887) | Grasslands soil microbial communities from the Angelo Coastal Reserve, California, USA - 14_0929_02_20cm (SPAdes) (version 2) | ecosystem: Environmental > Terrestrial > Soil > Grasslands ...
AAAGGCGCTGTTTCAGTTTTTCGAGGTCCTCGCCCACGACGCAGTTTTGCCTCTGGAGGTAAACGTAGGAGAAGGCCGCCAGCATTCCCAGGCAAGGATGGTGGGCAAGGGAAAATTCTCAGATACGCAAGGGCCAGAGGATTTGCAGAACCGGACTCAGCCAAGACAACGGCCCAGCTTGGTGATCGGCCGGATCACCGCGCGCCCGCCATGGAGTCATGCGAGCGAGCGTTTGGCGGAGAAAGGAAAGGGCCGGTTGGGAACGGTCCAGGCCGCTCGACCAGCGACGAAGCGTGGAGGAATCCGGCACGCGGTTAGCGTCTTTGAGTGTAGGAGTCGCTTCTTCCCAGGAGCAGTGCTCCACAAAGCGCCGCCGCAACGCCTGACAGCGAGTCAGCAAACTGTACTGCGTGTACGGGAGTGAAAAACACGGCAGGAAGGTGAAAGTCTTCCCGCAACCGGGGCAGCGACCGCGACGGATGCCAATCCAATCGTGATGTTCATCATGCGCTTGCTTGCGACGGCGTCCGTGGCCGATGATCGAATCACTTTCACAAGCGGGACATCGCCGCAGAATAACCTCGGCGCAACTCGTGGCCCAATCCGTTTCGAGGTTGTGCGGCGGTGCGAAAAGTGGGATAAACAGAATCGTACTTCGTGGGAGCTCTGCCCCGGCTTGACCTGCCAAGATCTGAGCCGGAAGCGGGGCTCCTTCCTCCTGAAACAAAAATCCAACTGGAAGAGAATAACCCTTCTCGCCTACCGCTTTTACGGGTGTGATTCAGAATATTGGCCGGTAATAATCGACAAACCGGACAGAATCGCCGTATCCGCTGTTTGTTCATGAACGCCGACGCTAATAGTAGAAGGAGCAGATTCTCGCGGGAACAGGTTCAATTAAGATGCCGGCAAGGGCGATTGTGCCGGTTGCGATTGCGCCTTTTTCCTCAGGACCACCGCGGAAATAAGCGTGATGGCGAGCCCAATCGGGAAGGGCTCGATGAAAGTCATCAGTGAGTTGAAGAGCGGGTTTTCGTACTGCTCCTTGAGTCTCTTCAGGTGCTGAACTTGCACCTGGACGGCTGCAGGACTTGCACCCGAGGCCTTGAGCTTCTCGATCGTATCAGTGCCGTAGTTGTCCATGAAGTCGTGCATGAAGTTGAAGTAGAGAATTTCCCATGTCGCGACGTAGAAGATGCATGAAATCAAGGTAATGGAGATCCCGACGGCAAAAGCTTTCTTGAACGTGATCTGGCCGTGACCGACGTTGTCGCGGTACGAGCGGGTGCCGAAGAACACCAGCAAGAACGAGAGCACGATGGTGGTGTAACCGACGATCAAGGCCTTGTTAAAGCCTATCCTGTGCGCGAACGGCAGCGTGGCCACCATCAGCAGCGAGGAAATTGCGCCCGAAATCAGTCCGAAAGTAAGCACCGTCTTTTTCATCGATTTAAGTCTCCTATTGCCACAATTCCGTGAAACCTGGTTTAACACGCCCGAAATGTAGTGGGGTTCGCCGACCCCACGGTCAGTCTTCCTTTGGCTTTGGCGGTTCCCATAACTCAATGCGGTTGACGTCTGGGTCGGTGATCCAGGCGAACCGGCCGTAGTCGTAGTCTTCCCGGTGGGGATCGATTTCGATTCCCGATTTCTTCAGGTCTTCGAGCAGCGCGTCGAGATTGTCGACGCGGTAGTTGACCATGAAGCTGGCTTTGCTCGCGCCGAAATATTTCGTCGTCTGTGGGAAGATGCACCACGCAGTCAAGGCTTTGGGACCGGGCTCGGTGCCGTCTGCTGCCTGCGGTTCGCGCCACTGAAACGATGCTCCCTGGCCGTGCGGTTCGCGCTGGATGCCGAGATGCTTCTCATACCAGTCATAGAGCTGCGGCGGGTTCTCTGATTTGAAGAAAATCCCGCCAATACCGGTTACGCGCTTCATGAGCCTCCTTTGCCTGATTTCACGGGCCGAAGTGTAGCGGGGGACTTAAACGTTGTCGTCACCCTTTTGGGTGATTTTGTATGGGAGCGCTAAAAATCACCTTTTCGGGTGGGGCGCCTCCGGGCAGGCAAACGCCTCACGGGATCAGCCGGGCGGTCTTGCCGATCTGCACCGCCTGGGTGCGCCGCTTGGCGCCGAGCTTATCAAACAGCCGGCTCGAATGGGTCTTCACCGTGTTCTCGCTGACGAACAGCCGCCCGGCAATCTCTCGATTGCTCAACCCGCTGGCTATGAGCCCGAGAATCTCCAGCTCGCGCGCGGTGATGCCGAGCTCGCTTACGCGCATCTCGTCGGCGGCGAACGGACCCGCGGCCGCCGTCGGGACTTCCTTGAGGATCACCGCCGGCTTCTTTCTGGTGAGCGTCTGCCCGAGCCAGATGCCCAGTCCCGCAAACAGCGCCGCGACCAGCGCTCCGTAGATTTCGATGGAATGCTCGATTACCAGGAACCGGTACTCCGTCCACTTCAGCACGGTAATCAGGAGCCCACCGATTAACCCGTATATCAGCACTTGCCGTTTCATAAGTTCCGGAGGAAAGGATTCAGGCCAAGATTATCGCGCCCATGGCGCTGTCGATCATACTACTGCGGGGGAGCATCAGCGCCTTGACCAATTTTGCTCTAGTGACGGGCAACCGGAAATATCGATTCGTCAGTCGGATTAGTACCGGCAAACGCCCTTGTTATTGACCTAGCCAAGGATCAAGCCCTCACATTGCCCCGAATCGGACTGTAGACTAAAATGCCTCGATTACGTCAGCCCGTGCAATCCCCCTTCCTCTTTAATCACTTCCAAATCTCTTGATTCTTTTCTTGACAAGTACCGTACACCTGTGGTAATATAGTGTTTGATAGTCACTCACCTGCTCCGTAGAAACACCACGCGTCCGGCTAACCGCGTGTTTCCCCGTCCCTTTAATACACTCCCGCCTAACTCCTTCCCGCTCACAATCTTAGCCGACCCCCACCCACTAAACCCAGTTGTGTCAGTCTCTTACAAAAACCATGGGGAGGGGTGGGTTCTCGTGTCCCGCTACCTCGCCTGTTCTTGTTTATTTCCATTCAGAAAGGTCCAACCATGTCACCCAAAGCCAGCGTTTCAACTAGCACCACCGTCGATCTCTATTGCCAGCACATCAGCCCAAAGGGCCGTCGTTGTCACATGCTGATTGACGAGCATCCTCGTCCCGCGAACGGACTCGGCCGTCCCACACTTTGCGCTTATCACGCCGCGCGTCTCAAGGCTGCTGTTCCCGTCGTGGACCCGGAGGTTCTCGCCGCCGAGCTACTCGCCGACATTGATAGTTACGACCGCCGATGAGGTGAATCTTTTCCTCGGCAATCTCGTCCGGCAACTCGCGCGCAAACGCATCGCCAGACGCGACGCCATCGCCCTTGCCTATATCTCGCAGCTCATTCTGACCAGCCAGACCGCCATGGTCAGGGAAACTGCAACCGAAGCGGAAGATGACAACCTTCAGCGCTATCTTCTTGAAGGGCTCGGCCGCCGCTCTCGCGAAGCCTTAACCCAAGAGCAGCAATTGCGGGATAGCTCCGCGGCCGCGTGTCCAGGCGCGGCTATGCCTGCGAGCCACAGCGATGATCGTGAACAGCTCGCATCTTAGATTGGCGGCTGCACGCCGCCGATTTGACCGCTTCGGCGGAGCGAGATAGCATGCGCCGGTTCTCCAATGGCGACTCCAGACACTCCCGCTGCGATGGCTCCACGGTGTTCGCGTGCCTTGCCGGTTCTGTGCGCCGTCGGTGGAAGCGGCCTGTTGCTCGCTCTCATGATTTTCTTTGGCGTGGGCCGCTGGCTGGTGGCGGAAGATTCGCTTGGGAAAGCCAAAGCGATCGTTGTGCTCAGCGGAGCGATGCCGGTGCGCGCCATCGAGGCCGCCAAGCTCTACCGCGAAGGATACGCGCCGGAAGTCTGGCTGACCCATTCGGCAGAGCCCGCCGAAACTTTGCGGGAGATGGGCATTCCCTTCGCGGGAGAGGATCATTACAACACTCTCGTCTTGATTCACGAAGGAGTGCCGGCGGAGGCGATTCGCGTACTCGAACCGCCCATTGTGAACACGGCCGACGAAATCAAAGTCGCTGCGTCTGCCCTTGCGCGAGCCAAAGGCGAAGCTGTGATTCTAGTCACGACAAGAGTCCACACGCGGCGCGTTCGCTTGCTGTGGCGGAGACTCGCGTCTGGCCAATGGCAGGGCATTGTGCGCGCCGCGTCCGGCGATCCCTTCGACCCCGGGCATTGGTGGCGTGACACCAGAGATGCTTTGGACGTTGTGCGTGAAGTCCTCGGCGTCTTGAATGCGTGGGCGGGGCTTCCCCTTCATCCAGCGCGATAATTTTGTATCTTGGGAAAGGAGAAATTTCAGAAAAAGAAAAATCGCTTGCGGCGCGGCCGCAATGCATCTTCTATTTCGGGAACGTGCGGCAACGGCTGCCCCTCGAAAGCTGCAAGGGGATTATCGTGGAACAACGCGCGCGCCTTCTCTTCGCCAAATTGATCGAGGACAACGTCATAGGCAGGTTGCAGACGAAGCGGACGCATCCGCGTGTTGTGCGCATCACTGGCGACGAAATGGATGAGTCCCTCGGCGATCCAGCGCAGCGCGTCCTGCTGGCAACCGGCGCCAAAGCCTCCCGTCAGCGCGCCTGCGGTCACTTGAGCGAAGCATCCCTGGCGTATCCACTTTTTCAGCCGCTCCGGCCGCGAGCGCAAAATGCCGTTGCGTTCCGGATGGGTAATCACCGGTTGTAGACTGGAAAGTTGAATCTCGTGTAATGTGTGGTCCATCGAAGGCGGGATCGAATACTCATTGAACTCCACAAGCAGGAAATCGCGTTGGTTGATACAAAACCGCCGGCCATCCTTGCGCAACGCCGCGAGGTTCTCCGGGTTGAGATGAAAATCGCAGCCGGTGGCGATTCGCAGCCGGTCGCGAACCTTGGCTTGCAACTCGTCTCGAATTCGTCGCACGTGTGCGAAATCGAAATAGTATTCGTTGTTGGAGTGCGGCGTCGCCACGATGTGCGTAATTCCATCCGCAATCGCCGATTCCGCCATGGCTATCGATTCTTCCATGGTGGCGGCGCCGTCATCGAGCCCCGGCAGAATGTGGCAGTGCAAATCAATCATTTCGATGAACCGTCCCTAGCGCCACCACGCCTCCAGCGCCTGCCACGCACCGAGCAATACCAGTATCGCCGCAAAAACCTGCCGCATCCTTCGCGGATTGATTTTCTTTGCCAAAATCCCTCCGACGATGCTGCCCAAAAATACTCCTGGGATCAGCAGCAACCCGGTTCTCCAGGACACGAATCCTTCCTTCGCGTATGCCATCAGCGCCAGCACTCCCGTAGGCGGTATCAGTGCCACCAGGGAAGTTCCCTGCGCGCGGTGCTGGCCGAACCCAAACAGCAGCCCCAGCAGCGGCACCAGCAGGACCCCGCCGCCAATGCCAAACATTCCGGAGGTAATTCCACAAACGCAGGCGATCGCAAAGACGCCGACGCTGCGTCCTATCCCTTCAGCCATTGGCCCGCTCCGCAGCTGAGCGGCCTGCAGCAGGGCTGTCAAGCCGCGCTTTTCTCCAGAGCAGAAATCCAGCCAGCAGGAGAAAGCAGCCGAACAGTCCTTGCAAGTTCCGGGAGGGCATGGGAAGCGCCATCAAGCTCCCGGCATAAGCGCCGAAGAGCATTCCGAGGGCGCACAAAATCCCTGCAAGCAAGTCCACCTGGCCCTGCTTCCAGTATTCGCGCAAGGCTCCGAGCCCAACAGGCGGTAACAATATGAAAAGCGAAGTTCCTTGCGCAAGGTGCTGGTCCATGTGCAAGAAATAGACCATGGCCGGCACGAGAACTACGCCGCCTCCGATGCCCAGGAGGCCCACCAGCACACCAACGCCAAGTCCCAGCAGGAGAATGATAAATGTCATGGTGACCGGACTGCCCTGCGCGCATCGTGGCGCAAATTCGACTCAAACCATTCTATCTTTCTCGTTCGGGCCCCGCCAGCCACGTCCCTTTCGCCTGCGGCCAATCTCGAAATACACCCCTTTTGTTTGCACCGAAGGAACCTGCTATATTTACTTGTCTTTGTCACGTCGGCCCTGTGGCCTGCAGGCGGTAGCGTGGCCGCCCGCATCACGGCATCCCTAAAAAAAACGCGAGAGCCTTGATTCCGGCGAACCCGGAGTCATATATCCAAAAAAGAGGAGTGCGACGGAACCCCATGCCAATCGACCGGAAACCCGAGTTTTTCAAAGGCGCCCAGCTCAAGGTAGGAATTATTGGCTGCGGGTACGTCGGACTGCCACTGGCGCTGCGGTTCGCCGAAGCGGGGCACAAGGTCACGGGATTTGATGTTGATCCTCACAAAGTGTCGATGCTCAATGCCGGAAAGTCCTATATCGAACACATTCCCCAGAACAAGATCCAGCAGTTCGTGATCAGCAGGCACTTCAGCGCGACCAGCGATTTCGAAAAGCTGAAAGAAGCCGACGCCATTCTGATTTGCGTGCCTACGCCGCTCGATGAGCGTCGCGAACCGGATCTAAGCTACGTCGAACAGACTGCCATTTCGATTTATCCGCATCTGCAAAAGGGACAGCTGGTGGTTCTCGAATCGACGACGTACCCGGGCACAACCGAAGAAATGGTTCTTCCCATCCTGGAGAAAAGCGGTTTGCGGTGCCCCATCGCGTCGGGCCACGAAAATGAAAATATCGCGTGCGATTTTTACCTGGCATTTTCACCGGAGCGCGAAGATCCGGGAAACAAACAATTCGGGTTGGCTCAGATTCCTAAAGTGGTCGGTGGATTGAATCCGCCGAGCGGACGGGCGGCGCAGGCGCTGTACACGCAAGTCGTGGCTCGCGTCGTGCCGGTGAGCTCGACGCGCGCAGCGGAAATGGCCAAGCTGCTTGAAAATATTTTTAGGTGCGTGAACATCGCGTTGGTCAACGAACTCAAACAGCTCAGCCTGCGAATGAACATTGACATTTGGGAAGTGATCGACGCGGCGGCGACGAAGCCCTTTGGCTATATGCCGTTTTATCCGGGGCCGGGCCTGGGCGGCCACTGCATCCCGGTGGATCCGTACTATCTTTCGTGGAAGGCGCGCGAATATGATTTCTCAACGCGCTTCATCGAGCTGGCCGGCGAAGTCAACACGGCGATGCCTTATCACGTCGTTGACTCGGTGGCGAATTCGCTGAACGATCACAAGAAGAGCCTGAAAGGCTCGAAGATTCTGGTGCTCGGCGTGGCTTACAAGAAAGACGTGGATGATTTGCGCGAATCGCCGACGTTGAAAATCATGCAGCTTCTGCAACAACGCGGCGCACACCTAGATTACAACGATCCTTACTTTCCAAAACTGCACAAAATGCGGCACTTCAACTACGAAAACATGAAATCTGTGCCGCTGACTCCGCAGACGCTCGGAAGTTATGACGCGGTGGTTATCGCGACGGATCATTCGAGCTATGACTATGCGGCGATCGCGGATGCCGCAAAGCTGGTCATCGATACGCGGAACGCCACGCGGCGCGTGGTGCGCCACCGCGAAAAAATCGTTCTGTGCTAGGCAGCGATGGCTTCGCCTTCTGAAGAGATTCGCCGCCAACTCGAGGAAAGCGCTCGCGTCAAGCAGAGTTTTTCCAACGAACTGATTGGCCGGGTCGCACAATTCGCGGAGAAATCCGCAGCCGCGCTGCGCGCAGGCGGCAAGATCGTTTTTTTCGGGAATGGCGGGAGCGCTGCGGATGCTCTGCACCTCGCCGCCGAATTGCTCGTTCGGCTGCGAACGGAACGGCCTGGACTGGCGGCGCTGGCGCTCACGACGAATCCTTCCGTGCTGACTGCGGCAGGAAACGATTACGGATTCGAACGTATTTTTTCCCGACAAATTGAATCGCTGGTTGCAAAGCAGGACATTCTTGTGGCGCTTTCGACGAGCGGCAACAGCCCGAATGTTGTCCGTGGAGCGGAAGCCGGCCGGGCTCGCGGAGCCTTCCTTGTGGCCTTTACGGGGGAAACAGGCGGGCAGCTAGCCAGCAAGGTTGATCTCCTCTTGAACGTCCCTTCGAATGATGCGCAGCGCATCCAAGAAAGTCACATCACGATCGGGCACATCGCGTGCAGCCTAATTGAACAGCTAGCATGTGGATGAGCATAGGAGCGCCCCGACAAGAGCTGGGGGTAAATGCGAGGCGGTCCGGACGGGTCAAGCATTGGCATTGTCTTCGAGCAATTAGCGGAGTTACTCGACGCGCAACGCTTCCAACGGCGAAATCGAACTTGCGCGGAGCGCTGGAATCAACGACGCGGCCAACGCGGATAATCCCAGCGTCAGGACGGCTACTAGCGTCGTTACGGGATTGTAGGGATTCATTCCGTAAAGCTGACTGCCCAGGAATCGCCCAGCAGCAAACGTCAGCGGCAACCCAATGAATAGTCCGAAGAGAATCAGGCCGAATGCCCCTCGCATTACCAGCGCAATGACCTGACCGCGATTCGCACCGAGCGCCATGCGCACGCCAATCTCGCCCGTACGGCGTCCGACATTGTAGGCAGTGACTCCATACAATCCGATCGAGGCTAGCAGTAACGAAAGAACCCCAAAGAGTGACGTGAGGCGCGCGATGAGTCGTTGTTGGATGAACTGAGTGGCTACTTGCTCTCTCAGAAGCCGAATCGAAATGATCGGCAAATTGGGATCCACCGAAGCCATTGCTTGGCGCACCTGCGCGATGGACAGGCTGACTTGCGGCCTTGTCAAAATGACAATGTCGTGGAGGAAAAGTGATCCCAGATTGCCCTGTGAGTTTCGGCCTGCGCTTCAGGCAAAAAGAAGAACGGACTACTCGGCCGATCGAGATTGTAAGTAACATAGCGCGCATCTTTAGCCACACCCACGACTTCGAATTCACGGTTTGCTCCCGGCTTCCGGCCAAAGTGCTTGCCAATGGGATCTTCGTTTCTGAAAAACTTTCGCGCAAACGCCTCATTAATGACTGCTACATTCCGCGAAGTCGCGGTATCCTGCTCGGAGATGCCGCGTCCTTTGATGATTGGCGTTCCGATGACGTCAAAGTACCCCGCTGTAACCCGATCCCACGAAGTGGAGTTGTCATCCGTAGGCCCCGGAAGAGGATGCCCGTCCACCCAGACACCGGCGCCCCAAGCACCGCCGCTCAGCGGCGAGTATTGGCAAAGAGCGACGGAAGATACGCCGGGAATGCTTGCTATTGAATCGTGGATGCGACGGTAGAGTAGCGAGAGTTGCTTGGTGCGGTATCCGGCAAGCCGTGGATTCATGGTAGCCACGATGCGCCGATCCTGCTCGAATCCGAGATTTTGATTCTCCAAGTTGTGCAACGCGGCGGTGAGCAGTCCTGATGCTGATAGCAAAACAAGCGATAGCGCGGCCTGGAATACGACGAGTGTTTTCCCTGGGAGGAATCCAGCACGCTCGCTGGAGCGGCTAGCACCGCGAAGCGATTCAATTGGATCTACTCTTGTCGCCATCCAGGCAGGCATGATGCCAAAGACAACCCCGGTCAACAGCGATGTGATAAAAACGAACAATAGCACCGGCATTGAGGGTGACGCGCTGATGGGCACGCTAGCGAAACCGGCAGGCGAAGGGAATGCGAAATGGAGGATGAGGCGAGTGCCCGCAAATGCGATCAACAGACCTGCCGCGCCGCCAAACAACGAGAGCAAGATGCTTTCGGTGAGGGGCTGCCTCACAATTCGTGAAGTCTGGGCACCCAGCGCCATGCTCAGCGATATTTGCCGCCGACGCTGCATGCCGCGAACAAGCATGAGGTTGGCTACGTTGGCGCAGACGATGAGCAGCACAAATCCTGAAACGGTCATCAGGATCAGAAGCCAGTGCTCGTATTGCTCGCGCATGCCGGTGATTCCGGCGCCACCAGGGGCCAGGTATAGGGTTTGATTGGGAAACTTCGCGCGATCGTTGGCGCTCATCTCACCCCAATGCGAGTGCAGCCATTGCTTCAGCGCTACCCGCATTTCAGCTTCTATAGATGCGGGGTTCCCGCCTGGCTGTATGCGGCCGATCAAGTCTAGCCAGTGCGTGTCGTACTTGTTCAGGTCAGCATCGACCTGGACGAACGGTTCGGTGTTGAGCGGAAGGAAGATATCGGGCGAAGTGTAGCGTAGAGCGTCGCCGAAGAAACCTGGCGGCGTGATTCCCACCATTGTGAATGGCTTGTCATTCAGATTGAAGACGCTGCCGATGACCGAGGCGTCTGAACCATACTTTTCCTGCCACAAGCGATAGCTCATCACCGCCACTGGCGGGGCGCCTGCTTGATCATCGGTATCCGTAAGCACGCGTCCGGCATACGGCCTTATGCCGAACATGGTGAAGTAATTCCCAGAGACGAACTCGCCTGGATAACTTTGGGCTGCTTCCGAGCTGCCTGAGCGCCGGACACCAAAGAGCGGCTCGATCGCGGGGAAGGCCGCCAACTGCGCAAAGCCTTGGGTATTGTCCCGAAGGTATTTGTACAAGTCGTAGGAGACAAGCGAGAACTCTTTTTCTTGACTGTACCCACCCATGTAGCAACAACGGGATTCTTTCCCCAGACGGTATAATTCGTCAGGGTTCGTTACCGGGAGCGACTTCAGCAAAACGGCATGAACCAAGGTAAAAATTGAGGTTGTCGCGCCGATGCCGAGCGCCAGCGTCAGGACCGCAGTGATAGTGAACGACGGAGCCTTTCGCAAGCGCCGCAGGGTCTGGCGCGTATCTTGCGCCAGGGTTTCCAGAAACGGTAATCCTTTCTGAGCGCGATAGTCTTCCTTGATTGCTTCCACCCCTCCGAACTTCAGGACAGCCTGGCGTCGCGCCTCGGTCGGTGATAAACCTGCCTGGAGATTTTCCGAAGTCTGCATCGCGAGATGTTCTTCAATCTCCGCCTGCAAGCGCTCTTCGTCTTGCTGGATTCTAGCCCAGGAGCTCAGCCGTTTGAAGAATCGCCTGAGTGCGCTCATTCCAGGTCATCCGCTTTCAGGACAAAAAACCGCCCTATGATCGCCGCCGTCTGTTCCCAACCTCGGGACTCGGCCTGCAATTGTTTGCGCCCGCTTCGCGTCAGCCGATAGAATCGCGCCTTGCGGTTATTCTCAGAGGCGCCCCATTCGGAGGCGATAGAACCCTCCTGCTCCAGCTTCAGCAGAACGGGATATAACGTGCCCTGATTTACGCTGAGAAGCTCTCCGCTAATCTGCTCGATGCGCCGAGCAATGGCGTACCCGTGCAGCGGTCCGAGAACGTCCAGCGTTTTCAGCACCATCAATGCCAGCGTGCCTTGCAGGACATCCTTTTTCTCTTTCATTGGGCTCATTGGGTTTCCAACAGGAAGCGTAGCATGCTTCCATTGGGAAAACAACAGGTCATGAAATGGCAGGATCCCCACCTTTGTTGCACTGACTCCTGCTCGGTATTTAGATGAAATTCGTGCAACCAGAATAGATGTATATACATCTATACACGTATGAGCGAATCACACTTGCCGACATTGCCGTGTATGTGTGGCAGCTTTCGGAGGACGTCGCGGGCGCTCACCCAGATGTACGAGAACGCGCTGCGGCCGCTTAAGCTGCGGGCTACGCAGCTCACCATCCTGCAAGCGCTTTCGCGCACCGGAGAGGTTTCTCAGGGACAACTTGGCGAAATGCTGGCGATGGACAGCACAAGTTTGACTCGAACCCTCGCCATCATGGTGCGCCAAGGCTGGATCAGCGAGCGCCGTGGCAAAGACCGGCGAGAACGATGGCTGCGTCTGTCTGGCGCCGGAGAGGCGCAACTCAGGCGCGCTCTGCCGGTCTGGGAGAAAGTCCAATCGCGTCTGCGCCGCGAAGTGGGAGAGCAGGCTTGGAATGATCTTCTACAAGTCACCCGTCAAATCACAGGTTTGATCACCACAAAAGGAGACTCGTTATGAAAAACTACGGAAAGTTCATCGCTTGGCTCATCGCCGTTTGGTTCCTCTTTGTTTTGTCCGCCTCGGCCCTGCATCTGTTTGAGAATAATTCGAATCGTATCGGGCTTGCCGTCGCGATAGCCGCAGTCACGCCGATTGTTGTGTTCTTCTTATGGCTTGCAGCGTCCGAGAGCTTTCAACGTTTCGCATTTTCTTTGAACCCGAGGATTTTGACGTCCGCACAGGCATGGAGAATGGTCGGATTCACCTTCGTACTGTTGGAGGCCCGAGGCGCGTTGCCAGCAATCTTTGCACTGCCCGCGGGATATGGCGACATGGCCATTGGGGCCACAGCTTCCTTCGTGGCGTGGAAGCTTGCAAGTTCCGCTCATCGCAGCTCCTTCATCCTGTGGCAATTGCTTGGCATTGCAGACCTGGTGATTGCCGTGAGCCTGGGAACAACCGCGGGCTTGATCAGCCCGCAAGGCCCGTCGATGGCCCCGGTGACGACGCTGCCATTGAGCTTAATTCCCACGTTCCTTGTGCCGCTGTTTGTGATTTTTCACGTTATCTGCATTGCCCAGGCAAGGTCCTGGAAAGCCGTTTCGGAGACCGTTCCTCAGACTATGAGGCCGACGCAGTATCACGCGATCTGATCATTGATTTCGGCGAGAGCCGCACAACCAGGAAGACTACCAAAGGCGAACTGGCTACTTGGCTTTCAGGAGTTCGACGCGGGCGGTGGCGAAGGGCATGACCGCTTCGAGGAGAACGGGTGTTCGAGCGGCGTTATTCGCCAGATACAGGGTAAAAGAGGCGTCTTTCGTCTCCACGCCATTGTCGAACACGCGAATGCCGATTTTGGATGCGGTGTAGTCTCCTGCAGGCACGGTCACCCTTTCGGAGGCGGCTCGGACTTTGGCGCGAACGTCATACAGCTTGTGCCCGTCGTAGACGGGGCAGCGCACTTCTGGCATTTTTGCCCAGTCGACGTTGCGCAAGAACTGCATGAAGCCGAGCGGATCGCGAGTTCCGGGCAGTACGCGCGCCTGTGCTGACTCCGGTGAAGCAGGCTCCCTGCCGGTGGCGGTCATACGCTGGAGGGACTCCACCTTCTGCCCGCGCTCGCTCAGGCGCATCTCATATTGCAAACTCGCCAGAGTCGCCGCGTCGCTATAAGAATCGAACTGATCGTCCACTTCGAAAATCATGCGCAATGCATTCTGCGTGTGGGCAAACGCCTGCAAATGCCAGACGCTCTTCCCGAGAAATGTGCCGCGGCCGGCAACCTGGAGCTTCAAACTCGCCACATTCTCGAGATTCGAGACGTTGGCGGTGTATTCGAGAACTTCGCCGGGGCGGAGAGGCAACGCGGTGTCAACGGGGGCGGCGGCTTTCTTTGAGATGGCCGGCAGGCGGGGCTTCGCCGCGGCGGCGTTCGCAGGCTTGCCCGAATCAGGGGGCGCGTCACGGAAACCTGCCGGCTCAGGCGATACAACCTCTGGGGCGGGCTTTGCCTCGCGCGCACGCAGATAGTAGAAGGTACCTACCACGCAGCCCAGCACGGCCAGTATTGCAACGCCGATTGTGGTCCTGAGACTCATGCTCTTTGTGTGACGCTCGTTTGATTCAGCGGCTTGCCCAGCGTCCATCCGTCGTACAATATCTCTCTGTGCGCGGAATCACCGGGTTCGCATTGCCGGTTCACCGCAAATTATGAGCGTATCAAAACGCGGGTCAGCCGTCTTTTCCGGGCTTACGTCATAAGTTGAAACAGCAACGGGAGGGTTTTCTGAATGCGGTACCTCGTCACGGGCGGCGCCGGCTTCATCGGCTCAAACACAGTGGACGAACTTGTCCGGCGCGGCCATAGCGTCGTAGTGCTCGACGATCTCTCTTCCGGAAAAGAAGACAATCTGGCGGAAGTCCGCAACAAGATTACTTTCATCAAGGGCAGCATCACGGATATCGAGGTGGTGCGGAAGGCCATGCATGAAGCGGAGTACGTGCTGCACCTCGGGGCCCGGACATCCGTGCCGCGATCGGTCAAAGACCCCATCGAAACGAACAAGATCAACATTGATGGCACGCTGAACGTCCTGGTTGCTGCAAAAGAACTGAAGGTGAAGCGCGTGGTGTTCGCGGCTTCTTCTTCGGCCTACGGGGAGACGCCGACTCTTCCTAAAGTTGAAACGATGCAGCCACAGCCCATTTCGCCGTATGGGGTCACGAAGTTTGTAGGTGAGCTTTACGGGCAAACGTTCGGGCGTTGTTACGGACTGGAAAACGTGGCGCTGCGTTATTTCAACATTTTTGGCTCACGGCAAGATCCCAGTTCGCCGTATTCCGGCGTGCTTGCGAAGTTCTGCACGGCGTTCCTAGAAGACACGCCGCCGGTTGTTTTTGGAGATGGCGAGCAGACACGGGACTTTACGCACGTTGAGAACGCCGTCCAAGCGAACCTGCTCGCGTGTGAAGCGCCTAATGTTTCTGGAAAAGTTTTCAACGTTGGCGTTGGGGGGCGCGTTTCCCTGAATGAAGTCCTGCGCGAACTTGGAAAAATCACCGGCAAGACGCTTGAAGCGAAATACGAACCGCCGCGCGAGGGAGACATCCGAGACTCGCAGGCAGATATTTCGCAGGCGCGCGAATTTCTTGGCTATTCGCCGCAGGTATCATTCGAAGAGGGGTTGGCGCGGACGTTCGAATGGTACCGGGAGACACAGGCGAAGGCGGCGGTGAAGACGGAGAAGTGAGTGGCGGTTCGTAAGGCGCCCGCCTGGGCGGACGCCCCGCAAACGCAAATCATCAAGATTGAATGTTCAGGGTTGAGTTGTTTTGCCGTAGTTGAGCGGGTCGCTGGCTTTCGGCGCGTCGTAGTTGTTCCAGAACCAGAGCGGGTCCAGTTTTTTTTGCTCGGGCCATACCTGGTTCAGAGTATCTCCCTCAAACAGTTCACCATTCTTCATCACCCAGTGGATCGTATTGGTGTTGTGGATATCGTCGAGTGGATTCTTGTCCATGATTACGAGGTCCGCCAGCTTGCCGGGCTCAATCGAGCCCAGGTCCGCGGGCCTGCCGACAATTTTTGAGCCGTTGACCGTGGCGCAACGGATGACTTCGAGCGAGGTCATGCCGCCGCTCGCGAGCATCCACATCTCCCAGTGATAGCCGATGCCCTGCATCTCGCCATGGCTACCGACGCCGACGAGGCCACCGGCGCGCTCGAGCTTGGCCATCTGGGCGGCGAGTTTCGGAAACTCATACTCATCCTTGCGGAACCATCCTGGCCGCCGTTTGGTTCGCTGGTCGAGGACGCGATGCGGAACGAAGTGATTCAACTTGGCGTTGTCATGCACTTCGCTGTTTTCAAACCAGAAATCCTCGCCGAACGGGCCGCCATAATTCACGATGAGCGTCGGTGTCTCTGCGATGCCGGATTTCGCAAACATTTGGATCACATCGTTGTAAAGCGGGGTGATCGGCAGGGTGTGTTCGTTGCCGTGGAAGCCGTCGATCAAGTGCGTCAAATCGAGCTTCAGATCGAGCGCCCCTTCGGTGGTGGGCATCATCTCCAGCTCTTTTGAGGCTTGCACCATGTATTGGCGCTGCTTGCGATTGCCGACGACGTAGCTCTTGATATTATGCGTGCCGTAGTATTTTCTGTACTTGGTCAGCACGCCTTTCACTTCTTCGGCGGACTGAAAGTTGTTGTCAGAAAAAACGCCCGGCCCGGTAGAGAAGGCGCGCAACCCGAGGATGTCGCCGGTGTCCACCAGATCCTGGTAGGCAAACATATCGTTCGTGCCGGTCTGCACATCGAGGCCAGCGGTGACGCCGTACGCGAGGTTTGCGAGGAACGACCAGTTTTGCGTGTCCAAGATGCCGCGCCGGATTTCGGTCCAGTGCGCGTGGGTGTCAATGAAGCCCGGCACGATCGTTTTGCCGCTCACATCGAACACTTTGGAGCCCGCCGGCGCGCTGCTTTTCGCGCCGACGCTTTTGATGCGGTTATTCTCGACGACGATGTCGGCGTTCTTCAGAACTTCGTCGCCCCTCATTGTTACAACTGTGGCGCCTCGAAGAACGATCGTGCCTTTGGGCGTTTTTCGCGGGACTTCCAGATCGACGGCGATCTCCTGAACGTCCTTTTCCTGTTCCTTCAGTTTCTTTTCTTCTTTTTTCTCGTCCTTCTTTTGATCCTTCTTCTCGTCTTTCTTCACATCTGCCGTTTGTGACGCGGCGTCCGTTTTGTCCGCGTCCTTCTTATCGGAGTCTTTAGCGTCCGCGTCTTTCTTGTCGCCTTCTTTCTTCTCGTCCTTCGGCGGTTCGAAGGAGATGGCGCTCAGAGGTTCACGGAAGAGGCTCGCGCCCACCGCCCAGGTGATCGTTTTGCCGTCATCGGCCCACGCGAAATAGTCCGCGCCAATGTCGGTCAGCCGCTTGGCCGGAACGGCAGGAGTGGCCACGTTGACAGTTGGAGGTTCCCCGCCAACGATCGGCATGGCAATGACATAAAGTTGATTCATTACGTGCGCAAGCACCCACTGACCATCAGGACTCGGCACAATGTCGTCCGCGGGAACTGGCTCTTCGAAGAAATAGAGTCCCTGGCCTTTGACCACGAGGTGTGTCCGGCGGTCCGTGCCGTCGTAGCGCAGGGAGACGAGGCCCTGCGGCGTGTAAACGTAAATGCGGTCCTTGTCGTTGGTGAAATGAGGCCCGCCTGCTCCGCGCGCGGGCAAGATCAAGTTGGCGCCGCCGCCGTCGGAGGGAATCCAGATGAGGTCGGCGTTCCCAGTCTGCCCGCCGTCGAAGGTACTGTTTTCGCGGTCATAAGCATTGCCGCGCAGCAGAACAATTTTCGTGTCATCGGGCGACCACGCGGGATTGCTGTACACCGCAAGCGACTTCGACAACTGCACCGGTGTTCCGCCAGCTGCGGGAATTTTCCAGAGCTGCCCGCCGTCGCTGGACCAGGTCACATAAGCGATGGACTTGCCATCCGACGACCAAGCGGGCTGAAATTCGCGGGCGTTTCCGGTGGTGAGGCGCTGGGGCCTGCCGCCGGGCAAGTCCATGGTGAAGAGGTGCGTCATGGCTGAGAAAACGAGTTTTTTCCCGTCAGGCGATTCGGCTGGATCCATGATCAGCCGCACCTTCACCGGCCCTTGTTCGGCCGTCTGCGGAAAATCCAGCTTGGGCCCCAATTCCTGGGAAACCTGGGCCGTGAAGGGAATTACTTTGTCCGAGCCGGTGACCAGATCGAGGCGTTTGATTTTGCCATCCTGGTTGTAAACGATTTCCTTGCCGCCTGGGAGAAACGCATAACCGGGGAAAACGTCGCGAGTGAAGAGCGATTCCTGATCGTCGCGGGTGACTGGATACTTCACCCAACGGTCTTCTCCGCTTTCGAGATTGCGCAAACGCAGTCCAGACTCCGTCTCGTAGCGCGTGACGTAGAGGACCTGCTTGCCATCCGGCGAGAGCACGGGGCGAAAAGCGCTCTTGATCTGGCGAATGAGGTCGTCTTCGTCGCCGGTCTTGCGGTCGCGGCGGGCGATGTGCCACGTAGGGAGCTGTTGGTTGTAGTACAACGAACCTAGCTTGGCGGCGTAGTAAAGATATTTTCCATCCGGAGAAGCTACTACTCCCATGGCATTGGGGCGGCGGTTCCTTTCCAAGTTCGGCGTGGGCTTGGATTTGGTAATTTGCACGCCCGTACCGCCCTCCACGTGGTACATCCAGATTTCGCTAGAGCCGATGCCGAATTGCGCTTTCGAAACAAAAATGTATTTGCCATCGGGGGCCCAACTCGGAGAAGTGAAATCGTTATTCGGATCTTTCGAGACTTGCTTCACGCTAGTTCCATCGGGATGCATGATCCAAATGTTCTCGCTTCCTTCGCGGTCGGAAAGAAAAGCGATCCACTGGCCGTCTGGGGAGAACTTCGGCTGGCTGTCGAACGACATGCCTCCATCGATCAGCTTGGCATGGCCGCCTTCGATAGGGAGCGTGTAAATGTCGCCGACTAGTTCGAAAACGATGGTCTTGCCATCGGGTGAAACGTCGAGTGAAAGCCACGTGCCTTCATCGGTAGTGAATTCAACTTTGCGATCAGACTTCAGCGGCAGGCCTTTTTTCTCGTCCTTTTTTTCGTCCTTCTTCTCTTCCTTCCTGTCCTTCTCCTGATCGGCGGCGTCCTGCCGTCTTGGGCTGGCGCTCAACGACGCTGCGCTGCCAAAAATTACTCCGAAGACCGTTGCCAACACAACGAACGACGCGTTCAGACCGCGCAGACTGGGCTGCTTCACGTTCATGATCGATTTCCTCCGTACCGTCTTACGAAACTTTTGACCCGGGAATCACAGTTGGCGACCGACTGGTTGCGGGCCAGCCGACGGACACACCCTTCTGCGCCCTTAGACGCAAGCAATGTGGAAGCGTCTCGGCCGCACCGACCCTGGGGCTGCTATTGATCCGATTCCTCTTCGCCGCCCCGTCCACCGCGCGGTTGCGGCGGCGCGGGGACGATGTGAGGAATTCCCGCGTCATTCATCTTTTTATTCAACGCAGGCAGGTCGTCCTCTGCGATTCTCTTGACTTGCGCCGAAGCATCGTTAACCAGCGGCGTCAACTCCGCAAGTTTTTCTTTCTGATGCGCGCTTGGCGCGGCCGTAAACCCATCGAGGTCATCCAAAAGGTTCTGCACTTGATTCGGGAGCGGGTCGGGCTTCCATTCGAACGGAGGCCCTGCGTTCCCCAGCCCTTGCCGTTCACGAATAAACTTCTCCGCGACGGCGTCTACTTTTTTCTGCAGCTCATCGGAGGCTTTCACGATGTCGTCTGGAATCTTCGCGGTGTTGGGCTTTCCCGCGTCTTTCTTCCACTCCTCTCGGGCAGCCTTCAGCGCCGTCTGGATGCCTTCGATGGTCTTGCGGTCCTTATCCGTGGTTTTGGCCATGCGATAGAGTTGATCGATCAGTTCGCGCCGCGCGGAGCGGTCCACCGCTGAAATAACGATTCGCGTGTCTTCTTCGACCATAACTTTTTGCGTGGCTTCCTTGTCCCCGGCCTTGATCTTGATGGTGTATTCGCCCGGCTCGACGAGCGGCCCGCGCGGCCCGAACCCGAAACCCGCGGCGATGGCTTCGAGTTGTTCGGGTGTCGGTTCTGCGGGCGCATTCGAGCGCAGATCCCAGTTCATCCGATTGACACCCGCCGCACCGGGTCCGTCCATCTCTCGAATCGCTTTCCCGTCTTTATCGAGCACGGTGATTTTTACTTTACCTTCCTTCTTTTCGGCTGTATCCCCTTTGGCGTCGGCCCTGGGATTCTGCTCGGATGGGTCTTTCTTGTCCTTCTCGTCAGGACTCTTTTTGGCGGGTTCGGCAGGCACGGCTTCCTTGAGGTA
>Ga0209472_1000725_pt1 | contig 19351 bp, 16 predicted proteins | sample GraSoiAngelo_130_FD_185887 | JGI IMG/M metagenome (GOLD analysis project Ga0209472, IMG submission 185887) | Grasslands soil microbial communities from the Angelo Coastal Reserve, California, USA - 14_0929_02_20cm (SPAdes) (version 2) | ecosystem: Environmental > Terrestrial > Soil > Grasslands ...
CGGCGTGACCCTGCTTGACCTGCTCACGCAGCTCGATGTGCAGCCCTCCAGGGTGGTCATCGAGCACAACCGCGAGATCCGGCGGCGCGACGATTTCGCGAAGACGGTCGTCCGCGCCGGCGACGAGCTCGAGCTGGTCTACTTCGTCGGCGGCGGGTCCCCAACCGGCGACGACCCTTTCGTTGTCGGTGGGCGGACGCTGCGCTCGCGACTGATCCACGGCACCGGAAAATATGCCTCGAACGACGTCCTCGCCCGCTGTCTTACGGCCGCCCAGCCGGACATGATCACGGTCGCGATTCGACGCTTGAATCTCGAGGGCGGCCGCTCCGAGCTGGAAGGGATCGACCTGCGCCGCTACACCCTCCTGCCGAACACCGCCGGGGCAACAACGGCCGACGGCGCGATCCGGCTGGCACGGCTCGCCCGCGCGGCCGGATTCTCCGACTTCATCAAGGTCGAGGTCGTCGGCGACGAGGACACCCTCCTTCCGGATCCGCAGGCGACGCTCGAGGCAACCCGCCAACTCGTCAAGGAAGGCTTCATCGTGATGCCCTACACCAGCGATGATGTCGTCCAGGCGATCCGCCTCTATGAAGCGGGAGCGGCCGCCGTGATGCCGGGCGCGGCGCCGATTGGCACGACACTCGGCCTTCAGAATCTTTTGAATCTCGAGCTGATCGTGAGCAAGGTCAAGGTGCCGGTCATCGTCGATGCCGGCCTGGGCGTGCCGTCCGAAGCCGCACGCTGCCTCGAGCTGGGCGCCGCGGGGGTGCTCGTCAACACGGCCATCGCGCGCGCGAAGAACCCGCCGGAGATGGCGCGCGCCTTTGCCGAGGCGGTGGTGGCGGGCCGCCGCGCCTTCAACGCCGGTCGGGCCCACATCGGGGTGAAGGCCGTCGCCAGCAGCCCGGCCGAGGGCGTTCCCGTTTAGCCCTACGCGCCTGCGTCAGATCGGCGAGCGAGGGCTGCTTCGTTCGCTCCAACGCTATACGACCCCGACAGGCCGGCGCCTTATGATCGGCGCGCGGGAGGATGACGACGCAGCCGTCTGGAAAGCCGACCGGGGCGCGGTGGTGGCCACCGTTGACAGCATGGTCGAAGGGATCGATTTCCGGCTGGAGTGGCCGGGCCTGACGTTTCGACTGCTCGGCCGGCGCCTGATGAGCGTTAACCTGAGCGACCTTGCCGCCATGGGTGCCGACCCTGGCCACGCCCTGATCTCCCTGTGTCTGCCCGGCAGCCTGGCTCTTCGGGACGTCACCGACCTCTACCGCGGTATTTCGGAGCGAGCTCGACAATACGGCTGCACCGTTGCAGGCGGCGACCTCAGTGGGACGGACGGACCGATGGTCTTGACGGCGGCGCTTTACGGGACCCTGCCCACCGGCCGTCGCCCACTACGCCGGAGCGGTGCTCGGGCGGGCTGGGCCCTTGGCGTCACCGGCGTCCTGGGGCGCGCGGCAGCCGGTCTCGGTCTCCTGCTCGCCGGAAAATCTCCACGAACCGCCGCCGAACGTCGCTGGGTCCGTTCGCAGTACGACCCATCCCCGCGCGTCGGCGCCGGCCAGACCCTGGCGGAAAGCGGGATTCGGGTGGGCGGCGACATCAGCGATGGGCTCTACCGGGAGATCGAGCGCATCGCAGGCCCGGCGGGCCTGGGGGCGACGATCGAAGCCGATCAGATGCCTCTCGATCGAGATCTTCGCCGCGACCGCGATCATGCCTGGGCGGGCGGGCTGATGGAGTCGGAAGACTACGAGCTCGTTTGCGCGGCGCCACGCGCCGTCCTCGACGCGGCCCAGCGCCGGCTCTGGCGCACCGAACGATTGACCCTGACGATCATCGGCACCCTGACGCCTGAAAAGGGAATCCGGATTCGTGTCGACGGCAGGCTCGTGTCGATCCCGAGCCTTGGAGCAGGCTATGACCACTTCCGTTAATACGGCGTCGGTGGATGAGACCCGGGAGGTTGGACGCCGCCTGGGGCTCGTCGTGGAGCCGGGTGACGTCATCGCGCTGGAGGGAGAGCTCGGGACCGGAAAAACGGAGCTGGTCAAGGGGATCGCCGAGGCACTCGGCGTCACGTCCGGTGTGCACAGTCCGACATTTGTCCTGCATCACCGCTATCGGGGCCGTCTGCCCATCGAGCATTACGACCTTTATCGCCTCGAGGGTCTGGCCTGGGTCGATACGGGTCTGGATGAGCCGGCGCCCGAGGCGGTCACCGTGATCGAGTGGCCGGAGCGCGCCGCCGTGCTCGACGATTGGGCGACGACCCGGATCCGTCTGACGGCGCCGGGCCCGACACGTCGCCGGCTCACATTCATCCGTGGCCCGGAACGGATTCGGGCGGTGTTCGAGCATGCGCCTCGCGATTGACACGTCGGGCGCCGAGCAGGCCATGGTCGTGCTCGACGGCCACCGCCTGCTGGCGGCTGAGGACTGGGTCCGAAGCCGGGATGACGCTCCGGTGCTGGCCCGCCTCGACGCGCTGGTGAAGCGGGCGGGCGGCAGGCCGGATGACCTGGACGGGGTGGCCGCCGCGCGTGGCCCGGGTTCGTTCACCGGCCTTCGGGTCGGGCTGTCCCTGGCCGCCGGGCTGGGCGACTGGAGACGCCGCCACCGTCGCGCTCCGTGACGCCGGCCGGTCCGAGGTCTACGCCTGGCGGGCCGGTGAACCGGCTCGGCGCATGGCGACGGATGAGCTTGCTCCGTGGCTCCCATCCAGCGCTCGCATCATCGTGGAGCCGGCGGGCATGCTGGCCACGTGGTCGTCCGGGCATGCTCACCTCGAAATTCCGCCCGGGGGACGCCGGGCGCTGAGCGCGGCGCTTCTGGACTCCGCCATTTGGACCTTCGAATCCCAAAAACCACTGCGATATGATGAGGTGCAGGCGCTCTACGTTCAGCCCGCGGCCGCCGAGGAGCGACGAAGGAAGGCCCCATGATGATGCAACTGAAGTCCCGAGTCCTCGTCGACGCCATGCGCGAGGATGACATCCCGGAAGTGCAGGCGATCGAGCGCGAAATCTTCCCCACTCCCTGGCCGCGCAACGCCTACTACCGCGAGCTGCACCACAATCGGTCCGCCTATTACCTCGTGCTGCGGCGCGACGAGGAGATCGTCGGCTACGCCGGACTGTGGAAGATGAGCGACGAAGCCCACATCACCACCGTCGGCGTCCGGGCGAACCAGCAGGGAAAGGGGTACGGTCACGCCCTGATGGCGGCGCTGATCCAGCGCGCGTATCATCTCGGCTCGCGCTGGCTCACGCTCGAGGTGCGGCCGTCGAACGACGTCGCCGTCCGGCTCTACGAAAAGTTCGGTTTCAAGGTCATCGGTCGCCGTCGCGGTTACTACACGGACAACAACGAGGACGCGATCGTCATGTGGTCGGACTCGATCCAGGCTCCGAGCTTCAAGAAGCGGTTCAAAGACATCTTGCAGACGCTCGACTTCGAAGGGCTGGATACCAGCACGCCGCAGTAGCCGCCCCGGACCGGCGCCTCCTGGCGATCGAGACCTCCTGCGATGAAACGGCCGCGGCCGTTGTGGCGAGTGGACCGCGGCTTCTGTCGAATGTCATCCGGTCGCAGGATGAGCTCCACGCACCCTTCGGCGGCGTCGTCCCGGAGATTGCCGCGCGCGCCCACCTGCAGACGCTGATCCCCGTGATCGAACGAGCCCTCGAAACCGCCGGGACCCGCTGGGAGCAGGTCGATGGCGTCGCGGTGACCCGCGGCCCTGGACTCGTGGGCTGCCTGCTGGTCGGGGTCAACGTGGCGCAGGCGATTGCCTGGGCGCGCAAGCTGCCGGTCGTCGGCGTCAGTCACCTGGCGGCTCATGTTTTCGCCGCCCAGCTCGAAACGCCCGAACTCCGTCCACCGTTGCTCGGGTTGGTGGTGTCGGGCGGGCACAGCGACCTGATCCGCTGGCAGGAGGATGGCAGCATCAGCGTGATCGGACGGACGCGCGACGACGCCGCGGGGGAGGCCTTCGACAAGGGGGCGCGCATCCTGGGCCTGCCATTTCCTGGTGGTCCGGCGATTGATCGGCTGGCGAGTGCTGGCGATCCCCGGGCCATCGCGTTTCCGCGGCCGCGGGCGCCCGGCCTGGACTTCAGCTTCAGCGGGGTCAAGACCGCGCTGCTCTACGAGGTGCGAAAGCGCAAAGCGCTGTCCGAGCAAGAGCGCGCGGATCTGGCGGCCAGCTACCAGGAGGCGATCGTCGATGCGCTGTTGCAGCGGGTTGAAGCGGCAGTATTCCCGGCCCCGGTTCGCGGGGAAGGTTCAGTCGCGGCTTTGTTGCCCTCTCCCGCGAGCGGGGGAGGGTCAGCGTGGGGGTCGGCCCCGACGGTCGTGCTCGGAGGCGGCGTGGCGCGCAACCGGCGGCTACGGGAAGCCGCGCAGCAACGACTTGGCTCGCGGGTGCACCTGGTGATCCCGGCGCCTGAGCTCTGCACCGACAATGCGGCGATGATCGGCGCCGCCGGCCTGATCGAGTGGGATCGGCGAGGCCCTGATCCGGTGCCGTTCGATGCCGACCCCAGCCTCGGATTCGCCTAACCTGGCCACCGGCGCCGGGCCCTTGAACCTGCCCGGGCCATCAGGTATCATTAGCACTCGGACTAACTGAGTGCTAACCACCGCCAGCAAGGAGGATCGCGTATGAACTTAAGGCCACTGGGAGATCGGGTCGTGATCAAGCCCGTGGAGCGTGAGGAGCGCACCAAGAGCGGCATCGTGCTGCCCGACACCGCCAAGGAGAAGCCACAGGAGGGCATGGTCGAAGCCGTCGGGAACGGCCGCTTCATCGAGGCGACCGGCAAGCGGGAGCCGCTCGATGTCAAGGTCGGCGACCGCGTCGTGTATGCGAAATACGCCGGCAGTGAGATCAAGCTCGACGAGACCGAGTACCTGATCGTGTCCGAGAAGGACATCCTCGCTGTCGTCGCGAACGGCAAGAAGTAACCCCGCGCAAAACCAACGGGAGCCAGCCTACGGGCTGGCTTTTTTTATTTTCGCTCTCGGGATCATCGGCAGGGCCAGCATCGCCTCCGTCATCGCCGCGTACTGCTCCTGGCTGCGCCAGTCATAGTGCGGATTGCGCCAGCGGACATAGCCCCGGTAGTCGATGAGAAACAGTGAACGCTGCGCGACGCCGCGCTCCTCGATGAGGACGCCATAGCGGCGGGCGACGGACTTGTCCCAGTCGGCGAGCAGCGGGAAGGGCAGGTCGCCCAGGCTCTTCGCGTAGGCCTTGTGCGCCCAGATGTGATCGACACTGACGGCGAGCACCTGGGTCTCCCCCTTGACGAACTGCTCGTGATCACCTCGCAAGGAGGTGAGCTCATTCGTTCAACCCGGGCTGAAGTCGAAGACATAGAAGCACAGAAGGACGTGCTTGGTTCCGCGGAAGGATGACAGCGCAACCGGGTCGCCGTCCGGCGTGCCGGGCAGGTTGAAGTCTGGTGCCTGGTCACCAATTCCCGGCATGCTGGCCGCGGCGCTCGACATCGACCTATTGTAGGTTTGGGTGATTTTTCGCGATCGTGTGGATGCAGGGGAACGCCTGGCCGCGGCGCTGCAGCGCTACCGCGATGCACCGGACACCGTTGTCCTCGGCATCCCGCGCGGCGGTGTGGTGGTGGCCAAGGCTATCGCGGTCGAGCTGTACCTGCCGCTATCGATCTGTCCCGTGCGCAAGCTCGGCGCGCCCGGCAACTCGGAGCTGGCCATCGGAGCTGTCGATGACGATGGCGTCCTGGTCTTCGATCGCAAGCTAAGCCGCCACATCGGCCTGACCGACGAGGACCTCGCTCGCGCCGCCGAACGCCAGCGCGCTGAACTCCGCGCCTGGCTGTCGGCCCTGGGCGCGGGGACGCTGCCGGCGCTCGACGGCCGCACCGTGATCCTGACGGACGACGGGGTTGCCACCGGATACACCGCGCAAGCCGGCGTCGAGACGGTTCGCCGGCGCGGGGCTCACCGGGTGGTGCTGGCCGTGCCGGTTGCCCCGCCGGACACGGCGGAATGGTTGGCCCCGCAGGTCGACGAATTCGTCTGCCTGGCCAAGCCCGAGCCCTTCTATGCCGTCGGCAACTTCTTCGAGGAATGGCCACAGGTCACCGACGACGAGGTTCGAGCGCTGCTGCTGGCCGGTAACACGTTGTAGCGGGGACTGACACACCGGCAAGGTCGGCGCCCGTCACCCGGTTACAGAAGCGTGACGGGTTCTTTGGGTGGCATTTGGACACCCGGTCATATAGTGGTGGGCGCATGACGCTCTTCAAGAAGGGAAAGGCTGACCAAGGCGGTGGCGCGTCCAAAGGGCCAGCCTTCAGTCCGATCGACCGATTCGGCCTTCTCGGCCTGCTCGATCAGGTGGTCAACGGCGGCCAGTCCGGCGTGCTCGAATTGCACGAGCCGCGCGGGAACTGGGTATACGCGTTCCAGGCCGGCGCGTTGACGCATGCCAGTGGCGGGCGCGTCCGGGGAGCTCGCCAGGCCTTCGACCTGCTCTGGGAGTTCCAGAGCGGCGAGTTTTCCTTCACGACAGGCCAGAACCCGGGTCTGGCGGGCAACCTCTACATCGACAAGGGCCGGCTGCTGGACCTGCTGCGCCGCAGCCAGGCCGTTCTCCAGGGACCCTCCGCCCCGTACATCCCGCCCGGCCAACAGCGGCCGATCGCACCCGCGAACCAACCCTACCGGCCCCCGGTGCCCGGGCAGGCGCCCACCTGGCAGCCGGCGGCGCCCGGCCAGTACCCGGTGGCGCCGCCGCAGGGCTGGCCACCGGCGGGCCAGCCGGGCATGCCACCGGCCCCCACCTGGGGCGCGGGTTACCCCCCGCCGCAGGGATACCCGGGCGCCCCTTATCCGGGTGCGCCATACCCCATGCAGCCGGCCCCCGGACAGCCGTACCCGCCTCAGCCGTATCCGCCGCAGGCGTACCCGCAGGGGATGCCACCGCAGGGCATGCCACCGCAGGCGATGCCGCCCCAGCCGATGCCGCCTCAAGCACCGGCCGCTCGACCGGCCCGGCCCGTAACACCCCCGAGCTTTTCGGTGCCACCGATGCCGATTCCGAAGAAGCGCGAGCCTCTCCCGACTTACCAGCCGCCGGCTGCCGCGCCAGGTCCGGTTGCCGAGCCGCCGAGGCCGGCGCCGGCCAGTGACGATCTGGCGGCGCTACGGGCGAGCCTGGTGGCCCAGGCGCCGCCGGTCCGCCCGGCGCCCACCGGTCCCGCCTGGGGCGTTCGCAGCGCTGAGGGCACGGTTACGCCGCTCCCCGTCGCGCCCGTCAAGGGCAAGGGCAAGGGAAAGGGGAAAGCCAACGCAAAGGCCGGCGTCAAGGGAGCCAAGCAAGACTCCAAACTCAAGGCGGCCATCAAGGTGCAACTCATCACGTTTCTCCTGTGGGCCTGCGAGCGCAAGTACTCGCCCGATGATCACTGGACCCTCAAAGACGCGTTCGAGGTCTCGACTATGGAGTTGCGTGACCAGTTCTTCAGCGCCTTCTCGCAATCGCTGAAGTCGGCCAACCGGCCGCGCTCCGATGACGACGACGACGTGGACGACATGGCCGCCGGCCGGATGCGCGGCCGCGGCCGCCGCCACTAGCGAGCCCGCAGGGCGAGCCGCGCTTTCGCGCGAATTAGGGCCGGCGTCGTATGCGGCCTGTACGCGCTGACGAGGCCGTCGTGATTTCGGCCGAGTGCGCGATGGGCCGCTGGACGACGCATCGGCCCGGTTCGGTTTCCGTGTAACTGCGCCGGGTAGACTGGCCTTTGCCTTGGCATCAACTACGCCTGCGGCAGCGGAGCGCGCCGTGGATTTGCTAGCCGGACTGAATCCGCCGCAGCGCGCCGCGGTGACGGCCGATGATGGGCCGCTGTTGATCTTCGCCGGCGCGGGCAGCGGCAAGACACGGGTCTTGACCCACCGGATCGCCTGGCTCATCCAGCAGGGCCGCGCCGAGCCTGGGGAAATCCTGGCAGTGACGTTTACCAATAAAGCCGCCCGCGAGATGCGCGGCCGGGTCGAGCACCTCCTGAATCTGACGGCGGGCGCCATCTGGATGGGGACCTTCCACGCCATCGCGGTCCGCATCCTGCGTCGCGATGGCAGCGCCGACGGGATCGATCGCCACTTCGTCATCTATGACGAGGCGGACCGGCTGGCGGTCGTCAAGCGCGTCATGAACGAGATGCGGCTCGATGAGAAGCGCTATCCGCCCGGCGGCATGGTCGCGCTCATCTCGCGGGCCAAGGACGAGGTCATCAGCGCCGAGGACCAGGTGAGGGCCGCCGGCACGCACAACGAGGAGCTGGCGGCTCGGATCCGACTGCGCTACGACCCGTTTCTTGAGCAGAACCATGCGCTCGACTTCGACGATCTCCTGATGCGGGCGGTCTGGCTGTTCGATCGCCACCCGGAGGTGCTCGAGAAATATCAGAAGCGGTTCAAATACATCATGGTCGACGAGTACCAGGACACGAACCGGGCCCAGTACCTGATGGTGCGGCACCTCGCCAGCAAGCACCGCAACCTGTGCGTCGTCGGCGATGACGATCAGAGCATCTACATGTTCCGCGGTGCGGACGTGCGCAACATCCTGTCTTTTGAACAGGACTACCCGGACGCCCAGATCGTCAAGCTCGAGCAAAACTATCGATCGACCCAGGTCATCCTCGATGCCGCCTATCACGTCATCAAGGCGAATCCGAACCGCGCCGAAAAGCGGCTCTGGACCGATCGGCCGGGCGGGCCCAAGGTGGTGGTGGCGCAGACCTATGACGAGCAGGAGGAGGCGCAGGCGGTCGCGCGAGAGGCGCTCCGGTTGGTCGCAGAAGGCCACTACCGGCTCGGTGACATCGCGATCCTGTATCGCACCAACGCACAGTCGCGTGCACTCGAGGAAGTGCTGCTTCGGCGCGGCGTCCCCTACCGGCTGATCGGCGGGCTACGCTTCTACGAGCGGCGGGAGGTCAAGGACGTGCTCGCGTATCTCCGGTTAATCGCCAATCCACAGGAGACGCTCAGCTTCTCCCGCATCATCAACGTTCCTCGGCGCAAGCTGGGCGAGAAATCGCTCGCCCAGCTGGGGTACTGGGCCGATGCGCACGGCATGTCGGCCTGGGATTCGTTGAGCCGCCTCGACGAGATGGATTTGGCGTCGGCGGCGAAGCTGGGCGAGAAATCGCTCGCCCAGCTGGGGTACTGGGCCGATGCGCACGGCGTGTCGGCCTGGGATTCGTTGAGCCGCCTCGACGAGATGGATTTGACGTCGGCGGCCAAGCTTGCGCTCGCCGACTTCCGTGATCTCATCAACGAGGTGCGCGCGGCGAGCCAGGAGCGGCGGCTCGTGGAGGTGATCGACCTGCTGCTGCTGCGCAGCGCCTACGAGCGTTATGTCAAGGAAGGCAGCGCCGAGGGCGAGGAACGCTGGGCGAATGTGCTCGAGCTGCGCGGCCTGGCGTCAGAGTACGACGGGCTGCCGCCGGGCGAGGGCCTGCAAGCCTTCCTCGAGGACGTCGCGCTGATGAGCGACGTCGACACCATGGACGACCGGGCGCAGGGCATGACGCTGATCACGCTGCACATGGTCAAGGGGCTCGAGTTCCCCGTCGTCTTCATGCTCGGCATGGAGGAAGGCCTGTTCCCGCACAGCCGCAGCCTCGATTCGCCCGCCGGCCTGGAGGAGGAACGCCGGCTTGCGTACGTGGGAATGACGCGGGCGAAGGATCGCCTTTATCTGTTTCATGCGTTCCGCCGCCACCTCTGGGGCAGTGCCAACCTGAACCTGCCCTCGCGCTTCCTCAAGGACATCCCTCGCGACCTGGTTGACGGCTCCGCCGGGTTGCCGGCCGGCATTCCCGATCCCAGCATGGCGCCCGCCCGCCTGGTCGAGGCGGCTCGGCCAGCGGCGCCCGTCGAGCTGGTCCAGCGATTTGCGCCGGGCGATCACGTCGACCATCGGGCCTGGGGGCGGGGGACCGTGCTCAAGAGCACGATGACCAGGACGGACGAAGAAATTATCGTGAAGTTCGACAAGGTCGGCATGAAGATCCTGGCGGTCAGCCTCGCTCCGATCGTCAAGGTGTGAGCACCGCCGTCAAGAATATCGAGGAGGCGCAAGCGCGCGTCCTCGAGTTGCGCGGCCTGATCGACCGTGCCAACCGCCAGTACTACGTGCTGGACCATCCTGAGATCACCGACGCGGAGTACGATGCGCTCTTCCGCGAGCTGGTCGAGCTGGAGACGCAGTATCCGGAGCTGGTCACGCCGGACTCGCCGACGCAGCGAGTCGGGGGTCCGCCCTCCGACGCGTTCGCCAAGGTCACTCATCGCACGCCGATGCTCAGCCTGGCCAATGCGTTCGAGCGCGAGGAGGTTCGCGAATTCGACCAACGGGTGCGTCGGACGCTGGGAAACGTCAAGCTCGAGTACGTCACCGAGCTGAAGATCGACGGCCTGGCCATGAGCCTCCTCTACGAGGACGGCCGCTACCGCATCGGAGCGACCCGGGGCGACGGCTATGTCGGTGAAGACGTCACCCCCAACGTCAAGACCATTCCCAGTGTTCCGCTCTCCGTGACGATCCCGCCGGAATTCCCAACCACGTTCGAGGTCCGGGGCGAGGTGTACATGCCGAAGCGTAGTTTTCAACGGCTCAACACCGAGCTGGCGGCTGAGGGCAAGCCGCTCTTCGCCAACCCGCGCAATGCCGCCGCCGGAGCGGTGCGGCAGCTCGACCCGCGCATCACCGCCCGACGCCGCCTCGATACCTTCATGTACGCGCTCGACCCGGCCGGCGGCGCGAGGAGCCAGGCGCAGATCCTACTCCGCCTGGCGGAGATGGGCTTCCACGTCAACGAAAACCGCCGGGTCCACGGCGATATCGACGCTGTCATCGCCTTTCTCGACGAGTGGCAGGAAAAGCGCCATGACCTGGACTACGAAATCGACGGGATCGTGATCAAGGTGAACGATCTGGCCCAGCAGGACGAGCTGGGCTTCGTCTCACGCAGCCCGCGCTGGGCGCTGGCCTTCAAGTTCCCACCCGAGCAGGCCGAGACCGTCGTGGAGGACATCAAGGTCTACGTCGGCCGCACCGGCGCCATCACCCCGGTCGCCTGGCTGGCGCCGGTCCAGATCGGCGGTGTCACCGTCGGCCGCGCCACCCTCCACAACGAGGACGAGGTGGCGCGCAAGGATGTGCGGCCGGCGGACCACGTCATCATCCAGCGCGCCGGTGACGTCATCCCCGAAGTGGTCCGCGTCCTGAAAGAGAAGCGGCCCGCGTCGAGCCGCCCCTGGCACATGCCGAAGAAATGTCCGGAGTGCGGGACCGACCTGGTGCGGGAGCCCGGAGAAGCAGCGACCCGCTGCATCAATCCAATCTGCCCCGCGCAGGTGCTGGAGCACCTGCGACACTTCGTCGGCGCCCTCGACATCGAGGGTTTCGGCTACGCCACGCTGCAGCAGCTGATCGACCGGAAGCTGGTCAAAGACCCGTCCGACCTCTATCACCTGAGCAAGGCGCAACTCCTGTCCCTCGAGGGCTTTGCGGACAAGTCCGCCCAAAACCTGCTTGACCGGATCGAAGCCAGCAAGCCGACAACGTTGTTGCGCTTTCTGGTTGCGCTCGGCATCGGACACGTCGGCTGGACGATGGCCGGCTTGCTCGCCGAGCACTTCGGATCGATCGACCGGCTGCAGCAGGCGAGCGTCGAGGAGCTCAAGTCGATCGGCGGTGTGGGTCCGACAGTCGCCGAAGAGGTCCATGAATACTTTCAGCGGCCCGAGTCGCGCCGGCTCATCGAGCGCCTGCTCGAGGCCGGGATCGACATCAAGCAGCCCGAGCGCCGGGAGGGCCCGCTGTCGGGCAAGACGCTGGTTCTGACCGGTTCGCTGTCGTCGATGACCCGCGGACAGGCGGAGGAGCGGATCAAGGCGCTCGGCGGGATGGTCGGGTCGGCCGTCACGAAGAGGACCGACTACCTGGTGGTCGGCGCCGACCCGGGTTCGAAGCTCGAGAAGGCGCAGCGTCTCAAGGTGCCGATCCTCGACGAGGCCGCCTTCCTCGAATTAATCGGCCGGTAGTCGATTCGCTGATGTCGTGTCCCTCCCCTAAGGGGGAGGGCAGGCTGTGGGGCCGTTCTGCCACAAGGGCCCGGCCAGATAACGCTGGGTGACCGCTATCAGAATTTGTAACGGTTCGTCACAGCTCCTTAACTTCTCTTTCCCGGTGTGCCATGCATATTGCGAGCATGTCGGATCCGCCGGTGCTGGCCGCCCCCGGCGATTGGGTGATGGCGCGCCTGCGCAGAATCGACGGTCGCGGCCTGCTGGTTCTGCTGAGCATGACCGTCCTCTTGCTGGTCTCCGTTCTTGGCGCGCTGCTGCCCGACCGCACCCTGCCGCTGACCTGGTACGTGCCGGCGCTGGACATGGCCATGGTCGTCACCCTCGCCGTGGTCCTCATGCTGTCCTCGACGGACGCCATCATCCGGCGACACGGTCGCCTGCTGCCCATCGCGTTTGGCAGCGCCGCCCTTGGGCTCGTCTGGCTGGCGCACATGTTGACCTTCCCCGGCGTCATTCCCGGGCGATTTCCGCTGGTCTCGAGCCAGACCGCTCCGTATCTGTTTCATCTAGGTCATATCGGCATGCCCTGTGTGCTCACGTGGCTGCTGCTGCAGCGCACCAGTCCGCTTGCGTATCCACGACGATCCCTCGGGCGCACTATCGCGGCGGCGAGCGCTATCGCCGGCCTGGGCATCGCAGCCATGACCGCCCTCGCGTTTATCCTTCCGCCACTGATCGTCGATGGCCGGTTCACCGATCTCAACACGGTGTTTCAAGCGGCGCCCTTCCTCGTGATCGCGGTCGCCGCCGCCGCGTACCGCCGCCGTCGCCGTCCGGATCGCCGGATCGCGAGCAGCGCCGTGATGGGCCTGGTGTTGGTCGCCGTCGAGGCCATGGTGTTCCTCTTCGTGCGCTCCTGGTATGACGGCTTCTGGTACGCGGGGCATGCCCTCCTCTTTCTTCCGTGCGCGGCGCTGTTCGCGGGAACCATCGGGTTGTACGCGGCCGCCCGCCGGGAGGCCGAGGTCCAACTGCGAGTCATGGAGACGCTCAAGGAGTCGCAACAACGGCTGCACGTCATCATCGACACCTCGCCAAGCGCCGTGGTCACCGCGGATTCGGGCGGCGTCATCACCGGCTGGAACCGAAAGGCCGAGGAGATCTTCGGATGGTCACATGACGAGGCACTCGGCCGTACGCTGACCGGAACCATCATCCCGGGGCGGTATCACGACGCGCACCTACGCGGACTCAATCGCTTCGTCGAGAGCGGCGAGGGACGAATCGTCGGCAAATCCGTGGAGCTGGCGGCGATCCACCGAGATGGCCATGAGTTTCCGGTCGAGATCTCGGTCGCGGCCACCTCGCGGTCCGGCACGAAGGTGGCGTTCGTCGCCTTCGTCAACGACATCAGCCAGCGCCGGGTCGCCGAGCGGCTGCGCAACGTCCAGTTCGCCGTGACTCGCCCGCTCGCCGGTGCCGGCAGCTGGGCGGAGGCGGCGCCTCAGGTGTTGCAGGGAATCTGCGAGACCCTTGGCTGGTCCGTCGGCGAATTCTGGGTCGTCGACAACGACGCGAATGTTCTCCGCCGGGAATACGATTGGCACCGGCCGGGAAAGGATCTCGCCCTCTACGAGGAGGCCGGTCGCGAGTTGACGTTTGCCCGAGGCGTGGGCCTGGCGGGCCGGGTGTGGGCGACGGGCCGCCCCAGTTCGATCCGGGATCTCGCGAGTGACCGCGACTCGCCGCGCGCTGCCGCCGCCACCAAGGCCGGCTTGCACACCAAGTTCGCCTTCGCCGTGACCAACGGGCGCAAGGTCACCGGCGTCATCGCGCTCTTCAGTAACGAAATTCGGACCCTCGATCGAGGCACCCTTCGAGTGATGGCCGGGATCGGCAGCCAGATCGGCCAGTTCATCGAACGGCGACGCGCCGAAGAGGAGTTGCGCAAGAGTGGGGACCGCATCCGGGCGATCCTCGACAATGTCGCGGACGGCATCGTCACGGTCGACGAGCGGCTTGTGATCCGGTCTTATAACCCCGCCGCCGAACGTCTCTTTGGCTACGCCCCCGATGAGGTCATCGGCAAGGAGTTCGCGCGGTTGATCGCCGAACCATACCGCGCCGAACTCAAACCGCAGTTGCGCGGTTGTCTCCGGGCGAACGGGCGTGAGGTGTCGCTCGGGAGTCACGAGACGTCTGGCTTACGGAAGGACGATTCGACCTTTCCCCTGGAGTTCAATCTCGGCCGGCTCGGTCCACAGCGGCTGGTCGTCGGCAGCCTGCGGGACGTCTCCGACCGCAAGGCCGAGACCGAGGCGCTGCAATACCGGGCGCTCCACGATGCGCTGACCGGGATGCCCAATCGGACGTTCCTGCGGGAGCGGCTCGAAGAGGCGATCCGGGCGGGCGAGCGGGAGTTGAAACCCGTCGGAGTGCTTCTCCTCGACCTTGACGGTTTCAAAAGCGTCAACGACAGCCTCGGCCACGAGGCCGGCGATCGGGTGCTGCAGCAGGTCGCTCAGCGGATGCGAAGCGTGCTTCGCAAGGCCGACACGGTCGCCCGATACGGCGGCGACGAGTTTGCGGTGGTCCCCTTGGGCGCGACGGATGTGCCGCGCGCCGTCGTGATCGCGGAAAAGCTCCTCCAGGCGGTGGACGCACCCTTCACCATCGACGACCAGCCGGTCAACATCAACGGCAGCATCGGCATCGCGATCTTCCCCCAGCACGCCGATGACGCCGATGCCCTGATGCGCCGGGCGGATGTCGCGATGTACGCCGCCAAGCGTGCGCGCAGCGGCTTCAGCGTCTACTCGATCGACCAGGAGGGCGGTGACCACGACGGGCGCCTGCCGTTGATCGGCAAATTGCGCTACGCCATCGACCAGTTCGAGCTGTTGCTTCACTACCAGCCGATCGTCGCCTCCGGCGACGGGCATCCATTGAAGGTCGAGGCCCTGGTGCGGTGGGGCCACCCCAATCACGGGCTGTTGCCGCCCGACGACTTCATCCCCTCGGCCGAGCAGACCGACCTGATCAAGCCGTTAACGGCCTGGGTGCTCAACGAGGCCCTGGGCCAGGTCCATGCCTGGTCAAAGGCGGGCATCGACATCGGCGTCTCCGTTAACCTGTCGGCCCGCAACCTGCTGGACGCGGAGCTACCCGATGCTGTGGCGGAACTGCTGCGAACCTGGCAGGTACCGCCCGAAAAGCTGAGCCTGGAGATCACCGAACGAACCATCATCGCGACCGAGGCCGAGGAAACGTTGGAGCGGCTGCACGCCACCGGCGTGCAGATCTCGGTCGACGATTTCGGTACCGGGTACTCGTCCCTGACGTACCTGAGGCGTCTCCCGGTCCGCGAGATCAAGATCGACAAATCGTTCGTGCAGGACATGACGACGAACCGGGATGGGGCGGCGATCGTGCGCTCCACCATCGACCTCGGCCACAACCTGGGTTTGCAAGTAGTTGCGGAGGGCGTCGAGGACGAGACGACGGCGGACCTGCTCCGCGAGTATGGCTGTGACTTCATGCAGGGCTTTCACATCAGCCGCCCGGCGGCCGCCAGCTCGTTGGGTCCGTGGCTGCGGGCCCGCGCCGGCGTGAACGGCGCACTCACCGCCTGATCAACTTTCGGTCTTACGGGACGTCGATCGTGCGTTCGAACTGGCCGACGCCTTCGAAGCTGACCACCAGCCGATAGCGGCCGGGCGTGGTCACGAGCCAGCGCCAATGGCCATTCTCCGATCCCAGACCGCTGCTCATCTCGCTCGAGAGGCTCTGCACATCGACGCCCCTAGCATCGAGTAGCCGCACGTCGAAGACGGGGTGCGGCTTGGACACGTTCGGGATCGCCGGGCCGACCAGATCGGTGAGGTGGGATGCCAGTGGCCCCTCGACGCGCATGTCGACCTGAAGGCTTGGACCTGACCTGACGAGCGAGCTCACATGGAACGTGGTCGCGCCGAGCCGGCCGTCGGCAGGCAGCGGGGTCAGGTGCTGGCCCGGCTCAACCGCCAGGATCGCGTGAAGATTCCAGTTGCCGGGAACGGTCGTTACCGGCCCGCCGAGGTTGAGCTGAAGCGCGGACGCGTGCAGCGTGAGGCGAGCGCCGAGCAGCGAGTCCCCCCAGGGTAGGCCCGCGAACGAGATCACGCTGTTGCCGGTGCTGCTGTCGAAAACGCCATTGCGGGGCCGAAGGCTGCGACCAAACTGATCGGTCAGAACCGACGTCTCGAAGAGGTCTGCCGGCGGCTCAACGCGCAAGACCAGGACCGTCTGCGTGGCATCTGCATATCCAGCGATCAGCGTAACGCGGTAGCCGGAAGACGTCGCTACATCATTGATGGCGGTGAGCCGGTTGTTCAATGGGGCGAGGCCGATCGACCGAAGCAGCGCTGCGGTCGGGCCGCCGATCAGGGGCGCACTGGCAAGGGCGTCGGCGAAACGGGGTGCTGCGTAGAGGGACCCGGCGAGAAATCCGAGTACGAGGAAGACGGCCGCAACGGGCGCGAGCCATGGCGGACGGCGAGCGGTCCCCACGTTCTGCTTGCGCGCCTGCGCGAGGACGCGCGGGACGACGGTTGCCGGAAGCGGGATCAGCAGCCCGGTCAATCGTTCTTCAAGCGTCTTGCTCATTGGCTTCCTCCAGTCGTCTACGTAAGTGGTGGAGCGCTCGGCGGAGCGCCATGGTCGCAGCTGCCGCGCTGATGCCAACCGCGGCTCCGCTCGCGGCGTGGTCGAGGCCTGCCCCGAAGCGCAAGGCGATCAGGGTCCGATCCCGGGATGGGAGACCGCGGACCGCGTCGAGAAGCTGGGCGTCGGCGATCCGGTCGAGGACTATCGATTCGATCGTTTCGATCGATTCGCTCTGCTCCGGAAGCCGGGTGAGGCGTTCCCAGAGCGCCAGGCGACGGCCGGCTGCGCGGCCGGCATCCCTCGCGGCGCTCACCACGATGCTCCAGAGCCAGGCCTCGATCGAGCCGCGGGCGGGGTCGTACGCATCCAGCTTGCGGATCGCCTTGAGAAGTGCCTCCTGGGCGATATCCTCGGCTTCAGCGTTCCCGCGGGCCACCATCGCGGCGAAGCGGAACACGCGCTCGGCGTGGGAGCGGCAAAGTTCCTCCGCTCGTAGCCCCGATCGGCCAGTCACCCCTGGGCATTCTGCGCCACCGGCGAGCGCGAGACCGCTCATATCCCTTATACGCTGGACGGAGCGCGAATCTAACGAGGACGGCTGCCCGAGAGTCGAGCGGCCATGTCGCGATAATCTATAGGTCTTGCCCGAGCCTGAGTCTGAGCTTTCGTCCCGCGAAGTCGAGCACGTCGCGCGCCTGGCACGGCTGGGGATTACGCCGGAAGAGGTGACCCGTTACCGCGACCAGCTGCGCAACATCCTGCACCACATCGAGGCGCTGAACCGGGCCGACACGTCGAAGGTCCCGGCCACAGCGCACCCACTCGAGGAGCGCAATGTCATGCGTGAGGATCGGCGTGAGCCCTCGCTGCCGGCGGAGGCTGCGCTCCGCAACGCACCCAGCCGCGACGACTCGTACTTCAAGGTCAAGGCGATCCAGGAGTGAAGCTCTACCAGCGGACCATCCGCGAGTTGCATCAGATGCTCATCGACCGCGAGATCTCATCGGTTGAGCTGACGGACGCCGTGCTCAACCAGATCGATCTGGTTGGTGACAAGACCAAGGCCTACCTCCTGGTCACCCGCGAGCTCGCGTTGGGGCAGGCGCAGGCGGCGGACGAGCGGCTACGCGCCAAGCGCGACGTCCGGCCGCTGACCGGGATCCCGATTGCCTTGAAGGACGTCCTGTGCGTGAGGGACGTCGCGTCCACGGCGGGCTCGAAGATCCTCGGCGGGTTCACGCCCCCCTACAGCGCCACCGTGGTCGAGCGGCTGGAGGGCGAGGGCGCCGTGTTCCTGGGAAAGACGAACTGCGACGAGTTCGCAATGGGGTCCTCCAACGAGAACTCCGGTTACTGGCCGGTCCACAACCCCTGGTCGCTCGATCGCGTGCCCGGCGGCTCCAGTGGCGGATCGGCGGCGGCCGTCGCGTCCGGCGAGGCGATCGCCGCGCTGGGCAGCGACACCGGCGGCTCGATCCGTCAGCCGGCGGCGCTCACCGGCATCGTGGGTATGAAGCCGACCTACGGACGCGTCAGCCGCTACGGTCTGATCGCCTTCGCCTCGTCGCTCGATCAGATCGGTCCGATGACCCGCGATGTGGCCGACGGTGCGCTGCTGCTGCAAGCCATCGCCGGCAACGACCCTCGCGATTCAACCAGCTCATCGAGGCCGGTGCCGGATTATCTGGCAACCCTGACGGATGGAGTGAAGGGCATGCGCCTCGGCGTGCCGAAGGAATACTTCGTAGCCGGCATGGAACCGGCGGTCGAGCAGTCGATCCGTGATGCGATCCGTCTGCTCGAGCAGCAAGGGGCATCGATCGAGGAGGTCAGCCTGCCGCACAGCGACGTAGCGCTGCCCGCCTACTACATCATCGCGCCGGCGGAGGCGAGCTCCAACCTGGCGCGCTACGACGGCACGCGCTACGGATTCCAGGCGGGGGGTGGCCGCAACCTGATCGAGGAGTACATGCTGACCCGCCAGCAAGGATTCGGCGCGGAGGTCAAGCGCCGCATCATGCTCGGGACGTATGCACTGAGCTCGGGCTACTACGATGCCTACTACCTGCAGGCGCAGAAGGTCCGCACCCTGATCATCGAGGACTTCAAGAAGGCCTTTGAGAAAGTCGATGCGCTGCTCGGCGCGACATCGCCGACAGCCGCCTTCGAGCTCGGTGCCAAGACCCAGGACCCGGTGGCCATGTACCTGAACGACATCATCACGATCCCGGCGAATCTGGGCAACGTCTGTGGCATCTCCGTGCCCTGCGGACTCGTCGACGGCCTGCCGATCGGCCTGCAGGTCATCGCCCCCGGATTCGGCGAGGAGGTGGCGCTCCGAGTCGCCTATGCGTTCGAGGCTGCCACCGAGTTTCACCGAGCCCGTTCGCCGCTCATGGGGGCCGCCGCGTGAGCGCACGGGCCCGCCGGCCCACGCGAGCGGCGCTTTAGTGCCATGCGAGCGTTAGAGGCAGTCACCCGCTATGAGGTCGTCGTCGGTCTCGAGGTGCACGCCCAGATCCTCACCCAGAGCAAGATGTTCTGCGGCTGTTCGACCGACTATCTCACCGCACCGCCAAACGCGAACACCTGCCCGGTCTGCCTCGGCCTG
>Ga0209472_1000726_pt1 | contig 19343 bp, 13 predicted proteins | sample GraSoiAngelo_130_FD_185887 | JGI IMG/M metagenome (GOLD analysis project Ga0209472, IMG submission 185887) | Grasslands soil microbial communities from the Angelo Coastal Reserve, California, USA - 14_0929_02_20cm (SPAdes) (version 2) | ecosystem: Environmental > Terrestrial > Soil > Grasslands ...
GGTGGGAGGATCTACCTTTTCTAAGTTCCGGTGGACAATCAGGCGGTCCTTGGGCTCGAGCAGGACGTTATCTTTCCCATCTCCTGCCAGCGCTTTGGCCAAGTTCACACTGATGACCTTAAGCTTACCGTCATCCGTTTTGCGGAAGACCTGGGCATCACTCAGCAGTGCATCTGGAGTTGCACCTCCCGCCAGATACACGGCGTCACGAAGGTAAGTGGCGCCATTGGTGACGTGGTCGCCGGGATCTCTGACTTCTCCTGTAATGGTGATGGTTGGAGGGTCTTCAAAATCGTATCGCCCGAAAACTCGCACTGTGTCGAATGGTTTTAGGACTAGGTTCTGCTCTTTGCCGGCCAGAGCGTCGCTAAGATTGAAAGCAAGCACTGCCGGTGCGTAATCAGGCACGTTCAAGCGGATGATCTCCGCATGGCGGCCGTAGGGCTCAGGGAGAAGATCCTTATAAGACCGAATCAGGTCTGTGATCTTCATGCCGTCCCGATAAGCGTACTTGCCAGGGCGAAATACGTGGCCATCAAGGTAAACCGTCTTGTCAGCAAAGGACATAATCGGCGAGATTTTTACCTTGTCGCCGTCCTGAATCTGGAAGTCCTGCAAAGCCTGAGTGACGGATTCCTTATTGTTGTTCTCCGGCACATCGAGCCCCAACATGGTCCGGCTCTCATGAGCTTCCACTCGCTCTACGTCAATGTGGCGCAAAGTGCCGGAGGGCAGAACGCCTCCCGCAAGCTCCAGGGCTTCGGCTAAATTCTTTTCGCCTTTAACTTCATAGATTGCCGGACGTTGCACCATGCCTTCGATCGTGATCTGCGGGCCGAGCGGCGGCACTAAAACCGTGTCCCCAGGCTCAAGTCTCTGCACGTCGGCGCGAACGCCGTGCAGCAGCAGATCATAAACGTCAACTTCTTGCAGTAGTTGTTTCCCGCGATAGTGGCGTAGGATGCGCAGTGATCCTTGCGACGTCGGCCCACCCGCTACGTAAAGAGCGTTCAGGGGTGTGGAGAGCGAACTGATGTCGTAGGCTCCGGGACGTTGAACGTCGCCCACCACATATACGCGGATTGTGCGAATGCGTGAAAGCGAGATGTCAGCTTCCACATCACGGAATTGAGTGCGCAAAATACCTTGAACCAGGTGCTGGACATCTCCTAAGCTGCGCCCGGAAACCTGAACAGCTCCTACTTCCGGCAGCGCCAGGCGGCCCTCGCGATCAACCACCCGCCGCAGCCTCTGAGAAACACCACCCCAGAGTTCGATGCTCAGTCCGTCCCCTGGCCCAACTACGTAATCGGGTCCAGCCGGCAAATCCATGGGTAAGTCGTCGAAATTGCCTGTTCCGTTGCGGAAAACATCCGCGCCGAAGCGGTCCACAACTGGCGAACGGCGGGAGTACTGGGTGTAAAGATCGTACAGCGACGGAATATCCGCATAAGGATTCGGCCGATGATGGAGGATGGGATGCTCTGGCGCCGTACCCACCGGGAGCTGCGGGAAAGGTGGCTGCGTCTGCATCCGGTTGTCCAAGCGCGCTTGCTGCGGAAATTGTGTGTCGCCACCCTGTCCTTGCAACATGTCGAGCAAAGAGTTCGGCATGGGGCTGAGCAGTGGCGAATTGAGCCCAGTTCCTGCTCCTGCCATTCCGCCCAGAGTCTGGCCAGCAGCGGCCGGCATTCGATCCGTGGTGCTGGCGTTCAACAGACCGGGCAACTGGTCTGGGCGAATGCGAGCCATGAGTCCGCCGGCACCCTGCGTGTCCTCATAAGAGTCTTCCAAGGGCGATTGCATCTGTGTGCGCTGCAGGTCGCGGCGATAATCTGGCGTAGGCGGGGTCTGCGGGGTAGCTTGCGGCGGCAGGTTCGATGGCGAGGCATACGGCGCTTGTGGATACGTTGGCTGCGGTGCCGCTGACTGCTGCCCGTTGGGCGACTGCTGCGCAGATGAAGGCTGCTGTTGGTACAGCCCCAGGTATTGACTCAGATTCGTTGAGTATTGCGGCAAATCGTCTTCGTGCTTCGCCCAGTAAGTCTCCTCCTGACTCTGATTGGCTTCGGCTTGTTTCGGCTGAATCTGCCCTTTGTCTAGAGGCGTTACTCCGGTACGCATGGGTGCCGTTGTCACAGGCTGTGCGTAAAGCTGTCTTCGTTCCAGTTCATCGCGGGTGGGTTTGGGCCGAACATAGTAACGATCTTCCACCTCACGTGTGATCAAGACGCGAATCTTCAGGTCGTCGCGGACCAACTGGAAGAGAGCTTCATCAGTCAGATCCTCCGGATCCAGCAGACGTCCTTGCTCGTAGGCTTTCCTCACCAGGAGTTTCTTGACTTCGAGCAGCAATCCCGTTTCCTCCCGCAACAGTGAGATGATTTTTTCGGCGGATAAGGAAACCAGATCGTCCGCTGCATTCTGAGCCCGAGAGCTCGACTGCTCGATGGCAGTACTGCGATCATAAGCGGAACGGGTTTGGGTCCAAGCCGGAACCGCAAGAGCCAAGAGCAAAGCCGCTAGCTTTGCGCAACGTGTCACTGAAGAAGAACATTTACTCATAGACCCTTCCATTTGCGCCTGATTTGTAAATTTAGGAGATTCGTTTTTGTTCGACGCAGATTCCTCAGCAAGGTTCGACATCAGCTTCGTCGACTTCTACAGCAACAGAGCGCATGATGATTTCAATCGAGATCACAACTCGGTAGCGGTCTTTCTTGCGCACCAGAATGCCTTCCATACCTGCCATTGGCCCATGCTTCACTCGAACTCGTCTGCCGGCTTTCAGATAAGGGTGAGGCTCGGCACAAGCACCGTTCATTACCCCACTCCGCAGTGACTCCAATTCGCGGTCCTCGATCACAGCCGGGCGCCCGCTGCAGCTCACAAAATAGGTGACGCCGGGACTTTGCAGCACGCGCAGGCGGTCCTCATCGTCGATATGCACGAACACATATCCGGGAAACAGCGGGAGCTCCAGTTCCTTGCGCCGATCCTTCCACCGGCGAACACTGCGATAGAGCGGCAGGAAGCAATCAATCTGTTTCTGTCGAAGTTGCCGGCTCACGCTTTTCTCGTGACGCGAACATGTATAGATCGCATGCCAACGCAGCAGGCCAGGTAAGGTTGCAGGCTCCGCCACTGTGGCGGCGTACATGGCGGAAGTCATCTTGTCTAACATTTCTGCTCCTGTACCCAATTACAGCTTCGCCGCCTCACTTACAGGCCTCGTGAGCTAACCTCTAGAAAACAAAACAAAACTCAACTCGAAGGCAGCTAGTTAGCCCGCGAGTTACATTTCCCTTCCTGCCCAGACGAAACCACCACTTTGCGGCTGCGTAACGCGGTCAAAATTCCTTCTTCGGAGTTCTCGATTCGATTGGAACGAATATCCAGGTTGGCCCAGTAAGAAATGCTGCTGTTGCGTTCCGCTGCCAGAGCCAAAATGCGTATGTGCGGGAAACGGTCCAGGAGCACATCGCATATGTGCGGTCGTTCCTCAGATTGGTCGAGCGCAACGATCAGGAAGTCGGGCTTGGCCCGTTCGACGGACTCAAGGATGCCGGCTTCGTCATCCAGCACGCCCACTACTTCAATGTCCGGCTGATCGGAAATCGTGGCGAGAACCAGTTCCCTCATCAACCGGGGCCGATTTGCAACCAGCACTTTGATTGTTTGCACGCCCCCACCTTGCAGCGCAGTATGAGCGAGTCAGAGCTTGGAAGGAAGGTTCAATTAAGTATCAGCCGGTTTGCCCGGACCAGTACCACCCAAGTACCAATCCGCCTCCAAAGGAAAGTACCTGCTGATGGAAATTAAGTACCTAAAACGTACTCATCACATAACATATCGAGTGGATACATAGAGATGCTGGGGTGCTCGTTAAGCGGGCAGTAAGCTGTTATCGGTACGGCACATCTCGGCGGCAGCCAAGCGATCGCTGGCCCCGAGCTTGCGCAGCATTCGATGGATATGGTTCTTTATGGTTTGTTCCGAAAGCCCAAGCGTAACTGCGATCTCCTTATTCGTTAAGCCCCGGCCGATCATTTCCACCAATTGCTGCTCGCGTCGGGTGAGTCCCATATGGTGCTTGACCAGCAAATTGGGATAGGCCGGAGACTGCCGGGCCACGTATTCGAATAGCGCCTGGCAGAGAGCCGCCGGACACACAGCCTGGTTCTCGGCAACCGAACGCACGGCGTCTGCTACCTCCGGGGCGGTTGCATCTTTGAGCACGTAACCAGCAATGCCATCACGGACAGCGCGAAGGAATAACTCCTTATCAGGATCCATCCCGATCATCACCACCTTCAGGGTGGGAAGTGCTTTGCGCAGAGGTGGGATGATAGAACATTCGCCCCGAGTATTGTGGGGAGGATCGAACAATAGCACTTGGGGCGACGACGCCGTGATTTTTAACACAACTCCCGATGACAGAGGTGCGGAGCCAACCACAGTGATATCAGTTTTTTTGTTGAGAATTTTGGCCAACGCCTCACGTAGCAGCCGGTTCTCAGCCAGAAGAAAAACAGAAATCTTTCCTACAATTGTCGTCATTTACAGGCTCAACCTTCGCTCCCTGGGGGAAGCTGGTTTGACCCTTTTCAGTTTGCGATTCACAGCATACTGGCTCTCCACTGGTCCTGCCATTTACTTTCTTTGTACACGCTTTTCTACGCATGTCACGTTTCACGCCATGGTACTGCAGTCAATGGCGGCATTGTTCACGGACTGAGATGAGATGGCCAGGTCGAAAACTGGAATTACTTAGTGCAATTCGCCGCCGAGCTACGCGCCGTGCCGTAAGAGCGTCTAACAAAACCTGGTTTAGCTGATATAAACAGGGAACATCTCGGCCGGTGGAGGTGTGCTGCAGCAGGCTTGCGAGCGAATAGATCGGACGGCAAACCAACAGGCGCGAGCAAGATCACGCGCGGGCCTAAGTTCATCTTCGGCGACGGATCGAAGTTTTATTTTTATGAAATCGGCTCTATCTTCTGCACACGAATCAGGTTACCGCTAGACTCGAGCGTCCCAAACACGCGGACCCGTCGGCCTTCGTACTGCTTGGCCTGGTCTTGATCGTCGAGCTTGTAGGAGCTCGTGTCGGACACCTTTAGCACATAGGTGTCGCCCTCTTTACTTATGCTGCCGGTGAAGGTCTGGGCGGCTGGCTGCGCGTGCTGATCCTGGTCCGGAGACTGGGAAGCGCTGGGTGGCTGGGTTGGCTTCTGTTCGGGCTGAGTCGAAGGCGTGGGCTGTTGCGGCGGAGCTGTCTCCGGGCGCGGCTCGGGAGTAGGCGCCTGGGAGGGCGACTGCTGCAACGGCTTGGGCTCTTGCATTTCCGACCAGGCGATCAGTTGCGGTCCCAGAACCTGAGCCTCGGGAAGAGGGTTATCGTCTTTCGGGCCATCCTGCTGAGCGATCACTGCGGAAAAGGCAAAAAGAACAAACAAGGAAAGTACGCAAATCTGGCGTTTCATAACTGCTCCACAGAACCGACACTCGTTTTGCCAGTGAGTGATGCACGTCCCGGGCCAGCTATAACCTATTGTAAGGACAGCAATCCCAGATAAAAGAAGCAGAATTCGTGCAATTTCTGGGGCGCACCTTAGAAAATTCGCCCTAGAGGGAATCCTGTAGCTGGAAAAGGGAGGACGCGGGCCCAGTCCTTCTGAGTCGGCGAGGCATCAAGAGAGTACCTTCTAGGGGAGATCGGAATCAGCCTATCATCTTGCTCTGTACACCAATCTGGGAGGTTGTTGCCATGGCAGCGAGTCAGGTGGTGCTTTATTTTGACAGGCAGGAAGACGCCCTGCTTTTCACGCTGGCCGCCAGCTCCGTCATTTCCGCCGAGGCACCCGGCCGCGCGGATGAAGCTTTGGCCAAGATCGCCAAAGAAATCTGTAAGGCTAGCCGCATCAAGACTGAAGGAGTTCTGAACCCCTCCACCAGTTAGCACCGGGTAAACAGCCAAAAATTGCAACCCTACCGCGCTCCCGGGGCCCGCTCGATGTTCCTGGTGTTGATCTCTCTGACATGCATACCACCCTGCGCTCGACATGGTAAGTCTTTGATAATAATGCATTTCAACTAATAGGGGACGGGTACTCTCGCGGTTCTTCTCGAGTCGGTCTGACTGAACTATGCCGGAACCCGCGGCCTTGATCCTCTCCACCCGTAATACACAATATAGAGATAACAAATCGCGGGCAGCAGGAGAGCGTGATGCACCCCGATCCGATCTGCGAGTGCTCCCATCAGTACGGGCAGTATTGCGCCTCCAACGATGGACATTACCAATATGCCCGAGCCTTTGCCGGTCAGTGGGCCGAGGCCGGCAATCCCCAGAGTGAAAATGTTGGGAAACATCACTGAGTTGAAAAGTCCGACCAGAATGATGCTCCACATGGCGAAATGGCCGGTGCTAAGCACGGATGTGATCACCAGGATGAAGGATGCCACCGCAGCGGCGCCGAGCACCGTTCCGGAGCGAAGCTTTTGTAGCAAGGCGGAACCGATGAACCTGCCGACCATCGCGCTGCCCCAATAGAAAGAAACAAAACCGGCGGCGATCTTTTCCGACACATTGCCGATATCCGGCTGGCTGAAGTAATTGACCAGGAAACTCCCGATCGAGACTTCGGCACCAACATACAGAAATATTCCGATAGCGCCGAGCACCAGATGACGGTACTTCCATACGCTCTCATGTGCTGCTTGTGCAGCTTCATGCGGATCTGCCGAGGCGATCACCGGGAATCTAAACCTCGCAATGACGACCCCAAGCGCGATCAGAGTCAAGCCGAGTCCGAGGTAGGGCAACTTCACCGAGGCTGCCTCATGAAGCCGGTAGGCCTGAAGCACATCAGCAGGCAGTTGTCGAAGTTCAGCCACCCGCCTGGCAGTCGCGCTCAAAATAAAGAGACCGCCGAGATATGGCGCAATAGTCGTTCCCAGCGAATTAAATGCCTGGGCAAGATTCAAACGGCTCGAAGCCGTCTCTGGCGGTCCAAGCACAGATACGTATGGGTTCGCGGAAACTTGCAGCACGGTAATGCCTGCAGCCAAAACGATCAGTGCGGCCAGAAATAATGGGAACGACGGCACGCTGGCGGCCGGTATGAACAACAGGGCGCCAAAGCCCATGGTGAAGAGTCCGGCGACCATGCTTCGCTTATAGCCGATCCACTCGATGAGCTTGCCCGAAGGAATCGAGAAAAAGAAGTACGCCGAGAAAAAGCTGAACTGGATCAGCATGACTTCCGCATAAGTCAAATCAAAAATGTTTTTCAGATGCGGCACCAAAATGTCGTTCAGAGCTGTCAGGAAGCCCCACATGAAGAACAGTGTTGTCGCCATCGCCATGGCGCTCTTGTCGGTGGAAACGCGTGCGGCCTTGACGATTGGAGATTGTGGAGTTGCTATTGCCATGCAGTTCAGGGCCTCGATTTTGTTTCGATCGACATTTAAGCAAATCTTTTCAGAGAGCGCAGCAAAGGTTGCGTCAAAGAAAAAACTATAACAGGCAGGCCTGCCGAGAGGCAGTATCAAATGCAGGAGGATACAACTTATCGCATAAACGCCGCCCAACGCTTGTTGTTGTAATGGCATTTTTCACCAATTGAGGCTCAGTCACACTTTCCTGCAGCAATCGCTGTCACACGGTGATAAGCTCTCACGCTTTAGCTAATTGGAGGATTGTGATGAGATGGGCTGGCACGGCGATACTTGCCCTACTCTTGGGGACATTGGCATCGGCGGAGAATGGGGCTTCCCCCAAGGTTCTGATTCCGCTGATTGTGACGGATTCTCATCAGAGACTGGTCAGCGGGTTGACGCCTGCATCGCTGCTAATCAGCGAGCAAAAGACGCTTGTGACGGAAGTCAGTTTATTGCATGGGGCGGACCTACCTCTGGAACTGGGCCTAGTGATCGACACCAGCAGTTCGGCGCAGAACGACGGCAATTTTAAGGAAATTCTCGGAGGGGCTAAGGACTTCGTCAACGACATTGTTCGCGGACCGGAAGACCGCATCTTTTTCCTGACTTTCGCGACAAAAACCGAGGCGACTGGCTGGTTGAAAAACGAACAGCTCGGCGGTGTTTCCCTCAACGTGAAGATGGGCGGTGGTACTGCCCTTTATGATTCGGTGGCCATTGCTTGTAGAGAGCGTATGGGAGCGCGAGACTGGAACAAGCCAACGCGCCGTGTGTTGATTGTAATCAGTGATGGAGATGATAATTTGAGCCACATCACGCGGGACGACGCGGCATCCGAGGCGCTCAAATCTGGGGTTGTGATGTTTACCCTGAGCACGCGAATGTCGGGGAACCGAGTTAGGGGAGAGAGAATCTTGGAATACTGGGCCAGAGTTACCGGCGGTGAGTTCTTCACTAGCCTAACACGGAAGGAGATTCCCAAAGTCTTCGCCAGGATCAAAGAGATGAGCGATGGCATGTACTATGCAAGCTATGTCCCGCCTGCGTCCAACAACAGGGTACATGAGATTGAGGTGAAGCCTGCGCCGAAAGGAAAACTCGAAGTGTCGTATCCAAGAAGGTACGTCTGGCTCCAATAGGGATCATAGTTAACTGTTGACGTAATCAGCGTTTACACCACGTATTTTGGTCCCATTTATGAGATAGCGATTAGCTTCGCTGATTATCCGTGCGGGGGCCTGTTGTCTATTTAGTCTGCCGCCGCTGCATATCCGACGTCCCTGCCACCGTAGCGACGTACCCTGATGTTGGCTTGCTCAGCGTGACCGTAAAAGCCTTCGAGCACGCATAGACGCGAGCAGTACTCGCCAATCATGGCTGATGCCTCGTCGGTAAGAACTCTCTGGTAAGTGCACGTCTTGATGAATTTGCCCACCCACAGGCCGCCCGTGTAGCGCGCCGCCTTGCCCGTGGGCAAAGTGTGATTCGTACCGATTACCTTGTCGCCGTACGCCACATTGGTGCGTGGGCCCAGGAACAGCGCACCGTAGTTTTTCATGTTCTTGAGGAAGTAGTCGGGATTGCGGGTCATAACCTGCACGTGTTCGGAGGCAATGCGATCGGCTTCCCGCGCCATCTCCTCTTCGGAGTCGCACACGATCACTTCGCCGTAGTCGCGCCAGGAAACCGAGGCCAACTCAGCCGTCGGAAGAATGCCAAGCAATCGTTCGATTTCCGCCATCGTTTCGCGGGCCAGCTTTTCTGAGGTCGTGAGGAGGATCGCTGGCGTGTTGAACCCATGTTCTGCCTGGCCCAGGAGGTCAGTCGCACAGATCTCTCCGTCTACGATTTCATCTGCGATGATGAGGGTCTCGGTTGGCCCGGCGATCAGGTCGACGCCGACGCGTCCGAAAAGCTGACGCTTGGCCTCGGCTACAAAGGCATTGCCCGGACCCACGATCATTGAGACAGGGGCGATCGTTTTGGTGCCGAGCGCCATGGCCGCGATCGCCTGAACGCCGCCCATACAGTAGATTTCGTCCGCTCCGCCAAGGTGCATCGCGGCTACCACGGCCGGGCTTGGCTTGCCATGATATGGCGGGGACGACGCGATCACTCGCGGCACGCCCGCGACTCTTGCCGTCACTACGCTCATATGTGCGGAGGCAACCAGCGGATATTTTCCCCCGGGAACGTAACAGCCGACGGAATCAACCGGCATGTTTTTGTGACCGAGAATGACGCCAGGCAGTGTTTCGACTTCAATGTCCTTTATCGAAGACCGCTGCGCCTGGGCGAAGTTGCGCACCTGCGCTTGAGCGAACTTAATGTCGTCGATGGTCTGCGCGGAAAGCTGGGAGAGACAATCTTCAATCTGCTGCTCGGACAGGCGAAAAGCTGGAGGGTTCCATTTGTCGAACTTCTCGGAGATTTCGCGCAGAGCAGTTTCGCCGCGACTCTCAATATCTTCGATAATGCCGGTTACGATGTCGCGGACCTTCTTGGCATCGGCCGTGGCCTGTTCCGGCGGCCGTCCAGTCTTCAGATATCGTGCCATCTTGCCCTCCTCTCAGAGTTCGCCCGGCCAGCAAGCTATCCGACAGCCGAGACAGGTTCACTGAGTTCGACGTCGCTGGCGGACCGTCGATGCTGTTCGGCCGCATAGCCGGCCTTGTAATCCGCTTTGACGGCGTCCGACGCGGTCGGAAGAACGGGGAAGTCCCACCAGCCGACAACCTCGGCCGCGGCGACGGAGACATCTCGCGTAATCGGCACCTCGACCAGAGCTGGCGCTTTCGAGTCGAGCGCTCGCTTGATATTTGAGCCGATATCATCCTCGGCTTGCACTTTGGTTGCGACTTCAAAGCCAAATGACTTTGCAAGCGACACAAAGTCGACCGAGTAGGGACGCCCGTCACCGTTGTGGTGGTTGAACTCAGACCCGATCTGCCGTCCGATGAGATAGTTCTGGCCATCGCGGATGGAGATATAGCCCGAGTTGTTGAGAATTAAAAACACGACGGGAATGTCGTACATCGCGCAGACGGCGAGCTCTTGAACGGACATCATGAAGTCGCCATCGCCGATGATGCACACAACCGGCGTGTCCGGCTTGGCCAGCTTGGCGCCGATAGCTGCGGGAAGCGCAAATCCCATCGATGAAAACGAGCCGGAGGTGATGTGAGTTCGTGGTTCGTAAACGGGGAAGGCTTGCTTGGTTGTGCTCTGCGGATGACCCGATCCTACAGTCACGATGCCGTTACGGGGCAGGACTTTCCGCAACTCCCGCAGCGTGCGCAACATTGTTGTTGGAATGCCTTTGTACGACCGGCGGCGCTCAAGCTTTTCCTCCCATTGCTTCTTCAGTGCTTCGACATGGCTCAGATAAGAAGCCCGGGATTCGCAAACCTTACGAGCTTGCTCGTTCGAAATTCCGGCGAGGATGTCGGCGAGGACAAGCTTGCAATCGGCCGTGATGCCAACCTCGGCGGGATAGTTCTTGCCGATTTCGCGCGGATCGATGTCGACCTGGATGAGCTTGGCGTCAGGGATCGAGAATGTGACACCTTTGCGGTAGGACGAGGCTGACCAGTCGGTGAAGCGGCAGCCAAGCGACATCACAACGTCAGCATTGGCGGCTGTGTTGTTGCCGGGCAGCGATCCCGGCCAGCCAGCCGTGCCGGCGCACATCGGGTTGTCTTCGGCTATGGCACCCTTGCCATTCCAGGTGAAGACCACGGGGATGCCGAGTTTCTCGACTAGCGTGGTCAGCTCCGGTGTTGCATTCGCACTGATAGCTCCGCCGCCAACAACGATGCATGGGCGCTTCGCCGTGAGGAGTAGCTTGATGGCAGCTTCGATGGCTTGAGCATCCGCGCGCGGTTTACCTACGGGCAAGCGAGTGGCGAGATCTGCGACGTCGATGTCCGTGGTTTCGACCTGGATGTCGAGCGGCACTTCCATGTGCACAGGGCCGGCGCGGCCCGTCAGCATTGCATTCCAGGCACGATGCAGTACGAACGGCACTTGATCGGCGCGTATTACATCGAAAGTACGCTTCGTGACCGGCGCCACGATGTGCGGAAAATCAGGCGACGCGAAGCGATCAAGCTCCTGCATTACGCCGTGGCCACGCATATGGGTGGCAGCGCTGCCAGTGATCAGAAGCAGCGCGGTCGAATCGCAGTGCGCGGTTGCGAGTCCGATAATTGTGTTCGTCGCACCTGGGCCGATTGAGGTACAAGCAACAATCGGCTGGCCGGTGACGCGGTAGTGCGCGTCCGCGATGTGCACTGCGCTCTGTTCGTGCATCACCTGAATGAACGGCAGCTTGGACACAGGATCGTTGAAGGCATCGATCATGCTCCAATTTCCGTGTCCCGGCAGACCAGTGACGTAGGGAACGCCGTATGCTTTGAGAGCCTTTCCGATGATCTGTCCCACTGTGAGTTGCATCGCAACCTCCCGCGCTCGAACCCTGTTGCGCCGCACATTCTACTCCCGGTGGGGGCGGGAAGCGAATGAACTTGGCCCCAGTACGCTTGGTTATATAATCCGGCTCACATTTGGAGGCAGGGCTAATATGGACCGTCGCACGTTCCTGTCACATTCCGGCCGGATATTGCTGGCCGCAGGATTAGCTCCGTGGATGTTCGCCGAAAATCGTATGTCCGAATCCAACCAACGCCGTCCTCTCTCTTTTTCAAATGACTGGATCGAAAGCGTGCTGGTGCGCGCAGTGCGCGAAATGCCAGTGGAAGATGCGATTGTCGTAAACCTCTCCGCCACGGCCATGCACTACAGGGTCGGCGGAGATCATGGAGCGATTCTTCCGTGGAAATCGACTATCCTCCGTCATTGCACTATTGAGAGCGGCGAAAGAGTTGCGTTGCTTCACGTGCGACAGCGCACAAACATTGGAGGGGTGGCGCTGGGCTGGGACTGGTATGGGCGTCGCAATCCTCAGTTTCCTCGCGGGACTCCTCTTTACATTTCGTCGCAGGATGAGATCGGAGATGTGCAGCTCGATCCGGTCTCCGCTTTCACTCAACAGGCTTCCGTTTCAGCATCGCCCCGGCCATACCGGCTCAAGCTGAATCTCTGGTATACGCCGGAAGAAACCGACTGCGGAATCCACACCGGGCACCAGTTTCTCGAAGTGCACACACAAGTCCTGGGTACAGGTCACATGCAGAAATTTCGGGAGAACAATGCGGAAACACTTTACGAAGACGTCCTGATGCCGCCGGGATTCACACACGATCCGTTTTTCATGGTTGGAAGTGACCGCAGCTTCAGTTATCCCTGGCACCGTTATTACGCCGACACGGATTGCATCTGGATGGCGGTCGAACTGCACCCGTTGTAACTCCATCAAGGTTTGCTGCAATGCCTTCCTCGCCTGACGTAGTTATCATCGGCAGCGGTATTGGCGGCGGCACGTTAGCCTATCGCCTGGTGCAGCACGGTCTGACCGTGACGATTTTAGAACGCGGCGGCTTCTTGCCCCAGGAGCCGGAAAATTGGGATGTGAACGCCGTCTTCTTTGACCAGAAGTACGTGCCCGAGGAGACCTGGCTAGACAAAGAGGGCACGCCATTCCGTCCTGGAACTTATTACTACGTTGGAGGCAGCAGTAAATTGTATGGTGGCGCGATGCTGCGCCTCCGCGAGCGGGACTTCGAAAACCTGGAACACGCGGACGGTATCTCACCCGCCTGGCCGATCAGTTATCGTCAACTCGCGCCTTACTACGATCTGGCGGAAAAACTCTATCTTGTGCATGGCCAAGCGGGCGTCGATCCAACGGAACCGCCGGACATTCCGCCGTATCCGTATCCCGCCCTCGATCATGAGCCCGTGATTGAAAGAGTGGCGCGCGCGCTCAAGCAACAGGGGATCAATGCCTTCCCGCTTCCGCTCGCGGTGCAGCGGCATGAAGGGGGACCGTGCGTGCGTTGTAAGACCTGTGATGGTTTCCCTTGCAAGGTCCACGCGAAAACTGACGCTGAGGTTGCAGCGATCAAGCCTGCCTTGGCGACGGGCAGGCTCACCCTCAAGACCAACTCCAAGGCAACGCTGCTGATCCTCACCAGCGATGGCAAGCGCGTGAACGCGGTGGAATACGAACGCGAAGGCCTGATCGAACGAATCACAGCGCCCGTCATCGTACTGTCGGCCAGCGCGGTTAACTCTGCGGTGTTGCTGCTTCGGTCAGCATGCGACGAGGCGCGTCATGGGATAGCGAATTCCTCTGGCGTGGTTGGCCGCAACTACATGGCGCACAACAACACGGCGCTCATGAGTATCGGCTGGAAGATCAACGATACGAACTTTCAGAAAACAATTTGCATTAACGATTTTTACTTCGGGGACGATGCCTTCAACTACCCGATGGGCAATATTCAAGGCCTTGGCAAACTCCAAGCCGGGATGCTCACGGCCAAGCAGAAATTTCTGCCCAATTTCGCAGGGAACTTGATGGCTGAGCGAAGCGTGGATTGGTGGATTATGTCCGAGGATTTGCCCGATCCGGAAAACCGCGTGATTCTGCAAGGCGACAAGATTCGGCTTCACTACACGGCCAACAATATGGCGGGGCATAAGCGCTTAACCGACAAGGCCGTCTCGCTGATGAAGAAGATCGGTTTCAAGCTCAATATCGCGAAGCACATGGGAGGCCTCTCCGTCTCTCACCAGTGCGGTACGGTGCGCTTTGGAAGCGATCCGAGCAAGGCGGCGCTGAACGAATTCTGCCGATCTTTCGATCATGACAATTTGTTTGTAGTGGACGCCTCGTTCTTCCCCTCTTCTGCGGCGGTAAACCCGGCATTGACCATTGCGGCGCAAGCGATCCGCGTCGCGGACCACATGGCGAAAGTTGATTTTGGCGGGACCGGTATCGGAGGCGCTCAGTAACGACGACGCGCACAGCGGCCTTGAGACCTTACCCACATGCTGAAACCGATTGTGTCCGCGATGGAGTAGTAGGCCAAACTGGAGTCTAATTTTTATTTTCTTGCGGACGCGCGATCAGTTCGACACCCAAGGCTGCCAGCGCGGTATCCTCATCTGCCGACAATCCGCTGACGCCGATTGCGCCGACTACTTCACCATCCTTACAGATCGGAAGTCCTCCGCCCCATCCGACGAATCTGGCATCGCCATAGTAGGCAATATCGTGGCCTTTTTCCGGGTGCCGGACTTTGTCCCCAATGTCCTTGGTCGGCTTGCGTTCGCGGGCGGCGGTCCAGGCTTTGTTGGCCGCGATGCGGATTGACGAGACCGGAGCTCCATCCATGCGCGCGAAGGCCATGAGCTCACCATGCGAGTCCGCAACCGCGATAACCGCAGCTTTCTGCATTTGCAGCGCCTTGTTCACGATCAGATCGATGATGCGTTGCGCGTCAGAGTAGTCGATGGTGTGGAGCGTCTTCATTGGTGGTCGGGAGGAGCGGAGAGTGGCTAGAGAAAAATCCGGGCCAGGCAGAAGCCTGGCCCGGGATAGTAGATCGGTGTGTCAGAACGCAAACTTCAAGCCGAACTGAATGAGACGCGACTGCGCGTTGCCGATGGTGTTAGTCACAACGCCGAAATTGGCATTGTTTGCAGTGCAGCATGTCCCATTTGGTGGCCCGAACTGCGGGTGGTTAAAGATGTTAAAAAACTCGGTGCGGAATTCAATGTTTGCTCGTTCGCCGATTGTTGTCTTCTTAAACACAGCAAAGTCGAAGTTATTGATGCCCTGCTGGCGGAGGGTAGGATCAACTCGCGGCTCATTGCCGAAAGCCCATCCGTTGGCGATGCCCGGTATAGAAACTCCATTGAGGCCAGGAGTGTTCAGGCCTGGCTGCTGGAAGCAAGATGTATTAAACCAGCCACCCAGCCTCGATACGGGGCTTCCGGAGACGTTCTTATCGCACCCGGGGACCACATCCGGCCTGAGCGTCGATTGACCAAGGAACCCTGAACCGGAAAGGGCCGTACCTGCGCCGTAGCTGATCTTCACTGGGAACCCGCGCTGGAACGTGGTGATGCCATCCACTCCCCAACCTGATACAAGCTTGCCGGTTGCTCCGCTCGCACCGCCCAGGAACTTCTTGCCGTGACCGAAGGGGAGATCAAGGACGTAGCTGATAACCAACCGTTGCGAGACATCCTGCGAGGAGAGCGAACGCTCCTTTTTCAGGTTGTTCCAGTCCTGGATGGCCCCGACACCACCAGTGACCCCGCCCTCCAGCCAGGAAGTGAGAGTATCAGTGGTGGAAAGAAGCTTGGCGTTGGTGTAAGCGACAAGCATGGTACCGCCGCCCACGAACCTTCTCGTGACCGTTGCCTGCAGCGAGTTATACGTACTGCCGCAGCAGCCCTGACCGTTCAGGTTCAGTCCCGCATACTGTGGGAATGGCCGATCAAGCTGGCCCACTCTCAGACCGCCCGCCGACGTCGCGGTCGAGGGTGACAGAGCGCCAGGAAGAGGTTGGCTGAAAGGGTACGCGGGGCACGCGCCAGGATTGGGGCAGACGAGCTGGTCAATTGCGACTGCGTGGTTGGGATCGGGAGTTGTGACTCCGTTCGGGAAGCATGCGGCGGGTGGAGAAGACGTCAGGCAGCTCTCGTCGTATTGGGACGCAGCCTGAGGAATGAACCTGTCCGGGATCTGGTTGATGTTGGGATTGAACGACGGCAGATGTACGCCGTGTGATCCGGCGTAAGCTACGTCAACAAAGAAGCCAGCGGGCAGTTCGCGCTGAATGCCGAAATTCCATTGTTGGACGTAGCCGTACTTCTGGACCGTGTAACCGGTGGCCGAAAAATTCGACTGGTTGAGGATATACTGGGAGACAGGACACGGAGCCAAGCTCGCACCGCTCAAACACTGCGGGTTGCGGCCCGCAACCGGAATGAGGACCGGTCCCGGAAAGAAGGGGCCCGTTCCGGGAGCGCAGTTAAACGTGCCCGGCACAAACACGCAGCTTAGGCTGCTGGCAGGAGTATTCCCACCGTCATTGCTAGCGAAGAAGTTAGAAGTAGCGCTACTGACCGGATCAACATAGGGGTTGGTTCCGAACGAAACGTAATTCGGAATGAAGAAAATGCCGTAGCCGCCGCGGATCACCGTCTTCTGGTCCAGCGCATATGCAAATCCCAGGCGCGGCAAGAACTGCTTCTTGTCAAGCGGCAAGTTGTTCCTGCCGTGGTTCACCCCGGTCTTGACCAGGAAGAGATCGCCGGGACATGGGCTCCCAGCTACGCCGCTGCAACCAGTGACGGTCGAGTTGGCTACGCCGGGGTTGAAGTAAGTCATCTTGTCGAAGCGTTCTGACCAAGGTCCCTGAAGCTCATAACGCACTCCAAGATTCAGAGTCAGTTTGCTGGTCGCGTGCCAGTTGTCGCCGAAATACACAGCCCGATAGGTTTGCTTCCCTGAGATAGGACCGGAGATGACCAGCGACCCGTTCGTCTGATTGCCAAATGCCGAACCCTGTCCTTGTCCATACCCGAGGAGGAAGTCAGCGAAGTCCTTGCCGGTTCCGGGCGTTGGGCTGGCAGAGCCTGGCCGATCTGTCGTCCACGACCCCACAAAGGAGATCAAGCCTCCTCCAGTGTTGGTCTGGAGGTAGTTGTCGTAACCCATCTCAAGCTGACCGCCCCAAACAAAAGTATGCCGGCCGCGAATCATGGTGATCTGCGGAGAAAGGTTCCACTGGGTGTTGAGATCGTGAATGGCGCTCTGACCCTGGCTGCAGGTAACAAGCGTGTCACTTACTCCGAAGCATGGCGTGAGCGGTGTCCGTTCGATACTAGGAACGGGGCTATTGTAGGCCGCCGGCCAGCCTTCCTTGGTCATATCGAACCCTGCATTAATGGGCAAGCGCAGATAATTGAATCGGCTGGCGCTGATATTGACATCCATGATGGTGGTAGGACTGAAAGTGTGGTTGAAGCCTACCGCAACACTCTTGCTTTTCGTGGTCTCAGCACAGCGATCTTTGCAAAGACCGGTACCGAAGGGATCTTGAGCAAGGCTTAGCAACTTCCAGTAGCTAAAGCGGCCAAATATACGGTTCGTGGCGTTGATGTTCTGGTCCGCGCGGGCCACGTATTCATCTACGTTTCCACCAGTGCTGGAGGCTTTGAAGAAATTGTTGACCGTTCCGCTGCCTGTAGCGTTGGGAATGTAGTTACTGAGCAGAAACGCGGCAGTGGGGTTGATGAGATCCGTGGAGTTCCCACAGGAAATCGAGATGCAGTTGTTCAAAAATGGCTGGCGGGGGGTGGTTAGTGGATCGTAAATCTGGTGGATGCCATCATTGCAAAGTCCGGCAGTGAAGCCTGTTGGGCATAGATCGGAGAAGTCCCCCGTGCGTTCAAGCGCCGTCGGAACTGTCGTCAGGAATGGCGTGCCGGTCCGCAAACGGTATCCTTCATAACTGAAGAAGGCGAACGTCTTGTCTTTGATCACCGGGCCCCCGATCGTGGCTCCAAACTGGTTCTGAGTCCACGGCGGAGGTTCGTTCTTCTCGCCCTTCTCAATCTCTGTCTTCTTATTAAAAAACTCGTTCGAGTTGAGAACCTTGTTACGCAAATATTCGTATCCCGAGCCATGCCAAGTATTGGTACCGGATTTCGTACTCAGGTTTATTACGCCACCGGCGAACTTACCCCACTCGGGGCCCAGGTTGTTGTACTGAACTTTAAATTCTGAGACGGAGTCCTGGGTCGGAACCAGAAGGGGCAGGTTGATGTAGCCGATGTTGAGCGGCTGGCCATCCAGGTACTCGGCGCTTTCGTTCGCGAAAGAGCCGCCAATCTGGTAATTCGCGAAATCGAACGGGTTCTTGCCGACGGGGCTGCCGGTTGTGTTTCCTTGCGGAATTACAGACGGTGCGATGGCCGCGAGGGTGTAGATGTTCCGCCCGTTCAACGGTAGCTCGTTGGCCTTGCGTTGCTCCACGACCTGGCCGAGGGATGAAGTCTCGGACTGCAGTAGCGGCGTCTCGCTGGTTACCTCAACGGTCTCGTTTGCTTGACCGACCGGCAAAGTGACGTCGATTTTGGCGCTTTGCTGCACTTCCACCACGATGGGCGTACGGGTGATGTGCTTGAAGCCGGGCTTCTCAATGTCGATCTTGTAGTTTCCGGGGATCAAGTTAACGAATGAGTAAAGCCCATCGGCATTTGTCGGCTGCGTGCGGGTTTCCGCCGTGCCTAGGTTTGTCAGCGTGACCTTAGCATCGGTGATCGCGGCGCCAGAGGGATCGGTGACCGATCCTGTAACCGCACCGTATGTGGACTGCCCTTGCAGGAACGAGCAGGTTGAGAGGACGAAAGCGACAGACAGAGCAACCGTCAAAGATCTGCGAGACATAATGCAGTACCCCCACGTTTTTATGGCAGAAACTTAGTTCACCGGGGCAATCGGCTACGTGCGTGGCCGACTACCAGAATTTGGAGTGCTGAAGGTTTTTTCACAGAGTGAATAGGCTTGTCAAGAAAAAAGCGATTGGCTGCATCAGGTTTAACGATTACCTTGCCTTTTTCGTGGTATCTTGCCGCCCATGCCCGTGACCATGATGGATATCGCCAGAGACCTGAATGTCTCTGTGGTGACCGTATCCAAGGTGTTGCGCAATCAAGGCAAGATCAGTGACAGCACTCGAAAGCGCGTGCTGCGACGGGCTAAACAACTGAATTATCAGATGAACTGGGTCGCCCGCAGCCTGGTGACGCGGCGAACATTCACCATCGGATTACTGCTACCGGATTTCACGCATCCCTTCTTTGCGGAGATCGCCAAAGCCGTGGCCAGCACGGTTCGGCCGCACGGCTATCACGTGCTCGTTTCATATTTCGAAGAAAACCCAGCGCTGGAGGTGAGCGAGGCCGATTCTCTC
>Ga0209472_1000731_pt1 | contig 19151 bp, 24 predicted proteins | sample GraSoiAngelo_130_FD_185887 | JGI IMG/M metagenome (GOLD analysis project Ga0209472, IMG submission 185887) | Grasslands soil microbial communities from the Angelo Coastal Reserve, California, USA - 14_0929_02_20cm (SPAdes) (version 2) | ecosystem: Environmental > Terrestrial > Soil > Grasslands ...
AAGGGCAAAGTGCGGTGCGCCGCCGTGAGTTTATACATGTCGTAAATCTCGCCGTTGGAAGCGCGCCGTCCGTGAAACGGCACGCCATACCACGATGCGTTGCCTTCCTCCGTATAGCCCGGGGGGGCAGGAGCGGGCTTGTTCCGTTTCGCAGCAGGCGCGCCCGGCGGCTGCGACGCTGAAGTTTCGGGCACATTGGTCGAGCGTTTCCCAGCCTCCCCCGTTGGCTGCGGTGTTTCCGTGGGTTGCGCCGGAGGCGGCTGGCGGCCAGCAACCGGCCTGCGAGAACCGCAACCTGAAACTATCAGTAAAAGCAGAAAGCTAAGTAGATAAAGGCGATGAAGGACAATGCGATGACGAAAGGAAGTCCCTGTGAAAATCACGAGCCTGCCCAAATCATGATTGCGAATCCTTCGGAGTTTGCGCGGAGCGCGCCGCGTTGCGCGCTTCGATCCATGAGGCGGCTTCCCTGAGCTTTTCGGAAACTTCGCGCAAAAACTGCGCCGTGCGCTTTTCTGTTTCCGGAGCAACTTCCTCCTTCACAAAACTCTTCACGCGCGCGAGTTCTTCGTCCACTCGCCTGCCAAAATCTTCGAAGTTCTTGATACTCTTGAGCCGCGCAAACTCTTCGTCAATGCGCTTGCCGAACTCCTCGAATTTGTCCATAAGCGCCAAATTCCCGCAAAAATCGCCGTGCAGAGAAGAACCGCGGCGACTTGGGTATTATAGGAACGCCGTTTGCGGGTCGCAAGGAGGAGCATTGGCGCTTCCCTACCGGTGGCAGTGGCGTGTGGAGCAATGGAAAAATTCGATGCGCGGTTTTTTCGGCGGCGAGCAGCAGCCCCGTCCGAAAATCTGCCCCGCCTGCGGAGCGCTGGTCGGGATCAGCGCGACGCGCTGCCACGAATGCGGCGCGAGCATGCGCTTTTCCCTCGCCGCTTTAAGCAAAAAACTTTCCAGCGTTTTCGGCGAGCAGGAAACTCCGGTGACTTCGGCGCTGTTGGTCGCAAACATTCTGATGTTCGGTGTCAGTTTTGTGGCTCTTGCCAGCGAGGGCGGTAGCGGCGGTTTTCGAATCCTTTGGGGAATGGGCGGAGAGACCGTGTACCGCCTGGGCGCGAGCCATCCTTATCCGATCTTCATTGGACACCAGTGGTGGCGACTTGTGACCGCCATGTTTTTGCACGGCGGGTTAATCCACATTGGGTTCAACATGATGTCCCTGATGCAGCTTGGCCCGGCCCTGGAAGAGCTCTATGGTTCGGCGCGTTATTTGTTTTTGTATGTTGTTACGGGGGCCTTTGGTTTCCTCGTCAGCGCGTGGTTTGGCAATTTCTCGCTAGGAGCGAGCGGCGCGCTCTTGGGGCTCGTTGGAGTGATGCTGGCGATCACCACGAAGCGCGGTGGAACCTATATGCGAGACTTGCGGTCGAGGTTGGTCAGCTCCGTGGTTATCCTTTTTATCCTGGGGTTTTCCGGCGTGGGAATCGATAACTACGCGCACTTCGCTGGATTGGTGGCTGGATTTGGCCTCGGAAAATTGTTTGCAGATCGCCAGCCTATGAATTCCAGGGAACGGCGGACAGCATATGCATTAGGATGGCTGGCGGGTTTGGCTGTGGTCGCTAGCTTTGCATTTATGATCATGCATTATCGCGACGCATTGCCCTGGCAAAGGTGAAAGAACCTGTCGGAGCAGGATGACGGTGTGGCATCGCCTGTGTCGACGTCTACGCCAATTTTCCAGCAGTCACGCGTCCGACACTGTGCAATTTGCGATATTCTAGTTCAAGGCACCCATGGACCCGCACTCGATCGTCGTTGTCAGCCTTCACACCCCCAAGGAAAAAGTGTGGGGCGAACTGCTGTCCATCAACCCGTCCGGAATCACGTTGCGCTGCATCGATCTGAATTCTTTCGACCACTTCATCCGGCAGATCAATGAGCCGGACGGCGAGCGCATGGGCTTTCCCACCATCTTCTTTCCCATGAACCGCGTGGAGCGCATCTCTCTCGACGAACCTTCCGGGTCCATCCCCTCGATGAACGAGCTTTTCGCGCGAAAAATCGGGCGTTCCCTCTCCGACTATCTCGCGCAATTCGCCTGAATTGCGTTATCCTGAATCACAATGAAAGGCCGCATCTGGACGGTCCCCAACCAAATCACGTTTCTGCGCCTCGGCTTCCTGCCGGTCTTTCTCATGCTCATCGCTTACGATCGTTACCGCTGGGCGCTCCTGGTTCTTGTTGTCTCCGGCCTTTCCGATGGGATTGACGGTTTGCTCGCGCGCAGTTTGAATCAGCGCTCCGCCCTCGGCGCGTATCTCGACCCCATTGCCGACAAACTCTTGTTGTCTTCCTCGTTCGTTCTTCTGGCGTTTAAGAGGCAACTGGCGTGGTGGCTCACGATTCTTGTTCTCAGCCGCGATGTGCTGATTCTCATTGTCGCGGTCGTAATTCTGCTGGTCTCCGGCTACCGGCCGTTCCCGCCCAGCATCTACGGCAAGCTCACGACTGCTACCGAGATCATCCTGGTGTTCCTGGTAGTGCTCGGCGCTGCCTATCCCAATTACCACATGGCCGCTCTTAATCGCGTCCTCATTTATGCGGTTACGGCGCTGAGCGTCATGTCCGGCTTCCACTATTCGTTTACGACGGCCAGGCATCTCAGTGCTCCCACTCCGTAAGAGATGTGAAAACCAATCGCGTGGAGAGGCGGCTATTTCTTGACGGCTTCGTACGCGCGGCCGAGCCAGCCAAGAGCGCTCTGCATGGCCGAGGCTTCATCCATCTCGAAGAGAAACCATCCGGGGCCGGGCACACCCGAAATTGTGTCTATTCTGGAATCTTTCTTGGCTGAGTCCAGCAACGCCGGGGACATAGACGCAAATTTGAACATGAGAGACCTTGGCGATTTCATGGCTCGCGAGCGCGGGAGCGCCGCAAAGATCGCCCCGTCTCGATAGAGTCCCTGGTATCCGAACATAGGCTTCTTTGAGACACCGGGCCAGTCCGAGACTTCTTTTTCTAGCATGGCCGATAGTTCCTTCATCTCATCGTCGACGGGGAACCATTTCGGCATCTTCGCGCGTTTGGGCTTAGTCTTGGCAGCTTTTTTCTTGGGTTTCACTTGACAAGCCTTCGTTGACACCATTGCAAAACTACACCGGCATGGGTTTGGGGCCGCCGGGAGGAAGAACTAGCCTCGGCTCGCTAAGCAACTGGACTTGTTCGAGCGTGGCATCGGGTGCGAGTTCGCGGAGGAGCAGGCCATTGGGCGTGACGTCGATCAGCGCAAGCTCGGTCACGATGTGGTCGACGACTTCCACGCCAGTGAGCGGGAGCGTGCACTTTTTCAAAATCTTCGGTTTATTGTCGCGTGTGGCGTGCTCCATGGCGATAAAGACGCGCTTGGCGCCAGCGACGAGATCCATGGCGCCGCCCATGCCTTTCAGCATTTTTCCGGGAATGGCCCAATTGGCGAGCGTGCCCTTTTCATCGACTTGCAACGCGCCAAGAACCGTGAGGTCAACGTGGCCGCCGCGAATCATGGCAAAAGAATCGGCGGAAGAAAAGTAAGCAGTGCCGGGTAGCTCAGTGACCGTTTCCTTTCCGGCGTTGATCAGGTCGGGATCGACTTCAGTTTCGAGCGGATAGGGCCCGACACCGAGCATCCCGTTTTCGGATTGCAGAATGACGTCCATGCCTTTGGGAGCGTAATTGGCGACAAGCGTGGGCATGCCAATGCCGAGATTAACGTAGTAGCCGTCGCGCAATTCCAGCGCAATCCGCCGTGCAATCCGTTCGCGTTTTTGATCGTCAGTCAGTGGCATGAAGTCTTCAGTTTTCGCACCGAGTTATTTACGCGTCGTGCGGCGCTCGATGCGCTTTTCGTACTTGGGGCCCTGGAATAGGGCGTCCACAAAAATTCCCGGCGTATGCACTTGATTGGGGTCGAGCTGGCCGAGTTCGACGAGTTCTTCCACTTCGGCGATGACGTAATCGGCGGCCGTGGCCATCATCGGATTAAAGTTGCGCGCCACCTTTCGGTAGATGAGGTTGCCCCAGCGGTCACCTTTCCACGCTTTGATGAACGCAAAATCTCCGCGGAGACCGCGCTCCATCACGTACATGCGGCCATCGAATTCGCGTGTCTCCTTCCCTTCGGCGACCATAGTGCCGTAACCAGTGGGTGTGTAAAACGCGGGAATGCCGGCGCCTCCCGCGCGCAACCGTTCGCTCAAGGTCCCCTGTGGATTCAATTCCACTTGCAATTCACCGCTCAGGACCAGTTGCTCGAAGAGTTTGTTTTCCCCGACATAAGTGGAGATCATTTTCTTGACCTGGCGCTGCTGGAGCAGCACGCCAATCCCAAAATCATCGACCCCCGCGTTGTTGCTCACGATGGTCAGGTCCTTCGTGCCTTTCCGGCGGACAGCCGCGATAAGGTTTTCCGGGATGCCGCAGAGGCCGAAGCCGCCCATGAGTATCGTGGCGCCGTCGCGGAGTTTTTCAATTCCGACGTCAGCCGAGGCGATGCGTTTGTCCATTCCGTGCTCCGAACTGTTCGGGGCAGTTTACTGCATCCAGCGCAGGAGAGTGAAGGCGGTAGCGCCTACAAGCTGCGCAGGAGTTTGTAGAGTTCGTTGGCGGCGTCAAAGTCACCCTCGAGCTCGCGACTGGCCAGCTTTTCACGAAGTTCGTCAAGGCGCCGGGCGAAGAGATCGAGTGCAGCGGAAAGTACTTCCTGATTCGTTAGAACAATGTCGCGCCAAGTGGAATAGGGACTGCCCGCCAGCCGCAACGAATCGCGCAGCCCAGGGCCGGCTAGCGTAATAGGCAAGCCATTTTCATCGAGGCGGTCGTAGAGAAAAGATCCCAGCGCCACGGCGGCAAGTTGCGGAAGATGGGATGCCAGGCCGACGGCGTAATCATGCTGCGGGGCGCCAAGCCACAGCGGCCGTGCGCCAATTTTTTCCAGGATTCTCACAAACGCGGAAATACGAGGATCGTGAATGGCATCTGGTTCTTCTACAGAGGCTGCACGCGCCTTAAGGCTCGCGACCACGGTTTCGGCAGATTCGGCGATCAGGGCGTAAGTGTTTTCGCGGAAAAGGTCGGCGTCCGCATGCGCAATCCCAGGCAGTTCCCTTCCAGCCATAGGATGGCCGCCAAGGAAGAGCGGGCCTTTTTCACCGGAGAAAAGTTCGGCAGCTGCTTGGGCGATGCGAACTTTTGTGCTGCAAGCGTCAGTGACCAGCGCGTGAGAGGGGGCGTGGCGCGCAATTTCCGGAAGCAGATCGATGGTCGCCGCGATAGGAAGCGCCAAGTAAATCAAATCCGCGTTTTTCAGAGCTGGCGCCAGTTCGGCACAGAACGCTTCGTCGAGCGCTCCGCGCGCTTGCGCTTCGCGGACAACTTCGGGGCGGTCCCAGCCGGAAATATGTATGCCCGTCGTGTATTTGCGCAGCGCCAGCGCGAACGACCCACCAATCAGGCCGGTGCCGAGAATCGTGATCCGCGAAATGAGATGCCCGGCCGCCATGGTCAGCCGATGCGGCGGCCGATCGCGGGAGCGATGATGCGCAGTTCGCCCATGAGTTGCGCGAATTGGCCGGGCTCGAGAGATTGCGCGCCGTCGGAAAGCGCGTGATCCGGATCATTGTGCACTTCAATGAGCAAGCCATCGGCACCGGCAGCGACGGCAGCGCGGGCCATTGGTGGCACTTTGTCGCGGCGGCCTGTGCCGTGCGAAGGATCGGCAAGCATTGGCAGGTGAGAAAGTTTCTTGATCACCGGAATGGCCGCAATATCGAAGGTATTGCGGGTATAAGTCTCAAAAGTGCGAATGCCGCGCTCGCAGAGGATAACGTTATAGTTGCCGCCAGCGAGAATGTACTCGGCGCTCATCAAAAGTTCTTCCATCGTGGCGGACATGCCGCGCTTCAGGAGAACAGGTTTTCGGATTTCACCAAGCGCGCGAAGCAGGTAGTAGTTCTGCATGTTGCGCGCGCCGACCTGGAAGATGTCGACGTAGCCCAGCATCATCGAAATCTGCGAAGCGTCCATCACTTCGCTGATGGTGAAGAGGCCGAACTTGTCGGCGGCCTCGCGCATCAGCTTGAGGCCGGGTTCACCCATGCCCTGGAACGCGTACGGGGAAGTGCGCGGCTTGAACGCGCCGCCGCGCAGAATCTTTGCTCCCGCCTTGGAAACGCTTTCCGCAATCGAATGAATTTGCTCACGCGATTCGACCGAACACGGTCCGGCGGCAACGGCCACTTGCGGGCCGCCGATTTTTACGCCGCGTCCGAGATCGACGATCGTGCCTTCCGGTTTGAACTGCCGGCTGGCGAGCTTGAATGGCTGGGTGATGCGCATGACCTCGCGCACGCCATCCAACAATTCAAAGTCACGATGATCGAAGTCGCGGTGAACGCCGACCGCCCCGAGGACGGTGTGTGATTCGCCAGTCGAGCGGTGCACGTTGAACCCGCTCGCGACCAGCCGGTCGATAACATGCTGGATTTGGGCGTCCGTGGCCCCTTCTTGCATTACGATGACCATGAGGTCCTCTGCTTCCTTCTCTACGCGATGCAGTGACGAGACTTTAGTCCCGCGTCTTTCGCTTCAAAAAATGTTCAAATTGGATACGACCGGCACCCGGCAAGGCCGAAACGAATTCCGACCACCCCTGCAAAAGTCTTATCCATGCATACCGCCGTGACCACTCATTCATTCCCGCCTTTTGCCCTGCCTGTCCCCGGAGTGCATGGCGTCGCGTTCCGCAGCGCGAGCCTCGTCAATAATGCGCTCGAACAGGCGGCGAATGGCCGCGTCCGTCAACGGGCCGGAATTATTGCGTTCGGCGTTCGCCAGCACGTCGTTCTCGCGGTCAGGCTGGTACAGTGGAATTTTCGCCTCCTGCTTGAGCTTGCCGATTTCCAGCGCGCATTGGGACCGCTCGTTCAAAAGTTCCACCAATTTCTTGTCGATTTCATCGATGCGGCGTCGCCAATCATTTAAGTTCATGGCACCACCCCGCCCGCTTTTCTTCTGTCGATCATTCCGAGCGAAGGGCCGATCGTTTTTATCGGCCCGCAGTCGAGGAATCTCAACGCTAGCGCTAGCGCTCGCACAGGCGTCGACCGGGTCTCGTTCATGGCGCAACCTCGCGCCGCGACAAGCCGTGGCGAGCAGCTTCTTTGAGCAATCGAACGCACTCGGCGAGCGCCGCGGCAGCGCCATCTACGGATTTTGCCTTTTCGATTTCGGAAACAAGCGCCGAGCCCACCACTGCCGCGTCGGCCAAGCCGCCAAGAACAGAAACATGTCCGGGAAGTGAAATCCCGAAGCCGACGGCGATAGGAAGTACCGTAACGCTGCGGGCTCGCCGCAATAGTGCAGGGAGATCATCCGGCAAGGAATCTTTCGCACCCGTGACGCCTGTGCGCGAAATCAAATAGAGAAGACCGGAAGAACAGGCTGCAATTTTCGCAAGCCGTTCATCCGTGGAAGTCGGCGCGCCAAGAAAAATCGTGTCGAGGTTGTGAAGGCGCATGATGCGACGATAGTCTTCCGATTCTTCGGGCGTCAGATCGGTGGCAAGTACGCCGTCGGCTCCGGCTGATGCTGCAGCAGATGCAAATTTCTCCAAGCCCATCTGCAAAATGGGATTGTAGTAGCTGAAGAGCACCAGGGGGACTTGTGACGACTTGCGAATCCGGCGAACAAGCTCTAGAACACCGGCAAGCGTCGTGCCAGCTTTCAAAGCGCGCTCGGAAGCGCGCTGAATCGTCGGCCCGTCCGCCAGCGGATCGCTAAACGGCACGCCGAGTTCGATCACGTCCGCGCCCGCTTCGGCGAGAGCGAGAACAAATTTTAATGTGGCGTCGAGCGAGGGGTCGCCTGCCGTGATGTACGTCACGATGCCGAGTTCCCCAGACGCGCGCAGTTCGGCGAATCGTTTGGAGATGCGGGTCGAATTGGAGGCAGCGACGGACATGAAATTTGGGAAGCCTAAAGATTAGAGCAGGCGGGAGTAAGTGTCCATGTCCTTGTCGCCGCGGCCGGAGAGATTGAGGATCACCAGGTCGTCCTTCTTGAATTGCGGGAGCCGTTCGACAAGGCCGGCGATGGCATGTGCGGATTCGAGCGCGGGAATAATGCCCTCCGCGCGCGAGAGCAGGCGTGCGGCATCGAGAGCGGCTTGATCGGAAACAGCGGAGTATTCGGCGCGGCGCTGATCCGCGAGCCAGGCGTGTTCGGGCCCGATGGCCGGATAGTCGAGCCCTGCGGAAATCGAATGCGTTGTGGCGATCTGGCCGTCTTCGTTCTGCAAAACGTAGGTGTACGTCCCCTGCAACACACCGGGCCTAGCGCCACTGAAACCCTGGCGCGCAGCCAGCCGCGCCGCGTGCTCACCGAGTCCGGCGCCGCGGCCGCCGGCTTCGATACCAATCATTTTCACGTTCGTATCGCTGAGAAATTCGTGAAACAAGCCGATGGAATTCGAGCCGCCGCCAACGCAGGCGAAAAGATGCGTGGGCAGGCGCTTCTCCGCAGCAAGGATTTGCTCGCGCGCTTCGCGGCCAATCACCGCCTGAAAATCCCGGACCATCGTGGGATACGGATGCGCGCCCAGAACAGATCCAAGCAAATAGTGCGTGCTTCGCACGTTGGTGACCCAATCGCGCATCGCTTCGTTGATGGCATCTTTCAACGTGCGGCTGCCAGATTCCACCCCTATAACTTGCGTGCCAACCATGCGCATGCGCGCAACATTGAGCGCCTGCCGCGCCATGTCTTCCGTGCCCATGTAGACGACGCATTCGAGGCCGAGATGCGCGGCGACCGTGGCGGACGCGACTCCGTGCTGTCCCGCGCCGGTTTCCGCGATGATGCGTGGCTTGCCCATTTTTACCGCGAGCAAGCCCTGTCCGATGGCGTTGTTGATTTTGTGCGCCCCGGTATGGAGCAAATCTTCGCGCTTCAAATAGATGCGCGGTCCGCCTAGTTTTTCCGTAAGGCGCGAAGCAAACTGCAACGGTGTGGGGCGGCCAGCAAAATTTTCCAGCAGATCATGGAATCGCGATTGAAACGACGCATCCGACTTCGCAGCCTCATAGGCACGTTCGAGTTCGAACAGCGGTACCATCAGCGTCTCGGGAACGTAGCGGCCCCCGTAAGGGCCAAAGCGCCCCGGTGCTGTCGTCGATGATTGTAGAATCGCGCTCATCTTCTATTCTCTAATTTCTGATCCCCATTTTCTGCCGCTTATTTCCGTTCGCCCCGGCGCACTTCCTGAATGAACTCGCGCATGCGCCCGTGATCTTTTCCCCCCGGCCTGGATTCCACGCCGCTGGCCACATCCACGGCGTACGGCCGCACAATGCGCACGGCCGCAGCCACGTTTTCGACCTTCAGCCCGCCTGCCAAAATGATACGGTGGCCGGCTGCGGCGCGCCGGGCCACGTCCCAATCCGTTGTGTGCCCTGTACCACCATATTGGCCTGTGTGCGCGGCGTCAAACAGAAACGCGAAGGCCTCGGGGTATTCATCGAGAGTCTTCAAATGAAAATCGGGATCGACGCGAAAGGCTTTCCAAACGCGAACGTTGCGGGAAACTTCCGCAACCGTCTCAGGCGTTTCGTCGCCATGAAGCTGGGCCGCGTTGAGCCTCAGCAATTTACAAAGCGCCGTGACGTCCGCCGCCGAGGCGTTCACGAAAATTCCTACGGCTTCGACTTTCTTCGGAAGCTGCGGGCGAATTTTTGCGGTTTCGACTTCGGCGATGTAGCGTGGGCTCTTCTGGTAGAAATTGAAGCCCAGAAGATTCGCTCCCGCTTCGGCGGCGGCGAGCGCGTCGGCTGCATTCGTGATTCCGCAAATTTTGACGCGCACCATGGTTGACTACGGAGCGTTGGCGGGCGGCGCAAGGAGAGCAGCCAGGGCAGCGCCTGGGTCGGGCGAGAGCATAAGGCGAGTGCCGACGAGGAAGGCGTCAAATCCGGCAGAGCGCAGTTTTAGCAATTCGTCGTGTGTACGAATACCGGATTCGCTGACGGCGATACACTCGTCGGGGATACGTCCTCCCAATGCGAACGAAGTTTCCACGTTGACGGTCATCGTCTTCAGATCGCGATTGTTGACACCGATAATGCGCGCGCCGGCCGCCAGGGCACGGTCCAATTCTTCAGCGGTGTGAACTTCGACAAGCGGTTCCATGCCAATCTCGCGGCCGAGAGCGATCAGGTCGCGAAGAAGCGCATCTCCCAGGGCAATCACCATCAGTAGAAAACTGTCGGCGTCATTGGCGCGGGATTCCCATACTTGCCAGGGGTCAAAGATAAAATCCTTGCGTAGGACAGGGATTTTAATGGACTTGCGGGCATCGCGCAGATTTTTCAGCGAGCCGCGAAAAAATTCTCCTTCAGTGAGAACGGACAGTGCGCAAGCGCCTGCCTTTTGCAGGGACTGCGCCAGCTCCATCGGTTCGAATGGTTCGCGAATCACGCCCCGCGAAGGCGAAGCCGGCTTCAGCTCCGCGAGAACATTCAAGCCGTCGCGGCATAGCGCCGCGGAAAAATCGCGCAGCGGCGTGGCCGCTTTCACGCCATACTTTAGCGCGGTCTCCGGCAAGACACGCTTGCGGTGGTCCACCTCGGCGCGGCGCGCTTCCAGAATGCGGTCCAGCACGGTTCCGGTGTTGGCTTGAGCAGACATGGCGATAACTTTGTATGCTAGGGGTGTGCGGAGACAGAGTCAAATCGGGTGATTTGCGGCTCGTGATGGGCGGCTGGGAAGTGGCGGGGCCATGATGTGCTTCGGATAGGGAGAGGCAATGGGATACGGAGAAGTCTATGGAAGATTGCTGAACGAAATCGCGGAGGAAGCGGATGCGATTGCGATGCGGTATTTTCGCGGCGACGAGTTGCGCGTCGACAGGAAAGGCGACGGAACCGCGGTGACGCAGGCGGATCGCGCCGTGGAAGAAATGGCGCGGGCCAAAGTGGCGGCTAGCGGATTGCCGCTGGACGTTCTTGGGGAGGAAATGGGCGGCGGCGATGCGAAGTCGCCGAGCGCTGAGCGGGCGCGCATGATTATCGACCCGATCGATGGCACGGAAGAATTTTCGCGCGGCATCCCCACTTTCGGCACTCTAATGGGAATTGAATCGAATGGCGAAATCGTTGCCGCGATGGTGAGCGCGCCGGGATTGCATTCGCGGTGGTGGGCTTATCGCGGGGAGGGCGCGTACCGCGATGAAAAACGGCTCCACGTATCGAATGTGACCAGCCTGGGCAAGGCTATGGTTTTTACTACTGGCACTGGGCCGAGCAAAAACGCGCATGACCAGGCGAAAATCCGCGCTCTGCTGGACGCGGCGCGCAACAGCCGCTCGTTTGGCGGATTCTGGCAGCACATGCTGGTTGCGGAAGGAGCGATCGAAGTGGCGCTCGATTGGACTTCGAAACCGTGGGACCTCGCGCCGCTGGGAATCATGGTCGAGGAAGCGGGAGGGCGCTCGACAAACGTGCGCGGCGAGCGAACGATTTATACCGGTCAACTCGTCAGCACCAACGGAATCATTCACGACGAAGTGCTAGAGATTCTTCGGCGAAGCAAGTGATGTTGCGCATCAAGAGAGTCTACGACAAAGCGGCGAAGGAAGACGGCGGGCGCGTGCTGGTAGACCGCTTGTGGCCGCGCGGCATGAAAAAAGAAGCGGCGCAGATTGATCTGTGGATGAAAGAAGTTGCTCCTAGCGACAAGCTGCGCAAATCTTTTTGTCACGATGTGGAAAAATGGCCGGAATTTCAGAAGAGATATCGCGCCGAACTGAAACAGAAAAAAGAACTGCTCGCGGAATTGAAGAAAATGGAAAAAGAGCATGGAACGCTGACACTTCTTTTCGGCGCGAAAGATGAAGAACACAACCAAGCCGTAGTTCTCGCGGAAGTCTTGAAAGAAAAATGAAAGAACACTTCCGCGCGCCAATTGCCAAGGACGCGAGAAGACTCGCCAGCGAAATGCCCCTCCAAATTGGCCGTTTCGCCGGGTAGGGAAGAACCTTAGGCTCTAAATCTAGTTACCGTGGATCTTTCCGTTGGAGGTTCCGATGAATGTGCGCGTACAAGCCGAAAAAGCTGAACAATTCCGAAAGCTTCATCACGGGCCGCGAATGCTGGTGCTCGCGAACGCTTGGGATGTGGTGAGCGCGCGGATTCTGGAAGAATGCGGGCATCCAGCAATCGCAACAAGCAGCGCGGCGGTCGCTTTTTCCCGGGGTTATCCGGACGGTCAACGTATCCCGCGGGACGAGATGTTGGATGTGGTGGGGCGAATTGCCCGGGCCGTGCGAGTGCCGGTAACAGCGGATCTGGAAGCGGGCTACGGCACCACGGTGAAGAACATGGCGGAAACGACAAAAGCAGCCATCGATGCCGGCGCTATCGGGATGAACCTCGAAGACGTGACCGGCGATGACGAGCGTTCGCATGTGGCTTTGCCGCTGCAAGTGGAAAAGATTCGCGCCATCCGCGAGACGGCGAAATCCATCGGTGTTCCTTTCGTGTTGAATGCGCGCACGGATATTTATTTGATGCCCATCGGTCCGGAGGCCACGCGGTTCGAGCGAACTGTTGAACGGTTGCGGGCATACCGCGACGCTGGGGCCGATTGCCTGTTTGCACCGGGCGTTTACGACTGGGAAACCATCGCCAAGCTGGTGAAGGCAGTGGAGGCCCCTGTAAATATTCTTGCGAACGCAGCATGCCCTCCGATGGCAGAATTGGAAAAAATCGGAGTCGCCCGTGTAAGTGCGGGTTCGGGAATCATGCGAGCCGCGATGGCTGCCGTGCGGTGGATTGGAAAAGAAATGTTGCAAGCGCCCTCTTGCGAGGCCCTGTTCGCGGGAGCGATTCCCCATGCCGAGTTGAATCGCATGATGAATCGTCGCGCCAATGAGGCCAGTGCCTGAAACGCGCTCTCCGCTTCACGTTCTGAATGAAGAGATTGTGGCGTGCCGCAAGTGTCCGCGGCTGGTGCGCTACCGCGAAAAAGTGGCGCGGGAAAAACGCCGCGCGTATCGCAACTGGACCTACTGGGGAAGACCGGTCCCGGGATTCGGAGATGGGCACGCAGAGCTCTTGATACTTGGCCTTGCGCCAGCGGCGCATGGAGCGAATCGCACGGGAAGAATGTTCACGGGTGACCGTTCAGGGGATTTTTTGCACGCAGCTCTGCACAAAGCAGGCTTTGCGAATCAGCCGGTTTCAGAGAATCGCGAAGACGGGCTGCGCTTGGAAAATGTGTACATCAGCGCGACTTGCCGCTGCGCGCCGCCCGAAAACAAGCCGCTCCCCGGAGAAATCTTGAATTGCCGAGGCTACTTCGAGCGCGAACTGGAAATCTTGAAACCCAGGGCGTTGCTCGCGCTGGGAAAAATCGCCTGGGATGCCTACCTCGAAATCTTGAAGCAACGCGGCGTGATTGCTTCGCGCTCGCTGTACAAATTTGCGCACGGCGCGGAAGCGGACGTTGCCTCTGGCTTTCCGCGTTTGTTCGGCGTGTACCATCCGAGCCAGCAAAATACGCAGACTGGCCGCGTAACACCGACCATGTACGCCGCTGTGTTTCGCCGCATCCGCCGTTTCCTGGAAAACTAGCTTCGTTCTTCGCCAGATCCGGACGCAGTGTCAGGAAACCCTTGCGGAGCTATGGCGGGATTCGCCGACAGGACTCCGGCAATCGGCAAAGGCCTGTCGTATGGCGCCTCCAAGCGTCCCTTTTTCAAGTCTTTGCGGGGCACTCAACCGGCGTGCAATGGCTCCTCAGGTGCATTCCTTGTATGCCCCAGCACTTCGCAGGGAGGAGACCATGGAACGAAGGAAACTCAGCGGTGTATTTGTGCGCGTCACGATTTTGGCTACGGCACTCAGTTTGGCTGGCACGTGCAGAGCGCAGGATCAGTCCTCAGAAACGCCACGAGAAGCGACAACACAAGCGCCAGACCAGCAGCGGCAGAAGGCGGATGGAGAGCGGCACGGGCTGCCGATTGAAACTTATGCTGTTGCTCCGGGGACGAAGTTTCTGGTGCGGCTCGAAGATGAGCTGGGCACCAAGGGCACGCAGGAAAACGCCAAGTTCAAAGTGAAGACACTGGAGCCGCTCGAAGCAGGCAGCGGGATTTATCTACCGTCCGGCGCGGAGATTCACGGGCACATCAGCCACGTGGAACCGGCAGGAGTGGCCGGACGCGCGAAACTTTGGCTGACGTTCGACGAGATTCGCACCAAATTTGGCAGCCTGCCGATCGTGGCGGAAGTCGTGAGCGTGCCGGGCGACCATAGCGTTAAGTCCGCCAACACAAAAGAAGGACTGATCGAAGGGCGATCCAGCAACCAGCATGACGCCGCCGAAGCGGCCGCAGCAGGCGCGGCGATCGGAGCCGTTAAAGGTGTAAAGGACAAGAACAAGAAAGAAGCCGCCGAGGGTGCTGCATTCGGAGCGCTAACGGCGTACCTCGTGGAATCAGGCCGCGGCCACGAGTTGAACCTGCCAAAGGGCGCTAAGCTCGAATTGGAGCTGGAACGGGCGCTGTACCTTGTGAAGGAGTGAGGCAGACCTCGGCTATTTGGCGGTTCCCTTCGTTCCTGGGTGGCTGGGACGCTAGTTAACTTGTCGAGGCCCCCACCCCGTGTTTTTGTAAGTGTTGCATCCAAAGGGTTTAGTGTTTGTGTAAATGGCTTAGAATCAACGTTTTATCGGCAATCCTGTAGGTGTTCATTCTAAAGCTACTTATGTTGCACCAAAATTGTGCTAACTAAATGTGCCCGTCCAGCCCGTTTTCCTTGGCAGCAAAGATTTCTCGCGCGGGGCACTCGCGGAACTGCGAACCTGAGAAGTTGGGCGGGCCAAGGCGCAACTCGGGTCAGAGACTGGGTTCGGGAATGGGCTGCGATACGAAAAGCCAAAGGAGCCGCTCAGATTTACCTGAAGAGAATTGTGTCACATGGCTATCGAAGAGCAAGAGCCATTTGGTGAAATTCGCTCAGGATCGGGCGGTTTGCGTTTCCGGTGGGAATACTCCCCTTGTCGAAGTGGCCGGAAAATGGGCGATGGTCTCATTTACACTGGGCTAACCGCTGGCCCGGCACCCAAATCACAAATAGTGTTGGCGATCTCGGATACAATTCGTTACGGGGGTGGCCGATGAATCGCTCAGGACTATTTGTGTTGGGCCTGCTGCTTTTTTCAACTGCTTGTTTTGGGGAGACAATCCCGGGTGACTCTCAAACGCTGCAGGCTCTGCTATCCGAAGTACGCCAACTGCGGCAGGATTTGCAGACCACGACCATCGCAGGGCAAAGGGCACAAATTCTCATCTATCGGCTGCAAGGGCAGGAGGCGGCTGTCGCGCGCGCCTCTCAGCGTCTCGAGGAAGCGCGCGAAAAACTCGCAAGAACTCAAGACGAGCGGAAACACGTGGCCGCTGATGTTAAACAGCGGGAAGAGTTCATAAGCAACATGGAGAATCCTGCCGCCGAAAGGAAAGAGGTTGAGCGTATGCTATTTCAATCCAAGACACGGATTGAATCGCTAGATAGCCAGGAACAGCAACTGCAGACGCGAGAGATAGACGCCGAGCAACAACTGCGAGCGGAAGAAGTTAGACTCAGCGACCTCCGCGACCAGTTGGACCGACTGGATAAGGCTCTGGAAAACGCTAGCCGGCGGCCGGGCGGCAGCCCCCAGTGAACACAGCGCGAAAGGTGACAGGGCACTTGTCCGGGTTTCCGACATTACCGGCCAATCTCTGCCCATTCTCAGGGCGTCGCGAGCTTGCGCGCTTCTCTGAGGATTTTGGTGAGGCGGTTGGAGAGACGGTCAAGGCGAAGGCGAGAAGTACCGTGTGGTAGTTCACGACGGAACATTTCGAGCACATGTTGAGCAGCGAGCAAAGTATCGATCACTCCGCCGAGGCCTTCTCGAAGCAGGGCAGATGGCACTCTCGGCTGCGGAACAAGATGCCGAGGTTTTGAGCGAGCCAGCTGGAATTCCCTCTCGAGATCATTCAACGTCACATCCAGATATTGCATGGTCATCTCGGGAGAGGTGTGACCGAGTAATTTCATCACCGCGACCAAGCCAACACCGGCTCGAAGCATCTCCGAGGCATAGGTGTGGCGAAGCTGATGTGGGACGATGCGGATGGAAAGGCCGAGCGAATGGCAGACTTGATGTAAATAATCACGAAAGTGACGAAGGAGCGTGTCTTTCGCGCCCGGACGGACAAAGAGCCGCCCATCGGCAGGCAGGGGATCAAGTGAACGAAAGAATCGGAGGCGGTGGACGAATTCACACACAAAGGGATCTACGGGGACCATACGTTCTGTTTTGAGTTTGCCGAGTGGCACATGAACCGCCCATTGATTCGGACCGGTCGAGCGAAGGCAGTCGGAGGACAGATCGGCACACTCACCGATGCGCATGCCGGTGTGGCGAATCAACAGAAAGGCATTGCCACCCAGATCGTTGCGGCGGAGGAACTCCTTTTGCAGGAGTTGATCCTGCTCTGTCGTGAGCGGACGCGGAAGTCTGTGCGGGAGGCGCGGAATATCCTCGCGGCGGATCAGATGAGCGAGTTCAGGAAGCTGTTCGGTCCAAGCCAGTTCGTTGCAGATGGAACGTAGAGCGATAAGCCGATTGATATAGGACGCCGTTGACAGCGGCGGCGCTTGCGAGTGCAGGCGGGACATCCAGCCGAGGATGTGGGGTTCACGGCGCAATTGGTCCAGGCACTGCACCTCAGGATGATCAGCGCCGTGATAGCTTAGGAAGTTGCGTGCCGTCCCGCGGTGCTGACGAGTGGTTTCGGGACTGAGTGCAACGCTGAAGGAATCGACTGCGCGGTCGAAGACCACAGCCAGAGGATGTTGGAGCGGAGGACGTCGCGCGCGGTTCATGAGGGAGTCCTCGGAAGAGGACGAATGTGCTGCGCCACAGCACGTGCATACTCAAGATAGACGTCTTGTGGGGTGACCAACACATAGAGCAGCGTGGTCTGGATGTCCGCGTGACCCATCAGCTGCATGAGCGCAGGAAGACTCATACCGGCGCGGATCATGTCGGAGGCAAAGGTGTGTCGAAATCGATGAGGGTTGGCGAGCTGGATGCCGGTGGCCTGGCGATGGTAGCGGAATAAGGAACGCAATCCCGCAGCGGTCATGCGCGTTCCGCGCGCGCGTCCTTTGAGTGAGACGAAGAGCGCGGCGGAACAGGGATTAGGTCGTTCCAGTCGCAGATAGTGATTGAGCAGTTGCACGGTTTCTGGCGCCAACGGCAGGAAGCGAAATTTGTTGCCTTTGCCAGGAACACGAAGCTGTGCTTCGGAAAGCAACGCGTCGTCGCGATTCAAAGCCAATACTTCGGCGGACCGCAGCCCTTGTAGGAGCATCAGGCCCACGATGGCCAAGTCGCGCGAAGTGCGGAAGCTCGACCAGAAACGCGCGACTTCATCCACCGAGAGCGGCACGATGTTGCGTTTAGGGACTTTCACGCGCAGCCGGCTCATCGCTACTCGCGGCCGGCCAAGGCCCATCGGCCTTCGCCGCAAAAAGGCTTGATGAAAGCCGCGGGCGATTTGGCAGGGAGCATCGGGAAACTCGTTGCGGATGGCGCGCTCGGCGACGGCCACGCGGTCATTAATGGTGGAAGGGGAAGGCCGAGGTTGTTGGCTGGACTGAAACCGCACATATTCAAGGAGCGTCGACTCGGTCAGATCACCTTCCACAATGTCCGAGGTGTGGTGAACGCTCTCCCACCAGCGAACAAAGTGCAACAGGTTGTGAGCGTAAGTGCGCAGGGTCGTGTCCGCTATGCGGCGGACATATTCGCGGTCCAGGTAACGATTGACCCAGCCGATTCCTCGGTCCGTGGTCTGCTCGACGACACGCCTCGGACAATGTGCGTTGTGGGAGGTCTGCTGATGGATCACGCAGAACTTCATGGCTGAGCAGCCTCCAGAAGAGAGTGGAACTGTCGCGCATCACCGCCCTGGACGAAGAAGGCGTTGGGATCGTGGCCATCCGGCAGGAGGACGTAGTGAGTGACGATACCTTGCGCGCACAGACGCTGTGCTAGCTGCTGCGAGGCTTGCTGGCCGCTGCCATTGGCATCGACATCGAAGGTGAGATAAACGGTGCGCGGACGGTCGCACAGCTGTTGAAACTGGTCGGCGTTGAGATGGGTGCCCAACGAGCAGGTGACATGGCGAAAACCTACTTGCCACAACACGGCGAGATCGAACAGACCTTCCACCAGAATCACCGTGGGAAATTGGCGAACCGATTCCCAGGCGAACAAGCCGCCCTTGGAGCCGGGAAGGAATCGATGGGCGAAGGCGGCAGCGATACTGCGGCCGTAGAGGTTGACGACGCGTCCGCCTTGGCAGCACGGGAAGATGACGCGCCGGTAGAAGGCGTCGCAGCCTTGTGAGTTGAGCAGACCGAGACGTTGCAGGAGATCGCAAGAATAGCCCTGAGCCGCGAGATGTCGGCGCAAGCTCCCGCCGGGGGCATAACCGATCCGCAGTTCTTTGATCAGGACGGGATCGCGCAGTCCGCGTTGCTCGAGATAGCGCCGTGCCTCGGGGTAGCGATCGAGTTGCTGTTGATAGAAAGTGGCGGCTTGCTCCAGCACGGCGGCAGGGTCAGCTGTAAGAGAACTCTGCTGCTCGAGGTAAGCGAGACTTTGGCGGAAGGACAGATGACGGGACAACTGGACAAAGCGAAGGAGATCGCCGCCCTGACCGCAACCGTGACAGTAAAAGAGATTTTTGCGGGCGTTGACATAGAACGAAGGGCGGGTTTCCGGATGCAGGGGACAAAGTCCGACGAACTCGGGGCCGTGAGCGACGGGCCGGGCGGTCCAATGCTGCTGCCGCAGATAATCGAGCAGCGAAAGGCGCTGTTTCAGTTTTTCGACGTCCTCGCCCACGACGCAGTTTTGCCTCTGGAGGCAAACGTAGGAGAAGGCCGCCAGCATTCCCAGGCAAGGATGGTGGGCAAGGGAAAATTCTCAGATACGCAAGGGCCAGAGGATTTGCAGAACCGGACTCAGCCAAGACAACGGCCCAGCTTGGTGAT
>Ga0209472_1000734_pt1 | contig 19138 bp, 15 predicted proteins | sample GraSoiAngelo_130_FD_185887 | JGI IMG/M metagenome (GOLD analysis project Ga0209472, IMG submission 185887) | Grasslands soil microbial communities from the Angelo Coastal Reserve, California, USA - 14_0929_02_20cm (SPAdes) (version 2) | ecosystem: Environmental > Terrestrial > Soil > Grasslands ...
AGCAGCGGCCCGCGCGGCGCGGGCTCGGGATGCATTTCGTCCCACCAGCCGTACGCGTCCGGGGTGGCGACGGCGATGGGCGGGAGCGTCAGGGCCACGAGCGCCGGCGCGGCCGGCGGGGCGGGGAGCCGGAACAGCCGCTCGCCCCGGCCCCACGCGAGCGCCGCCGGCGCGCCGCTCGCGAAGAACGCGACGTCGGCGCCGAGCCGCGTGGCGACGTGGAGCAGCTCGTGGCGGGGGACGGCGTTGCCGGCGAGCGCGTTCACCGCGTGCAGTGCGGCCGCCGCGTCGCTCGAGCCGCCGCCCAGGCCCGACCGTACCGGGATCCGCTTGGTCAGCTCGAGCGCAACGCCGAACTTGTGTCCGGTTGCCTCCAGAACGGCGCGCGCCGCGCGTACCGCGAGGTTCTGCTCCGGCGCCCCCAGGTCGGGCCCGTGCACGGTGAGCGCGACCCCGCTGGCCGTGCGCGTCACCATCAGCTCGTCGGCCAGCTCGAGCAGGGCAAATGCCGTCTCGATCTGGTGATAACCCGCCGGCGCTTCGCGCGCGAGAATGCGCAGCAGGAGATTGAGCTTGGCGTGCGCCGCCACGCGGACCGCGTCGGTCACGGTCTCGCGTCCCCCAGCTGATCGGCTGTCCGTGCCCGACCCAGGTCGCCCAGGTGGAGGTGGACCCTCGCCAGCGAGCGCAGGCCGAGCAGCGTGATCGGCAGGAACGTGGAAACGTGATACGCGACCGCGTACGCCAGAGCCAGACTCGGACTGATGCCGTAGAGCTGCAACGTCAGCTGCGTCGCTTTCTCGAAGACGCCGAAGAAGCCGGCCGACGCCGGGACCGCCACCGCGAACCCGAGGATCCCTTGCAGCAGGAGGGATCCTTCGATCGGCACCTGCAACCCGAACGCCCGGAAGCACACCGCGAACGACGCGGCGTTCGTGAGCCAGAGCACCAACGACCAGAACAGCATCGCCCCGAACCGCCCGGGGCGCTTCAGCACCGTGAGGCCGGCCACGAGGCCCTCGGCCATGCCGGCGACGCGCGCCGCCAGCCGGGCCGGCAACACGGCCCGGGTCACGCGCTCGAATAGCGCGAGCCACGGCGCCGGGCGCAGCACGACCACGAGCGCCACGACGAACATCGCGCCAAACAGCAGCGCCGCCCGCCCGGCCAGACGGGACAACGGCGTATCGAGCAGGGTCGAGTGCGCTGGAAACGAAGGGGACGCGATGGCCAGCGCCATCAGGCCGAGCATCACGAGGGCATCGAACACGCGCTCCACGCCAATGGAGCCCAGCGCCGTCGTGAACCGCACCGGCAATTGACGACTGGCGACGTAGGCGCGCGCGAATTCGCCGGCCCGCGCGGGGAGGAGATTGTTCGCCATGAAGCCGATGGCGACGGCGTGCCACAGCGGCAGCCACGGCAGCGGTCTCTCGCGCTCGTCGCGCAGGATCACACGCCACCGGATCAGACGGATCGGAAACGTCAACGTGGCGAGTGCTACCGTCAGCACCAGGAGAAGGGGATCGACGGCGCGGAGACCCGCGAGCACCTCGCTCCACTGCGTCCCCCGCACGGCCCACGCCAAGAACGCGACCGTGACCGCGAGGCCGAGGATCCAGGCCCAGCGGGAGGGGGAGGGGGAAGCGGACGCCCGGCTAGGGGCTGGGCTCGAGGGCGAGGGCAACGAGGTCGCAGACTTCGTCGACGAGCGCGCGGAGCTCGTCGCCCGACGCCCGCTTCGCCGCTGCGCGCAGCTCCTGCGCTCGCTGGAGCGCGCGGTCGCCGCGATACAACAGGGCGCGCACGTCCACGGCGGCGGGCGCCGCGGCAGCCGCAAGGGGGGAGCCGGGAGCAGGGGCTGCGGGCGCGCTCTGGACGCCGGCGATGAGCTCCGCGAGCGACGCCGAGCCGATCCCTCCTTCCAACAAGCGCTGGTACGCGGCCCACGACCCGACCAGGTCGGGAGTTTCAGGCATCGCCGGTTCAGCCCGTGGCGCGGGCGCCGATTTCACCCCGGGAACCACCGGCGCCGCGGCGCGAGGTGGTGTCGGCCGCGACGCGGGCGTGGGACGCGGAGCGGGAGCCGGAGCGGCGGGCGCTCGAGGGGGGGCGGGGGCGGGAGCGGCGCCGGGCTGGATCGCGCGCAGCGCCGCGGTGAGGGCGTCGAGCTCGGTTGCCAGCGCTTCCTCGTCGCCCGTCCCAGAGCGCACCAGCAGGTCGCCGGCACGCCGCAGCTCGGCGGCGAAGGCGGCCGCGCTGCTCACGGCAATCCCCGACGCCACCGCCTCGCGCCCCGCGATCGCGAACTGGGCCACGCGGTCGGCGAGCACGCCCCCGCCTGCGTTCGCGAGCGCACGAAAGGTGGTGCCGAGCGTGTGAGCGCGCAGCTCGCGCTGCGTGGCGGAGGGGGCGCGCTCGAGCGAGTCCGCCGCCTGACGCAGATGCTCGCCGTGGCTCACGAGCTCCAGCTTGCCCAGCGTGGACGGGCGCGCCGCGGGAACGCCGCGCGACACGATGTGGGGACCCGAGTCACTGTAATAGAGGGAGCCGATCGAAACGGCGTCCGGCTCGCTTTCCATGAACTTCACCAGTAACCCGGCGAACTGCCGGAAATCGGGCCCTTCGGGGTCGGGTCGGCCGCGCTCGGCCACTTCGCGGGCGGCGCGCGCGATCGCGCTGCCCGCGACCTGGAACAGCTCGCCTAGGTTGGTCGGGGGCTCGAGTCCCGAGCGCGACAGCTCGCCGATGGCGCGCTCGATTCCCTCGAGCAGGTCGGGGAGCGGCGGCAGATCGGTGAGGGCGGCGAGGCCGCGCAGCGGCTGGAGTGCGCGCATGACGTGCTGGAGTGGGTCGTGAGTCCGGGGATTGGCCCGCAGCGCCTGCGCCGCGCGCTCCAGCGCGCCCGCGATCGCCGCGCCCTCGCGCGCCACGAACGCCCGCGCGCCCGCATCGAGCCCCAGGGCTTCCACCGCACGGATCTGCGCCGACGGCCGGCCGGCGACCTGCTCGAGCTCGACCGCCAGCGCTTCGGCTTTTGCGGTGTCGGCATCGGTCCAGCTGCCCGCCCGGCGCACGAAGATCTTCATGTCGTCCACCGCGCGGAGGGCGAGCTGCTGGGTCTGGGGATCCCAGGCGCGCCGTCCTTCGCGCACCGCGCGCGCCAGGACCTCGAGCCCGGCGGCGGCACGCGCAATCGCGGGCTGGCTCGCCATGAGCGCGCTGCCGCGCAGCGCCCGGGCGAGCCGCACGATCTCGTCGGCGCTGGGGCTGTCGCCCTTGGCGAGCATGCCGTCGAGTCGCTCGAGATACTCCCCCGCCTCGAGGGCGAAGAAGTCCGACATGCCGAGGGGCTTCGGGGACTCCGTCATAGGGCTACCAAGCTAAGGCTTCCTGGCCTCATCGACCAACTGCCGCATGCGCCGCACCGCTGCTTCCATTCCCACGAAGATCGCGTTGCTCACGATCGAGTGCCCGATGTTCAGCTCCTCGATGTCCCGGATGGCGGCGACGGGCTGGACGTTGTCGTAGGTCAGACCGTGCCCCGCGTGGACGGCGAGGCCGCGCGCGCGCGCGTGCGCGGCCGCCCGTCCCAGCGCGCGGAGCGCCGCGTCGCTCTTGCGCCAGGAGCGGGCGTAGCGTCCGGTGTGCAGCTCGACCGCGGGAACGCCGAGCGCGGCGGCCCGATCGATGGTCTCCAGATCGGGATCGATGAAGAGACTGACGCGGATGCCGGCGGCGGTGAGGCGTTGGACGGCCGTGCCGATCCTGCGGTTCGCGCCGCCGAGCGCGAGGCCGCCTTCGGTCGTGATCTCCCGGCGCCGCTCGGGGACGAGCGTCGCCTGAAACGGCTTCAGGCGGCCGGCGATCCGCACGATCTCGGGCGCCGCGCCGAGCTCGAGGTTGAGCACGCTGCGCACCGCGGCGCGGAGCGCGCGCACGTCGGCGTCCTGGATGTGGCGACGATCCTCGCGCAGATGCACGGTGATGCCGTCGGCGCCGCCCTGCTCGGCCGCCGCCGCGGCGCGCACGGGGTCGGGCTCGTCGGTGCGGCGCGCCTCGCGCACCGTCGCGACGTGATCAATGTTGACGTAGAGCCGCATGCCGTCTTACCTTCGGTTCACTCCGCCCCCACTCGAGGTATCGTCCGTGAGACCACGACTGACTGTGCTCGTCGCGCTGGGCTGCCTCGCGTGTGGGGGAGCCGGCCCGGGGAAGCTCGCACCGCAGTCGCCTCAGGAGACGCTCGCGCAGTTCATGTCCGCCGTGAAAGCGAACGACCTCGAGCGGATGCGGACGCTGTGGGGCAGTGAACGCGGTCTCGCGTCCGGCCATCTGAAATCGACCGACGTGAACCAGCGCCTCGCCGTCCTCCAAATCTATTTGAACCATGTCGGCTACCGTGTCGTCGAGGGCCCGCTGCCCGTGCCGAACAAGGAGGACCGCCGGCTGCTCCGCGTGGAACTGCAGCGCTCGACGTCGTGCACGGTCGTCGTGCCGATCGAGCTGGCACGCACGAAGGAGGGACGCTGGCTGGTGGTCGGGACGGATCTGGCGAGCATCCCCAATCCGGCGGCGGCGTGCAAGAGTTGACCCCGCGGGAACTCAAGGCGCTGGCCGCGTGTTCACTTACTCAGTCAGCTCCAGCAAGATGCCGGCCGTCGTGTTCGGATGCACGAACGCGATACGCCGGCCGCCGGCGCCGCGCCGCGGCACCTCGTCGATGAGACGATACCCCGCCGCCCGGCAGCGCTCGAGCGCCTGGTCCAGGTCCGGCACGCGGTAGCAGACATGATGGATGCCGGGCCCACGCTTGGCGAGGAACTTCGCCACCGGGCCGTGCGGATCGCGGGGCTCGAGGAGCTCAACCTGCACGTCGCCCAGCGGCAGGCTGACGATAGTCGCACCGTCGGCCGTCTCGGGGCGCCCCGGCTCGAGGCCGAGCACGTCGCGATAGAAGCCGAGGGCGGCGTCGATGGACGGAACGGCGATGCCGATGTGGGCGACGCGGGCGCGTGACTCGCTCATGACGCCCGTCAACATAACGATTGCACGAGAGGGAGTGGAGAGGTCATGGCAGCGGAACATTTCACGGCCGTCACGGACGCCACGTTCGGGTTGGAGGTCGAGCAGCACCAGGGGCTCACCATCGTGGACTTCTGGGCAACGTGGTGCGGGCCGTGCCACATGGTGGCACCCATTCTGGACCAGCTGGCGGGACAGTATCAAGGCAAGCTGAAGGTGGCCAAGGTCGACGTGGACGCCAACCAGAAGACGGCCATGCGCTTTAACGTTCGCTCGATTCCGAGTATTCTATTCTTCAAGGACGGGCGACACGTGGATACGCTGGTGGGCGCGTACCCGAAGCCGGTCTTCGAGCAGAAGATTCAGCAGCATCTGTCGTAGCATCCTCCCCGGAGGACCATGCGCGCGAGCACCGCTCGCCTGATGAATTCGCCGGTTCGCCTCGCGGACCTGACGTTCCCGCAGGTGAACCGGCTGATTCATCGTACCCGGCTCGCGTTCATTCACCTCGACAACCTCCTCGCCTTCGGCAAGCGCGACCGTGACGGTCGCGTCGATGGCTACATCACGGCCTACCTGCCGGAGGAGTGCCTGCTGCTGTTCTTCCGCAAAGGCGAGGCCGTGAACGCGGCGTCCCTCGACACCACGGGGCGACGGGTCATCACGATCACGGAGGCGCTGAAGCGGATGCGCGCCGAAGTCGAGCGGGGCGAGCTGGCCTACTCGGCCGCGCCGATGGAGCAGCTCGCCTGGATGTATCAGTCGTGCGCCGCGCCGGTCGAGATGCGCACCGTCGATCCGGGACAGCCGGGCGCGTTCTTCGCGGCCTTCGCGCGGGACAAGACCAGCGGCATCCTCGAGCTGACGTCGAACGCGCGCGTGTCGTACGTGCGGTTCGACGGCGGACGCTACGCCAGCGGTTACTTCTGCGACAAGCCGGAGGTGATGGCCATTCCCAAGTTTCTCGAATCGCAGTTCCACCCGGGTGCCGACCGGCAGACGCCCGTGCTGACGGCGGCCCAGTTCCCCTATGTGGCCGATCTGCCGCAGCAGGCGCCGAACGCGCTCATCAACACCTACCGGGAGCTGTACTGGCGCATCGTCGACGAGGTGGACAAGGAATTTCCGGGCGAGGCGAAACGCCGGGCGCAGAAGGTGAGCTCGGGGATCGTGGATGCGCACCAGGCGATCACGATCCTGTCGGCACCACGCGGCACGGACACACCCGACTCGGTGGTGCAGCCGGAGGAGCTCTCGAATGCACTCACGGATTGGTCGCTCCAGCTGCTCGAGGGCGTCGAGGTGATGATGCCGGGCACCGCGCCCAAGATCCTGCGTGAGGCCACGCGCGAGCACCGCTACGTGCTGCAATCGGCGGGCTACTACGGACGCCTGCCGTGGCCGGTGGCGTGGTGAAATGGCGGGCACCCTGTACGTCGTGGCGACGCCGCTCGGCAACCTCGAGGACCTCTCGCCGCGCGCGGCCAGCACGCTGAGCCGGGTCACGGTCATCGCGGCCGAGGACACGCGCCACACCAAACCGTTGCTCGCTCACGTGGGCTCGCGCGCCGAGCTCATCAGCTTCCACGCGCACTCGAGCGACGCCGCGCTCCGCCGGATCCTGCATCTGTTGGCCAGCGGTAAGGACGTGGCGCTCGTGACGGACGCCGGGACGCCCACCGTGAGCGATCCGGGCGCGGTCCTGGTCGCCGCCGCCCGTGAGCGCGACATCCCGGTGATCACGGTGCCGGGACCCACCGCCGTCGCGGCCGCGCTGTCCGTGTCGGGACTGGGCGCCGATCGTTACCTGTTCCTGGGCTTCGTCCCGCGCAAGGGCGCCGAGCGGCGGCGCCTGCTCGAGCTCGTCGCGCAGAGCGAGTGGACCGTGGTGCTGTTCGAGGCACCGCCGCGGGTGGCGGAGCTGCTCGCGGACCTCGCGGCGGCGTGTGGCGCGGAGCGACCCGCGGCGGTGGCGCGCGAGCTGACCAAGCTGTTCGAAGAGACCCGCGCCGGGACCCTGGCCGAGCTGGCGGGTTACTACGCCGAAGCGCCCGCCCGCGGCGAGGTGACGGTGATGGTGGCGGGCACCGGCAAGCCCACCCGGGAGGAGCGCGCCACTATCCCCGACCTCGCGGAGCGTGCCCGCGCGCTCTTGGCGCAGGGGATGACGCGCCGCGACGTGGCCGAGCAGCTTGCGGTGGAGACGGGGATTACGAGAAATACGGCGTATCGGCTGGTGAACGAACTGTGAGAGCCCTGGCCATCCTCGTCTTGGCACTCTGGCTGTCCGTCGCCGATGGGATACCGGAACGCGGAACGCGGAACGCGGAGCGCGAAACAGACGCACTAGCGTTCGTGGGCGGTGCTCCGCGTTCCCACTTCCGCGTTCCGCGTTTAGCCTCCCTGACGATCGGCCGGCTCCATTATGACGGTGGGGGCGATTGGTACGCCGGCCCCTCCGCGCTGCCGAATCTCCTCGCGGCGCTGCGCCAGCGTACCGCCCTCTCCGTCACCGAGCGCGAGCGCGTCGTCACCCTCACGGGACCCGAGCTGTGGGACGTTCCCTACCTCTTCATGACGGGGCATGGCAACGTGCGCTTCTCGGACGAAGAGGTGAAACAGCTGCGGCGCTGGCTCGAGCAGGGGGGCTTCCTGCACGCCGACGACGACTACGGCATGGACAAGTCCTTCCGCCGTGAGATCGCGCGCGTCTTCCCCGATCATCCCCTGGTTGAGGTCCCGTTGAGCCACCCCATCTATCACCTGGTGTACGACTTCCCCAGGGGTATCCCCAAGATCCACGAGCATGATGGCCTGCCGGCGCAGGGTTTCGGTATCTTTTTGGGCAACCGGCTGGTCGTGTACTATTCCTATCAGACCGACCTGGGCGACGGGTGGGAGGATCCCGAGGTCCACCACGATCCTCCGGAGCTTCACGAGGCGGCACTACGGATGGGGGTCAACCTGTTCACTTACGCCGTGAGCGCGACGCGGTGACCGACACTGCCCTTCGGCTGCGGCGGCTCGGCGGGCCGCACGCCCGCGCCCGCGCCGGAGCCGTGCTGCTCACGAGCGCGGGCGTCGCGTTTGCGATCGCGGGAGCGGGGCTGACGCTCGCGCCGCGCGTCGCGGCGGTGGTGGTGGCGTGGCTCCTGATCGCGGGGACAGCGGGCGCCGCGGTGTGGCTGGTGCGCCGGGCGGGACGCCCCGCCGCGGCCGCCGCCGTGGGGCGGCTGGTCGAGACGACCGCCGGTACTCGCGCGGGGAGCGTGGTGGGCGTGCTCGCGCCGGGGGCGAGCGCCGGAGCGAGCGCGGAGCTCTTGGGGCTGGCGGACGCTCGAGCCGCGGCGGTGGTCGAGCGCGCGGCACCGGCGGTGGGGCGGCTGTTGGCCCGTGGCACGCGGACCTCGCTCATGATAGGCGCGGGCACGGCGGCGCTGGGCGCCGTGCTGTTCATGGCATCGTCACCCGGCGCGGGGCGGGCGGCCGCGTTCTGGCACCCGCTCCGCGCCATGGTCGATGCGCGCGCGCCGGTGCGTCTCGCCGTGGACCGCGCGACCGTGCGCCGCGGTGACAGCGTCACGGCGACGCTCGAAGTGCCGGCGGCGACGCGGGCCATCTTGTGGACGCGCGGCCCGGGCGAGCCATGGCGCGCGGCGCCGATCGCGCTCGATTCGCTGGGCCGCGCCACGCGGCGACTCGGGCCCCTCGAGTCCGACCTGTATCTCCGGGCTTCGAGCGGCAGCCGGCGCTCGCTCGAGCGCCGGGTCAGCGTGGCACTGCCCGCGTTTCTTGCCGGCCTCGAGCTCACCGCCCGGTATCCCGAGTACCTCGCCCGTCCCGACGAGCCGCTCGTGCCCGGCCCGGATCTGGTGGCGATCCCCGAAGGCACAGTGATCCTGACGAGCGGCACGGCGAGCGTCGCGCTGGCGGCGGCGGCGTGGCGCCGCGAGACCGGGCCGGCAGGACGCGCCCGCCTCGTCGTGGATGGGGCTCGCTTCTCGGGCCGGCTGGCCGCTCCGCCGTCCGCTTCCGGCACGTGGCTGCTCGAGCTCGCGGCGGTGGACGGCACGCCGCTCGAGGGCGACGAACCCCAGCTGCGGCTGCGCGTGGTGCCCGATTCCGCGCCCGTCGTGACGGTCCCCATCCCGGGCCGCGACACGACGCTGCCGCTATCGCTCAAGCAACCGCTCGTGATCGACGCACGGGACGATCACGGTCTGACTCGCCTCGAGGTGGTGAGCTGGCGGGTGAGTCAGACGGGGAAGCAGGGGGCGGCCGTGCGCGAGTCGCTGGATGTGTCGGGCGCGGGTGAGCGGGCCATCGTTCAGGGGGCTCTCGATGCGGAAGGGCGCGGGCTCTTGCCCGGCGACACGCTGCGGCTCCGCGTCGAGGCGTGGGACAATGTCCCCGCCCCCGGCACTCACATGGGGCGAAGCGCAGAGATCGCGCTGCGGCTGCCGAGCCTCGAGGAGCTGCGCGCGGCGACCCGCGCCGCGGCGCGGGACGTGGCCGCCGCGGCGGACTCGCTCGCCCAGGCGGAGCGCGAGCTGGGGACGCGGACGCAGGACCTGGCACAGCAGCGCTCCCGCGAGGCCGGAGGCATCCGACGTCCGGCGGACGCGCGCGACGGACCGCTTCCCTTCCAGGCGACGGAGCGCGCGCAGGCCGTCGCGCGCGAGCAGGAGGCGCTGCAGCAGCGGGTTCAGGAGCTGTCGCGCGCGGTGGAAGAGGTCACGCGCGCCGCCCAGGCCGCCGGGCTGGGCGACACGGCGTTCCAGGCGCGGCTGCGTGAAGTCCAGGAGCTGCTGCGGCGCGCGGTGACGCCGGAGCTGGCGGTGCGGCTGCGGGAGCTGCAGGAGGCGCTGGCGCGGCTCGATCCGGAGGCGACGCGCCGCGCGCTCGAGCGCCTCGCCGAGGCGCAGCAGCTGCTCAAAGACCAGCTCGAGCGCAGTCAGGAGCTGTTCCGCCGGGCCGCCGTCGAGGGCGCGCTGGCGTCGCTCGCGGCCGACGCCGAGGACCTGCGGCGGCGTCAGGCCGAGTGGAATCGCGACGACGCGGCGCGGCCGGACAGCGCCGGCGCGGCGCGGCAACGCACGCTCGCCGACCGCGCGGACTCCTTGGCCCGCGGGATCGAGCGGGTAGCCACGGACCTCCGGGCGGGCCCCCGCACCCCGCTCGCGGCGCCGCAGCAGGCCGCCCGCGCGGCGGGAGCGGCGATGCAGCGCGCCGCGCAAGCGGCGGACGACGCTCGCGCCGCGGCCGCGGCGGAAGCCGGGACGGAGGCCGAGCAGCAGCTCGCGGGCGTGCCGGATGCGCTGCGCGGTCAGCGCGACTCGCTGGCGCGGGAGTGGCGCGGTGAGACGCTGGCGGCGCTCGACCGGGCGCTCTCGGAGACGGCCGCGCTCGCGCAGGGACAGGAGCACGTCGCCGACGCGCTGCGGCGCGGCGAAGCGGGCGCCGCCACCCGGTCGCGGCAGGCGGCAGTGGAGGAGGGGACCGACGCGGTGGCACGCCAGATCCGCGAGGCGGCGGGGAAGCACGCGCTCGTGTCGCCGCAGCTGGATGCGGCGCTGGGCTATGCCAAGCGACAGATGGCGGCGGCACGCGCCCAGCTGGAAGAAGCCGACCCCAACGCCGCCGAGGCGGCGACCCTCGCCGACGACGCCGTCGACGCGCTGAACGCCACGGCCCTGGCGCTCGCCCGGAGCCGCAGCCAGGTGGCGGGTGGGAAGTCGGGGAGCGGGTTTGCCGAAGCAGTGGAGCAGTTGGCGCGCCTGGCGCGTGATCAGCAGGGGCTGAACGGTCTGGCCCAGGGCCTGTTGCCGCTGATGGGGTTGAGCGGGGAAGCCATGCTGCAGCGGCTCCAGGCTCTCGCCGCGCGCCAGCGCGCCCTGGCGGAACAGCTCGAGCGGCTCCAGGCCGAAGGCGCGAACGCCGCCGCCGGTCCGCTCGCGCAGGAGGCGAAGGAGCTCGCACGTCAGCTCGAGGCCGGGCGCCTCGACCAGCAGACCATCGAGCGCCAGCAGCGCCTGTACCGCCGACTGCTCGACGCCGGCCGCACGCTCTCGAACGACGAGCCCGACGAGAACAAAGAACGCGTCAGCCGGTCCGCGACCGGAGACAGCGTGCACATCCCCGACATATTGAAGCCGGGCGCGACGGGCGCGGGCCCGCGGCTCCGGTACCCCAGGTGGGAGGAGCTCCAGGGTCTCACCCCCGAGCAGCGTCGGTTGGTGCTCGAGTATTTCCGGAGACTGAATGCGCCTCAGCAGTAGGCTTCCTTCCCGCTCTGAAGAGTGGGCCCGGCAGAGCATTGCCCTTAAGGGCAGTGTCGTGTTGGGCCCAACCTTCAGCCTGGGAATACTGGGGCTGATTCTCTCGGTGCTGGTTGTCCGTCCGCTGCGGGCACAAGCGATCGGCCAGGGCTTCGAGCTCGAGCGCGCCGGCCAGTACGACCAGGCGGCGGCCATCTATCTCGCGGCGCTGCGGGCCGATCCCACCAACCTCTCGGCGCTGCTCGGGCTCGAGCGAGTGCTGCCGCCCATCAATCGCCTCGGCGAGCTGCTGCCGGCGGCCCAGCGGGCGGCGGCGGCGAGTCCGAGCAACGTGGCGCTGCGGGGAGTCCTGCTGCGTACGTACGTGGCCCTGAACGAGCCCGACAGCGGGCGCGCGGTAGCGCTGCGGTGGGCCGCGGCCGCGCCGGGCGACGAGGCCCCGTACCGCGAGTGGGCGATGGCGCTCGAGGACGCGCACCGCCACGGCGCGGCGCGCGACGTGCTCCTGTTAGGTCGGCGCACGCTGGGCCGCCCCGGCGCGTTCGGGATCGAGCTGGCGGAGCTGAGCCAGCTCGCGGGCGACTGGGAAGGGGCGGCGCGCGAATGGGCCGCGGCGCTGACGGACGCGCCGGTGCAGCTGCCGAACGCGGCGAGCGCGTTGGCCGAGGCGCCCGACGCGCAGCGCGAGCGCATCGCGCGCTTGCTCACCGAGGGGACCCCGTCGACGCTCACGCGCCGGCTCGCGGGCGAGCTCCTGTTGAACTGGGGACAGCCACTGCGCGCGTGGGCCGTGTTCGAGCCGAGCGTCGCCACGCCGTCGGCGGACGCGGCGTTCGCGGCCCGGCGTTTCGCCGACCTTGCAGGCGCTCGCAGCACGCCCGACGCCCGGCGCGCGCGCGCGCTCGCGCTCGCGCGCTACGCCGACCTGGCGCCCGAGGTGGGAGGGGCGGCCGCCCGGGCGCGCGCCGACGCAGCGCGCGCTTTCATCGAGGCAGGCGATCGGATCGCCGCGCGCGCCGTGCTCGAACGGGTCGCGCAGGACTCGAATGCACCTCCTGACGCCCAACGACTGGCGCAGCGCGCCGTGGTCGAGGCCCTGATCGAGGGGGGACAGCGCAACGAGGCAGCGCAGCAGCTCGCGACCAATGCCCGGCTGTCCCCCGACGACCGCGCCAGCCTACGCCTCCGGCTGGTGCGCGCCCGAATTGCGGCCGGCGAGTTGGACCGCGCCGACACGGAGCTGGCGCGCGACTCGAGCGTCGAGGCACTCGCGCTGCAGGGGTGGATCGCCCTGTATCGCGGGAGGTTGAGAGAGGCCCAGCGGTTGTTTCTCGCCGCGGGGCCGTACGCCGGAGACCAACGCGACGCCGTCGACCGCACGACGATGGTCGCCTTGCTGCAGCGGGTGCCGGACGACTCGTTCCCCGAGCTCGGCAGCGCGCTGTCGTTGCTCGCCCAGGGTGACTCGCTCCGCGCCGTCGCGGCCTTGCGGCTTGCGGCTGCCCGCCTGGCAACGGGGGAAAGTGGGGGCGGGGGCGGGGGGGGGCGGCCGGACCTCCTGCTCCTGGCCGGACGCGTGGCGGCCCGGCTCGACACGCTGCAACAGGGCACCGCGCTCGCGCTGTTCGACGAAGTGGTCAGCACCGGGGGGCAGGGCGCGGCCGCGCCCGCTGCCGAGCTCGAGTGGGCCCGCCTGCTCGAACGCCGGGCGCAGACGGCGGAGGCGATCCGACATCTCGAGCACCTGATTCTCACCTATCCCGGGAGCGCGGTGGTGCCCGAGGCGCGACGCGAGCTGGAACGGGCGAAGGGGGCGATTCCGCGGTCATGAAGCGGAGAGAGTTTGTGTGGGCGGTCGGGGCCGGCTTGCTGGGTCTCCGTCAGCCTGTCCGCCTGTCCGCCGTTCCGTCATTGCTCCTCCCCATGGACGACGCTCAGGGCGATCACCTCAAGGCATACGGCGTCACCTATCGCGTCGTGCAGGCGGGGATCAAGGCCGAGTGGCTCCTGAACTATCGCGGCGGATCGTTCCTGCTGCCGGACGGGCCCGCCATCCGGCGCGACGCGGCGCTCGCGGGGGTGAGCGTCGAGCCCGTGGACGAGGCCCAAGTCACGGCCATCCGCGGAGAGATCGAGGCGAGCAACATGGACGCCGTGCCGCTCGAAAAGGCGCCCAAGGTCGCCGTGTATGTGCCGCCCAACGCGCCGCCGTGGGACGACGCCGTCACGATGGCGCTGCAGTACGCCGGGATTCAATTCGACAAGGTGTGGGACTTCGAGGTGATCGGCGGGAAGCTCGTGGGCTACGACTGGCTGCACCTGCACCACGAAGACTTCACCGGGCAGTATTCCAAGTTCTACGTCATTTATGCGGGCGCGCCGTGGCTCGCCGAGATGGTGCGGTTCAACACCGACGCGGCCAAGCGGCTGGGCTTCGGCACCGTCCCCGACCTGAAGAAGGCGGTGGCCCGGAAGATTCGGGACTACGTGACGAACGGCGGATTCCTGTTCGCGATGTGCACCGCCACCGAAACGCTCGATCTGGCCCTGGCCGCGGAGCGCACGGACATCGCCGCCGCCTTCGCCGACGGCACCCCGATGGATCCGCAGGCGGACGCGAAGCTCGACTGGTCGAAGGCCCTCGCCTTTACGGGCGCGCACGTGGAGCCCAACCCGCAGATCGCGAGCTTCTCGGACATCGACGGGCACCAGGTCAACGCCGGGCCACGCCGCCAGCCGCTCGGCGCCTTCAAGCTCTTCAACTTCAGCGCCAAGATCGATCCCGTGCCGACGCTGCTGGTGCAGAATCACCGCCAGGTGATCCCCGATTTCTACGGGCTGACGACGTCGTTCCTGCGCAGCCGCTTGAAGCCCAGTGACGTGGTGCTCGGGGACGAAGAGGGCGCTCCCTGGGTGAAGTACATCAACGGCAACCATGGGAAGGGGACCTGGACGTTCTTCGGAGGTCACGACCCGGAGGACCAGCAGCACCAGATCGGCGATCCACCGACCGACCTGTCGCTGCATCCCCATTCCCCAGGCTACCGGCTGATTCTCAACAACGTGCTCTTCCCGGCGGCCAAGAAGCGCGAGCTGAAGACGTGAGCGTCGAGCGCCTGGCCCCCGAGGTCCGCGAGCTGTTGCGCGCCGAGATCGCGGCCGCTCGCGGGCGGGAGGTGTCGTTCGTCGCCTGCCTCGACGCGAACGGGCTGATCGTCGACGCCCGGGTCGTGGCGCGCGGGACGGTGGACGCCGTGCTCGCCCTTCCGGGAATCGCGGTCCGCGGCGAGCTGTTGCTGCACAACCACCCGAGTGGCGTGCTCGAGCCGTCGGGCGCGGATTTGAGCGTCGCGGCACGGCTGCACGACGGTGGCGTCGGCTTCGCGATCGTGGACAACGAGGTGACCGACTGCTACGTGGTGGTCGAGTGCCCGCGGCCGCGCGCCACCACGCGGATCGACCCGATCGACGTCGCCGCGCTCCTCTCGCCGAGCGGTCCGGTCGCGCGAGCGCTCGGCAGCTTCGAAGATCGCCCCAGCCAGCGCGACATGGCGGCCTACGTCTCCGACCTCTACAACGACGGCGGCGTCGGCATGCTCGAAGCCGGGACCGGGGTGGGGAAGTCGTTCGCCTATCTCGTGCCGGCGCTGGTGTGGGCCCGCGAGAACGGGGAACGGACCGTGGTCTCGACCAACACGATCAATCTGCAGGAGCAGCTCGTCGGCAAGGATCTCCCGATCCTCGCGCGCGCGCTCGGCACGGGCGACCATTCGCCGACGTTCGCGCTGCTCAAGGGGTGGCGGAACTACATCTGCCTGTCGCGCCTCGACCAGGCCCGGGAGCAGGGGGACTCGCTGTTCGAGGACGAGCGCCGGGCGGAGCTCGACGGCCTCGCGGCGTGGGCCGCCCGGACGAGCGACGGCTCGCTCGCCGATCTCACCGACGAGCCGAGCGGCGAGGTGTGGGACGCGGTGGCGGCGGAGTCGGATCTGTGCACCCGGCTCAAGTGCCCCCACTTCGACCGCTGCTTCCTGTTCCAGGCGCGACGGCGCGCGGCAGAGGCGGACGTCGTGGTCGTGAACCATCACCTGCTCGCATCCGACCTCGCCGTGCGCATGGCGTCGGACAACTGGCAGGAAGCCGCCGTGCTGCCGCCGTATCGCCGACTGGTCCTGGACGAGGCCCACCATCTCGAGGACGTGGCCGCGATGCATCTCGGCGCCCAGGTCAGCATGCTCGGTGTGCAACGCCTCCTGTCCCGGCTTGAGAAGAACGGTCGCGGGCTCCTCCCCACGCTGCGCTCGGTGCTGTTCCGCCGCGACGACCTCTTGTCCGCCGCGAGCCGCGAGCTGACGCAGCAGAGCCTGGTGGACGCGCTCGCGGCGGCGCGCCGCGCCGCGGACGACGTGTTCACGCGACTGGCGCGACGGCTCGACGGCGAGCCGGGTCCGGCGCCGGTGCTGCGCCTCTCCGACGGGTTCCTCACGGACGTGGTGTGGGACGAAGGATTGGGCGTGGCGCTCGACAATCTGCTGCTCGCCTTCTCGCGCCTGTCGGAAGGCGCCGCGATGATCGCCGATCGGCTGTCACTCGACGACCCCTCGGAGCGGCGCGCGCAGCTGGTCGGCGAGCTGCGCGGCGTCGTGCGGCGGCTCGACGCGGCGGCGGCGGGCCTCACGGCGACGCTGCGGCCGCCGGCCGCCGGTCCCGCCGCGGTGCGGTGGCTCGAGCGGCGCGGGCGGAAGACCCCGAACGTCTCCCTCGCCGCGGTACCGCTCGACCTGGCGCCGATTCTCAAGGAGAACCTGTTCGACCGGATCGAGTCGGTGGTCCTCACGAGCGCCACCCTCGCGGCGGGCGGAGACTTCGGCTACCTCGAGGAGCGGCTCGGGCTCGACCTGCCGCCGGCGCGGACGAAGCTGCGTGAGATCCATGCATCGCCGTTCGATTACGCCTCGCAGTGTCTGTTCGGGATTCCCACCGATCTCCCCGAGCCGCGGGACGACGAATCGGGCCACGGCGCCGCCGTCGCGCGCGTACTCGTGGAGCTGGCCCACGCATCGGACGGCGGCATGTTCGTGCTGTTCACGAGCCATGCGGCGTTGCGCCGGGCGGCGGAGGCGGTGCGCGACTCGGTCGGCGGCCGGTGGCCCCTGTTCGTGCAGGGCGAAGGGCAGCGCGACCACCTGCTGCGACGCTTCCGGGAGGCAGGCTCGGGGATTCTGCTTGGAACGGACTCGTTCTGGGAGGGCGTCGACGTACCCGGGCGCGCGCTGCGGGTGCTGATTCTCGCGAAGCTGCCCTTCAAGGTACCGACGGAGCCGCTCACGGCGGCGCGGCTGGAGCGGTTGGAGGCGCGCGGTTTGAACGGCTTCGCGCACTACCTCGTCCCCAATGCGGCCCTGAAGCTCAAGCAGGGATTCGGCCGCCTGATCCGCAGCCGCGCGGACGTGGGGGCGGTCGTGCTGCTGGACCGCCGCGTGGTTACGAAGCGTTACGGCGCGATGATCCTCGAAGGCTTGCCTCCGGCGACGCGGCTGGTGGGCCACTGGGCGGATGTGCGGGGCGCCTGCGAAGAGTTCTTTGCGCGACACGGTATTGGGGCCGAAGAACGGGCGCTGCAAGGCGGGACGGGGCGGTAACGGGTGACGGCGGAAGAGCGTAGATTCAGCGTAGAGGGGACCGTGACCCAATTCAGCAAGCGCTTGGCGGCGCTACCCACCTACCCCATGGCCGAGATTCCGGCGATCAAGCGCCGGCTCGTACAGCAGGGCGTCGATGTCATCGACGTCGGGGCGGGGGACGCTGATTTCGCGCCGCCGGAGGTGGCGGTGGAAGCGCTGGCCCACGCCATCCGCGATCCGGCGATGAGCCGCTACGCGTTTCAGCTCGGCCTGCCGGTGTTCCGCGAGGCCGCCGCCGCGTACATGAAGCGGCGCTTCGGCGTGCGGTTCGATCCCTTCACCGAGCTGCACCCGCTCCTGGGATCGAAGGAAGGGATCGCCCATCTCGCGATGGCGCTGCTCGATCCGGGCGATGTGGCGATCGTCCCCGAGCCGGGCTACGCCGTGTACGAGGGCGGGACTGTGCTCGCGGGTGCCGAGCCGTATCGCTACGCGCTGACGCCGCGAACGGGTTTCCTGCTGGAGCTGGACGAAATCCCGACCGATGTGCTCCACCGCGCCAAGCTCGTGTACCTGAACTACCCCAATAATCCCACCGCCACGATCGCGCCGCGAGAGTACCTCGCGCGCACGGTCGCGTTCTGTCGGAAGCATGGGATCGTCATCGCGTACGACAATCCCTACTGCGAGATCACCTTCGAGGGAGACGTGGCGCCCAGCATCTTCGAGATCGCGGGGGCGCGCGACATCGCCGTCGAGTTCCACTCGCTGTCCAAAACGTTCTGCATGACCGGCTGGCGGCTCGCGTGGGCCGCGGGGCGCCCGGAGCTCATCGCGGCGCTGGGGCGCGTGAAGAACTACGTGGACACGGGGGCGTTTCTCGCGGTCCAGGCCGCAGGGGCGGCGGTGCTGCCGCAGGCGGAGGTGCTGGCGCAGGGCTATGTCGCGCGCTTTCGAGAGCGGCGCGATGCGATGCTGCCTGCGCTCCGCGCCCAGGGGTTCGAGCCCGAGACGCCCGAGGCGACGATGTACGTGTGGGTGCCGCTCCCCGAGGGCGTGGCCTCCGCGGCGTTCGCGCGCCGCGCGCTCACGGAGGTGGGAGTGGTGACGCTCGCCGGGAGCGGATTCGGGGCGGGCGGCGAGGGGTTTTTCCGCATCGCGCTCACGGTCGACACACCGCGGCTGGTCGAAGCGGCCGAGCGGTTGGGAAAGGTGCTCGCCGCTGTTTGAGATCCGGAGACCCGCGCGCGAGTTCCGGCGGCTCACCTGGGTCGTCAGCGCCGGGGTGTCCTGGCGTTCAGCGGCTCGTGGCGGATCGACCGACCGCAGGGGTTGATCACGATCATCCCGCCGTCACGGCCGCAGCCGCCCGAGCTGCCGCCGTTCGGCGGCACGCGGCGCGGCGTGGGACCGAGCGGCGGGTTGGGACGTCCGGTGCCGAACGCCGGCGCGCCCGACACGACGCGGCCCATCCCGGCCCCGGTCGGGAGGCCCGACTCGACGCTCGCCGCGAGCCCCCGGGCGGAGGGCCCCCATATCGTGAGCCCGCCCCAGGTGGGCGATGGTCGGCTGTGGGTGTCGCCACGCCCCGCGCTGCCGTCCGAAGTCGCCGACGTGCTGTACGAGCCGCAGGAGAGCCGCGACACGACGGTGGTGCACCGGCTCCGCGCCATGGTCGACTCGCTCAACGTCGTCATCGATCAGGATCAGCGATCCCGGCAGCGCCCCGTCTGGACCACGGACGTGGCCGGGAAGGTGTTCGGCATCGACTCGCAGTTCATCCACGTGGCGGGGATCAAGATTCCCACGGCCGCTCTCGCGCTCCTGCCGATCAGCCTGCCGCAGGGGAACTACGACGAGCAACGGCGGGCCCGCCAGCTCGACGAGATGCGGGAGGACTTGATGCAGGCGGCCCGGCGCACCGAGACCCTGCGGCTCTTCAAGCAGTACGTGCGCGAGCTGCGGGCGCGGAAGCAAGCGGAGCGTGATGCCGCCCGCCGGGCGCGGGGCGATACGACGGAAGTAGAGAAGGACACCGCGAACGTAGTCCCCTAGTCGTCTTATTCGCGCCCTGAGAGGGCGCGCTCGGCTGGGAGTGCGTCCTTTAAGGACGCACCGTCACGCCGAGCTCGGGCTCTCAGCCCGGGACATACCGAGCGCCATGTCCGGGTGTCTCTGATCCTGACTGCAAACGTACGCAATGGCTCGCTT
>Ga0209472_1000735_pt1 | contig 19132 bp, 15 predicted proteins | sample GraSoiAngelo_130_FD_185887 | JGI IMG/M metagenome (GOLD analysis project Ga0209472, IMG submission 185887) | Grasslands soil microbial communities from the Angelo Coastal Reserve, California, USA - 14_0929_02_20cm (SPAdes) (version 2) | ecosystem: Environmental > Terrestrial > Soil > Grasslands ...
GGCACGGCCGCCCGCCAGCTGGGACTTTGCCCCCACCTCATAGTTCCACGCCTTCTCATCTTTCCATGAGTCATGGCCGCTGAACGTAGCCAGATCTTGGGGCGTGCACAGCGGACGGTTGAGTGGATCGTTGATCCCGCCCAGCCGGAACCCTCGCGACACCTGAGCGTTCAAGGTGAGCGCATCGGATACTTTGTAGCTCGCGATGAAGCGTGGCGCCACACCGTTGGCCTTGGTGGAGCCGGGTTGCGACAGCAGGGCGGTCCCCGTGCTGTCCTGGGCGAAGATGCCGTCGAAGATCTGCTGGCGGCTCTCGTCGAAGTTGTAGTACCGCACGCCGCCGGTGAGGGCGAGCCGCTCGGTCACGGAGAGCGTCGCCTCGCCGAACGCGGCGTACTGCCTCAGATCGTAAGAGAGGGTGGACCAGAACAGGTGGTCCTTGGGCGCCAGCAGTCCCTTAGTGAAGCCATAGGGAGCGCCCAGGATCGGCGCGGCGAGCGTGTCGAACCCCGATACAAACAGGTCTTGGGCGTAGTGGCGCTTGTTCTTGCTGTAGAAGCCGCCCACGAGCCACTTGACGCGGTCTCGGCCGCCGGACAGGCGCAGCTCCTGCGTCCACACCTTCGAGTTGGTGGAGTCGTCGAGCGGCGCCTCGATAGAGTAGATGTTCGCCGGGAGACCGATGGTCCCGCCCGTGATGCTCGCGGTCAGGGCGGTCGCGTCGCGAACGACCAAGATGTCGCGGTGCGTGTAGGACGTGATCGAGGTCAAGCTCACGGGTCCGGCGTCGTATTTCAGGGTCAGGTCGGTGAGCAGGAACTTGTCGGTGAAGGGCTCCTCGATCTGGGTGAACAGCTGGCGCTCGCCCAGCGTCACGGCTGGCCGGGTGGTGGTGAACGGGTTGGCGAGGATGTTGTAGGCGTCGATGCGGTTCCAGCCATCCATCCTTACATCCTGATACACAACCCGGGGAGTGATGCTGAAGCGCCCGCTCGGAACGATACGGAAGGCGGCCCGCACTCCCGTGCGCTCGCCCCCGTTGACGGCGTCGTTGACTCTCAGGTTGGGTTGCACCGCGTCCATGAAACCGCCCGGCCGGTTGCTATAACCCGCCACGCGGAAGGCGGTCTTGTCCCCCAGGGGCACGTTGAAGCCGAGCTTCGCACTGCTGCCCGGGGCGCCAGCATCGATCACGCTCACGCCCGTTTCACCAAAGGTGCTGCTCTCGCCCAGCTCGGGCTGGTTGCTGATGTAGCGCACGGTGCCGCCGAGTGAGCCCGAGCCGAACAATGTCCCCTGCGGACCGCGCAGGACCTCCACGCGGGCGACGTCGAACAAGTCCAAGTCCGGCGTGAACAGCGACAGGGAAATGGGTACTTCGTCCAGATAGGCGCCCACCTCTTCCTTGACCCCGGGCTGATCCCGGGCGATCTGCCCGGACGAAGCTCCGCGGATAGCGGGCTGACTTTGACCGGGGCCCAGATTCTGCACGGCGAACCCGGCCACGTTGGCCGCGATCCCCTCGATATTGTCCGCTCCGCGCGTGCGCAGGAGCTGCGCGGTGGGGGCGGCGACGGAGAAGGGCACGTCCTTGACCTCCTGCTCGCGCAGCATGGCCGTGACGGTGACCGCTTCCAGCGTCAGCGGCTGCAGCACGAGGTCGAGCGAGACGGCTGCGCCCGCCGCGACCCGTACGTCCTTCTGGGACGCTGCTCGCTGGCCGAGCAGCGACGCGGAGACGGTGTAAGCGCCGGGCGCGAGGTTGGAGATCGTGTAACTGCCGTCGGCGGCTGTGGTCGCCCGGCTGGTAGCGCCCGTGCCCTGGTTCGTCGCTCGAACAGAGGCTCCCGACGCGGCGACACCGCCAGCGCCGCGTACCACACCACTGATCCGACCGCTTTGGGCGACTGCCGGCATGGCGTACAGGGCGGCGGCGAATGCTGCCAGACGTAGGAACCGGCGTCCAGGGCTGAGCATGAGAACCCTCCGGCTTGAGGCGTGGGCCGACAGCGCGAATCGAGCGGCTGGGTAGCCTGAATACGGCTGTTGGAAAAGCCTGTCAAGCCCGGCGAAACGAAGAATTGTGACCTCCCGGGGGTGTCGCCGGGGTACTGTAGGGGAGAGTGGTCCCAACTGTCTCGGGAGGGAGCATGAGAGCGCACGTCGGTCCGTTGCTGGCGGTGGCCATTGGGGCGCTCGCCGCCCACTGCCGTGAAGCCCCCATCACCGCGCCACGCCCTATCACCAGCCTGCCGCGCGCGCTCGACGCGGGAGAGCGCGGCCTCATCGGCGCGGACAATCGCTTCGCTTTTAGTCTCTTCGCCGAGATCGCACGCCAGACGAGCCCCGATTCGAACCTGTTCATCTCCCCGCTCAGCGCGGCGATGGCGCTCGGCATGGCGTACACCGGGGCCGCCGGCGCCACGCAAACCGAGATGCAGCAGGTGCTGCAGCTCGACGGCCTGACGCTCGACGACGTCGAGCGGTCCTACCGCAGCTTGATCGCGCTGTTGCGAGGGCTCGACCCCCAGGTGGCGTTCACGCTCGCCAACTCCGTGTGGTACGACCCGGACCCTCGATTCGCGCCGACGCCCGCCTTCCTCGACGCGACCAGGACGTACTTCGACGCGCGGGTCGAGAGCCTCGACTTCAGGAGTCCCAGCGCGGCGCCGACGATAAACCGCTGGGTCAGCGATCAGACCGGCGGCAAGATCCCGGCGATTGTGCCGGATCCGATCGGCTCGGACGTCGTCGCCTACCTGATCAACGCGATCTACTTCAAGGGGAGCTGGACCACGCAGTTCGACCGGAGTCGGACTCGGCCCGGACCGTTCCGGCTCGCGAACGGTAGCGCCGTCACGGTGCCGGTGATGACGCACGGGCGCACCGTGCGCGTGGGCGTCACGAGAGCCGGCGGCGTGACCGTGTTCGATCTGCCGTACGGGGGCGGAGCCTACAGCATGACCATCGCACTGCCGCAGCAGGCCAGCGGCATCGAATCGCTGGTCCAGGGATTGACCGGCGAGCAGTGGAGTGCCTGGATCGCCGGGCTCGACTCCGCGTCTTTCGAGGTGTTCCTGCCGAAGTTCACACTCACGTACGGCCTCACGATGAACGCCGTGCTGCAGGCGCTCGGGATGCCGTCCGCGTTCTGCGACTCGCAACGCGCCGACTTCACCCGCATGAATCCGAGCGGAGCGCTGTGCATCACGGACGTCATGCACAAGGCCTTCGTGGACGTGAACGAGGAAGGGACCGAGGCGGCAGCCGCGACGTCAGTGGGGGTCGGCGTCACGAGCCTGCCACCCTCCCTCGTGGTGGACCGCCCGTTCGTGTTTGCCATTCGAGAGCGGCTGTCGGGAACGATTCTCTTCCTGGGCCGCGTGATGAACCCCGCGACGGTCAGCGGCCCGTAGCGGCGAGCGCGGACCGCAGCTCGGCCAGCCGCGTGCCGATCGCCTCCGCAGACAGGGCGGCGAGATCCGGAGGCAGTAGCCGGCGGCTCGTGCATTCGAAGGCGGCGATCAGGCGCTGGTACTCGAGCTCGAGCGGATACGAGGGCGGCTGGAAGTCCTGGATCAGCTCGCGCAGCAGCGTGGCGCTGAGAACCTTGTCGCCATCCGTCGCCATGCGGCGACTCGCGCGTACCAGGATCGCCTCGAGGTCAGCGGCCGATAGCGCATCGGTCGTCTCACCCAGCAGTCTCGCCGGGTCGGCGCCGGCCTCAAGGGTAATCCCGAGGCGCCGGCGGAGCACCTCGAACACCTGCGCTCGCGCCTCCGCTGTGGATGGCGGGAACAGCGCGATGTGCTCCTCGGCGCGACCTTGGCGCTTCAAGTCCACCGGCACCAGGTCGGGCCGGCTCGTCATGAGGAACCAGATCACCTTACCGCGCCGCCGCGTGTCGCCCATGAACGCCGCCAGCGACGCGAATACTCGCTCGGAGACCCCCGAGTCCTCGCGGCCGGACTCCCGTGTGCCGAGCGCGGCGTCGGCCTCGTCCACCACGACGGCGACCGGGCCGATCGCGTCGAGCAGGCCCAGGATCCGCTCGATGTTCGCCTCCGTCTGTCCCTGCCACTTGGAGCGGAAGTTGAGCAGTTCGACGACCGGTATACCGATCTCGCGCGCGAAGCAGCGCACGATGAAGCTCTTCCCCGTTCCCACCGGTCCGCAGACGAGGTAGCCCATCGGCACGACGTCGAGGCGCCCCCGGGCCAACGCCTGGGCGGTCTCGCGGAGCAGCGCCTTCGCCTGGTCGTGCCCGGCGACCTGGTCGAGACCCACATCGCTCGTCATGAACGTGAGCAGGCCCCCGCTCGATTCTTCGATCAGGCGCTTCTTCTCGCGCGTGAGAGCGTCCTGGTCGAGCGCGGCGCCACTCGTTTCGGCGTCACTGAGCAGGCTCTCGAGGTGCAGGCGCGTGAGCCCGGCCGTGAGGATCGCCGCCCGGTGGGCGTCGAGGTTGGCGAAGGTGTCCGGCCGGCTGCCCCGCCCGGCCAGGTAGGCGAGGCGCTCCGCCTCGTCGGGCACGGGAACGGCGATCTCGAACGTCCGCGCGTCGGCGACGAGCGCCGAGGAGAGCGCGGCCGTCGTCTCCGAGAGCAGACAGAACGTCAGGTTGCGCTGCAGGAACACCGGCTCGCTCGCCCAGCGACGCATCGTGACGATCGCCCCGCGGTCCTCAGCCGGAAGCTGGCCCGGCTCGCCCGCGGGTGCCACCGTTTCGCCATAGTCGATGATCACCGCCGCCGAGAACCGGGGCTTCTCCGTCAGCTGGTAGCGCAGATACGTCTCGATCAGCTGGAGGGCGCGGTCCGGCTCCCGGGGCTGCGCCTGTGCCAGGTTCGTCCCGCCCACCCGGTCGTACGCCTTGAGCACGCTCTTGAAGTCGTTCTCGACGTCGCGGTCGGTAAACCCGATACCCGCCCCGCGGTCGTAGGTGACGATGGCCGAGCGGTCGCCCAGCATGACTTCTGCCAGGAACTGGCCCATCGTCCCGAAGCGGCGGGCGCCGAGCGGGTGGAGATCGCGGACGCCCGGGCCGTACAGGATGAAGAAGTCGAGCCCGCGCTGCCGAATGCGTCGTTGGAGAGTCCTGGCCCACGCGGGAAGCGGCGGCAGCTCCATGCCGCGGAGACTACCACGCGCCCGGATCGCCTGTCAAACGGCGGAGTGCGTCAGTAGGCCGGAGTCACGATCGCGGAGGTCTGCCCCGTGCCGACGTAGCGCCGCTCGCTCGGCGGGATGCCGAGCACGCGCTCGTACACCGCGAGCTCGCGCCGCGCGATGCGGGGCCACGCGAACCGCGCCGCCTTCGCCAGCCCCGCCTCCCCCATCGCCCGGCGCCGCTCGGGATCCGCGATCAGGGCGAGCGTCGTGTCGGCCCAGGCCACCGGATCGTCCTTCGGCACCATCACCGCCTCGGCGCCGCCGTCGATCACCGAGCGGAACCCGAGGTTGTCCGACACGATCATCGGCGTGCCGCACGCCATCGCTTCGAGCAGCGTGACGCCGAACGAGGCGATGGTCGTCGGACAGAGATAGAGATCCGCCGAGGCGTAGTACTCCGGGCGCTCCTCGAACACCTGACCGACGAAGCGCACGCTCGCGCCGAGCGATCGCGCCCGTCGCTCGTAGTAGCCGCGCCACGGGCCGTCCCCGGCCACGGTGAGCACCGCGTTCGGGTAGCGGGCCAGGATGCGGGGGAGCGCGGCGAATGCGGTGCCCAGCCCGTTGCGTGGCTCGATGCGGCCGAGGAACAAGAGGCGCGGGCCCGCGATGAGGGCGTCCGTGGGGGCACGCCCGTTGGGCCGGAAGAACTCGAGGTCCACGCCGTTCGGGATGATCTCCCAGTCGGCCCGGAAGTAGCGCGAATTCGCGTCGACCACCGGCTGGCTCACCGCGATCGTCGCGGCGTGCCGGTCGAGAATCCGTTGGAGCGGGCGGCGAAACACGCGACAGGCGAGCGAGCGCGCGAACCACGAGTGGAACGTGGCGACCACCGGGATGCCGGCGGCCCAGGCCGCGCTCGGCGCCGCCAAGCCGAACGTCGGGGCGAGGCCGCCGTGCACGTGCACGATGTCGTAGCGGCCGTCGCGGAACAGGGCTGCGAGCTCGCGCCTGAGCCCCCGGCCGGTCGTGATCCGGGAGACCCCGCCGTTCGAGTAGATGACGCGGCTCGTCCCCACCCGCCGGACGAACGCCGCGTCCGGATAGCTGCCCATGTGGGAGCTGATGACGGTGGCGGTGTGCCCCCAGCTGTTGAGCTGCAGGGCGAGGTTGTGCACGTGTTCGGGCACACCCCCGAGCTGCGGATAGTAGTCCTCGGCGACTAGGGCGACGCGCATCCGGTTCCCACAAGCGAAGGTTAACGGTGATCCTGTCCAAAGCATGACCCGGCGGCCTGCTGCGCGGTCACAGGCGGCGGGCGGCACTCGCCTGCAGCCGGCCGAGGACGGTGACGACCGCCTCGGGCTGCTCTTCATAGAGGAAGTGACCCGCTCCCGCCACGGAGTCAAGGGCGAAGGCGCGCACAGTGCGCTGCAGCAGCCGCACCTCGGCCGCCCCCACGTCGCCTTCGTGCGGCGCCCCGCCGACGACGAGCCGGACCGGGCAGCGGATGTCGGCGAGGTGGGGCCACAGCTTTTCCGGCTCGCGCGAGTTTGCCATCGCCAGGTAGGCCTTGAGGGTCGCGTCGAGACTGCGGGCGGCTCCGGCGGTGTAGCCGAGCACCACATCGTCCGTGATCCAGGTCGAATCGCCGGACGACGCGAGCAGCATGGTGCGGATCTTCTTGCGGACGAGCTTGATGCCGCCGAACAGCTTGATCCAGGGGGCGAACCGCAGCGCCCGCTTGAACGCCGGCGTAATCGCGGCCTCGGTCGGCCCGCCTTCGAGAGAGATGAGTCCGGCGACGAGATCGGGGCGACGGTACGCGAGCCGGAACCCCTCCGCGCCGCCCAGCGAGTGCGCAATCACGAACGCCTGGCGGATGCGGAGGGAATCGAGCACGCCGGCGATCCGGTCGGCTTGCGCCGAGAGCGAGTAGTCGGCGCGTGGCGGCCGCGCCGACGAGCCGATGCCGAGCGGCTCGACCACGATGGTCCGGTACCCGGCGCGGTTCAGGAGCGGGACGAGCTTGCGAAACCCGAACTCCGACCCGAACAACCCGGGGATGAGGACGACCGGCGGGCCCGCTCCCGAAGTCTCGACCTCCAGGGACTCCGTCGCAGCGAGGGGAACCTTGAAACTGTGACGGTCGGCGGTGTCGGCGAGCAGCGCCACCGCGAGGAGCCAGACGATAGTCCCTTCCGGGTTCGAGCCGAGGCAGGAAATCTACGTCGAGATCCCCAGCTCGCTTCAACCGTCGGCGGGACTCGAGGAGCTCAGAGGGGTCGAGGAGTGGACCGGAGGAGCGGCGGCGGTGGCGGCGTGGCCGGAAGCCGGTTGAGCAGTTGGTCCAGGACCAATTGCTCGTGCTTCAAGAAGCGCTCGTCGCCGTAGACCAACAACGCGGCGGGACCCCACTCCGGGTCGGTCGGATGACCGATCTCGTGCTGGTCGAGTCCGATTGTCGGGCCGAGCGCCAGCATGGTCCGGATGACGCGCTCGTAATGCTCGGCGACCGTGGCGAAACCGGCCCGGAGCGCCGCCAGCTCGCGCGCCAACCGGATACGCTCCCGCAGGCATTGCCGAAATGCGTCCGGCGCGCCTTGTGCTGCGGTATCTCTGCTGCTCGCGATGGTCACGGCTGTTTGCTTCCGGCTCAAGCATAGACCCGTGTACCGAACTGCACAAGATGCACACCGGGGGATCGCGTGTCGGCGGCGCGACAGTCAGCGGTCGCGCGCTATCGCGGGGGCACACGGCCCGCAGCCAGCTCGCGCAACTGCCCGGGCTCGCGCACGTACACCACGCCCCGCTCCAGGCCCACGAAGCCGGCCCGCGCCAGCCGCCGCAGCTGCTTGTTGGTGGTCTGACGGCTCAGATTTGCGAAGGCGGCGATCAATTGTTGACTCACGTCCAGGCGCGCGCTCGCCGGTGACCCGGTCGCTCCATTCAGCCGTTCGAGCAGCAACAGCAAGGTCTCGGGGACGCGTCGCGACGGATCGCGCAGCGCCAGCATGGCGAGGTGGTCCAGCGCCAGCCCGTACTGGTGCGCATTCCATGACGCCACCGCAGCGGCGAGCGACGGATCGGTAGCGAGGTGCCGGCCGAATGCATCCGCGCTGAGCTCCAGCGTCGTCGTGGGCAGCAGCGCCGCGGCGTGCCTGGTCTCCGGGGTGAGCGTGGACTCCCACAACGGTGGGCTGAGCAGCCAACCGGGACCGAACACCTCGAGGATGGCATCGGTCGCGCGCCCGACCGCCACGTGCAGCCCGAGGGCGCCTTTGCGGACACAGATGTGCAGCTGCCTAAGGCGCTCGGCGGAGTGCAACAGTTCGCCCGGGCGATATTCGCGGGTCTCGACTCCGGGCAGCTTTGCGATGTGACTCGCAAGCAACTCCAACGATGCAGCCCCTGAAATAGCGGTGGCGGGCGATCCCCCTCGGGAAGACGATCAAAAAGGAGGCCACGCAGGCATCACGAGCCGACGCCAACAAACGCGCGGGTACCCGCGCGATTTGCCGCGCCGCCGACACAACGTGTGGAGAAGCGACGACGTGGCACGCCCGCTCCGACACCGCGCGGTCGCGTGTGTTGCGGGCGCGACAGGCTCGCGGTCAGATCCGGCGGACACGGGGCGACCGGACCCGGTGCGCTCAGCGCACGACGGGTCGCGGCCGCGGCGTCGGACTAGGCGGAGGTGGTGCCGGCGGGAGGACGGCATGCGCCGTCAGGTCGAACTCGTCCCAGCCGACCGAGTACACGCCGCCGCACCGTGGGCACCGCAGCGTGAGCGGATGCCCGCGCGTCGGCGCGCGGTGCCGGCAGGCGGGACAGATGACGTAGCGATCGCCCCAATCTCTGGGAAGGCGTTTGGCATCGTGAGGCCGCAGCACGACGGACCAGCGGCGCGGTGGGACGGTGACGGTTTCCAACAGCGCGCGCGGCACCGTGACCGGCGTTCGGTTCACGTCGAGCATGACTCCCTCGTCGCTGATCCGAATGACGCGGTACCACGCGCCGCGGCGCAGCCCACGATTTACGTCACGTTGGAGACGAGCCCACAGGAGCGCATCCGGGATCGCCCCATCTCTCCCCCTTATTCGTTGTCGGCTGGAGCATTCCCCAACGGGCCGCGGGCGTCAAGTGTCGAGCGCGCGCTACACGGGCACATCATCGTCTTGAGCGATGACTTACTTCTTGCACGTCCCTTGGAGCCTTCCGTGGAACGCGTCTCCCGAGGAATAGTGCGCCTCCACGGTGCCGGTGAGCGTGTTCCCCTGGAAGTGCGCGACGGTCCGGAGCGTCGTCACGGTCTGACCTGGTCTCAGAACGCTCGGAAAGGGGCCAGCCTCCGTGACCAAGCTGTCGCCGCCTGTGGCAATGACCCGCACCGGGATCGGCTCGCGGTTCGCGAGCTTCAGCGTCCAGCCTTTGCCGTCCGCCGTTGCCTCGAGCACCGAGGTCGTCACGACGCTGTCCTTGGGCCCGGCCATCGTTTTGGTTTCCCAGCTGCGGCACTTCATGGCGGCGCCTTGGGTCTGGGCGGGCTTTTGCGCCTGGGCGGCTGGCGCGTAGCCTGCGAGAACGAGCGCGGAGAGGCGGAGGGCGCGACGCATCGGTGTACTCCTAGGGAGAAAAAGTGACGGGATCTCCGAGGAGGAGGCGAACGAACGCTGCAGGACCCCGATGCGTTCGAAGGTACGGCCCCTCCCGCGGCTCGGCAATCGGCGCGGCAGGGTTGCAAATGGCCAGGGGCGGAATTGAACCGCCGACACGCGGATTTTCAGTCCGCTGCTCTACCAACTGAGCTACCTGGCCCCATGATCCGGCGTGAGAAGATAGAAAGGCCACCCTGCGCCGCCAAGTAGCTCCTATGGCGTGACCTGGTACAGGTCGGGCAGCTCGTCCTCGAAGAGGATCAAGGCGTCCTGGCGGAAGCGCACGAAGTCCGCCACGCTCGCCTGACCGGGGTAGGGCGCGAAGAAGTGGGAGCGATGCTCCCGCTCAACCGTCGCGTTGCGCCACACCAGCGCCCAGGCGATGCGCCGCCCCACGGAGTCGGCCGTGATGCCGGCCAGCAAGGTCCCCGTCCACCACAGGGAATCCGGTACGCCCTCCACTCCGGTCTCCGTGAGCGCGGGAATCTTGCCGCGCGCCTCCGCCAGCTCGACCACGTCGCGCAGCCGGCGCGCGAACACGGCCCGCGTCGCGGGAGTGCGCACGCTCTGGTAGTCGTCGAAGCCGAGCACATCGGTGTACGCGTCACCGGGGTAGCGCTCGAGATACTGGGCGGGGGAGTCGAACACGTCGGTGGAATACGCCCACAGCAGGTTGTGCACGCCTTTGCGGTCGCGCAGGTATTCCACCGTGAAGCGCCACAGCCGGCGGTACTCGTCCGGGGTCGCGTGCCGCGCTCCCCACCAGAACCAGCCGCCGCTCGTCTCGTGAAACGGCCGGAACACGACCGGCACCAACACATCGCCCCCGCGCCGCGCGAGCGGCGCCCGCAAACTCTTGACATACTCGGCGAACCGGTCGAGCCACTCGGTGTAGCGCTGGTGCTGGGGGCCGCCCGGTAAAATGGCAGCCACGGCGGCGGTCGTATCCCACGCGTTGCCGCCGGTCACCGGATTGCGCATGTGCCAACTCAGGGTGACGACGGCGCCGCGCGCGAACCCCTCCGCGATCCAGGCGCGCTGCCGCTCGAACGCGACGCCGTCCAAGTTGGCGGTCGCGTCCCGCTCCAGCCCGCCCGCGTCCCAGCCGTACACCGCGGGGTAGGAGCCCGCGGTCTCCTTCACGTCCGAGCGCCCGGGCTCGTTGGACCACCCCACGCCGTAGGCGAGATCGTCCTGGTGGCCGAACAACACGTGTTGGCGCGCCAGGCGGCGCAGATTCGCGAACAGCGCGCGCGTCTCGGCGGGGGCGTCGTGATCAATCGGCGCCGGGCCGGCGGGCTGCACCGGCGGCGCCGTCCCCCGGCAACCGGCGACGAGCAGCGCCGCGAAGCACACCGCTAGCCAGCGCCTTGGGCGCCTCAGGTCGACCGTTCCGCAGCGCTCAGTAGCCAGGGTTCTGTTGCAGCAGCGGGTTCGCCGCCAGCTCCCGCTGCGGGATCGGCTGCAGCTTCTGGTAATCCTGGCGCGGCCGGCAGATCCCGTGTGAAGCGTAGTCCGGGATGGTGGACCGCTGGTCCATCACGTCGAGCCAGCGCCCCTCGCGGATCAAGTCGAAGCGCGCCTGGAACTCGCCGTACAGCTCGTGCGCGCGCTCCGTCCACACCGCCTGCCGGAACTGGTCCTGGCTGAGTCCTGCGAGGGGCGCAAGCCCGGCGCGCTGGCGCACCTGATTGATCGCGGCGTACGCGGCCGCGGTGGGCCCGTTCCGCTCGTTCTCCGCTTCGGCGAACACGAGCAGCACGTCGGCATAGCGGAGAATGATGAAGTTGTTGGCCGGCGCGTACTCGGAACCTGTATGCTGAGGATCGATGTACTTGAGGCTGTAGACCGGGCGGCCGATAGCGTAGATCACCCTGAACCGCTGGCTAGTATCGGCCGCGTCCTTGAGCGTCAGCGAGTCATACCGCTGTTCGAACGACCCGCACCCCTCGCTCCACCCTCCCGGCCGGATCGTGCTGTCTTTGACCACGAGGCCGTTGTCTCTGAGGGCCTGAAGCGAATCGCTATGGATCGCCCGGACCTTGCCCAACGAGGTGAACGTGACCTCCCACGTGTGCGCGATCGCCTTGTTGGGCTCCACCCGCTTGTCACCCACCTCGAAGGTGCGGTAGAAGTCCTCGCGGACGCTCATGAACCCCTGGCCGCAACCGCCGACGATGCCGCAGTCGCCGCGCGGCCCGAAGAACGACGGAATATTGGACCCGAGCAGGTTGACGGTGGCGCCCTGGACGGCGAAGAGCACTTCCGCGCTGGTGTTCTGCTTGTTGACGTCGAACAGGTCCATGTAGTTCGCTTCGAGCGCTGCGGTGCCGCTGCTCATCACCTGCTGCGCAGCGAGGCGGGCCGAGTCGAGGTAGGCCGCCTTGTTCGCGGCGAGCGGCGTCCCCGTCGCCTGGTCACCCGCCATATGGAGGTAGACCTTCGCCAGCAACCCCCAAGCGGCCGCGGCCCGCGGGAGGCCCTGCCCGTTCGGGGTGGCGTAGGAGGCGGGGAGCAGGCCCGCCGCGTCCCGTAGATCCTTCGCCACCTGTTGGTATACCTCGGCGACCGAGCTGCGCGCCCGAGCGCCCATCTGCGCGTCCGGGGTATAGGCTTCGAGGCGCAGTGGCACGCCGCCGTAGCGGCGCACGAGGTCGAAATACGCGTACCCACGCGCGAACAGCGCCTGCCCGGTGGCCATGTGTTTCATCCCCTGCGTGATGCCGGCACTACTCGCCACGTTCGCGACGACCTCGTTCGCGCGCTCGATGATCTGATAGTCACCAAACCACACGGCGTTGTCCTGCATGTACCACTGGCCGGCCGACTGGCCCGAGAAACCGCCCCCCATCCAGTTCCAGCACAGCATCTCGTCGTCGTCGCACATGATGCTGTGCTGCGCGGGTTGCTTCCAGCCGTTCCAGTCCATCAGCGGCGCGTACACTCCGTTCACCGCACTGGCGGCCTGGGCGTCGTTCTGGTAGAACGCGTCCGGGGAGATGAAGGTCGCGCCGGTTTCTTCCAGGCGGCATGCAGCCGGCCCGGTGGCGACCACGAATGCGAGGAACGGCAGGGCTGTGGTGCGCATAACGCGTCCTCAGAAGGTCGTGTTCATGCCGACGGAGATGAGTCGCGACTGCGGGTAGCTTCCCTGGTCCACCCCGGGTCGGTCGGGGCCGCCGAAGGCGCTCACCTCGGGATCGAACCCGGTGTACCTGGTCCAGGTCACGAGGTTGATCGCGTTGACGTACAGTCGCGCCGACCGGGCCCGCGGCAGCGACAGGTTGTAGCCGAGCTGCAGGTTCTGCAGGCGGACGTACGAGCCGTCCTCGATGAACATGTCGTTGAATCGGGCATCGTACTGCCGGTCCTGGCGGATCATCGGGTACTTCCCATTCGGATTCGTTCGCGGGTCGAACGCGTTCGTCACGTACTCCCGTGGCACGTTCATACTGCCGTTGAGACTCAGGTAGCGAATGCGGTCGGCGTTGATGATGCTGTTGCCGAGCACGACGGAGAAGAGCGCGGTCAGGTCGAACTTGCCGAACGAGAGACGGTTGTTGACGCTGCACACCCAGGCGGGGGTCGCATCGCCGATCACCGTCTGGTCGGCAGGGTCGATCTTGCCGTCGCCGTTCGTGTCCACGTAGCGCAGGTCGCCGACGCGGACCGCCTTGCCCTGCAAGGTGGACTGGGCAACCGAGTCAGCCGGCGTGCGGACGATGCCGTTGGTTTTGTAGCCCCACATCGCGCCGATGGAAAGCCCCGGCTTCTGGATGAAGGGCGTGGCCTCCAGGCCGCCCCCGGCGCCGAGCCGCCCAGCGAACTGCTGCGCCACCGGCCCCAGGCTCTCGATCCGGTTGCGGTTCTTCGCGGCGTTGAGCCCGATGCTCCACGTCAAGCCGCCTGGCGCGGCGGGCAGGAGGTCAGCAGTGGCCTGCAGCTCGATACCCTTGTTCGTGACGTTCCCGGAGTTGATCCAGGCGGTACTGAACCCGGTGTTGCCGGCCAGGGTGATCTGCTGCAGCAGGTCGTAGGTGTTCTTGCGGTACACGTCCACCGAGCCGGTGACCCGGTTGTGCCACGCGCCGACGTCGAGGCCGACGTTGTACTGGGACGTGGTCTCCCACCGCAGGTTGGGGTTCCCGAGTTGCGTCACGACGTACGCGGGCACCACGACCTCGTTCAGCGTCAACGTCGCGCCGCTGATCGCGGGGAGCGACTGGTACGCACCAATAGCTTGGTTGCCCGATTTCCCGTAGCTCAAGCGGAGCTTCAGGTCGGAGAAGAGCGTCTGACCCTTGAGGGCCGGCTCGTCGATGGCCCGCCAGGCGAAGGCGAGTGCCGGGAACGCGGCCCATTTGTTGTTGGCCGCGAACTTGGATGAGCCGTCGGCGCGGATCGTCGCTGTGAAGAGGTAGCGATCCAACAGCGAGTAGTTCACGCGCCCGAGCCAGGAGGCGAGCACCCACCTGGCCGTGCCGGACTGCGGCTTCTGAGGATTGGTGCCGTTCTGGAGCACCCTGTCGCCGAGCAGGTCATCGGGGAAGCCCTGCACCTCCTGCGAGTTCCAGGTGCTCTTGTTGGTCTCGTACGTGAAGCCGCCGACGGCGTCGATCCGATGCCTGGAGCCAAAGTCACGGCTGTAGCGCACCAGGTTTTCGCTCAGCAGGGAGCCGAACTCGGAGCCGGCTTGGACGGCGTCCCCGCCCGCGCTAAAGCCCTCGTTGACCGTGCGCGGGAAGTAGGTGTCGTAGCTGCGCCGCTCGTAGTTCGCCCCGATGTTGAAATCGAGCGAGAAGCCGCGGCCCAGCGTCGCGAGGCCCCGGAGTCCGCCGATCCCGCGCGTGACTTGGTCACCCTCGTGGACCTGGTCGGTGTAGCGTGGATTCGCGCCGTACTGCGACCACACCGTCGGGTCCTCGGCGCGCGGGTCGTTCGACAGCCGCGAGCTGTCGACGTATTGCATGGGGACGTAGGTCAACGCCTGCCGCACGATGCCGATCGAGCGGTAGCCGTTGATGGTGGAGCTCCGCACCATGTCGTTGAACGAACGGTTCACGGCCACGTTGCTCGTGATCCGGAAGGCGTGCGAGACGTCGCGATCGACGTTGACGCGCAGGCCACCGCGCTTGAACTCCGAGCCGCGAATCACGCCGCCCTGATCGAGCAGGTTCCCCGAGATCGCATAGCTCCCCCGGGCGTCGCCGCCGGAGAAGCCGAGCGTGACGTCGCGCACGAGCGAGTGGCGGAAGATTTGCGCCTGCCAGTCGGTGCCGGCGCCCATCACCTTGCGGATCGAGTCCGGAGTCAGCGAGCCCGGGCGTCCGCCGTAGGGATACTGCGTCGCCGGCCCGTACGCGTTGAGGAACGCCGTGTTGACGTAGGTCGCGAAGTCGTAGGCGTTCAGCACCGGGATCTCGCGGACCACGGTCGAGGAGCCCTGGGAGTAGCTCAGGGTGTACCTCCCCCCGCTGGCGCGGTCTCCGTTCTTCGTGGTGACGAGGACGACGCCGTTCGCGCCGCGGCTGCCGTAGATCGCCGTCGCCGAGGCATCCTTGAGGATGTCGATGGACTCGATGTCTTCGGGCGCGATCGCGGACAGCGGGTTGGTCTCGGTCAACGAGGACAGGTTCTCCTCGCTCACGGCGCCGAGCCGGCGTTTGGAGACCCCGGAGTTCACCCACGGCACGCCGTCGATGACGTACAGCGGTTGTGCGCTGCCGGCGTTCATCGAGTTCACGCCGCGGATCTGGACGCGGATGCCGGCGCCGGGCGCGGCGTCACCCTGGGTGACTTGCACGCCGGCCACTCGGCCCTCTAACCCCTGTTCGAGACTCGCGACGGCCGTCTTGCGCAGGTCCTGCGCCGAAACGGACGCCACGGCGCCCGTCAGGTCGGCCCGCCGCTGCGTGCCGTACCCCACCACCACGACGTCCGACAGGGTGACGGCGATCGGCTGGATCGCGAAGTTCAGCGTGACGCTCTCCCCGGCCGTCACGGCGACGGTCTCTTCCCGGGCGGAAAAGCCGATGCGGCTGGCCCGGACCCGCTGCGTCCCGGCCGGCACGGCGGCCAGCAGGAAGCCACCGTCCTCGGCGGTGACCGCCGCCCGGTCCGTGCCCACGACGCTCAGGCGCACCGCCACGACCGGGCGGCCGGTCACCGAATCCGCGACATGCCCGGTGATGGTGCCGGTCCCGGTCTGCGCCCCCAAGCGCGCGGCACTCCACACGAGTCCGATCAGCCCGAGTGCGACTGCACGACGTGTCATGGCATGCGCCCTCCGAGATGGTGAGCACGTCCCCTATCATCTAGTAGACGCGCAAGGCACGCCCGATCCCCACCGCGTCCGGTGAGGCCACGTGGCGGCGTCGGGCGGGGCGAGATACCTTCCCGGCCATGCCGCACCCCGAGTTTCCCAACCTCACCGTGCTCGATCATCCCCTGATCCGGCACAAGCTTACGATCCTGCGGGACAAGCACACCACGACCCGCGATTTCAAGCAGCTCGTCAACGAGATCGCGATGCTGATGGCGTACGAGGTGACGAAAGACCTACCGCTCGAGCCCGTCGAGGTCGAAACGCCGCTCGAGCCGATGCGGGGCGTCCGGGTGGCCGGGAAGAAGCTCGCGCTGGTGCCGATCCTGCGGGCCGGCCTCGGGATGGTGGAAGGGATCGCCCAGCTCATTCCCTCGGCGCGCGTCGGGCACATCGGCATTTACCGCGAGCACGACACGCTCCAGCCGGTCGATTACTACTTCAAGATTCCCGAAGGGCGCGACGCGCGCGATTTCTTCGTGCTCGATCCCATGCTCGCGACCGGCGGGTCGGCCGTGGACGCGGTGGGGGCGCTCAAGCACGCCGGCGCGCAGCGCATCCGGTTCCTCTGCCTCGTCGCCGCGCCCGAGGGCGTGCGCCGCATGCGCCAGGCCCACCCCGACGTCCCGGTCTTCGCCGCGGCGCTCGACCGCGAGCTGAACGCCCAGGGCTACATCCTGCCGGGGCTGGGGGATGCGGGAGACCGGCTGTTCGGGACCCGCTAGGGCGCCCGGCGCGCGTTGACAATTATCGTCATTTAGGTAGTTTATGACGTAATTCGTCACATTGATTAAAAGTGACACAAAGTGTCCACGCATTACATCGCGCTCATCGGCGACGCCGCCGCGTCCCGCGCCCTGCCGCCGCCCCGCCGCGCGCGCCTGCAACGCGCGCTCCGCGACGCGATCCCGCAATTCAACCGGCGCTGGCGCGCCGCCCTCGCCGCGCGCTTCGCCGTCACGCGGGGCGACGAGTTCCAGGCGCTCCTCACCACCGCCCGGCCCGTGTGGGAGATCCTGCACGAGGTGCATTTCCGCTTCCCCGAGGTTGCGTGGGTCGTCGCCTGCGGGCTCGGAGCCGTGGCCACCCGCCTCGAGCCGCGCATCACCGCCCCGAGGTCGACGGACCCTGCTTCCACGCCGCCCGGGCGGCGCTGGAGCAGGCCAAACGCCGCCGCCAGCTCGTCGCATTCGGCGGTTTTCCGCCGGGCCTCGACCCGCTCGCGAGCTATTACTCCGCGCTGTACTGGAGCTGGACGCCGCGGCAGCGCCGCGCCGCCACCCTGCTGCGGCTCGGGCCTCCCGCCGCCGCGGCCACGCAGCTCAAGATCGACCGCAGCGCGATCTCCCATCTCGCCCGCCGCATGGCCTGGCCCCTCGTCTCAGCCGGGGATAAGATGTTTGAGGCGGCCCTGGTGGAGGTGTTGTGAACCCGCTGTTCGTCGTCCCGCTGCTCGTTTACACGCTCGCTGCCGCGCTGTGGCCGGCGCAGGTGGACGGCCGCCGCCGCGGCGTGCCGCTGCTGCTCGTCGAGGCCGCCGTGGTGATCGTCGCCCTCGCCGTCGGCACCTTGCTCTCGCCGCTCGTCGTGCCGCGGGCTCAGGGGTTGTTCTGGGGTCGGGTCGGCCTCCTAGCCACCGGCTACCTCTACGTGTGCGGACGAGGGATGGTCATCGTCCGGGCGGTGCTGGAACTGCCCACGCTGCAGATGCGCCGCGACGCGGACCGCACGGCAGGGGAGATCGCGATCTCCCGCGGCCGGACGATCGGTGCCCTGGAGCGGGCCCTGGCGCTCACGCTGGTGCTGCTCGGGGAGGACGCCGCGATCGGCTGGATCATCGCCGCCAAGTCGCTCGCCCGCTTCAAGGCGTTGGAGGACCGCGAGTTCGCCGAGTATTTCCTGATCGGCACGCTGGCGTCGTTCCTGCTCGCGCTCCTGGCCGGCATCGGCATGCGGATCCTGCTGCTCCACTGAGGGGTCGGGAGCCGGGGGCGCGCAGGGGCTCCCGGAGCGACTGCGTATTTTTGTCGCGCAGGGAGCCCCTGCGCACCCCCGGCTCCCTGCCCCGCCGCGCAACCCTTTCAACCCCCCCAGTGTCACAGGGTTAACCGTCACCCCCGCTGCGGAGCCCGGTGGACGAACGCGAACTGATTGCCAGAGTCCGCGCCGGGGACGGCGCCGCAGAGCGGGCCCTCTACGACGGGCACGTCGATCGCGTGTACCGGCTGGCGTATCGGCTCGCGGGGGACGACGACCTGGCTCGGGAGTTCACCCAGGACACGTTCGTGCGCGCGTTCGAGCGGCTCGGCTCGTTCCGGGGAGAGGCGCGGCTCTCCACCTGGCTGCACGCCATCACCACCTCGGTGGTGCTGAACGGGCTGCGGAAGGTGAAGCGGTTCCGACGGCGCGAGACCGACCTCACGGAGGCGAACGAGGTGTCGCGCCCCGGACGGCAGGCCGAGCCGGACTTGAAGCGGCGGCTCGCGGGGGCGATCGACGGTCTGCCGGATGGGTACCGCACCGTGTTCGTGATGCACGACGTCGAGGGCTATACGCACGAGGAGATCGGTGCGGCACTCGGCATCGAGACGGGAACTTCGAAAGCGCAGTTGTCGCGTGCCCGCGCCAAGTTGCGCGAGTCGCTGGCGGACTTCGCAGGAGAGTGGGTGTCATGACTGAAGACCGATTCGAACGGCTGTTGCGGGAGGCGGCGCAGGACTATCACCGGCCTCCGGAGACGCCGCGCGAGGAGCTGTGGCGGCGGATCGCGGCGCTGCGCGAGGCACGGCGGCGCCGTCGGATGATCATTACGAGCCCCTGGCTCCGCTGGGGCGTCGGCATCGCCGCCGTGCTCGCCCTGGGCGTCGGGATCGGGCGCTGGACGGCGCACTCACCGCATGCGGGCCAGCCCGCGGTGGCGGCGGCTGGTGGCGGCAACGCCGCGCTCGCGTACCGTGTCGCGGCGGCGCAGTACTTGACGCGCACCGAGGCCCTGCTGACGGGGTTCCGCTCGGAAGCGCGCTCGGGCATGCCGGACGCG
>Ga0209472_1000738_pt1 | contig 19121 bp, 18 predicted proteins | sample GraSoiAngelo_130_FD_185887 | JGI IMG/M metagenome (GOLD analysis project Ga0209472, IMG submission 185887) | Grasslands soil microbial communities from the Angelo Coastal Reserve, California, USA - 14_0929_02_20cm (SPAdes) (version 2) | ecosystem: Environmental > Terrestrial > Soil > Grasslands ...
AGGCGGTTGCAGCCCTGCTTTTGGCGCGCGTGTCGGACTGGTCCCTGAAATTCCAGAGTTTGTGATTGACGCTCACCGATGCCACGTCATCGGGCGAAAAAGGAATCTCCTTGTACCCGCGGACCTCGATAATGCAGCCTTCGCTTATGACCACTTGCTCGAAAATTCTTGCATCCTTCAATTGCACGGAAACAACCTGATAACCGAAGCCAGTCTCTTCCGCGTTTTTCAGGTGTTCTGCACACCCACAAGGAATAGGCACCAACCGTTTCATTTACAAACCTCCAGCCGAGTCAGAAGTATCGGGGGAGCGGAATAGTACGATATGGCGGAGGAACTGTCTACCACCGCAGGGACGAAGAACAAGCGAAGTTATTAGACTGAGGGCAAGGATCACGTCCCTATTCATATTCATGAAAGGGGTGCGGTTACAGCCCTTTAAGAAAATTAACGACCAGTCTACTCACTTTAGGGCTTAGGCCTTTAGCCCTTGCTCTGCGCAACTTCTCCTCATCGTGATTCGAGAGAGTTCGGGGCTCGCGACCGTACATGCGATTCAGGCGGACCAAACCGACTGCCAGTTGTGCGGCTTCCGACCTGACCTTCTTGTCCTTGTGACTTACAGATTCAATGAAAGCTTGCAGAACTTCTGCGCTATCTCCGTGATTACGAATTCGAAAAAGAGCATGTAAAGCGTGCTAATTTGACTTACGTTTAATTTGCCTTCCTTAAGTGCGGCGAGTAGAAACACGTATGACTCTCTTCCGTTTTTCAACTCCGGTGCCCAGTCGATGATTTCAGTACGATCTAGCTGCCTTAATAAACTATCGGGCGAAAAAGGCATAGGTCACCGTATTGTGGCCCCTAGTTTTCGAAGAACCGTTACTTGCCTTTACTTTCGAACAGGGGCTGGTCAACAGACAATCGGCCTGCGCCGACCGTGGCGAGTGCGAAGCATGCGGCGAGCATCGCGAGCGGGAATTCGTAATTGTGCACTGCCAGGTAGCCCCCTGCACTGTGGACCTTCCAAATGGCCACGCCCATTTCGATGGCTAGAAGCAGCGCCGTCACTCTTGTAAACACTCCCAAAGCCAAAAGAACGGCGCCAAACACTTCCATCACGCCCGAAATGTAAACGAAATATCCCGGCAAGCCGTGCTCCACGAAGAAAGCCTGCATGCCTGGGGCGGAGTGCGCCACCTTCGGGTAGCCGTGGGCGAAGAAAATCAGCGCAAGAACCAGTCGAAGGACCAGTAACCCTATTGGCTGAAGCGAATTGAGAAACTTCATTAGCAAATCCTCCGCGATTCGTGACGAGAATTTGATTCGAATGCCTGGGGATTCTAGCAGAAAAGCAAAGCCGTCACGGTCACGCCTGAGGTTGCCAGCGTTTCAGGTACAATCTTTAGTGAACCACCAAGAGTGACGGAGAATCATGCCGAAAGTCATAACGATTGGTGTCGCTGTCGGCGGAGACAAGAGCGTCGCATGAAGAGAAGACTCCTGATTGCCGTGCCGCTGCTGGCGCTAGTGGCGCTGGCCGCCTGGATGCTTCGGCCGAAGCGCGAGAACCAGGGCGAAGCCTTTGTCAGCGAAAAAGTCGCTCCTCTCTTGAGCGGGATCGCGCAGGTCCGCGAACAGGTGGGAATGCTGCATTACGGCGAGCGCGTGGACGTGCTCGCCAAGCGCAATGACTACGCAAAAGTGCGAACCAACGCAGGCGCGGTTGGCTGGGTAGACAGCCGGCAGTTGATGGAACCGGCCCTGTGGCAGCGCAGCATCAAGCTGCTGGACCAAACGCGCGGAATGCCGGTGCAGGCGCGCGGGCGTACCAAAGTCTCCACCAATTTGCGAGTGCAGCCCGGGCGGACGGAGCCCCGGCTCTATCAATTTGCGCGAAACGTTCCCGTCGAGATTGTCGGGCGCTCCACGGCAGATTGGGTGCAAGCATCGGACGAAAGAGACAATTCGAATGAGCCGCAGGGAACGAAGAAAGAGGATTGGTTTCTCGTGCGTGGCGTGGCCACGCGCCCGCCCGGAGACCCCTCGACGCAATCTGCCGAGCCCACAAATACAACGCAACCCGGCGACCAGACCGTGCCCATCGCCGGCTGGGTAGTGGCCCGCTTCATCGAAATGGACTTGCCAGATCCGGTACGCGAAGGAGCAGCTTCCGCAAATATCCGGCCGGTAGCGTGGTTCGAACTGAATCGCGTGAGCGACCCTTCGGGCGACAAGCCGCAGTATCTTTTGGCGGCGGCGCGCGGGCCGGAAGGCCAGGCCTGCGACTTTACGACTTTGCGCGTTTACACGTGGTATGCCAAAAAGGACCGGTACGAAACCGCATTTATCGAAAACAGGCTTTGCGGCCAGTTGCCTATTCGGCTTGGCACTGGGCCCAACCGCGAACCCGAGTTTCGCTTGCGCGTGATGGACGGGAACAAACAGGAACGCGTTTACCGTTTGATCCAAACAGTTGTTCGACGTGTCCGCCAGCCAGGTGAAGCTTCCGGAAAGCATGGCTCGGCGAAGATGACGCGATGACGCTGCACATCAACGAGGTGGAAGTGCGAGCCGTGCTGACGATGCCGCAGGCGCTCGATGCCGTGGAAGAGATTTCGCGCAAGCAGTCGACGGGAGAAGTTGTAGTGCATCCCCGACGGAGGTTCGAACTGCCCGGAGGAGGATTTTTTCACTACATGGCCGCGGCGGATTACTCGGCCGGCTTCGTTGCCATGAAGCAGTACACCTACGTTCGCGGCAAACTGCAATTTCTTGTTCCACTTTACGAGATGGCCACGGGCGACTTACTGGCCCAGATCGAAGCGGATTACATGGGGCAGTTGAGGACCGGCGCGGCTTCCGGCGTAGCCACGAAATATCTGGCGCGCAAAGATTCTCGCATAGCCGCGATCGTCGGCACCGGCGGCCAGGCGAGGACGCAGCTCGAAGCGGTTGCCCTGGTTCGCAAGCTGAAATCGGCGCGCGCCTATGGCCGCGACTCCGCAAAGCGCGAGAAGTTCTGTGCCGAAATGTCCGAACGAATTGGCATTCCCGTGCATCCTTGTTCATCCTCGGCAGAAGCGGTACGCGGCGCCGACATTATTTCTACGGCCACAACTGCTTCGCAGCCGGTCGTGCGCGGCACGGATTTGGCGCCTGGAGTCCACATCAATGCCATCGGCGCGAACCACGCGCACAAGCGCGAGCTGGATGATGAAGCCGCCGCCAGCGCGGACGTGATCGTCGTGGATTCCGTCGAACAGTCGCGACAGGAAGCAGGCGACCTGATCATCGCTTTTCACGGCGACGAAATTTGCTGGACCGGGGTCAAAAAACTTTCTGAAATCGTGGCGGGGAAAGCGAGCGGCAGAACCAGCGATTCGGAAGTCACACTTTTCAAATCGAATGGGATTGCGTCATGGGATCTCGCCGTGGCGATGAGAGTCTACGCCATGGCGCGAGAGAAAGGGCTGGGCAGGGAATTACCCCTGTGGAGTGAAAGCTTGAATCGCTAGGGAAACCGCCTAATGGCCTTTTACGCCGAAGCTGCGGCGCAAGGCATCATGCAGCCGGGACTTCACGTCGCCGGGCAATTCGATAGGTTTCGAATCGCAGAAAAGTTGCACGGTCATCCTGGTTTGATCGACCACGATTTTGCACTCTTCACAGTGTTCGAGATGCCGCTCGAGTTCCTGCCTCATCGATAGATCGAGATCCCCATCGATATAGTCCGAAATCTCGCGAATGACGTTTTTGCAGTTCAATTTGCAACACCCTGGCGAAAATAGCGATTCAGCTTCTGGCGGAGCTTGAGCCGGGCCCGCAACAGCCGTGATTTTACCGCAGGAACGGAGATTCCGAGCGCTTTGGCGGTTTCTTCCGTGGAAAGTTCTTCGACATCGCGCAACACGAAAACAACGCGAAAGTCCGGCTCCAGGTTGTCGATGACCTCGGAAAGGATTTCGTGCATTTCCGTCTGGGCAAATCGTTGTTCCGGGCTTGGCCCCCAATCCTCAATCTCCCGTGGCATAAGGTCTTCGTCGCCTTCCACCGGCTCGTCGAGCGAAAACTGGTTCGGGCGGCGTTTGCGCAGGCGCATCAGCGCTTCGTTCGCGGCGATGCGCACCAACCAGGTGTAAAAGCGGGAATCTTCTTGGAAATCCTTGAGATGCGCGTAAGACTTAAGGAAGGCGTCCTGCATGGCGTCTTCGGCGTCTTCGCGATTTCGCGTGATGTTCATGGTGAGCCGGAAGATTTTCGCTTCGTAGCGGTTCACAAGCTCTTCGAAGGCGCGCGCGTCGCCGCGCTTGGCGGCGGCCACCAGCAAGTGTTCGTCCTCGCGCGCAACCGTGGAGGGTAGTCGATGAGGATTTGGTGCGTTCAATGGTATCGGCAGCCCGATCGGCGGCTGCATCCTCGCTTTCCCATCCATAAAGGTAGCACAGAGCATTGAACACTTCCTCAGTCCAAGTGCTTGGATGCTCCGGCCGGCTATGAGATTCAGGAAATAGCAAAAAGTTACGTTGTTGTTGTACTCCGAGGGCCGCAGGGGAATAGCTAGAAGCTAGGCTCCATGTTCAAAGAGGGCAGTGATGACCTGGCGGCCTATGCCGAAAAGTGCGCTGGCCGGTTCGACGTTAAGTAGTAAAATCGAAGGCCACAGTCATCTTACAAATGCGAACACTTCCCGACCACCTTCGAAAAGGTATGAAGCTTGTGATTGTCGGCTGCAATCCGAGCGAGTCCTCCGTCCGCGTAGGCCATTATTACGCCGGCCGCGGCAACGAATTCTGGCCCATGCTTTATGAAAGCGGTGTCGTACCGGAGCCTTTTGATTATCACGACGACAAGCGAGTGATAGAATTCGGCGTCGGGCTTACCGACCTGGTGAAGCGTCCCACCAAAGGTATCGAAGAACTGAAGCGCGAAGACTACGCCGAAGGACGAATCGTTCTCTCGCAGAAGCTTGAGGAATTCGCTCCTCATGTCGTGGCATTTAATGGCAAACTGACCTACGAGCAGTTTGCGCAGCGAAAATGCAAATTTGGCATTCAGAAGGAGATGCTCTACGGAGCGCGCGTGTATGTTCTGCCTTCCACCAGCGGCGCGAACGCCACCGGCAGGAGCGAGAAGGTGCGGCACTTTAGAAAACTGGCGCAACTCGTTGCGCGCATCGGCAAAGAACACGAAACCAAGGCCCACTGAACGGAGTTCCCCGTGAGCAATCCTCCACAACCTGCGCAAGCCGGAGCGCTCATCCTTGAACAGAGGCACGAAGGCATTGCCGTACTGGTGATGAATCGCCCCGACCGGCTGAATGCGCTGAACAACGAGCTAGCCTCGGCGCTCAATGACGCGCTCGGACGAATCGCGAAAGATCCGAGCGTCAATGTGGTGGTGGTCACCGGAGCGGGACGCGCTTTTTGCGCGGGCGGCGACCTGGGCGCGCTGGGCAAGGGCCGCCAAACCGGCGCGACACATGAGTTGGAGCCGCTGCTGCGCGCCGGCATGCAAATGGTCCTCAAGATGCGCACCATGCCACAGCCAGTGATTGCCGCGGTGAACGGAGCTGCCGCCGGTGCGGGCATGAACATTGCTCTCGCTGCGGACATTCGCATTGCCGCGGAAGAAGCGACCTTCGGACAAAATTTCGCAAGGGTTGGATTGTTTCCCGATTACGGCGGAACTTATTTCCTGCCGCAACTTGTTGGACCAGCCAAAGCTGCCGAACTTTTTTACACGGGTGACATGATCGATGCGAAAGCGGCGCTTGCGCTCGGCTTGGTAAATCAGGTCGTTCCGGCCGCCCAGCTCGAAACAGCTGTGAAAACGTTGGCGCAAAAAATCGCGCAAGGGCCGTCGCTGCCTATCCGCGCGGTGAAGAAGGCGCTTTTTGCGAGCCAGGAGAAGGAACTTGCGCAGGCGCTCGACAACGAAGTGCGCGAGCAGGTTCGTTGCTACCTGTCCGATGATTGCAATGAAGGAATTCGAGCGTTTTTCGAAAAGCGGCCACCGAAGTTTCAGGGAAAGTAGCCTTCCTGATTCTATCCTCCGACGATCATGACTAACGGCCACGAAACGATTCAGTTGCGGCTCGAAGATCGCGCGGCGTGGATCACCCTCGACCGGCCGCCGCTGAATATTCTCGACACAGCGATGATGCGGGCGCTGGATGCGGCGCTGAAACGCGCTGTCCCCAAATGCGATTTCGTGATTTTTCAAGGCGCGGGCCAGAAGGCTTTTTCGGCGGGAGCGGAAATTGCCGATCATGCTCCCAAGCGCGTCAGTAAAATGCTCTCGGCGTTTCACGCTGTTTTTCGCAGGCTCGCTGCCGCGGACCGCGTGACGATCGCTGCTGTTCACGGATACTGCCTTGGCGGCGGGATGGAACTTGCGAGCTTCTGCGATTTTGTACTTGCTGCGGAATCCGCGGAGTTTGGCCAGCCGGAAATTAAACTGGGCTGTTTTCCTCCCTTGGCGATAGTCACGTTGCCGCAGCTCATTGGGATGCGCGCGGCAGCACGACTTATTCTAACTGGAGAGCAAATCGGCGCGACGGAGGCCTGCCGGCTCGGTCTGGTTACGCGGGTGGTTCCTGATGTACAGTTCCCTGCTGCTGTGGACAGTTTGCTCGAGGAGCTGTGTAGGTTGAGTCCGAGCGTCCTCCGGCTAACGCGAAAGACACTCCATCGTCTCCATTTTGCGGATTTCGCGAAGCAACTCAAAGAAGCGGAACGCGTATACTTGTCTGTGCTGATGAAGAGCCATGATGCGCGGGAAGGAATACTTGCTTTCCTCGAAAAACGCAAACCGAATTGGAGGGGCAAGTAGATGGATGAATTGGAAATCACGCCAACGGATGTGAAAGCGCGGATGGATCGCGGAGAGCAATTGGTTCTCATTGATGTGCGCGAGCCCTGGGAGCATCAAGTTTGCCGGATCGAAGGCGCGAAACTCGTGCCGCTCGGTTCGCTCGCGGCGAGCCTCCAGACACTTCCGGACGTGGACGAAGTGATTTGCTATTGCCATCACGGCATGCGCAGTCTAGACGCGGCGGCTTGGCTGCGGTTTCAGGGGATCGAAAAAGCGAAATCCTTGTCTGGCGGAATCGAGCGATGGTCTGTCGAGATCGATCCGAGAGTTCCGCGATATTAGCTGGAACCTTGCTGAAATAGGGCGCAGCCCGCCGCGGCGGGCGCGACTACAAGAAAACGTGACCGGGAAAGAAGTCCTTGCTAAAGATGAAAATCAAATTTCTGCAGAAGCCGACGTGAACTACTTGCCGAAAAGCAAGAGGTCTCTTGCTGGAAATGGGCGTGGAGTTTGAGTCACGCGATTTGGATAAGGAGCGACTGAGCGAAGCAGAGCTCGAAGAACTGATCGGCGACCGCGATTACAAAGAATTTCTGAATACGCGAAATGAGCTTTACCGAGCACGGAATATGAAAGAACATCCGCCTTCGCGCGCGGAGGCCATTAAACTGATGGCGAAAGAGCCGAATCTCATTCGCAGGCCGATAGCGCTTCAGGGATCGCAGATGGTGCTCGGATTTGACGAAGCAGCTTACCGGAAAATCATAAAGTAATTTTCAGTGATCGTGAAACAGCGGCCCCTACGAAAGCGAAAGAGCAACGGATGGATGTAAAAACGATTGCCGTGATCGGCGCGGGCACGATGGGGCGCGGGATTGCCTACGCCGCTGCTTTCGGCGGGTACACCACGGTCCTCGAAGACGTATCGCGTCAGGTGCTAGAACAAGGCGTTGCCTGGATTCGCCAATCCTTCGAAGAAGGGGTGGCGCGCGGCAAGGTTGAAGCCGGCGTGCGCGACAAAGCGCTATCGCTGATCTCGACTGCGAACAACGTCGAAAACGCCATCCGCGATGCCGACCTGATCATCGAAGCCGTTCCGGAAGAGCTGGAGATGAAGCTGGAACTTTTTACCATCTTCGACAAGTTCGCCAAGGCTGGCGCCATTTTCGCAAGTAACACTTCCTCGCTTTCGATCACGGATTTTACGGACGTCACGGTTTCGCGCGATCGCTGCATCGGGATGCACTTCTTCAACCCTGTGCCAAAAATGAAACTCATCGAAATTGTGAAGACGCCGCACACGTCCGATGACACCGTGGCTACTTGCCGCGAAGTCGCGCGGCGCATGGGCAAGGAAGTGGTGATCGTCAACGAGGCGCCCGGATTTATCACCACGCGCGTGAACGCGCTGATCGGCAACGAAGCGTTCAACATGCTGGAAGCCGGAATCGCCACGCCCGAGGACATCGACAAAGCGATGAAGCTGGGGCTGAATCATCCCATGGGACCGTTCGAGCTGGTCGATCTCGTGGGACTTGATGTGCGGCTCAAAATTCTCGAGTATCTCCATCAAACGCTGGGCGAAAAGTACCGTCCTAATTCCTTGCTGCGGCAATACGTTCAGGAAGGACGATTGGGCCGCAAGACGGGACGCGGTGTTTATGAATACCCGCAACAAAAAGCCGTGGAGAAAAAAGCGTAATCGCGCCTGAGAGAACGGACTGATTCCACAATGAAATCATTCGCCGAGAGAATCGTCATCCAACAGGGCGACCTGACGGAAATGGACACAGACGCCATCGTCAACGCGGCCAACAACGATTTGTTTTTGGGCGGAGGCGTAGCGGGAGCGATTCGCCGCAAAGGCGGCGAAGAAATCCAGCGCGAATGCGATGCGATCGGCAGCATCCCGATCGGATACGCGGCCATCACCACGGGAGGAAAACTGAAGGCGCGATTCGTGATTCATGCCGCCAGCATGGAGCTTGGCGGAAAGACGAACGCGGATTCGCTGCGGCGCTCCGCGGCGCACTCTTTGAAAATTGCCAATGAGCGCGGCTTGAAAACCATCGCGTTTCCCGCAGTTGGGACGGGCATCGCAGGATTTCCGCTGAAAGATTGCGCGGAAATCATGCTTCGCGAGACGGCGCAGCATCTGCGAGGAGAGACCTCCCTCGAAACAGTCTACTTCGTGCTTTTTGACGAAGCGGCACAGGGAGTGTTTGAGCGAGCCTGGAAAAAAATCCAGGCGGAGCCCGCTTCCGGTTCAGCGGGAGCGAAAGGCGCGTGACGCCGCTCGCCGAATTACTTGCCGACCGCATTCGCCGCTTCGGCCCCATTACGTTCGCGGATTACATGCGCGAATGCCTGTACCATCCGGTGCACGGTTATTACAGCAAAGCAGAATCCAAACGCTTTGCCGATTATTACACCAGCGCCGATGTGCATCCCATTTTTGCCCGCCTCCTGGCGCGGCAGTTCGCCGAGATGTGGGAAACTCTCGGCCGCCCGGAGGAGTTTACGCTTGTCGAGGGCGGAGCGGGCGCGGGGCGGTTTGCTTCGCAAGTTCTCGATTTTTGCGAAGCAAAGCTTCCTGTTTTTTATGATGCCCTGAGGTACGTCGCTGTGGAGCGTTCCGCTGTACGGCGCGAACAGGCGACGATACATGCGAAGCGCCACGCGACTGCCGGACACTTCGTGAGTTCTGCTGAAGTTCCGGCGCACATCGCGGCAGGGTGCTTCTTCTCCAACGAGTTGGTGGATGCACTGCCAGTGCATCGAGTGGTGATGGACCGCGGCACGATGAACGAAGTTTTCGTCGCTCATCACGACGGGGAGTTCGTGGACGTCGTAGCGCCGCTTTCGACTTGCGCCATCTCCGAATATTTCGGCGTGCAAGGCATTACCCTGCACCAGGGCCAGCACGCCGAAGCGGGATTGGAAGCGTGCGACTGGATCAGCGAAATCGGCCGGCACCTCGAACGTGGTTACGTGCTCACGATAGACTACGGCCATCCCGCGGCCGATCTGTTTGACGATCACCACATGCGTGGAACGTTGCTTGCGTATCAGAACCATAGTGCCAGCGAAGATTTCTATGCTGCACCTGGCGAACAGGACTTGACGGCGCACGTCAATTTCACGGCGCTCGAATTGTGGGGAAAACGGTCAGGCCTTGAAACGGCGGGGTTCACTTCACAGACGGCCTTTCTGCTGGTGCTCGGGCAGGGCAACGAGTTTGCCGACCTTTACGATGAAGGGCAATCCGAGGCGGAGCGCACGAAAGCGCGGCTGCAACTCAAGACGCTGATCCATCCCGAAGGAATGGGGGAACGGTTCCAGGTGCTGGTTCAGAGAAAAGGGGTCAGCGCCTCGCAATTGACCGGCTTTGCAGGAAGTTCGCCAAGCATTTCTAGTTGAAATGGCACCCTCCCCCACCCCGTGTTTTCCATCAAGTGTTGATTCTAAAGATGCTTATGTTGCACCAAAATTGTGCAAAATGTGGCATCTCGCCTTGCTTTGTTATGTCTTCATGTTCGCGGAACCTCTACGCCAATCGGGAGATTGGCGTTCCCAGCTTGGAGAAAACAAAAAAGGCGGCAGAAAAGCCACCACAGCAGGAAAAAAATCCACACTCTTACCTGCAAGCTAGAGTACCAGATGATATAAGGCGAGTCAAGGAGTTTTGTATGTTCATCAATCCCGGTCCGTAGAGCAATTTCTTTAGACTGTGTCCTGAAGGAGCCGAGTATCGAGAAAAGCGTCGAACACGCCATAAGCGGTTAGATCCTTGAGGACCCCGAGGACCGCATGGATCAGGTGGGAGGCTCCTCGCCACTCTTCTTCGGACGTGGGGCCAAGCATGTCATCGGCGTTCAGAAAGTACAGGAACACAAGAGTGCTCTTTATGCCGTTCATTTCTCTCAAGAAGTACTGATAAGCAAGCCGATTTGCGTACTGATAAAAGAAGCTGCTCCAATCGGACGTTGCCCTAGGTGCATAGAACTGCCTCGCCGCCTCCAGGCTCTGCTTAATTAACTTCCGAGATTCTGGCGACGCGTTAGTCGCCGGTGATGCAGCTTCAGGAATGTGCGCCTTGGCTTCTATGAACACCGGGCTTTCCTCAGAGGTGATTCCGATAGCGTCCCACACTGGTCCGCGTGGCGGCCAAAACGAACGGAGCGGCTTCCTGAGCGCGGGTTCGGCAATGCCTGCCTTCTTCAACGCAACACTGTCTCGGTATTCTTGAAATGAGTCTGACCCGAGCGGCGAGTGCCAAGTCAATGAGGTTGGCTGCGAAATTGCGCCGCCGCGTCGAAGCGCGCCCAGAAGTAATTCCGGCTTCCGATTGACGGCAACTTGTAGCCACCTCTTGCTTCCTCTGGTAGCGAAATCTGCCATCTGCCATCCTCTACCACTCACCGCAGTCTAACTCTTGTTTGGTCCTCTCACCTATGGCTGAGGAGGAGTGGGCTTCTTGAGGACGGGTTTTTCGCCGGAGGCGGGCGTGGGGGCCGCCATGGCGGGTTTTGCGGGTTCTTTGGTGGCAGGGGCGGCGACGGAAGTGCCGCCACCTTCGGAATACGCTTTTTTCAGATAGCGCTCAGCGGTTGACTGCGCGCTGCCGGTGTCGTCATTGGTTTGCTTGGCTTTGCTGTATTCGTTGACGGCGCGTTCGCGCTGACCCAGCAAATCAAAAATTTCTCCGAGATAAATGTGGCTCCAGACTTCCGTCCATTTTTCCGATGGCTCCGGAACGGTCTGCAAGGCTTCGCGGAAGGCGTTGGCGGCGGCCTGATAGTTTTTCTGGTAAAAGAAGGCCTCACCCATACGGAAATTCGCCAGCGGCCGGTTGGGCTGAATGGAAAGCGCCCGCTGATATTGTGCCACGGCGTCGTAGAACTTTCCTTGTTCGGCCAAATCTTCGCCTCGCGCGATGGCGGCACGAGCACGCAGCGAAGTGCTCCCCTTGAGGATGAGATTATTGGGATCGATTTTGATTCCGTTTGGTTTCGGGCGGCCGAAGGTTTCGACGGTGAATCCCGATTCGGTGCCGATCACGTCGATCGTTTTCAGTTCCGGATTTCCTTCGGTATCGATGCGCAATTCCACGGGCATGCGAAAAGTGTCCAGCGGCTGCTTGATCTTACCGTTGACGCGAAAGCCCTTGGGCGTGCGATACACTACGTACTCCAGGGTGAACTCCGGCACGCCCGTGGAATTCAGCCATTGAGCGAAAAACGCCTGCAGGTTGGGAGGGTCTTGCTGCGGCTTGACGGCGCCTTGCACGCGGCGCTCGGCGATCTTTTCAAAATCGTCGATGCGCGCGCTCTTCTCCGCAAATTGAAAGTAGAAGTCGCGCAAGGCGGCTTTGAAGGCCACATCGCCTATTTGCGCGCGTAACATGTGAAAAAGCAACGCCCCCTTGTTCATCACTACGGAACGGTAGTCGGGAGAGTAGGGGGCCAGCCGCGCCGCCTGCGCTATGGGTGCGGCATCTTCATACATCAGCGCGCCAACGGCAAATTCGTCCACGGCGCGGAGTCCCGCTTCCTTGCCAGCGTTTTGCTCGGCGTAGAGCGCTTCGGAATAGCGAGCCAGGCCGTCGCTAATCCAGACGTCGCCTGGCGTCGCGGGCAAAACCTGAACTCCCCACCATTGCGAAGCCACCAAGCGCGAAATGGTTCGGTCGCTGCCCTTGGGATCCCAGGCGCGCTGGCTCAGGAGCAAAACTCCCGGCGCCGCGAAGTCGCGGAGAGTCCCGTCGGGAATCTGGATCAACGTGAAGGAGGGATCGGGAATAGGCCCGAACATGTCTGAGAAAATGATCGCCGAGCGGGCGACGCTGGCTGCAAATTCCGCAGCATTCGCGGAAGACGCCTTCGGGGCGTAGACAGCAACGTTGATGCCTTCGGCTTGCTTGGGATTGAGCTGGAGTTTGCCGACTACGAATGTGCCATGCGGCGCGGGATTCTTGCACTCAAAGATGTAGAGAAGCCGCCCGCCTTCCACGGCATTCTTGCCGGCCATGGGCGATGGAGCGAAGGCTTTGCCGGTTCCCGCGACGGCGAAGGTATCTGGAACGTTCAGGCGAAACGTCGCGGTATAGCGATTCGAGGGAAAATTGGTGAGCGGGAACCACCTGGCCGGGAGCAGCAGATAGGCGCCATCTTTGTTGATCAGCGCGGCGCGCACACCCGGCACAGGACTGTTCTCTTCGTTTACGAGCAGCCCCGCGTAAGTGTACGTGAGGGTGACGTGGCCGTCGGTGGCGACGGGCGTGGGCAACTGTGCGATAACGACAAGCGGGTTCTGACTGTCGCGCTCGAAAGTGAGGGGCTTGCCGTCGGGCCCTTTTACGTCTTTCACGATCAGATTGGGATGCAACTCCACGCGCACGCTGCTGGAGGCCTCGACGGCTTTGAAATCGACTTTTGCAGTCGCTGAAATGGATTGCCCAATGGCGTCAAGGGACGCGGAAACGTCATAGCGGTCGGCGAGGAAAGTCGCGGCACGAGGAACCTGCGCGTGGAGAGGCGCGGCTGCACAGCAGAGATACGTGAGCGTAAGGACACAAAAAACGCTCGAAAGTAGTCGGCGAAGGGCCATCGGACCCCTTTCAAATGTCTTCAATTTTGCACCAATGTACACTAATAGGATACCAAACCCATCACTTCGCGTTGCTTTGGGCTGCGGCAAGCAGCCTGGCAATCTCATCCGCTGCCCGTTCGACGGCTCCAGGCGGCCCGAGAAGGCGGCGCACCTCAGCTAAGCCACGGGTCATTTCGTCCATTCGCCGTTGGCCTTCTTCGGAGGCGGAGAGCACCTCTACCGCTTCCGCAGCGACCCGCTGGGGCGTGAAGTCGTGCTGGATTAACTCAGGCACGACGGCGCGGCCAGCGATCAGATTGACCATGCTGAAAAACTTGGTGCGCACCAGCGGTTTTGCGAGGCGCGCGGTCATCGGAGAGAGGCGATACACGACAATCATCGGCTTGCCGAGCAACGCCGTTTCCACGGTTGCGGTACCGCTGGAGACGATGGCCAAGTCCGCGGCGGACAGGGCGTTGTACGTGTCGTTGCTGATAAAGCGCACATGCCAGCCGGAAGGGAATTGCGCCTCCAGCCGCGCAGTATCCAATCCGGGCGCAACCGCAATGACAATCGCGAGTGGGCTTGGCAACTTTTGGCGAATCTCCGATAGAGCGTCAACCAACACCGGCAAATGGTGCGCGATTTCTCCTTGCCGGCTGCCTGGCAGAACGGTCAATATTTTGCTTCGTTTTTCCAGACCGTATTTCTTGCAAAATAATTCCCGCGTCAGCGTGGCGTTTACGTTTCCGACCAGCGGATGGCCGATGAATTTCACGGGCACACCGGCGTCGGCATAAAACCTTTCTTCGAAGGGAAAGATGCAAAGGGCGTAGGCGAACCGCCTGCGCACCAAATTCACGCGCCAGGGCCGCCATGCCCAGAACTGCGGGCAAATGTAATAAACGTTTCGAATGCCCCTGGGGCGCAGCTTGCGGGCCAGGCGAAGGTGAAAGCCGGGGAAGTCCGTCAGGATGGCGAGGGGAGGGCGACGGCGCTCCGCTTCGTCAACGAGGCGACGCATGGCGCGGAACAGTGAAGGCAAACGCTTGAGCACTTCGGTGATTCCGACCACGGAAACTTCTGAGTAGTCCGTGATGATCTCGACGCCTGCAGCGCGCATTTGCGGCCCGCCCATTCCGAAAATCGCCACGTCCAGGCGCTGCTTCAGCGCTGTCGCGAGCCGCGCAGCGTACATGTCTCCGGAAGCTTCGCCGGCGGAGAGAAGGAGCGGTATGGGCGGCATGTGCGGATGGCGCAGAGTCAGTCGCTGGCCGGTAATACGGAAGGCTCCGCGGAGCGGCTGGCCTCGATGGGAAGGTGCAGTTCCTGTTCCTTGTATTGCAACTGGTACAGCCGGTAGTAAATTCCGCGCTGCGAGAGGAGCTCTTGATGGGCGCCCTGTTCGCGCAAGCGCCCTTTGTGAAACACGAGGATGCGGTCGGCATGCTGAATGGTGCTGAGACGATGCGCGATGACGAGCGCGGTTCGGCCGGACAGCAAGCGATTCAAGGCTTCCCGAATGAGCAGCTCGGTCTTGGTGTCCACGCTGGAGGTGGCTTCGTCGAGGATGAGGAAGCGCGGATTGTGGGCCAGAGCGCGAGCAAAATTGATGAGCTGCCGCTGGCCGACGGAAAGAGTTGAGCCGCGCTCGTTGACGTTGCTGGCGACGCCTTCCGGAAGGGAGCGGATGAATTCGCCGAGGCCGATTTCTTCGACGGCGCGCTCGACGGTGGTGCGGTCGATATTTGGAGTGCCGAGGCGAATATTGGTTTCGATTGTGCCAGTGAAAAGAAATGGATCCTGGAGCACGATACCGAACTGTCGCCGCAAATCCTGCAATTCGATGGTGCGAATGTCCTTGCCATCCAGGAGGATTTGTCCCCGCTGAACGTCGTAAAAGCGCAGCAGAAGGGAAATCAGAGTGGTCTTGCCCGCGCCGGTGTGGCCTACGATGGCGATGGTCTGGCCGGGCTCCACGCGGAAGGAGACGTCGCGCAGGACCCAATCTTCGTCGGCAGGCTCGGGGATGTTGTTCATTTCAGGGTTTGTACTTACAAACCCTGAATCCCGGCGATAGCTGAACCAGACGTTGCGAAATTCGATTTCGCCGCGCGGATGGTCGAGCGGAATGGCGTTGGGATCGGACTCGACGAGCACCGGTTCGTCGAGAAGTTTGAAGATGCGCTCGGATGCGGCCATCGCGGACTGGAGGATGTTGAATTTTTCGCTGAGGTCCTGAATCGGCCGGAAAAAGCGCTGCGCGAACATGGTGAACGCGGTGAGGACGCCGAGAGTGATGCCGCCGGAGAGAATGCGATTTCCGCCGGACCAATAAATCAGCGCAATCGTGGCGAAACTGAGAAACTCGACCGCGGGATAGAAGAGAGCGTAAGCGAGAATGGCGTCGCGCCAGGCCAGCATGTTGTCGCGATTACGCTTCTCGAATTCGTCCATGGCCTTGCGCTCGCGATTGAAGAGCTGCACGACGCTCATGCCGGAGATATATTCCTGGAGGAACGCGTTGATGCGGGCGATGGCGGTGCGGATGCGGCGATTAGCGTCGCGCACGAATTTGCGGAAAATCATGGTGACGATAAGGATGCCGGGGAGGACGGCAAGAGTGTCCAGAGCAAGGCGGCGGTCGATCTTGAAGAGCAACACGGCCATGACCACGAGGAGGAAGAAGTCGTTGATCATGGTAACGACGCCGGCGGCGAAAAGATCGTTGAGGGCGTCGACGTCCGTGGTTACGCGCGTGACCAGCCGGCCGACGGGATTTCGGTCAAAATAGCTCATCGGCAGGCGCTGCATGTGGCCGAAAATTTCGCGGCGCATGTCGTACATGGTTTGCTGGCCGACGCGCTGCATGATGCGGATCTGGATGTATTGAGCGAGGAAGTCGAAAACAAGAACGGCGAGCAAGACCAGGCTAAGCCAGCCGATGCCCGACCAGGCGGACGCTTCGGTGATCAGGCCCTTGAGCTCGGGAACAAAGTACTTGTCGATGCCTTTTTGAAAAATAAGGGGCGGTGCGAGTTCGAGCGGGGTGACGATGGCGACCATGACGAGAGCGAGGGCCACGCGCCACTTGTACGGCTTCATGTACTGCAGAAGCCGGCGCATCAAGCGCGAATCGTACGCTTTGCCGAGGGCCTCTTCTTCGTGCAGGTTGCTCATGCGCGTTCGAGCTCTTCTTCCAGCAACTGTTTCTGGTACAAATCCGCGTAATAACCGCCGCGAGCGAGCAGTTCGTCGTGCGTGCCGCACTCCGCGATGGCGCCTTCGACCAGGACGACGATTTGGTCGGCGTCGCGAACGGTGGAGGTGCGGTGCGAAATCAAAATCGTGGTGCGGCCCTGCATGATTCCGCGCAGGCCGTTGAGGATGCGCTCCTCGGTTTGGGTGTCGACGCTAGAGAGCGCGTCGTCGAGGATGAGAATGCGCGGATCGCGGACAACGGCGCGGGCGATGGCGGCGCGCTGCTTCTGCCCACCGGAAAGAGTGATGCCGCGCTCGCCGACCATGGTGTCGTAGGATTTGCCGAAGTCCTGGACGTCGCCATGAAGACTGGCGATTTCGGACGCTTCGCGGACGCGCTGCTCGTCATATTCCGGCAGGCCGAAGGCGATATTGCCACCTACGGTTTCGCCAAACAAGTAAGTGTCTTGCGGCACGAAACCGATCGATTGGCGCAAGGTGGTGAGAGGCCATTCGCGGATGGGACGGCCGTCGACCAAGACGCAGTCGTCCGGTGCTTCCCAGAGACGCGCAATGAGAGCAGCGAGAGTGGTCTTTCCGCTGCCGGTGGGGCCGACAATAGCGAGCGTGGAGCCGGCGGGAACTTTCAGATCGATGTCGCGAAGGACGGGATGCTGACCACTGCCGTTCGATTTGGAGGCGCCATTCGCTCCAGCTCCGGAAAGAGTCGTTGGGTAAGTAAAGGTGAGATGGCGGAATTCGATTTCGCCGCGCGGCTTGGCACCTTCCGGAACTTTCGATTGGCGGTCATCGATATGGGGTTGGGCGGTAAGAATGTAATTGAGCCGGCCCATGGAGGCGGCGCCGCGCTGAAAAATATTTGTGACCCATCCGAGAGCAATCATCGGCCAGACGAGCAAGGCGAGGTATCCGTTGAAGGCAATCAGCGCGCCGAGGGAAATCTGGCCGCGGAAAAGCTGATGACCGCCCTGCCACAGCACGATCAAGAAGGTCGTGCCGATGAGCGCCTGAAGCGAGGGCATAAACATGCTCCAGGTGCGGATGAGCTTAATGTTGCGCGAGACGTATTCGAGGTTGGGCCCATCGAAGCCGCGGATTTCAGATTCTTCCTGAGCGTAAGCGCGAACGACGCGCACGCCGGCAAGGTTTTCCTGAACGCGCGCGGTGAGTGTGGCAAGCGCCGCCTGGATTTGTTCGTACAGGTCGTGAATGGTTTTGCCAAAGAACCAGACGGCGACGGCCACCACCGGCGCGGGAAGCAGAACCCAGAGCGTCAGGGAAGGGGAGAGCGTGACCATCACCAGGATGGCCATGATCATGGTGATGATGGTCGTCGCGGTGTACATAATGCCCGGGCCAAGCACCATGCGGACAGCGTTCAGGTCGTTGGTGGCGCGGGACATCAGCTCGCCGGTGCGATTGCGCACGTAGAATTCGGGCTCGAGGATCAGCAGGCGTTTCAAGAGGTCGTTGCGAATGTCGAACTCGATGTCGCGGGAGACGCCGATGAGCGTCCAGCGCGCTGAGAAAGAAAGGACGCCCTTGATCGCGACGCATAGAACGACGATGAGGCAGTAGATGCCCAGCGTACGGCGGCTACTGGGGGCGTAAAAGGGAATGGAACTGCTGAGCTTTGACGCGTTCAGGCCCAGGACAAGGGGAGCTCCCACCTTTGCGGAATGCTCAAAAGGAACCGCGTTGCCTGCGAGCGTATCCGTCATGACCCCGGTGGCCAGAGGAAGGATATTGCCGACGACGCCCATCAGCACGACGGTGAGGAGACCGAAAACGATTCCGCCGGTGTAGCGCCGCAGATAGGGCATCAGCCCGCGCAAGCCTTTACTGGGAGGAGCTTCGCGCGAGGCGTCTACTGCTCGCTTACTTGCGGCTGACGGGGCGGCGCTCATCGCAGCACGGACCTTGCATCCTGGATGGACGGCGATTCGAGCAGGAAGTGCTCGTAGGCGCGGTCGAGAGACTGATAGCGCTTTGTCTGCGGGTTCCAACGCACGCCGATCGGCAAATTGTGCGAATCGGTGGTGCCTTTCAGAGGCGTGAAATATAGTTGCAAGCCCTTTTCATCATTTTGCTCGTACTGCAGGCGCCAGCCGGTCACGGGAGTCAGCGGCGTCAAGCCCAGAAATCCCTTTTGGTTTTTCAGGTGTTCATCGCAGCGCAGCACTTCCGACCATTGCCCATCGGTATTTTCCGCCACGACGACGCGGGTCACGATGGTACCGGGCAAATTGTTAGTCGGTGTTTTCGGCACGACATTCGCGGCCAGAAATTCCTGCTTCCCGTTCTTGGCGAGATCCCCGAACAGCAGCACTTGCGACTCGCTGCCTAGCAGGGACTGGGACGCCGACTGAATCTCTTCGGGTACGACTGGTTCCGCGGGCTTGGTTGCTACCTGACTCGCAGACTTGGAAGCATCCGTACCACCGCATCCGCCCAGAAGAATGGACAGGGACAGAAAACTCAGCGAAAAAATC
>Ga0209472_1000739_pt1 | contig 19106 bp, 14 predicted proteins | sample GraSoiAngelo_130_FD_185887 | JGI IMG/M metagenome (GOLD analysis project Ga0209472, IMG submission 185887) | Grasslands soil microbial communities from the Angelo Coastal Reserve, California, USA - 14_0929_02_20cm (SPAdes) (version 2) | ecosystem: Environmental > Terrestrial > Soil > Grasslands ...
GGTCGCCGCACATTGCGGCACCTCGACAAGCGCCTCCGCGCTGTCGCTTCACAACTGCAGAGGATCCACACAGAAGAAGAACGCCGGAAAAACGGCGACGGATTGGCCAGTTAATAGGCGTTGATTTGCACACGCGACAACAGACCATTGCGATGTTGGATACGGAGACCGGAGAGTTGGTCGAGAAGACTCTCCAGCACGATGGCGACGAAGTGCGGAGGTTTTATTCCGCACTCCCCGGCCAAGTTCTGGTGGGGATGGAAGCCACCGGATCGATGCACTGGTTTCTGGAGCTGCTGGACGAACTGGGGATCGATCATCAAGTAGGCCATCCGTCGGAGATCCGCAAAGCGGAGGCCCGCAAGCAGAAACACGATCGGCGGGATGCGGTGTTGCTGCTGAAGCTGCAAGTAGAAAACCGTTTTCCCTCGATTTGGATGCCTTCGACCGCGCTGCGAGATCTGCGCACTTTGCTGCTGCACCGCCATCAGTGGGTGCGCATGCGGACACGCGTTCAAAACGCACTGCAAGCGATTGCGCTCAGTCGCGGTTTGCGGCGGGGCAAGACCCTGTGGAGCCAAGGAGGTCAACACAGCATCGAATCATTGTCGCTGCCGCCGAATGCCGCTCATCGACGGACCGAATTGCAAAGGTTATACCGCAACTTGAACGAGCAGATCGACGAACGGGACAAAGGTGTAAACGACCAAGCCTTACAGCGCCCTGGGGCCAAGCTATTGATGACCCACCCAGGAGTTGGACCGGTTACGGCGTTGGCCACCGATGTGTTTTTGGGTGCCCCAGCGAGGTTCGAAGATGGCAAAGCAGTGGTGAGCTACGTGGGGATGATTCCGAGCGAGTACTCCAGCGGCGGTCAGCAACGGCTCGGCGGGCTGAGCAAACAAGGTAACCCATTCCTGCGGTTTCTCTGGTGCGAAGCAGCCGTACACGCGGTGCGCCGAGATCCAGAGTTGCAGCGCTTCTACCGGCGCAAGCTGGCACAGAAGGGATTGGGCAAAGCGAGAGTGGCTGCAGCTCGCAAGCTGGGGATCCGGCTGTGGATCATGTTGCGCGACCAGATTGACTATCAAGAGTTCTGTCGCCGCGGCCAGATGCGGCAGAAAAACGGCGGTGCCTGTGCGGGGATGCCAGAAGTGGGTCATAGTCCTGCGATGCAGTGACTGCGAAACTGATGATTGGTGGGCATTGATGAATGAACACGGGCTGAGCAGGTTGGGTGAACACGAATCAGAGGCCGACGACGGGAAATTACCCGTCCAGAAAAACAGCGCGCCCGCGCAATCGCATGGGTGTGCTCAAAGAGGAAAACCAAAGATTCAATCAGGTAAAAAACAAAATCAAAACACGCTTGACACGGCCGGCGTCGTTAGAGAGGACTTACTACCGCTTTCTCATTGTAGGGGCTGGGCACCTATCGTGAGCGCAGCCGAACCATGGCCCGCCCGTCTACCTGGGAACGCCATTCTCCCGAATGGCGTTTCTCTGTCCCCATCGTAGCGCCAGCATCCCTGCCGTCTACGCCTTTCATAGCGCCGGGCTTCAGCCCGGCATCTTGCCCTTACCTGCCTAGCGGCACGATAAATCGTGCCCTTCTCGGGCCTTTGCATGGGGGTGCGCCTAAGGTGACCGCAGCTGAACCATGCCCCCGCTTCAACCCTCCCACCGCTTATAGTATTTGCAAATCAGTTCGCCGGAAATCGTCGCCCTTCGCAAGCAGCGGTTCGCTGGAAGTCTTCGTTAGGGCATAGGCAAAGCAGTCTCCAAAATTCAGCGCCGCGGGATGACGGCCTCTCCCGAATTTTCGCCACGCAAAGCGCGCAATGGAAAACTGCTCCTCATCAACCGCAACAATCTCGATTTTCGTCCTGTGCAGGAATAGGTCAAGTTCCCGGCCTGCTGCTTCCCCGCGGCGCGACTCCACTACCATCGCCGTTTCCAGGGCGTTTGCAGCCGACAGCAGGCGAGTTTCTGATTCGCTGAGCAGTTGGAGAAGCTTCCCTCGTTCCGGCTCACCTAGGAGGATTGCCAGCAGAGCCGAAGTGTCAATCACCACTGGAAGTGACATCCTTGGACAAACTCGCCGGAATGCCCTCCTGATCGTAGCCTAGGATTTCATCTTCGGCTCGTTTGTCGAGAGTCGGTAGGGCATCAATACGCTCCAGGATATCCTCCACTTGCTCGGGAAGCCCCTTGGCATGCCGCCGCCCCCGCACGCGCTGCAGCCGGTCCTTCAAAGACCTCTTTATGACCTCTGTGATGGTCTCTCCAGTCTCTTTGGCGAGCTCCCGCGCCAACTCTTCGGTTTCCGCGTTCTTAATGCTAATCGGCATGTGATTCGCTCTCTATTTGAAGTTCGCACTGCCCTCCATCAAGAAAGTCTAGCACAAACTCCGGGGAAAGATTCTATACTTCGGTATAGATTCTATACATTCTTCTGATAAGACTCTTTGGATCGGCGTGGCTCGTTCCCCATTCCTTGGGGCAGGCCCTTTCAAGGGCGAGAGGGTTTGTCGCATCGTCTACTCCCGCGACCAGCCCGCGTCGCCCCCCGCATGGCGAAGCTCATCTTCCAAGTCTGACTGTTCCTGCCGCAGTTGCCGGATTTCCGCTTTCTTCTCCTCTATTTTCTTGCGGTGTTCGTTGATCTGTTTTCTGGTAATCGATTGCTTCATAGCCTTCGCCGGGTTGGGATCGTATTGAAGTAGCAGGACATTCCATTCTCGCTGCAAGAGGTCAAGCTCCGTTTGAGCAGTACGCATCTTGTAGTGGACTTCAGAAAACCGCTCTCGCCAGTAAGCTTCGTTCTTCTCCTCTTTGTCTTTCTTGGCGTCGGTTTGTTCCCTCGCATCGCGCTTTGCTTCCGATGCTTCTTTAGGGGGACGGTTGAGTTTCAGGTCTTCAAGGTGCTCTTCCAGGTCTGCAATCTTTTGTTGTGCTGCTTGGACTTCTTCTTCCATTTCCCGGATTCCCTTCTCAGCCGATAAGAGCTTTGCGCTTCCGACATGCCGCGTTATGTACTCGGGATTAGCAGTCACTTCGCGTCGCTGAAGGTCAAGAGTTCGTTGGAGCAACTCCTTCTCCTTCTGAGCGCGTTCCAAGTGCTGTTTTTCCTGTTCGATTGAGCTTTCCGTCTCGGCTATCTCCGAATCTTCTTCGTCAGTGGCAGTCTTATCGGAGAGCAAGGAGGTTCCTGGCGCTTCCGTCGGTTCAGCGGAAGCCTCAGGAATATCCGCCCGCACGGAGCCGGGATCAAGCCCATTATGGCGGGCTTGGTCTTCTAGTTCGTCGATCCGCAACAGAAGCTGCTTCCGCCGCTGATCGAGGACTTGAATCTCCGCATCCGTCGTAACACCTTCGGTATCTTGGTCGAGTGCAAAGGTTCCCGTTGTACCCCTTCCGTCTTTGCGGGCTTGGCGAAGCGTTCGCAACCCACCATCAATGTGTTCGACTTGTGCCTGCAGGGGCTTCAGTTGTGAGGCGTACCACTTGGGGTCCTTTGCCCTGACGTAGTGTTTTTCAACGGAAGTCGTCTGAGCGGATTCCTCGGAGGCCGGTGGCGAAGCTGCATTCGCTAGCGGACGGGCGGCAAGATGTTCGAGGTCGTCGTTGGTCCAAACCCTTTTGGACTCTTTCCTCTCAGGCCGATGCTGCGGAAGCGCCGGGGATGCCAACACGCACCAAGCAAGACCGAGGACTATCGTGGGAAACGGGAGCGTGTGGATGCGCATAGATGTCGCCGTGCAAAAGCCCTGTACGCACAAGTATACCGCCTCCTGGCTGGTAGGGGAGGCATGCTCCGCATGAACGGGACACCCGGCTACTTGTCAACGGGGCGCCCAAAACACAGCAAATATCCGCTGTTATCAATGATCTCGAAGGCCCTGAGTCCATCGCTTGTATTGGCCAGTTCTCGATGCACGGGAACCCCTTTGCCTACGAACTCTGTGTACAGTGAGTCGGGATCATCCGTGTAGATGTAGGCGTCCCAGCGAGCCCATTCGTGACGCGAACGATTCGGCTGTGGATGGACCTCGGGCGTGATGGCCTTGAACATGAGCATGACCCGGTCACGTCCAAGGATAGCCCAGAAGTCGTCTGTGTTTCCGTCGCCTCCTCCCTTATAACGAACGTCGAATCCCAGCTTGGACTGATAGAACGCAAGCGTAGCGGCCAGGTCGTCGACAATAAAAAAGGGAGTAACACTGTTCAACATGGCGAAAGCGCCGTGGACTCCAAGACACACCAAGCAAGACCGAGGACTATGGTCGGAAACGGGAACGTGTGAATGCGCATAGATGTCGCCGTTGCAAAAGCCCTGTATACACAAGTATACAGCCTCCTGGCTTGTAGGGGCGGCCTTCCAAGCCATGGAAGATTCGGATAATTTGAGTGGGGGCCCTACACAAGGAAATGTAGCATGAAAGTCATAGACTGTTAAGTTATTTGTTGTATATCATTCGAATGGAGCGGGAAAGTATTGAAAAGGTAGGGGTTATGTCAGCGCCGGTGCAAAAATCCCCATAGTACCGGTTGAATTTTCCCCACCCCTTAACGTGGTAAACCGGAGCCCACTCCACACGGAGGAGGTTCCGAGACTTGTTAAGGGGGAGAGACGTGCAAGAACTGAAAGAACTGCAACGGCAAGGAATGAGCATCCAGGCCATCAGCAAGTTGACCGGCTGGGACCGCAAGACGATTCGCAAGTACATGCAGGCGGCGGGGTTGGCACCGGAGTATGGCCCACGGTCAGCACCGCCGAGCAAGCTCGATGCGTTCAAGCCGTATTTGGAAGAGCGGCTGCGCGCCGGAGTGTGGAACGCGCGAGTGTTGCTGCGCGAATTGCGCGAGCGTAACTATGCAGGCGGCTACACCATTCTGACGGACTGGTTGCGGCCGCAACGCAGTGCGGCACGAGTAGTGGCAGTACGGCGCTTCGAGACGGCTCCGGGCAAGCAGGCGCAAGTGGACTGGGGGCATCTGGGTACGCTGGAGATGGCCGGGCAAGAACAGAAGCTGCACGGCTTCACCTTCACGCTGGGTTACAGCCGCAGGATGGTGGCGGAAGCGGCGTTGGATCAAAAGTTGGGCACGCTGCTGCGGCTGCACGAAACCGCATTCCAGCAGATCGGCGGAGTGCCGGAAGAAATTCTCTACGATCGCATGAAGACCGTGTGGCTGGGGACGGACGAGCGAGGCGAGATCGTCTGGCACCCGGTGTTTCTGGACTTCGCGCACTACTGGGGATTCACGCCGCGGCTGTGCCGGCCGTATCGCGCACAGACGAAAGGGAAAGTGGAAGCGGGAGTGAAGTACGTGCGACGGAACTTTCTGTGTGGTTTGCAAGGGCGCGAACCAGACAGCCTGAGCGATCTGAATGCGCAACTGCGCGAGTGGATTTGGGGAGTAGCGAACCAGCGTGTGCACGGAACAACGCATGAGCAAGTGATGGTGCGCTGGGATGTCGAGCAGTTCAGCTTGCAGTCGCTGGCGGGGCAGCCGCCGTATCCGTACGTGGATGGCGAGCTGCGCAAAGTGGCGCGGGACGCGTATGTGGACTGGCAAGGCAGTCGGTATTCGGTGCCTTGGCAGTATGCCGGCCAGGAAGTGTGGGTGCGGGAAATGATGGAGGAAGTGGAGATCCGCACCGGCCGCGAGCGGATCGCGATGCACGGCAAAGCGCAACGGAAACACAGCGTGCTGACGTTTCCGCCGCATCACCAGGGGATCCCACTGGGAGCGCGAAGAGCGGAAGGCAAGATCCTGATTCACCTGCGGCAAAGCGCGCCGGAGGTGGAGAAGCGCTCGCTGGCAGCGTATGAGCGCGTGGCCAACGGAGGTGGGCGATGAACACCCCGATCGAGCGATTGCAGACGGCACTGGAGACGCTGGGACTGAAGGCGGTGGAAGCAAGGCTGGAGAACTTACTGGAACAAGCGTCGAAGAAAGAGCCGAGTTACGCAGACTTTCTCGATGAGTTGCTGAGCTGCGAGGTGGAAGCACGAAGGACTCGGTATCTGCGGGCGCGGCTGCAGTTGGCCCATTTCCCGTTCGTAAAAAACTTCGAGCAGTTCGATTTCGGTTTTCAGCCATCGCTGGATGATCGGCAGATTCGGGAGTTGCGTTCGCTGCGATTCATTCACGAAGCCAGCAACGTGATTTTCCTGGGTCCACCGGGCGTGGGAAAAACGCACTTGAGCGTGGCGCTGGCGGAGGAGGCGATCCGCTCGGGACTGGGCGCGTATTTCATCACCGCGCACGATCTGGCAGCGGATTTGGGGCGCGCGTATCGCGAAGGACGGTTGGATCGCCGAATGCGCGTGTACCTGGCACCAAAGGTGTTGGTGATCGACGAAGTAGGGTATCTGCCGCTGGACGATCTGGGAGCGACGATTTTCTTTCAGTTGGTGAGCGCGCGGTACGAACGCGGGAGCATTATCCTGACCTCGAACAAGAGCTACGGCGACTGGGGATCGATTTTCGGCGACTCGATCATTGCCACGGCGATCCTGGACCGGCTGCTGCATCACTCGACGACCATCAACATCCGCGGCGAGAGTTACCGGCTGAAGGATCGCCGCAAGGCCGGCCTGCTGCCGCCGCGAGGACAGGAAGGGGCGGAGGCCGCGGCTCGTTCCTTGGCCTCGGACTCCGTTCCGCCCAAAGCGCGCCAAAAGACGGCGCTGGGCTCCACTCCGTCCGAGGCCAAGGAGGCCCATTCATGAGGTTCAGGGGTGGGGAATTTTCAACCGGTACAATGAGGAATTTTCAACCGGAATTGACAGTTAGAGATTTGAGCAGCGAAATCTGAGAAATGGGTCTGTGCGGACATACGAGATTCTCAATATAAAGACGGTGGGGCGAGAAGGTGCCGGGAACCTCAAATCCTCGCGCTTTCAAGCACCGAAAGCATGACCCACATGAACTAGCTAGTTCAATCTAAGCTGCCCAGGCCATCTACTTTCCCTTGGGAACTAGCGTAAGTTGCGCATGCGGGGCGCCCGAGGCGGCCTTTCCTCCGCCGTCGATACTTGCCATGGCGAGTCCGAACATCAATTCTGACAATTCAGAACTAGAAATAGCTAACTCTCTGGCGACCTGTGACCTACCAATCCCTTTCTTATGGAGTTCCTCAAAAACCTTCGACAATACTTGCGATACTTCGCGAGGGGCCTCTTCGGGCTCCTTGGTTCGATCATTCTTCGCAATCTGAATGCACAAAGATCGATACTCCCAGTCACTTAACATGGCAACCGCGTGAAGTCGGCGAGCGAGAGCCGCCACAGAAACCGTCCAGGACTTTTTCAGTTGTATTAGATCGGAATAGCTTGGGTATCTTCTAGCAAGCGCTAGGACACTAGCCCGGGGCATGAGGAAGGCTGACGCGAACAAATCCGCTTCGCGTTCTGCTTCCCTACCATGTGGTGTCGCGTGTCGATGGAGTACGAGGTGACCAAGTTCGTGAGCGGCGTCGTAACGGCTGTGCTCGGAGGACTTCTTGCAGTTTAGGAAAATCAATGGCGTCGTATCCTTCCACGTCGAGAATGCATCAACCTCCCTAGAGTCGATTGACAGCGAAAAAATACGAACCCCCTTTGCCTCTAAAAGGTGAATCATATTGCGAATCGATAGTTCACCAATGCCCCAATAGCGCCTCAACGAATCCGCAGCTGCTTCTGGTGATCGTTCGTGGCTAAGGTCGGGTACATCGGATTTTGGAAGCTCAAATCGCGATTCAATCCACTTATTGAAATGCAAAGCGATAGCTCCTTGGCTAAGCGCCATATGACGTTGAGAAGCCGTCATCTTTGACATCGCACGAAAGCTCGCACCGTCAGCCAATATTTCTTCTAGGTTTGGGCCGTAAAAAAACTCAACAGGAAATTCCAAAACGTTCGCGAGCTTGCTAAGTGTGTCTGTCCACGGAGGATATTCATCCGACTCGTACGCAGACAACGAGCGAACATCGACTCCTACGAGCTCGGATAGTTGGCTTTTCGTTCGACCCCGTCGCTTTCGAGCAAGCGTCAGACGAGCGGGATTAAACGTGCGCTGTTGCTCAGGCGGTCCGGAGCTTGACGTTAACATCGATGTTTGGTGTTTGCGGAGCATCCGTGGGAACCTTAAGCGTGTCAGTATCAAAAGGACTAGGGCCCAGAATGATCCTCTCAGCCCAATCAGCAACTTGGCCTTCCTCATTTATATTGATCGGACGAGAAAGCTCGCATTGCACCTGCCGGGTTTCTAGATCACGGTAGAACAACAACATCCAAGTTTCCCGACCACTGACTTCGCGCAGTTTTTCCACATCAACAATTTCTATCTTCATGGGAAATAGAGATGCCTGTCGCTCATTCTCCTCAACCGCCTTGATGGTCTGCGGGCCTTTGGCGGATTTGGTGCATGGACTAATGGCCTTGTTTCCAGTGTTGTGGTCCCCGGTCGCAACGATGATGGCTAAAGTTCCGTCCCTGTTGACAGTGAACGGCAAGTTTTCTTCATCGGAGCGAACCCATCCCAGTGGCGACAAACTTTCCCGCAACGCACAGGTTGCTTCACCCCATGGGGTAAGTCCGCGATACATCGGCGGATGATTATCTGTGCGGCTTCTAGCTTCCGCTAGACCGCGCAGTACCGGTTGTAGTAAGAGATCTTCAGTTAGGCCGAGCTCTGCGAGTCGGCTGTGAGCATCGATCGGATCTGAATGAACCGCAATATTCTTCATGGTACGCTTTCTTCCTATTTCTTTACCTCACAAGAGGGAGGAAATCAAGAAGTTTTTTGGGAAATCGACGGCCTGCTTTTCCCGGTCTTCCGTACCTCACATCCTACCGAGCCCTAGGCGAAGCACGCTACCAACACTAAATACTGTAGAATGAGCACTGTCCAGAGACTGCGGACAACTAATCTGGCTGGATGTGGGGGGTAAAGAACGCCGCTGCATGCAGACGAGCGGGGCATGGGTCACGGAACACGGATCACGGCGGGTTGCTTCTCGGAGAGGTACGCCGTGTTGAGTGATCGCCTACTGGCGCGTGGCGGGGACTCTCATGGCTTCATTCATGTCGGTGTTGGCTTGCTTGCAGGAATCGCGCTGGCCTTGGTAGCAGTGCTGAAGGTCTTCAAAATAAGTTTGGAGAATTTTCTCGCGTGTCTTGCTCACGCCTTTTCGCGAAGCTTCGTCCAACGCCACTTTGGCCTTCTGTTTGGAAGCCCCGTCAGGATGCTGCGCGAACTGCACGATTGCAGTGTAGGCGCTCCAATAACTCTCATCCTGCGGGTCGCGGTGCCGATTCACTTGCTGGTTCAGTGTGTAAACGAGCAGGTAGTTGACCCCCAGGACGAACACGACTCCCGCGATCCCCAGAATCATCAGCCGCTTAAACAAGATGCGGAGCCCACCCCATCTCCAAAGTTCATCTTAGCGGATTATTCGTTCGCGCAACCGCCGCGGCGACGCCATGGTGTTCATAAGTACCTACACTGCATAGACACGCATGTGCCACAACGGGCTCGATGGGCCGCCGGGGCAGATAACGGCCTGACCATTTACTGGACCTCCTGCCAGTTTCCAGCGACGGAGCCCGGCTGTAACTTGTTGCTGTCCCAGTCCAAGGTGAGGCCATGAACGAAATTACCGCATGGATGCAAAGCAATTGGTACGAGCTAGGAAACCTCTCTGTGGAGATCGTCTTCCTGAGCACGGGTATCTGGTTCGCTCGAAAGATCCTGAGATCCATCAGGGCGTCCCAGGAGCAGGTTGGGGCGCTTATAAGGCTGTCAGTTGGCGGTGCGGTTCCCGAGCGGCAGGTTCCGAGCGCCGCCGCCGAGCGGCCGGCCGCAACGGCTGGTTCGTACTGGCTTACGCCATCGGAATCGGCTCCTGCTGACCAGGCGGCGCCCGTGGAAACCAGCCTGAGCCCCATATTGAGCGCGGGGCACGGCCTGGTGGGGTGGTTGAACACTCCGATGATGAAGAGCAGCGGCCCCGCCCCGTGGCGCAAAGCCATTAATTGGCTGCGGTCCCCCGCGGGAAGCTAGCGGCAAGCTGGCCGGAAGCTAGCGGCAAAGCTAGGCAGAAAGCTAAGCGGCAAGCTAGCTTAGAAGTTGTTCGGAAGCTTGACCGCAAGCTGTCCGGGCGCGCGGCAAGCAGCCGCCTGCTGAAAATATTTTGGCCCGTCGAGAAGCCCAGTGGATCTCGGCGGGCCTCGCTGTTTTTGAATTTCGTGGTAGTGGAGGCTTAGTGCGGCGTCAGCGTGGCGGAGAAACTTTCCTTGGCGGCATCCTCGTAAAGGTGTAAAAGCTGCGCCGCCCGCTTGAGCAAATCGGCGGGCAGATCGCCGGGTTGATAGTCCACAAAGCCGGTTGTATAGGCCAGGTTGACCCGGTGGCCGGAACAGACCACTTCGATTACGCCGAGCCGGTTCAAGACGGTCTTGACTTCGCCGAGGTTGCATTCCGGCAACACCAGCAGGAAATCGTCGCTGGCCAGCCGCGCCGCAAAGTCGGAGCCGCGGCACGCTTTCTTCAAACGCCGCGCAAGTTCTTTCAGCGCTTCGTCCATGGCGGATTGGCCGTAGCGTTTGCCGAGCTCGGCAAATTCGTCCAAGTGGACGGTGGCCAGGCTTAGCGCGGTATTTTGCCGCCGCGCGCGCGCAATTTCTTTGCCCAGTTGCTGCTCGATGAAGACTCGCGTGTGCAGTCCGGTGACGGAATCGACGCTCGACGAAGAAGTGGAAATTTTATCGGGCACCGCCGCGTCGTCCGCGCTGCCGGCGTTGCCGCTCAAGTGTCTCCGCTCACGGCGGAAGAACCATTGCCGGTAGAGCATCCAGCCGTTGAAAAGAAGCAGCAGGGACAGGATTCCCCAGCGCGCCTGGTCGGAGCGGATTTCGTAAAAATGTTCGTGGTGGCGGAACAAAGAAGAGAATGAGGTAAGAACAAAAGCAACAGCGGAGAGCGTGGCGACAAAGAGTGCGGAGAACCACAGCCACCACTCGCGCCGCGCGAGTTTCCGCAGACCGGCATCCGCTTGCTGCGCGCGGAAAGAATCCGATCCCTCCAGCGGCGAGGAACTTTGTATGGTGTGGCGAGTGCGGAGTATTGATCGCATATTCCCGGGAGAGGAGCGATACACCACAACAGTAAGACGCAGCTGCGAAAGAAGGCAATGGAGAAATGGTACAGGGCCGTTGCATTCAAGAACCTGACCGAACGGTCAGAGGGAATTTCGCTAGCAGCGAATTGGCAACGGAACGCGCGCGTAAAGCGCGTTCTGCGAGGAAAGCACGCAGCGATGCGTGGAAAAAACAAAACGCTCCCGACGAGGCCGGAAGCGTTTTGGAAAAGTTCAAACCGCGGCGAAAAACTGCGTTCGTTACGGCTTGGAAGCAGGCGGCTGAGACGTTGTCGGAGCGGGTTTTGGGGCAGCCGGCTTCGCTGGTGCGGATGTTCCGGCCTTGACCGGATAGGCTTGATCGTAGAGGCGCACAATGTCCTGCGTGACGTCGATCTGCGTGGAAGCAAAGAGAATCGGAGTGTTCTGCGCCGAGGAATCGAGAACGACGACATAGCCGTTTTCGCGGGAATAGCGGTCCAGCACGTCGACCATTTTGCGGCCGATGCGATCAATGACGTCGGCCTGCGCGGCGTTCACATCTTCCTGGTATTCCGTGTTCATGCGATCGAGACGCTGGGTCAGCCGCTGCCCTTGCTGCCGGAGGCGGGTTTCTTCTTCCTGGCTTAGCTTGTTCTGGCCGGCCTGAAGACGCCCCTGCAAATCACTGATCTGCTTGTTCAGACCCTCGATTTCGTTCTGGCGTGAAGCGAACTGCGACTGCAACTCCGCGGAAGCGAGCTTGCCCTCCGCGGTGGTAACGATGGCCTGCCGAATGCTGATAACGCCGACTTTGCCCGAAGCGGACGAACCGGCGGTGGCGGGCGACTGTGCCCAGGCAGCTCCGGTGCTCAATATGCACGCGGCGGCCAGGGCGGCTCTGCGAACTATAAATCTAGAATTCACTTTTCTCTCCTTGTTGTGGTCCGCCACGGAAAAACCGGTGCGAACTCGTGCCAAGTCAGCTTGGCTTAAAACTGATTCCACACCCTGCGGACTTTACGAGCCTGTCGTAAACCTGAAAGTATAGCCGACGCCGTTTGCTTCCCGCAATCAGAAAGCGCCTTTGCCCGACAGCCCAGAACGATGAGACGGCTCGCGCATCAAGTGTTTTCCCGGTTTCCATCTATTTCGGCAGCGGGAACAGGATGACCCGGTTGTTGGCCTGATCGGCAATGACCGCCAGGTTCGTAAAGGTCTGGATGGCTGCTGCAAATTTCGATGTGGCACCAATACCGAGAGTTGCCTTGGTCGCAAAGGTCTGGGAATCCACAATCGAGATGGTATTGCTTAACGAATTCACACTAAGGATAGTGCCGGTCTGGAAATTGAAAGCAATGGCGTTGGGATTAATGCCGACTTTAATTGTTGAAGTCTGGCCGCTGTCCGGATTGAATTCGGTGATGACGTTGCCCTGTGTGGAGACGGCATAAAAGAGGCCAGGGTTCGTAGTGCCAGTAGCCGCGCTTGGATCGAAGACGATGCCCGTCGGCGTAGCAGAAAGGAACGAGGCAGTTGCAGTTGCCGATCTAACAGGGGTGGTCGCGCCGATGTCCACGCCGTCCAAAGCGCCTTGCGGACTGGAGGCCCCACTAACCTGGAGGCAGGTCACGACGGCGAGGCCGCGGCCGTTGGTGCCGCGATCCGGGTCAATGGCGACAGCAATGGGATTTTGGTCGACGGCAACAGTGCCAGGTGTGAGAGTCCCGATGGGACTGGCGGTCAGGGGCGTGAGATCAATGGTGGAAACGGTATTCGAACTGGTGTTGGCGACGACCGCGAGGTTAGTCTCCTGGTCAATGGCCACGCCGCTGGGACCAGTGCCGACAGTCACAGTGATGGCCTTTCCGGAGGCGTCCGCCACGGGAACGCCGTTTACGAGGTCAAGAATAGAGGCGGAGTTTGAACCACTGTTGGTAACCACAGCGACCCCGGAGGTTCCGGCAGCCTGGCCGGTATAGGCGAGCCTGGGAAGAACAGCGACGCCAGTAGGCGTGTCGCCCGTGGCGATCGTCTTGAGGGTTTGGCTGAAAATGTTGGCGGGATTCAGGCTGAAGACAGAAACCTGATTGCAGCCCGAGCCCGTATTGGTGACCACTGCAAGATTATTGATTTCGTCGATGGCGACGCCACCCGGCGCGGCGGGCGTGCCGGCCGAGGTGGAGGTCACGTTGCAGGGCGCCAAAGGAATTTCCTCGAGGACGGTAAAGTCGATGACGTTCGAAGCGACACCTGAGCTGCTGGTGACGGTGAGGGCGTAGTGGCGGGGTCCCGCATTGAGCACGGACACGGGAACAGTTACGTCAATTTCGTGACCGCTTACGAGCGAAAAATTGCCCAATCCACTGGAGGCAAAGGCAACGCCGTCCAGAAGGACTTGGGAGCCGGAGTCAAAACCCGTGCCAAGAATCTTGACGCCGCTGACGGCAGATGGCGCCGTGCCCAGACTGATTTTCACGGCAGGACTAAGGCTTGCGGGCGTTGTGACATTCGAATTGCCAGCATCGATCGCGGGCGTTTGAACGCTTTCAATGTGAACGGCCTTGATGTTCTTACTGAGTTGGAAGAAAGAAATGCTGTCGCTACCAGAATTAAGGACCAGAGCCAGATTGTCGACAGAATCCACGGCGAGGGCGCCGGGAATGGACACATTCGCCGGGGTGGTGGAAGTGCAATTCGCCGCGCAGACTGTAGCCAGGCCGTTTTGGCCAGTGCTAACGATGGCGGCGCGCTGCAAGAGAGCCGGATCAAGGAGAGAGACCTGGTTGAGTTTTGGATTAAAAGAAACCGCGGTATTGGAGAAGGGCTGGAATGCAACCTCATCGGCGCCAAGCTCCGGGGAACCAGTGCCCACCTGGCCCGTGGCACCAGCAAAAAGCGTCATCGAGGCAACAGACTGGCTCTGCGGATCGATAAAGGTGATCTGGCTAGACGTAGCGTTGGGGTCGGCAAGAACGGCCTGCCGCGTGACGGGATTGAACGCAATGCCCGTGATTGACGCAGATATCGTGTACGTGAGGAACGGAGTTCCGGAACTGGCAAGACAGGAGCCGGAGCAGGTGGTGGTGTCATCTTTGTCCGCCTGGAAATACTGAAAGTGGGTGGCATCAAGGACAGCGCCAACGGAGAAAGAACCATCAAAATTCGTGCCGTTGGTGGTTCCTTTCAGCAGCCCGCTGACGAGCACAGTGCCGGGGTTACTGGGATTGAGGTTGTGAGAAGAGGACGTCGTAATGGTGACAACGTTGGAAGCGCGGGTGGCGCTGGAGATAGGTACGCCGAGTGAACCCTTGGAAGCATTGGAGAGGTCCACCGCCGAGAGAAGCCCCGCCCCACCGGGAGTGACGTAAGCCAGGCGCGCGCCAACATCGAAAGCAACCTGAGGATTTGGCCCGCTGTTCAGCGTGACGTAGCCGATGGGGCAATAGTTTGGAGCTGAAGCCGGTCCCGGAAGTATGCACTGCGGGGGGACCGCGGGATCGGGATTGACCGTGAAATTGGGATCCAAATTGATGACGAGTCCTACGTTTGTGGAAGCGAAGGCCACCAGGGCACGGTCCGTAAATGGATCAACACCCACGGAGTAGGGAAACGGCTCCACGAACGATGGATTAGCAGGGACAGGCTGCGGAATCACGGAGCTCATATCCACGGTAGCCAGCAACGTGCCTGCTGGAATGGAGAGAACCGAGAGGGACCGACTCGCATAGTTCACGACCGCAGCAACATGCAAGTGCTCATCCACGGCGACGCCAGTCGCAACGTTGCCCCCGGAAGGAACTGCTGTCGCCAAGATGGGAGTACCGCCGGCGAGATTGAGGAATTGCACGTTGTTTTGCGTATTGGTGTTGCTGCCGGGCGTATTCAGACCGGCGAGAGTCACAACGGCGTAACCGAGGGCGGAGTCCAAGGCAATCGCGCTGGGAGTTGAAGACGCGGGAAGCGTGAGCAATGAAGGAGTGCCGGGTTTGTTCGAATTTCCGTAGTCCGGGATGACGGCGACGTTGGTGAAGGCAGTTGCCGGAGTGGGAGCGGTGAACGGCCCAGGCGACGTGGTGTACTGGACGCCGAATGAGTATAAACCTGCAGTGTGGCCGGTACCGCTGGGAGCAGGCAAGAAGCCCGCGATTCGCCGCGCGGTTGAAGCAGAAATCGTCGAGGAATTAGTAAGTAAGGGCTGTCCATTGAAATTCGTGACCACGGTAGGCGAATCCGGGGGACCAAAGAAACCGCCGTCGATGATGAACGGCACGCCGCCCGTCTGGCCCAGCGTGGCTTCCTGAAAACTGCCGGGGGAGGAACCGACGATGGTGGGGCGCACCGGGACAATGTCCAGCGGGAACGGTCCGCCGGTCACATTGACGGAGGAATTGCTGCTGGTCACTTGCACGGTGTAATGGCCGGCGGTCTTCAAATTCTCCGAGTTCAGGCGAACACGCGCACCAATGGAGGTAGAAGTCGAACCCGCAGCAAAAACCACCTTGATCTGCGTTTGGGGATTAATGGTAGTGGCGTTCCCGGAGGAATCGATGAGGTTAACGCCCATCTGCGAGTCGGCGTTGGCGGCCGCGAGAAAGATGTCCTGCTGGAGAGCGCCCTGGGGCGCAACAGAGGGAGAGATGCCGCTGAAGGTAATGTCGCCCGCCTTGACAAGGGTGACGGCAGCCTGCGCGATGCGGGCGTTGTCGACCTTGGAGAAAGCGAAGACGGTGACGATGCCTGCGGCGTTAACAGGAGTTGTAGTGGAAGATGGCGCCGCCGCAGGCACGGCCGTGGGAGCCTTGTAGAGGCCGGTGGCATCGACGGAGCCGCAAGTGTTGCTCCCGGTGCTGCAGTCCGCACTGTCGACCTTTGCGGTTACTTCGAACGTCACTCCCCAAGTGAGCTGGGTGGGATCAATGACCGTGTTGTTCAAATCCTCGGCGAGAAATAACTGCGTTGCATTGGTGGCGAGGGTTGCGGTTGCCGGGATGATGTGAATGCGAATGCCGGAATCAAAGATGATGTTGAATTTGCCGGTCTTCTTCTTGTCGGCGTTGGAAGTAGCCGTGATGGTGACGATCACATTGGGGAGCTTGGTCTGATCCGGAAAAACCTTCGGAGCGGTGAAAGTAGCCGTGGAAGCGACAGTGGTACTGGTGTTCTGAATGTTGGAGAGAGCGCCGACGGCGGGATCGCCGCTGGCGGTCTTGGCACTATCGCAGGACGCGGAAGCGGAAGGTTTCGGGCTCGGCACAGCCGTAGTAGGATTCGGCGTGGTGGTGTAGGAGCAGTCGAAGGTGGAAGACACGTCGGTGGCGCCGGTGACAGTGGATGTAATGGTCTGTGTTTGCGTCGGGACCATGATGGACGCCGTGCCCGTGACGGTAACAACGATCTGATTGGCCGTGCCGCTACTGCCACATCCGCCAATCCAAAGGCCGGCTAAAGCTGCCGCCACCAGGATGTTTTTCGTACGTTTATGCCACTTCATACCCACTCCCCCACATTCGCGCACGTTGCGATGTTCCCTCTTGCGATTTCTTGCCGAATTCTCAAGTTTTTCCAATACTCGCGATCATCCTCATGCCCTAAAAGGTCCGGCTGACGGTAAACCGGAATGTACGCTGAGGCTCAAAATAATTAAGACTCCCCGGATTTTTGAGAAGCTGGTCGATCGTCGGCCGGACCTGGAACCTCCAGACGTCCGGCGGCAGCGTGGCGGGGAGACGGCCCAGAGTGGTGCACTTGTCTCCCAGGCTTGGATCGCAAATCTCGCTGGACTCGATGAAATCCGGGGGCGCCAAAAGCTGCGAGTGCAAACGGTGGATGTTGTATGCATAGTAGACACGGAAGGGCGCCTGAATGATCGGCAACTGTACGACAAATTCGATACCCGTAGAACCGCGCAAGCGAAAATTAGTATTCGGAGCGATGCCCAGCTGGCGGTTGGCGTCGAGCGCGCCGGAGCTAACGGCGTTAGGAAAGCTCGTCTGTAGATTGCTGAACCCCGTAGGGTCAAGCCGCAACGCGCCCTTGCGGAGAATGCCGTTGGTGCCGCCATCAAAAAACAGCACGGTCTGGAAGGTGTTGCCGATGATGGGGATGCGGTATTCGACGTTTCCGTAGCCCTGAGTGTCGCCTCCCGGAAAAGTGATGGTATAGCCAAGCACGGGAACGCTGACGGTTCGCTGAGTCGGCTGACCGAAACCATTGAGACAAGTTCCGCAAGTGAAAGTGAACTGCTGCGACGTGGCGACCGGAATAAAAGTGACCGGTGTAATGGAGCGAATGTCAAACCCACGGATGTCTGACTCTCCGCCCATGTAGAAGCGGCTATAGGGAGGCGGTTCCCCGCCACCGTACCCGGTGATGAACGCGCCAGAAGCATGGAGTCCCAAAACATTGCGGTGTTTGTTGATCGGATGGTAGTACTTCCAATCAACAACATTGGTGATGCTCTTGACGTTGCCGCCGAGCCCGGAAAATCCAAGCGAATAAAAGTAGCTCTTGCCGCCGGTGGGATTGATGGGATTGTTGACGGTGTTGTAGGTGATGGTGGGAGTGATGGTGCTGGAGACGATTCCGTTCAACGCGCTGGGACCGGCGATGCTGCGGAACTGCACCTGGGTGAACAAGAGCTTGGAGGCGTCGTTGAACGCGGTGATGTTGGTGCGCGTCAATCCGTACTGCAGGCCAATGCGGGTGAAGGAGAGCTTGCGGACGGGATAGCTGGCGAAAAGCGTGAAGCCGGTGCTGTCCTGATTGTAATTCTGAATGAATTGCGGGTTGATGCTGACGGACTGGCCAGTCAGGAGCGCGGCCTGGCGGGCCTGGTCAAACTTGTAGCGGCTGGAAAAAATCGTGAAACCTGAGGAGATGGGCCGGTCAAAAAGATAAGGCTCGGTAAACCCGAAGAGGAAACTGCGCGAAAGATCGCCGAACTGCGCGGAAAAAGTAAGAGTCTCGCCAAGGCCCAGGAAGTTGTTGGTCTGATACGTAAGGCCGATGAAGCTGCCGGCCAGGCCGCTGACGCCCCCTTGCAAACCGATGGACTGCTTGCCCTTTTCCTTGAGCTTGAGGTTGATATCAACAGTGCCTTCTTTACTGCGCTTGATCTCCGCAGCCTTGTCGGCCTCGATCTTGTCGAAATAGTCGAGCTGATTGAGGCGGAGGATACTGAGCTCCCAAAGGCGCTTGTTGAAGAGCTGGCCTTCATCGATCATCAGCTCGCGGCGAATGACCTTGTCACGCGTGGTGGTGTTGCCGCTGAAGTCAATGCGCCTGACGAAATACTGCTTCTGCTCGTCAAACTTCATGGTGAGGTTGATGATTTTCTTTTCTTCGTCGATTTCGGTGTCCGGCTCGGGAGTGAAGTCGATGAATCCGTATTCGCCGTAAATTTTGCCGTAGGTCTCGAGGGCCTTGCGGACTTTTTCGGTGGAGAAGATGTCGCCCTGTTTAAGAGGGAAAGCGGCCTTGAGGGCATCGACCTTGAGGGACAGGGCTTTGTCCGGATCGGCACTGACGATCTTCAGCGTGCCCATGCGGTAGCGTTCACCCTCTTCGATAGGGATGGTGATGTTGACGGCCTTGCCGTGGCCTTTTCCGGTGACGAGGGGAACGCCGAGGCGTGAATGCGTGGTGTCAATGTTCTCCAGAACGGGTTCGCCGACGGAAACCTTGAAATAACCGTTGTCACGATAGAGGCCGCGAACGCCGACTTCCAAATCCTCGCTTAACTTTTCGCGGTCGTAGGTCTTGGTGAGCACGGGAATGTACCAGAAGTAAAGCGGAATCGCGTAGGGACGGTCGTGGCGCATGGCGCGAATCAGCTTGCGGTCACTGAAAGCGTGGTTTCCCTTGAATTTGATTTTGCCGACCTTGACTTTCGGGCCTTCCTCGATTTTGAAAACGAGAATGACGGCGTTGCTGGAAGCAATGCGCTCGTACTGTGGGGTGACTTTCGCGAACTGCCGGCCGTGCTCGGCCA
>Ga0209472_1000745_pt1 | contig 19072 bp, 19 predicted proteins | sample GraSoiAngelo_130_FD_185887 | JGI IMG/M metagenome (GOLD analysis project Ga0209472, IMG submission 185887) | Grasslands soil microbial communities from the Angelo Coastal Reserve, California, USA - 14_0929_02_20cm (SPAdes) (version 2) | ecosystem: Environmental > Terrestrial > Soil > Grasslands ...
CGGGGAGACGCCGCTCGTTATTGTGGCCCACCCTTCGGTCGCAGTCAGGTCATTGCAGGACGTCTTCGCGCTGGCCAAAAAACAGCCCGGCAAGCTGTCCTACGGCACACCCGGCAACGGCAGTACGATGCATTTCGCAGGAGAGTCGTTGAACGCCATCGCCGGCATCTCCATCATGCATGTCCCGTATCGCGGCGCGGCGCCGGCGGTCGCCGATCTGCTGGGTGGCCAAGTTCCGCTGGGCATTGTTGGTATGCCGCCGACGGTACCGCACGCAAAAAGCGGCAGGCTGCGGGTGCTGGCGGTAACGAGTAGCGAGCGTTCGATGGCGATGCCCGACGTGCCCGCGGTTGCGGAGCTGGCGGGCTTTGCGGGCTATCGCTTTACCAACTGGATGGGAATATTCGTGCCTGCAAAGACACCGCAGCAGACTGTAGAGCGCCTCGCTCGGCAAATGGCCCAGATCGTGCGCGAGACGCAGACGAGCGAGAAGCTGCTCTCCCAGGGCGTCAAACCCGTGGGTAATTCGCCTTCGGAGTTCGTCGCCTTCCTCGAGGACGAGCGCGGACGCTATTCGAAGATCGCGAGAGAACGCAACATTCACGCCGCGGAGTAGCGCTGGAGCGCGGGCGTAGAGGTGAAAAAATCTTCTACGGACCGCACCTTGCGCAACGAAGCTGACTATTCACTATAATATCTTCTCCTTCGGGGAGAACAAGCCATGGCTGCACGATCGATCGCTACGCTGACGGTTTCGTTCGGAATGGTCTCGATTCCGGTGAAGCTCTTCTCCGCCACCGAGGCGAGCCGCGCCATCTCGTTCAACCTGCTGCACAAGACTTGCGGGTCGCGGCTCAAGCAGCAGTACATCTGCGTGAAGGAAGAGGTGCCGGTCGCCCGCGAGGACATGGCGAAGGGCTACGAGTTCGAAAAGGACCAGTACGTGATGTTCTCGCCCGAGGAGCTGAAGGCTCTCGAGGAAGCGGGCACGCACACGGCGGACATCGCGGAATTCGTGCCGGTCGAATCGATCGACCCGGTGTACTTCGACAAGGCCTACTACCTCGCCCCGGACAAGGGCGGCGCGAAGCCCTACGCGCTGCTCGCCCGGGCCCTGCGCGAATCGAAGCGCTGCGCCCTCGGCCGCTGGGCCGCGCGCGGCAAGCAGTACATCGTGATGATCCGGCCGGTCGATGACGGCCTCGTCATGCAGCAACTGCTTTACGCAGGCGAAGTCAGATCGATCAAGGAAATCGAGATTCCGAAGACCGAAGTTAAGGAGGCGGAGCTCAAGCTCGCGCAGCAGTTGATCGAGCAGCAGGCCTCGGACAAGTTCGATCCTGCCGCTTACACCGACGAAGTGCGCGCGCGGATCGAAACCGCGGTGCAAAAGAAGGTCGAAGGCCAGGAGATCACGATGGCCGAAGAACCCCAAGGCGGCGCGGAGGTCATCGACCTCATGGAAGCGCTGCGCGCGAGCCTCGACAGGAAAAAGACCCCGGCGCCCGCGAAGGCGCCCGACGCTGAGGCACGCAAGGCGCCCAAGCGCGCCCAGCAGGCTGAGCCCGCCGCCCGGAAGGTCGCGAAGAAATAAACCTCGCCGCCGGCCGATGCACCAGTACGGCGCGCGCGACGTCGAGCGGCTGCTCCGGCTGCCGCGCAGCACGATCCGGAGCCTCGTCAACGCGGGTTTCGTTTCGCCCGCGCGCGGTCCGCGCAAGTCGTACCTGTTCTCGTTCCGGGACCTGATCGTGCTGCGAACCGCGCAGGCGCTCGCTCAAGCGAAGGTCCCGCCCAGGCGAATCACGAAGTCCTTGAAAGAGCTTCGCCGCCACCTCCCCGACGCGATGCCGCTCTCGGGCCTCGCGATCGGCGCAGTCGGCGACCGCGTGGTCGTCTCCGAAGGCGCGAGCCGCTGGCAGGCGGAATCGGGACAGTACCTGCTCGCCTTCGACGGCGATCCGGCCGACGGCTCCCTCAACGTGGTCGAGCGCAACGACGCCGGCGCCGCGGCGAGCGCGGAAGACTGGTTCGAGCGCGGATCCAAGCTCGAGAGCCGCGACCCCGGAGCCGCGCGGGAAGCCTACGGGCGCGCGCTCGACGCGGACCCGACGCACCTGGCCGCCCGCATCAACCTGGGAAGGCTCCTGCACGAGGCCGGCCGCCTCGCCGATGCGGAACGCGTCTATCGCGAGGCGATCTCGGCCTGCGGCAGCGATCCCCTGCTGCTCTACAACCTCGGCGTTCTGCTGGAGGACTTGGGCCGCAGGAGCGAGGCGATGGAAGCCTACGAAAGGGCGCTGCACCGCGATCCGCGCCTCGCCGATTGTCACTACAATCTCGCGCTCCTGTGCAAGACACTAGGCAACCCCAGGCACGCGATCCGGCACATGGCGCAGTATCGAAGGCTGGTCAAGCCGCGAAGATGAACGCGTGCAGATCCGTAGTCGCTTGAAAACGATCCTCGCAGGCGTGGCGCTTCTCCTTGCAATGTCCTGCGCGGCGATCGCCCAGACGGCACGCGACCCGGATCCGCTCGCCACCCGGCGCGGATGGGAGATCGGCGGACAGCTCGCGCACTATCACTACGAGGAACAGAACTTCGCGAAATTCATCGGCGCCCGAGGCGGTATTCTCGGCGCGTACACGTTCACGCGCGCGAATCGCATGTTCTTCAGGGTGGATGGCCGGGAGTCCTACGGCTCGCTCAAGTACCAGGGCTCGGGCACCCAGGATTCCGTGCCCGACCTGATCATCGAGACGCGAGCCGTTGCCGGCATGGATTTTCCCACGGGGAGCGGCGTCTCGTTCTCGCCTTATCTCGGTTTCGGTTATCGCCATCTCTACAACGACTCGAGGGGCTACACATCGACCAACGCGGCGGGTTACCGGCGTTACTCCAACTACCTGTACGCGCCGCTCGGCGCGACGATTCGCTTCGATCTCGGCAACCGCTGGGTTCTCGCTCCTACGGTCGAGGCGGACATCTTCCTGCTCGGAAAGCAGAGATCCCGGCTCGGCGACGCGAACGTCGGCTTCAACGACGTGACCAATACTCAGAGGCACGGCTACGGGTCCCGCGCCTACCTGATGGTCGAAAAGGATCACGTGGCGTTCGGAGCCTGGATGCACTACTGGAACATCAAGGATTCCGACGTGCAGCCGGTCGGGCTGGGCCAGGCCGGCCTCGAGCCCGCAAACTGGACGCGCGAAAGCGGAATCGAATTCAAATACCGGTTTTAGGGCGCTCCGCCCACTCTCCGCCGAGCACTTTTTCGGCCCAGAACAGTCCGGCGACGGTCTTGGAGTCGGTGATCTTTCCCTCGCGCACCCAGGCGAGCGCCGTGGCGAGCGGCAGCGTGAACACCTCGAGGAATTCCTCTTCGTCGAGCTTCGCACTCTCGTGTTTGAGCCCTTTCGCGAGGTAGATCTCGATCCGCTCGTTCGAATACGCAATCGCGATGTTGATCGTCGCCACGTGGCGCCATTGTGCCGCGGTATATCCGGTTTCCTCCTTGAGCTCGCGCTTGGCGGTAGCGAACGGATCTTCGTGCGGATCGATCTTGCCCGCCGGGATTTCGATCATGTCGCGTCCGAGCGGATAGCGGTACTGGCGCTCCATCACGAGCTCGCCCGCGTCGGTGAGCGCGATCACCGCCACCGCGCCGGGGTGCTCGATGTATTCGCGTTCGGCCGTGTTTCCGTCGGGCAGGCGCACGGTGTCGCTGCGTACCTTGAGCAGCTTGCCGTCGTAGACCAGCCTGCTCGAGACCTTGCGCTCGCTGAGATCCTTCACAGGCCCTTGATCGCGTAGAAGCACAGCTGCATGAGCGGCTGAGGCAGGATGCCCAGCACCAGGACCGCAAGCCCGTTCGCCGACAGGAGGACGCCCACGTCGAGCTTCGCATCGATCCGTCCCGCATCCTGCGGCTCGTCGAAATACATGAGCTTGACGATGCGGATGTAGTAGAAGGTCCCCACCAGCGCGAACAGCACCGAGACCACCGCGAGCCACACGCGCCCGGCTCCGAGCACCGCCTGGAGCACCGCGAGCTTCGCGTAGAAACCGACGGTGGGCGGAACGCCCGCGAGCGAGAACATGAGGAGCAGCATGATGAAGGCAAACCAGGGGCTGCGCGCGTTCAGCCCCTTGAAATCCTCGATTCGCTCGGCCTCGAAGCCGGCGCGCGAGAGGAGCACCACCATGCCGAACGACCCCAGGCTCATCAGCACGTACACCACGGCGTAGAACATGGCCGAGCTCCAGGCCTCCGCCGCCGAGAGCGCATTGCCGCCCACGATTCCCGACAGCAGGCCGAGCAGCATGAAGCCCATGTGCGAGATGGTCGAATAGGCGAGCATGCGCTTGATGTTGCTCTGCGCGATCGCGGCGAGATTGCCGATCGCCATGGACAGCAGCGACAGGACGACGAGCATGTCCTGCCAGCCGCTCGGGAACTGCGGCGTGTCGCCCGAAAGCGGCTGCAGCGCGTTCACCAGCAGCCGGATCGCCATCGCGAACGCCGCGAGCTTGGGTCCCGTGCTGATGAAGAGCGTCACGGCCGAGGGCGCGCCGTGGTACACGTCGGGAATCCACATGTGGAACGGCACCACGCCCACCTTGAACGCGAGCCCCGAAACGATGAACACGAGCCCGAAGGCGAGCACGCCCTTCAAATTCGAAGGATCATCGCTCTGCAGGATGCGGGCCGCCCTTGCGGCGACCTCGGTGATCTCGAGCGTGCCCGTGGCGCCGTAGATCATCGACATTCCGTAGAGCAGCAGGCCCGACGCGATCGCGCCCAGCACGAAGTACTTCATCGCCGCTTCGCTCGAGACCGCGGAATCGCGGTTGAGGGCGACCAGGGAATACAGGCACAGCGACATGAGCTCCAAGCCCAGGTAGAGCGTGAGGAAGTGGTTGGCGGAGATCATCACCATCATCCCCAGCGTGGCGAACAGCGCCAGCGCGAAGTATTCGCCGCGGTACAGGCCGCGCTCGGCCATGTAGACGCGCGAATACACCAGACACAGCGCCACCACGATGTACGTGAACATCTTGAGCGTGCTGGCCATCATGTCGGAGACGAACATGCCGTTGAAGGTGGTGGCGAGCTGCCCGCCGGTCATCCCGGTGACGATCGTCGTGAGGACCGCGCAGCCGAGCAGCGCGGCGAGCGACAGCGCATAGGTGACCCAGCGCGTCGCGTCCTTCAGATAAAGGTCGATCACGAGGATCGCGCACGCGGCCGCGAGCAGGAAGATCTCCGGATACGCGAGCAGCATGATGGGGAGGCGCGTCAGCATTCTTCCATGCCCTTCACAGCTTGCTCACCGCAACGTGCTTGAGCAGCTCGTTCACCGAGGCGTGCATGATCTCGGTGAACGGCGCGGGATACAGGCCCAGCCACAGCACGGCGATCGCGAGCAGGCCGAGGACCAGGAGCTCGCGCGCATTGGCATCGGTGAGTTCCGCAACGTGCCGGTTGGCCACCTCGCCGAAGATCACGCGCTTGTACATCCACAGCGTGTAGGCGGCGCCGAAGACGAGCGTCGTTCCGGCGAGGAACGCGATCCAGAAATTGAACGTCATCGCGCCCATGATCACCATGAACTCGCCGACGAAGCCGCTCGTCGCGGGCAGCCCGCAGTTCGCCATCGCGAACAGCATCATCAGCGCGGCGAACCGCGGCATGGTGTTCACGACGCCGCCGTAGTCGGCGATATTGCGCGAATGCATCCGGTCGTAGAGCACGCCCACGCACAGGAACAGGGCCGCGGAGACGAATCCGTGCGAGATCATCTGCACGAGGCCCCCTTCCATGCCATAGGCGTTGAAGATGAAGAAGCCCAGGGTCACGAAGCCCATGTGCGAGATCGACGAGTACGCGATCAGCTTCTTCATGTCGGTCTGCACGAGGGCCACGAGGCCGATGTAGATGATGGCGATGAGCGACAGCGTGATCATGAAGCCCGCGAGGTAATGGCTCGCATCCGGCAGGATGGGGAGCGAAAAGCGCACGAAGCCGTATGCGCCGAGCTTCAGCAGGATCGCCGCCAGCACCGCCGAACCCCCGGTCGGCGCCTCGACGTGGGCGTCCGGGAGCCAGGTGTGCACGGGCCACATCGGCACCTTTACCGCGAACGCCATGAGAAACGCGATGAAGAGCAGGATCTGCGCGTTCAAGGGCAGCGGCAGCTTGTGGTAATCGAGGACCGAAAAGCTGCCCCCCGATTTCTGGTAGAGGTAGAGAAAGGCGATCAGCATCAGGAGCGACCCTAACAGGGTGTACAAGAAGAATTTCACCGCGGCGTAGACGCGGTTGGGCCCGCCCCAGACCCCGATGACCAGATACATCGGGATCAGCGTCGCCTCGAAGAAAACGTAGAAGAGCACGGCGTCGAGGGCCGCGAAGGTGCCGTTCAGAAGGCCGGACATGACCAGGAACGCAGCCATATACTGGGCCACTTTTTTTTGTATCACCTCCCAGCCGGCAAGCACGACCAGCACGGTGACGAAGCTGTTCAGCAGGATGAACAGGACCGAAATGCCGTCGACGCCGAGATGGTAGTTGACGTTGAAGCGCGGGATCCAGGGCGCGAGCTCCACGAACTGCATGGCGCTCGTTCCCGTCTGGAAGCCGGAGACGAGCGGAATCGTCACGAGAAAGCCGACGATCGCTCCGAGAAGCGAGATCGCCCTTGCCTCGCGCAGGTTCCTGTCGCCGACGGCGAGCACGTCGAGGCCCGCAACGATCGGGACCCAGACGGCGAGGCTGAGCCAGTGAGAAGGCATTTGTTCCTACGGGACGAGCGTCCCTCTGAAAAAGATGAAGTAGGTGAGCAGCATGGAAACGCCGATGATCATGGAGAACGCGTAGTGGTAGATGAATCCGGACTGGACCAGGCGCACCATCCCGGCGAACCACCCGATGAGCTTCGCCGAGCCGTTCACCATCAGCCCGTCGATCACGGTCACGTCGCCGAAGCGCCACAGGCCGTTGCCGAACCTGCGCACGCCCCCGGCGAAGAACCAGTCGTAGAAGCGGTCGAAGCCGTACTTGTCCTCGAGGATCCTGACCAGGACGCCCGCCTTGCTGCGCACCACGTCCGCCATCTCCGGCCGCACGAGGTACAGGTACCCGGCGAGCGCCGCTCCCGCGAGCGCAAGCCAGAACGGGGCCGTGCCGACCGCGTGCAGCGTCATGGGAACGATGCCGTGGAACTCCGCCGCCATCTCCTTCACGACCGGATGGGAGTCCGCGATGAAGATCGAACCGCCGAAGTAGCCGCCGAACAAAACGTCCCCGATCACCCAGCCCGAGACGACCGACGGTACCGCGAGGAGGATCAGAGGCACGGTGACCACCGCCGGAGACTCGTGCGGCGGGTGACCGTGCGCGTCGAACCTGGCCTTCCCGTGAAAGGCGTAGAACAACAGCCGGAACGAGTACAAGCCGCCGACGAACACGCCGGCGAGAACCATCAACCAGGCGAAGCCAGCGCCGAAGGCATTCGACAGATGTGCCGCCTCGATGATCGAGTCCTTGGAAAAGAAGCCCGCGAACGGCGGTAAGCCCGCGTTGGCGAGTGCACCTATGAAGACGCAGACGTAGGTGACCGGCATGTGCTTCCACAACCCGCCCATCTTGCGCATGTCCTGCTCGTGGTGAAGGGCGATGATCACGGAGCCCGCGCCGAGGAACAGCAGCGCCTTGAAAAAAGCATGGGTCATCAAGTGGAAGATCGCGACGGAATACGCGGAGGCGCCGAGCGCCACGGTCATGTAGCCCAGCTGCGACAGCGTCGAGTAGGCGACCACGCGCTTGATGTCGTACTGGACCATCGCGATCAGCGCCATGAAGAAGGCGGTGATGCCGCCTACGATCAACACCATCGAGCGCGCGGTGTCGGAGAGCTCGAAAAGCGGCGACATCCGCGCCACCATGAAGATGCCCGCCGTCACCATGGTGGCGGCGTGGATCAGGGCGGAAATCGGCGTGGGCCCCTCCATCGAGTCGGGCAGCCACACGTGCAGTGGAAATTGCGCCGACTTGCCCATCGCGCCGACGAACAGCCCGATGCAGATCGCCGAGACGAGCAGCCACGGCGCCCCGGGAATGACCTCGATCGTGGCTCCCGCCATGGCCGGGGCCCGGGAGAAAACCGCCGCGTAGTCGAGCGTGCCGAAGGTCGCGAGCACGAGGGCCACCGCGAGGAGGAACCCGAAATCGCCGACCCGGTTGACGAGGAAAGCCTTCAAGTTCGCGTAGATCGCGCTCGGCCGCGTATACCAGAAGCCGATGAGAAGATACGAAACCAGGCCAACCGCCTCCCAGCCGAAGAAGAGCTGCAGGAAATTGTTCGCCATCACCAGCATCAGCATCGAGAAGGTGAAGAGCGCGATGTAGGCGAAGAATCGCTGGTAGCCCGGATCGTCGGCCATGTACCCGACGGTGTAGACGTGGACCATCAGGGACACGAACGTCACCACGACCATCATGAGCGCTGACAGGCGGTCGATCAGGAAGCCGATCTCGAACCGGGTCCCGCCCGACACGAGCCAGGTGTAGACCGGCCCGTTGAATGTCGCGCCGTCGAGAACGTCGAGGAAGACTGCGCACGAGGCGACGAAGGACACCGCCACTCCCGCGATCGTGACCCAATGCGCCCCCGAGCGCCCGATTCCCCGGCCTCCGAGGCCCGCGACGATGGCCCCGGCAAGCGGGGCGAGCGGCACGAGCAGGTAGAGCTGCAGCTCGGTCATGTCAGCCTTTCAGGTTGTCCAGATCGTCGACGTTGATCGTCTGCAGATTGCGGAACAGAACGACGAGGATCGCCAGGCCGATCGCGGATTCCGCCGCCGCCACCGTGAGGATGAAGAACACGAACACCTGTCCTGCAATGTCGCCGAGGTAATGCGAAAAGGCGATGAAGTTCATGTTGACGGCGAGCAGCATCAGCTCGATCGCCATCAAGAGGATGATGACGTTCTTGCGGTTGAGAAAGATCCCGACGACGCTGATCGCGAACAGCACCGCGCCGAGGATCAGGAAATGCGACAGTGACAGCAAACAACGCCTCCCATTTTCAGCTGCAGCTAGTCGTTTTTCTCCGACGGCATCGAGACCAGCCGCACCCGGTCGCCGCGCTTCACCGCGGCCTGCCTGGCCGGGTCCTGGTACTTGGTGTCCTTGCGCTTTCTGAGCGTCAGCGCGATCGCGACGACGATCGCGACCAGCAGCAGCACCGCAGCGAGCTCGAGCGGATAGGCGTAGTCGGTATAGAGCACCCGTCCGAGTTCCTTGGTGTTGCTCGCGCCCGGCCCGGGATCCCTCGCGGGGGGAAGCGCTTCGATTCCAAAATAGCGGCCGCCCAGGACGAGCACCATCTCGACCACCATGAGGATCCCCACCGTGGCTCCCAGCGGAAGGTAGCTCCAGAATCCCTCGCGCAGGCGCTCGAGGTTGATGTCGAGCATCATCACCACGAAGAGGAACAGCACCATCACGGCGCCGACGTAGACGAGCACGAGCGCAATGGCGAGAAACTCCGCGCGCAGCAGCATCCACAGCGCCGCTGCGGTGAAGAAGGCGAGCACCAGGAACAGCGCCGAGTGCACCGGGTTGCGCACCATGATCACGCACAGGGCTGCAATCACCAGGATCGCGGCGAAAATCCAGAAAACCGCGAGCTCAAACATGATCCGGATTCATCGGTACGCCGCGTCTGCGGCGCGGTCCTTGGCGATCTGCTCCTCGTAGCGGTCGCCCACTGCGAGCAGCATTTCCTTGGTGTAGTACAGGTCGCCGCGTTTCTCCCCGTGATACTCGAGGATGCGCGTCTCGACGATCGAATCCACGGGGCAGGACTCCTCGCACAGTCCGCAGAAGATGCACTTGGTGAGATCGATGTCGTAGCGCGTGGTGCGGCGCGTGCCGTCCGAGCGCTGCTCGGACTCGATCGTGATCGCAAGCGCCGGGCAAACGGCCTCGCACAGCTTGCACGCGATGCAGCGCTCCTCGCCGTTCGGGTAGCGGCGCAGGGCGTGCAGCCCGCGGAAGCGCGGGCTCATCGGGGTTTTCTCCTCCGGGAACTGCACCGTGATCTTGCGCCTGAAGAGATGGCGTCCGGTGAGCGCCATCCCCTTTACCAGCTCCACCAGCAGGAAAGTCTTGAAGAACTCGCGAATTTTATCGATCACGAAATCACCAAATATTCCACGGCGTCTGCATCCACACCGCGATCACGACCAGCCACACGATCGTGAGCGGTATGAACACCTTCCAGCCAAGCCGCATGATCTGGTCGTAGCGGTAGCGCGGAAACGTCGCCCTGAACCACAGGAGCAGCGACACCATGAAGAATATCTTGGCGAACAGCCAGGCGAACGGCGGGATCGCGCCGAGGAGCGGCGCGTCGACCGGCGCCGCCCAACCGCCGAGGAACATGACCGTGGCGAGCGCCGACACGAGGATCATGTTGGCGTATTCGCCCAGGAAAAACAGCGCGAAAGGCATTCCGGAGTATTCGACGTGGAACCCGGCGACGATTTCGGACTCGCCCTCCGCCACGTCGAACGGCGCGCGGTTGGTCTCGGCCACACCCGAGATGAAGTAAACCAGGAACATGGGCGCGAGCGGCAGCCAGTTCCAGGAGAGGAAATTGATTCCCATGTGGGCGAAGGTGCCGCGCATTTGAGCTGCGACGATGTCGGTGAGGTTGAGGCTCCTGGAAACCATCAGCACGCACACTAGCGCGAAGCCCATCGCGATCTCGTAGGCGACGATCTGGGCCGCCGAGCGCATGGCGCCGAGAAACGCGTACTTCGAGTTGGAGGCCCAGCCGGCGATGATGATGCCGTAGACGCCCATCGAGGTGATCGCCATCACGTAGAGGAGCCCCGCGTTGATGTCCGCGAGCACCGTCTCAGGGCCGAAGGGGATCACCGCCCATGCGGCGAGCGCCGGCATGAGGGTCAGCATCGGGGCGAAGATGAACAGGAACTTGTTCGCCCCCGTCGGAACGATCAGCTCCTTGAACATGAGCTTGATGGCGTCGGCGATCGGCTGCAACAGCCCGATCGGACCCACTCGGTTGGGACCGAGACGGATCTGCATCCAGCCGATGAGCTTTCTCTCCCACAAGGTGAGATACGCGACGCAGGCGAACAGGGGCAGCACGATGCAAAGGATCAGGATCGTGTTTTTCACGAGCGTCCAGGCGGGCGGTCCCCACTGCGGACCGAGCCAGGCGGTCCAGAGATTCGCCCAGACGTCGAACAGCGTCGTCATGTACGCTCCACCGAAACCGGGCCGAACATCGGGCCGAGCGCCGCGGTGTGCCGGTGCGCTGCGGCGAGCCTCACGCAGCCGGCCGGCAGGCGCTCGTCGATGCCGAGCTCGACGATCGCTTCCCCCTCGCCCTGGCGCACGCGCACCCGCTCGCCCGCCTTGACGCCCAGCTTTTGCGCCAGAGTCGGCGCCACCCAGGCGCGCGGCGGCAGCGCGTCGCGCGTCCTCTGCAGCGATGCGGCGCGGCGCACGATCGGATCGCCGAAGTAGATCGGGACGTCGGCGATTCGCTGCAGTTCCTCGCCGTAGGCGGGGGGCGAATCGAGTTCCAGGTTGATACCGTCGAGGCGGTTGGCCAGTCTGCCCGCGACATCTTCGGCCCTGCAAACCTCGTCGCGTACCGCTTCGGTCGATTCGTATTCGAAACCGGGAAGGCTCATCAGATTGCCGAGCACGCGGAGCACCTTCCACGCCGGCCGCGCCTCGCCCAAGGGCTTCACGGCTGCGTTGAAGCTCTGCATCCGCCCCTCGCAATTGACGTAGGTGCCCGATGTCTCGGCAAAGGGCACGATGGGGAGAAGCACGTTGGCGTAGTCCGCGGCAAAGCTGCGGTAGGCGGCCATCGCGACCACGAGGTCCGCAGCGCCCATCGCCTTGATCGCCGTGCGCGGGTCATGGCAGTCGAAATCAGGCTCGGCGTTGAGGAGGAGGTAGGCTTTTCGCGGCTGCTCGAGCAGGGTCCTCGCGTTCAAGCCGCCCTCCGAGGGAACGCACCCGGCGAGATAGCCCCCGACGCTGTTGGCGGCCTCGCCCAAAAAGCCGAACCGGCCGCCGGTGAGGCCGGCGAGCTCCTGCGCGAGCCGCTGGAGCTGCGTCGCTTGAGGATGCTGCGCGGCGAGGTTGCCGAGCAGCACCGCGACGCTGTGGCCCGAAGCGAGGCTGGCGGCGATCGCCCTCGCCTCGCCGCCGACGCTGAAAGCCGCGAGCTCCGCGGGCGAGGGCGTCTGCCTCGCCTCGGCAACGGCTTTCACCACTTGGGCGAGCGTCCCCGCCAATTCGCTCGGGCGCACGATCGCCTTGTTGGCGACGGGCATCAGGAGATCGTCGTCGGCGCAATGCAGGACATTGATCTGGGATTTGCGTTTGGCGATCTGCCGCAGGCGGGAAGCGACCAGCGGATGGTCCTTGCGCAGGAACGAGCCGACCACGAGCACGCGGTCCAATGCGCCGAGCTCCGCGACCTTCATCCCGAGCCAGGGAGCTCCGGCGCGCTTGCCGTCCGCGGAAAAGTCCGATTGGCGCAGGCGGAAGTCGACATTGTCGCTCCCCATCGCTCGCATGAGCTTCGCGAGCAGCGCCATCTCCTCGAAAGTGGAATGGGGGCTGGCGAGCGCGCCGATCTCCCGCGGATCGTACTTGAAGCGGATTTCCGAGAGGTTTCGAGCGACGTGCTCGAGGGCCGCCTGCCAGTCGACCTCGCGCCAGCGCCCACCCTCCTTCAGCATCGGCCGCTGGAGCCGTTCCTCGGAGTTGAGGCCCTCGTACGAAAAACGGTCGCGATCGGAGATCCAGCACTCGTTCAACTCCTCGCTCTCGAGGGGCAGCACCCGCATCACGCGGTTCTGCTTGACCTGCACGATCAGGTTCGTGCCGAGGCTGTCGTGCGGACTGACGGACTTGCGCCCCGAGAGCTCCCAGTTGCGCGCCGTGTAGCGAAACGGCTTCGAGGTGAGCGCGCCCACCGGGCACAGATCGATCATGTTGCCGGAGAGCTCCGAATCCACCGTTTTCCCGACGAAGGCGAGAATCTCGGCGTGCTCGCCCCTGCCGATCATGCCGAGCTCCATGACGCCGGCGAGCTCCTGTCCGAAGCGCACGCAGCGGGTGCAGTGGATGCAGCGCGTCATGTCGGTCGAGATGAGCGGGCCCAGATTCTTGTTCAGCACCACGCGTTTCTCCTCGGTGTAGCGCGAGGCGCTCTTGCCGTAGCCGACCGCGAGGTCCTGGAGCTGGCATTCCCCGCCTTGATCGCAGATCGGGCAGTCGAGCGGATGGTTGATGAGCAGGAATTCCATCACGCCGTCCTGCGCCTGCCTCGCATAATCCGAGCGCGTGAACACTTTCATGCCGTCGGTGACCGGCGTGGCGCAGGCAGGCTGGGGTTTCGGAGCCTTCTCGATCTGCACCAGGCACATCCGGCAGTTGGCGGCGATCGAGAGCTTCTTGTGATAGCAGAAATGCGGGATGTAGATCCCCAGGCCGTTCGCCGCCTCCATCACGGTGGCGCCGTGGCGGACTTCGGTTTCCCTGCCGTCGACCGTGAGCTTGGGCATAGGCCTGTTTACGACACGAGGGGATACATCCCCTCGTGCTCCCCTATATCAGCGAAGTTATTCACTATGCCGCCTGCCGCACGGCAATGCTGGGCGCAGTGGAATATCCGGGAAGCGTCACCAGGCAGCGCTTGTGGTCGATGTGATGCTGGAATTCGCTGCGAAAGTGCCCGATGAAGCTCTTCACCGGCAGCGCCGCCGCATCGCCCAGCGCGCAGATGGTGCGCCCGGCGATGTTATCGGCGACGTTCGTGAGAAGGTCGAGGTCCTCGTTTTTTCCCTTGCCGTGCTCGATCCTGTTCACCATCCGGTACAGCCATCCCGTGCCTTCGCGGCAGGGCGTGCACTGGCCGCAGGATTCCTCGAAGTAGAAATACGACAGCCGTTCGAGGGCTTTGACCATGCAGGTGGTTTCATCCATGACGATCACGGCGCCGGAGCCCAGCATCGAGCCGGCCTTGGCGATCGAGTCGTAGTCCATGTCGGTGCGCATCATGACCTCCGCGGGCAGGACCGGCATCGAGGATCCTCCGGGGATCACGGCCTTGAGCTGGCGTCCGTCGCGCACGCCGCCCGCCATCTCGAGCAGCTTCGCAAACGGCGTGCCGAGCTTCACTTCGTAGTTACCGGGCCGCGCGACATGGCCCGTCACCGAAAAGATCTTGGTGCCGCCGTTGTTCGGCCGGCCGAGCGCGAGGAACGCGTCCGCGCCGTGGCTGACGATCCAGGGCACGGCGGCGAAAGTCTCGGTGTTGTTGATCGTCGTCGGCTTGCCGTAGAGACCGAAGCTCGCGGGGAACGGCGGCTTGAATCGCGGCAGGCCCTTCTTGCCTTCGAGGGACTCGAGCAGCGCGGTCTCCTCGCCGCAGATGTAGGCGCCGTAGCCGTGGTGATTGTGGAGCTCGAACGAGAAATCGCTGCCGAGGATGTTCTTCCCGATGAATCCCGCGGCGCGCGCCTCGGCGAGGGCTTCCTCGCAGCGCTCGTAGATGTCCCAGATCTCCCCGTGGATGTAGTTGTAGCCCGCGCCGGCCCCCATCGCGTAGGCGGCGATCGCCATGCCCTCGATGACGGCGTGGGGGTTGTAGCGCAGGATGTCGCGGTCCTTGAAAGTCCCGGGCTCGCCCTCGTCCGAATTGCACACCAGGAATTTCGCGCCCGGAAACTGGCGCGGCATGAAGCTCCACTTGAGGCCCGTCGGAAAGCCCGCTCCGCCGCGCCCGCGCAGCGCCGATTTTTTCACTTCGGCGATGAGAGTCTCCGGCGGCGTCTTCTCGGCGAGGATTTTCTTCAACGCCGAATAGCCGCCGCGACCGACGTAATCGGGCAGCCTCCAGTTCTCCCCGTCGAGGCCGGCGAGAATGATCGCGTCAGGGCCGTAATCGAGCATCGCGCTACTTCGCCTCAGCCAGCCACCGGTCGATCTTCTCCGGCGTCATGAACGAGAGCATTTTCTTGTTGTTGAGCAGCATCACCGGCGCATCGCCGCAGGCGCCGAAGCACTCGCCCTCCTTCAGCGTGAAGCGCCCGTCGGCGGTCGTCTCGTTCCAGTCGATGCCGAGCTTCTTCTTGAGGTGCCGGGCGGCGTCTTCCGCGCCGGAGAGCGCGCACGGCAGGTTGGTGCAGATGCACAGCTTGTGCTTTCCGACCGGCTTGAGGTCGTACATCGCGTAGAAGCTCGCCACCTCGTAGACGGCGATCGGCGCCATGCCGAGGTAGCCGGCGACGAAGTCCATGACTTGCGGCGAAAGATGGCCTTTTTCGTCCTGCGCGACGGTGAGCGCAGCCATCACCGCCGACTGCTTCTGCCCGGGCGGATATTTGGCGATCGCCTGGTCGATTTTCTTCAATGCCTCGGCGCTCAACACGTCAGCTCACCTGTCGATCTCGCCGAAGACGATGTCCTGGGTGCCGATGATCGCCACGACGTCGGCCAGCATGTGGCCCCGGGTCATCTCGTTCAGCGCGGCAAGATGCGGAAAGCCGGCCGCGCGGATCTTCATGCGATAAGGCTTGTTCGCGCCGTCGGACAGGATGTAGATCCCGAATTCCCCCTTCGGGTGCTCGACCGCCGCATAGGCCTCGCCCGGAGGAACGTGGATGCCTTCGGTGAAGAGCTTGAAATGGTGGATCAGCTCTTCCATGTTGCTCTTCATCTCGACGCGAGAAGGCGGCGCCACCTTGTGGTTGTCGGTGATCACCGGTCCCGGATTCTTGCGCAGCCACTCGATGCACTGCCTGATGATGCGGTTCGACTGCCGCATCTCCTCGATGCGCACCAGATAGCGGTCGTAGCAGTCGCCGTTTACTCCCACCGGAATATCGAATTCCATCTTGTCGTACACCGCGTAGGGCTGCTTCTTCCTCAGGTCCCATTCGACGCCCGAGCCGCGCAGCATGGGCCCCGTGAAGCCGAGCGCGAGCGCCCGCTCCGGCGGCACGACGCCGATATTGACCGTCCTCTGCTTCCAGATGCGGTTATCGGTGAGCAGCGTCTCGTACTCGTCGACGTACTTCGGGAAGCGGCGGGTGAAGTCCTCGATGAAGTCGAGCAGCGAGCCCTGACGGTTCTCGTTCAGCTTCTTCAGCGCGCCGGCGCTCTTGTACATCGAGGCCTGGTACTGGGGCATCGTCTCCGGCAGGTCCCGGTATACCCCCCCGGGCCTATAGTAGGCGGCGTGGAGGCGCGCCCCCGACACCGCTTCGTAACAGTCCATCAGGTCTTCGCGCTCCCGGAAGCAGTAGAGGAAAACCGTCATCGCCCCGATGTCCAGGCCGTGAGCCCCGAGCCAGAGCAGGTGGTTCAGGATGCGCGTGATCTCGTCGAACATCACGCGGATGTACTGGGCGCGGACCGGCACGTCGACTCCGAGGAGGCGCTCGACCGCCAGGCAGTAGGCGTGCTCGTTCGACAGCATCGACACGTAGTCGAGCCGGTCCATGTAGGGCAAGGCCTGGATATAGGTCTTGTGCTCGGCGAGCTTCTCGGTCGCGCGGTGCAGCAGGCCGATATGCGGATCGGCGCGCATGATCACCTCTCCGTCCAGTTCCAGCACCAGCCGCAGCACGCCGTGCGCCGCCGGATGCTGCGGACCAAAATTCAACGTGTAGTTGCGGATCTCGGCCATCGTCAGCGCGAGCTTCCCAGATCGCCGTACTCGTCCTCGCGAATGACCCGCGGCGTGATTTCGCGGGGTTCGATCGTCACCGGCTGGTAGATGACGCGCTTCTGCTCCGGGTCGTAGCGCATCTCGACGTTGCCCGAGAGCGGGAAATCCTTGCGGAAAGGGTGGCCGATGAAACCGTAATCGGTGAGGATGCGCCGCAGATCGGCGTGCCCGGTGAACATGATTCCGAACAGGTCGAAGGCCTCGCGCTCGTACCAGTCGGCGTTGGGCCACACGCCGGTGAGGGAGTCGACCACCGGGAAATCGTCATCCGGCGCGAACACGCGCAGCCGCAGCCGCCAGTTGTGCGCCAGCGAAAGCAGGTGCGAAACGACTGCGAAGCGGCGTCCTTTCCACCTGCCTTCGCCGAAACCCGAGTAGTCCACCCCGCACAGATCGATCAACTCCTCGAAGCGCACCGCCGGGTCATCGCGCAGCGATCGCGCCGTCGCGGCGTAGTCCTTCGCCTCCACCACCAGCGTCAGCTCGCCCAGGGATTCGGCGAGGCTCACGATCTTCCCGGCGAGCGACGAGTCGAGCGCGTCTTTCAGTCGTCCGAGCTTCGCCGCCATATGCCTTCGATCCGATCAGCGCGCGATGGTGTTGGTGCGCTTGATCTTGTTCTGCAACTGGACGATGCCGTAGAGCAGCGCCTCCGCCGTCGGCGGGCAGCCGGGCACGTACACGTCGACCGGCACGATGCGGTCGCAGCCGCGCACCACCGAGTAGGAGTAATGGTAATAGCCGCCGCCGTTCGCGCAGGAGCCCATCGAGATCACCCAGCGCGGTTCGGCCATCTGGTCGTACACCTTGCGAAGCGCCGGCGCCATCTTGTTGCACAGGGTCCCCGCGACGATCATGACGTCGGACTGCCTCGGGCTCGGGCGGAACACGATTCCGAAGCGATCGAGATCGTAGCGCGCGGCACCCGCGTGCATCATCTCGACGGCACAGCACGCCAGGCCGAACGTCATCGGCCACAGCGACCCGGTGCGCGTCCAGTTGATGAGCTTGTCGAGCGAGGTGGTCGCGAATCCTTCCTCGAATACGCCTTCAATACCCATGGATCACCTTCACTTTCACTACTCCCACTCGAGCGCCCCCTTCATCCATTCGTAGACGAAGCCCACGACGAGAATGGCGAGGAAGATCATCATCGACCAAAAGCCGAGGGCGCCGATCTCGCCGAGCGTCACCGCCCAGGGGAAGAGGAACGCGATCTCCAGATCGAACAGGATGAACAGGATCGCAACCAGGTAGTAACGCACGTCGAACTTCATGCGCGCGTCCTCGAAGGCCTCGAATCCGCATTCGTACGGGGACAGCTTCTCGCTGTCGGGACGGTGCGGTCCGAGCACCGTACCCGCGGCGACCATGATGCCGCCGAAGACAAAAGCGATCACGATGAACAGCAGGATCGGGAAATAGTTCTCGAGCACGGGTCAGCGGCGGACCTGAGAACAAAGCGCCGTGCCGGTGGCCCGCACTCGCACGCTCGCTCTCACAAAAGCCATACCCCTCTTAAAATAGAGGACTTGGGCCGGAAGTCCCCCGCTTCCGATCCAAGTCCCCCTTTGTCTGGTGCCGACGGAGAGACTCGAACTCTCACAGCTTTCGCCACCGCCCCCTCAAGACGGCGTGTCTACCAATTTCACCACGTCGGCGTGATGGGCTCGAAGCGTCGTTGTGTCAGAAACGAGCCCGCCCTCAAAGCGTTGGATTTTACTACTTCGGCACCTCGTTTGCTTTCGATTTGGCCGCGTCGGACGCCTTCGCTGCTTCTGGCGCCGGCGGAGAAGCGGGCACCTGCTGCTGCGCCGGTTGCGGCCGCTCCTTGACCGTGTCCATGACGCCTCCGCCCGCGCGCGGCTTGTGCGTGACGAGGTAGGCGAGCACGAAAGTGGTGAGGAAGAACACGACCGCGAGGATGGCCGTCGTGCGAGACAGAAAATTTGCCGAGCCGCTTGCGCCGAACAGGCTTCCCGAGGCGCCGCTGCCGAAAGCCGCGCCGACGTCGGCTCCCTTGCCGTGCTGGAGCAGGACGAGACCGATGATGCAAAGCGCGACGATGACATCGACGATGAGGATCAGCGTAAACCAGAAATCCATATTGCATTCTCCAGAGTTATCTCCGCGCCGCAGCGCAGATCGCGATGAAATCTTTCGCCACGAGCGAAGCCCCACCGACCAATCCGCCGTCGACGTCGGGCATCGCCATCAGCTCGGGGGCGTTGTTGGGCTTGACGCTGCCGCCGTACAGGATCGTCACGTTCCCCGG
>Ga0209472_1000748_pt1 | contig 19020 bp, 17 predicted proteins | sample GraSoiAngelo_130_FD_185887 | JGI IMG/M metagenome (GOLD analysis project Ga0209472, IMG submission 185887) | Grasslands soil microbial communities from the Angelo Coastal Reserve, California, USA - 14_0929_02_20cm (SPAdes) (version 2) | ecosystem: Environmental > Terrestrial > Soil > Grasslands ...
GGCGAGCGTTCGCATGACAGTCTCCTATCCTTTGTTGGAGTACGCCGGCAGCGAGGACGACTCGCGGTCCGCACGCAGCCGGGCCGTCCTCGTGAGGATGCCGAATCCCGCGGCCATGGCGCTGGGAGCGAGGGTGCGGCCGAGCAGCGCGGGCGGCGCTGCGAGTGTCGCGGCGACGATCACGCCGAGGACGACGGACAGGGCCGCGCCAAGCGCGACGGACCATTCACCAGGAATCCGACGTCGGATCGCCAGGCAGATGTGCACGTCGAACGCCCCGGCGACGATCTGCAGCGCGATGACCGCCAGCAGCAGCGTGGCGGGCGACAGCAAGCTCAGCAGTTGCCCGGGATGCCACCGGCCGAAGACATCGCCAAGCGGGAGACCGAAGATCACGAGACCTGCGCCGACCGCGAGGCATCCGCGCAGCAGCAGGACCAGCCGATTCAGCGGAAGGGTGGCGATGGACGCGCTGGCCCACATCGTGACGAGGCCGTCCACGACCCAGTACGCCCCGCTCGTCCGCGCGACGGCGGCCGACGAGCTCGGTGTCTGCGACGCGATGTACGCTCCGAGCGCCAGCGCCGTGCTGCCACGCAGCAGGCCGGCCCACCATAGCCTGGCGAGCAAGTCCGGCTCCGGCGTCGTGCGCCGCGCAGCGGCGGAGCTCATCGGCATTTCCCCGCACCCGCCCGCGGCCTGGCGTCACTGCTGATAATTCTACCCGTCCACATCAATACGTCCTCTGGCGGGCCAGTACAGCAGCGCGCCCCGGTCGCGGCAATGGGACCTTCGGCCGATGGGGGGCCCGCCCCGTCGGTGGTCGATGTGAGACGTTGGTCCCATGCTGGCGCGCCGGACGTCGTGGTTCCATCGGGAAGCGATGAAGACCCTGGCGGCGATCACGATCTCGGGAGGACGATGGCACCCACCAGGCGGCCGCTCGTCCTGCGAGGCGCGCTGCTGCTGGCGTTCGGCCTGGGCGAGGGCGGTCTGTTCCTGCTCGTGTTCCGGGTCCGCACATCACCGTCGCGTTGCTCGCGCGCGGCTGATCGGGGCGTTCGTTCTGCTGGACGGCGCGATACCATTGTCGAAGCGACGCTGATGCGCGAGCGGTCGCTGTGGCTCCTCCCTCAGGCGCTGACCGGCGTGGCGGCGGCGGGGTTGGTCCTGCTGCTCCCCGCTGCATCGGCGCTCGCGATCTTTGCGTGGTGGGCTGTCGTCATCGGCCTGTTCGAAGCCGGCGAGTCACTGGCATCGGGGTCCCGCCGCGTGCTCGTGTCGGTCCTCTCGCTGGCGCTTGGCCTGTTCGTTCTCGCAGGCCCCGTCCACGATCCCTCGCTGTTGCTCCTCGCGGTCGCGCTCTACGGCGTCCTTGCCGGCGCCGGACGGCTGCACGCCGCCCGATCCCGGCGGCTCCGCTAGGCTTCGGCGGCCGGTCCGGCGTGGTGCCCGCGCGCGCCATGAACCGGCTGAGCGTCCTCGTCGTCGTTCTCGTCTTCGGGAACGGTCACGCGATGGCCACCACCGATGTCCTCGTGACCGCCCCGGCAGGCGGAAGCCCGAACGAGGCGTGGCCGCGAACGATGAGTCTGGGAACCGTGGCCGCCGTCGTGTATCAGCCGCAGGTGAAAGCGTGGAGTGGCGACAAGCTCGACTTCCGCGTTGCGGTCGCGCTCACGCCGCCCGGCTCGGACCAGGAGATATTCGGCGCGGTCTCCGTCTCGACGCGAACCCGCGTCGACCGCGTTTCCCAAACGGTGACCCTGGACCAGTTCCGCCTCGAACGGGTCCTCTTCCCGGCGCTGCCGGACCGGGGCGCCGCGTACGCGCGTGCGCTGCGACGGTTGCTGTCGGCGCTGAAGACGATCGCCCTCGACCGCCTGGAGACGTCGATGGCGGCCGCGGGTGCCGTGAAGCCGGGCGGCGTGGTCGTCGCCAACGATCCGCCGCAGGTGATCACCACCGAGATGTCGGCGAGACATGCCTGCAGCTCCTCCAGGTCGGGCTGCCGACCGGCGAGCAGCCGGGTCGCCGCCTGCGCGTTGGCGCTATAGCAAGGACGCATGACGAGGGTCCTACGACCAAGGTCCACTGACGCGTCGCGCATTCCGATGGAAGGATGGGCGGCGCGGAGGATCGTCGTGATGGCAGAGGAGCGCGCCAAGCCGGAGCTGTGGACCGATTCGTGGAGGAACTGGACGTCGTCGGGCACGCCGTGGCAAGCGGCCTGGGATTACTGGGTCGACGCCGCCCAGCGCACCGTCCTGTTCTGCGACGTGATGCGCAAGCGCGGCAACATGTTCCTCGAGCACGAGGCGAAGGGCAAGCCGCCGGTCCTCGCCTTCGAGCAGGAGATGGTGCTCGACGGTCGGACGCTCGGGCGGCCCGTCAACTACTTCCTGGTACGAATCATCCCGCCGGCCGGCACGCGGACGGATCCGCGCAAGCGCCCGTTCGTCGTCTTCGATCCTCGCGCCGGCCACGGTCCCGGGATCGGCGGCTCCAAGGTGGACAGCGAGATCGGCGTGGCCCTGCGTGCCGGCCACCCGTGCTACTTCGTCGGCTTCCGGGCGGAGCCCGTGCCCGGACAGACCCTCGAGGATGTCGGCCGGGCCGAGGGCCTCTTCTTGCAGAAGATCGCCGAGCTCCATCCCGAAGCCGACGGCCGGCCTTGCATCGTCGGCAACTGCCAGGCCGGCTGGGCCGTGATGATGTTGAGCGCGGTCGCCCCCGACTTGATGGGGCCGATCCTGCTGGCCGGCGCGCCGCTGTCCTACTGGGCCGGGGCCGGGACTCAGAACCCGATGCGGTATGCGGGCGGCATGCTGGGCGGCTCGTGGCTGGCCTCGCTGGCCGGCGATCTCGGCAACGGTCGCTTCGACGGCGTGCACCTGGTGGCCAACTTCGAGAACCTGAACCCGGCCAACACGCTGTGGAAGAAGCCGTACAACCTCTACGCGAAGATCGATACCGAGGAGCCGCGCTACCTCGACTTCGAGCGCTGGTGGGGCGGCTTCTTCCTGCTGAACGAGGAGGAGATGCGGTTCATCGTGAACAACCTCTTCGTGGGTAACCGCCTCGCGTCCGGCGAGATCGTGACCTCCGCCGGCCGGCGGATCGACCTCCGCAACATCCGCTCGCCCATCGTCGTCTTCGCCTCCTGGGGTGACAACATCACTCCGCCCCAGCAGGCGCTCAACTGGATCCTCGACTGCTACGCGAGCGACCGGGAGCTCCTGGCCCGCGAGCAGACGATCGTCTACATCCTGCACCACGACATCGGGCACCTCGGCATCTTCGTGTCGGGCCGGATCGCCCAGCGTGAGCACTCCGAGATCGTGCAGGCGCTCGACGTCATCGAGACGCTGCCGCCCGGCCTCTGGGAGATGGTGATCGAGGACAAGCAGCCGGGGGCATCCCACGCCGAGCTCATGCCCGGGCGCTACCTGGTCCGCTTCGAGCGGCGCTCGCTGAATGACATCCGGGTGCTGGAGGACACGCGCGAGGACGAGCGGCCGTTCGCGGCGGTGGCGCGCGTCTCGGAGATCGCCGAGAGCTGGTACCGCACGTTCGTGAGCCCGTGGATCCGACCCTGGGTGACCGAGCCAGTCGCCGAGGCGCTGCGCAACCTGCATCCCAATCGCCTGCAGTACTCGCTGTGCTCCGATCGAAATCCATGGATGGCGGGGGTGAAGGACCTGGCGGAGGTCGTGCGTCAGCATCGCAAGCCCGCGGCGCCCGAGAACCCGTTCCTGGCCGTGGAGCAGAAGGTCTCGGCGCAGATCGAGCACGCGCTCGAAACCTATCGGGACGTTCGTGATCGAACCACCGAGCGTCTCTTCAATGCGATCTACGGCTCGGCCTGGCTCCAGGCGGCGGTCGGGCTTCGCGCGGCCGCCGGCGACGGCGTGGCGGTGCGGCCGCGCGACGAGACGTTCGAGGCGCTGCTCGCGCAGAAGATCGCGGCGCTCCGGATGCGGATGGATCAGGGCGGCCTGCGCGAGGCGGCCGTGCGCATCCTGCTCTACGCCGGCAGCGACGAGCCCCGGGTGGACGTCCGCGGCTTCCGCATGGCCGAGCAGGTCCGCGACAAGTACCTGGCCGGCGAGCGCTTGCCGGGACCGCAACGCCGGGAGCTGTTCAGGGAGCAGTTCTTCCTGCTCTTGCTCGACGAGGCGGCGGCCTTGGCGGCGCTGCCGCGCATGCTCCGCTCGGACGACGAGCGGGCGACGGCGCTCGAGATGGTGCGCCAGGTGCTGTCGGCCAAGGGCGAGCTCAGCGAGGAACGGCGCGCCCGACTGGCGCGCGTGGAACGCATCCTGGACGAGTCGCCGGCGATCCCGGTGCCGGTGGCCTAGGAGGCTGTCATGCCGACGGACGTGATAACGAGGACCGAGAGTCGGGGCACCGGGAAGTACGAGCAGCTGCTGGCGCGCTGCAAGGGCATGACCGCGACGCCGACCGCCGTCGCGCATCCGTGCGACGACGCCTCGCTCGGTGCCGTGGTCGAGGCGGCCCGGGCCGGCATCATCGCGCCGATCCTGGTCGGCCCGGTCGAGCGAATCCGGACCGTCGCCAAGACGTGCGGGCTCGACATCGAGCAGTACGAGATCGCGGCCGTGCCACACAGCCACGCCGCGGCGGCCCGGGCGGTCGAGCTCGTGCGGCTCGGCCGCGCCGATCTGCTCATGAAAGGGAGCCTGCACACCGACGAGCTGATGAGCGAGGTCGTCAAGCGCGAGACGGGGTTGCGGACCGACCGGCGGGTGAGCCACGCGTTCGTCATGGACGTGCCGACCTACCACAAGCCGCTCCTGATCACCGACGCCGCCGTCAACATCTTCCCGACGCTCGACGAGAAGCGCGACATCGTCCAGAACGCGATCGACTTTGTGCGCGCGCTGGGCGCCGAGCGGCCGAAGGTGGCGATCCTGTCGGCGGTGGAGACCGTGACGACGAAGATCCCGTCCACGATCGACGCCGCCGCGCTGTGCAAGATGGCCGACCGCGGGCAGATCCAGGGCGCCATCCTCGATGGCCCGCTCGCCTTCGACAACGCGATCAGCGCGGAGGCGGCCCGGACGAAGGGCATCAGCTCGGCCGTCGCCGGCGATCCCGATATCGTCCTCGTGCCCGATCTCGAGGCCGGCAACATGCTGGCCAAGAACCTGACGTTCCTGTCCCGGGCCGACGCCGCCGGCGTGGTGCTCGGCGCCCGGGTCCCGATCATCTTGACGAGCCGGGCCGACAACCAGCGCACGCGCCTGGCGTCGTGCGGCGTGGCGGCCCTCTACGCCGCCGCGCGGCGGCGGGCCGGGGTCATCGGCGGTTAGTCATGGCCGACACGATCCTCGTCGTCAACGCTGGCTCGTCGAGCATCAAGTTCTCACTGTTCGAGATCGGCGATGGCCGGCGACTCCGCCTCGCCTCCAAGGGGCAGATGGACGGCATCGGCACCCACCCGCGCCTGCGGACGCGGAACGCCGCCGGAACGGACCTCGGCGACGAGAAATATTCGGGCGAGGAGGTCCCGGACGTCCCGGCGGCGATGGCGCGTGTGGGCGGGTGGCTTCGCACGCACGTCGGCGACGCGTTGCCGGTGGCGGTCGGCCATCGCATCGCCCACGGCGGGCCCGAGTACGCCTCGCCGTGCCTCGTGGACGACCGCGTGCTGGCGGCTCTCCGGCGATTCGTGCCGCTCGCGCCGCTGCACCAGCCCTACAACCTCGACCCCATCCGCACCATCCAGACGCGCTTCCCGGGCACGCCCCAGGTGGCCTGCTTCGACACCGCGTTTCACCGCGGGCATGCGGCCGTAGCCGACCGCTACGCGCTGCCCGACGCGCTCTACCAGGAGGGCGTGCGCCGTTACGGCTTCCACGGACTGTCCTACGAGTACATCGCACGGAACTTGCCGCACGTCGCGCCCGAGATCGCGCGGGCGGCGGTGGTGGTCGCGCACCTCGGCAGCGGCGCCAGCATGTGCGCGATCCGAGATGGCCGCAGCGTGGACAGCACGATGGGCTTCACCGCCCTCGATGGGCTGCCGATGGGCACCCGCTGCGGCCAGCTCGATCCCGGCGTCGTGCTCTATCTGCTGACCGAGAAGGGCTGGAGCGTCAAGGACGTCGAGCGCCTCCTGTACCGCGACGCGGGGCTGCGCGGTCTGTCGGGCATCAGCAACGATGTCCGCGACCTGCTGGCCAGCGACGCGCCGGCGGCGCGGCTGGCGCTCGATTACTTCGTCTACCGGATCGCGCGGGAGATGGGTTCCCTCGCGGCGGCCATGGGCGGGATCGACGCGCTGGTGCTGACCGCCGGCATCGGGGAGAACTCGCCCGAGATCCGGGCCCGGGTCTGTGCCCGGGCCGAGTGGCTCGGGGTCGAGCTGGACGAGACGGCCAACCGCGCGGGGGGCCCGCGCATCTCGACATCACGATCCCGCGTGTCGGTGTGGGTGATCCCCACCGACGAGGAGCGCATGATCGCCGAGCACACGCTCGACCTCGTGACCCGTCAGGCGTGAGACGCGACGACGAGAGGAGTCCCGACCGATGAGCTATCGAGCCCGACACATCGTCGCGATGGCCACCGCCGTCGCCTGTCTCGTGAGCGGGGCCGCCGTCGCCCAGGAGAAGCCGGCCGACACGATGGAGGTCCTCCGCGAGAAGGTACGGGCCGACAAGAAGCTGGTCGTGGCGGTCGCCCTCGACCTCACCGAGAAGGAGGCCAAGGAATTCTGGCCCGTCTATGGCGCCTACCAGAGCGACATGATCGAGCACTACGATCGGGTCGCCAAGCTGATCGGCGACTATGCCGCGGCCTACCAGTCCATGAACGACGCGACCGCCACCCGGTTGCTCGGGGATTTCCTCGCGCTGGAGACCGACTATGCGGCGCTGCTCACCCGATACGCGCCGCGGTTCCACGGCGTGTTGCCGCCCCGGAAGGTTGCGCGGTTCTACCAGATCGAGAACAAGCTGCGCGCGCTCCTGGACTACCACCTCGCCCGCGACATTCCCTTCGTCAAGTGATCAGAGGAGAACCGACGATGCGAAACGTCCAAATCGCCGGAGCGCTGCTGGCGTGGGGCCTGGCCGTGACCGTGACCCTCACCGCGCGGCCGGCCGTCGCCGGTTCCGCGGCCGCGATCGACCGCGACGTCAGCGCGGCCCTCACCAAGATGTACGACAGCGTTCCCAATTCCCGGGACCTGGGCGGCCAGGCCCGGGGCATTCTCGTGTTCCCGAACATCGTGAAGGCCGGCTTCCTCTTCGGCGCCCAGTACGGCGAGGGCGCGCTGCGCTCGCAGGGTCGCACGACCGGCTACTACAACACCGTCTCCGCCTCCTACGGACTGCAGGCCGGCGTGCAGGTGTTCGGCTATGCGCTGTTCTTCATGAGCGACTCCGCCCTGCAGTACCTGAACAACAGCGGGGGCTTCGAGCTCGGCACCGGGCCCAGCATCGCCATCCTGGACGTCGGCGCCGCCCGGGCCCTGACAACCTCGACGCTGCAGAACGACATCTACGCCGTGTTCTTCGACCAGCGCGGGCTCATGGCGGGCCTCGGTCTGCAGGGCGCGAAGATCACGCGAATCGACCGCTGAGCCGAAAACCGGGCGTCGTCGAGCGGTCAGGCGGCTGCCGTGGCCGGCACGCGTGCCCGCCGCGTCGGCTCGAGCGACCGTGGTACCGCCGAGAGCAACACGATCGACGTGATCGGCTGGTGCAGCGTTGACGCGCTCGTTGACGCGCTCTGGGACGACGGACGTGTCAACACCATGTCGAGTCTTGACTGCCTAGGACCAAGGTCCGATAGCCTCCGCGCTCCGGCCGTTGCACGCTCTCGCCTGACCATATGAGGGGGAACTGACCATGACACGTTCTCGCCACGCGCTCGTCTCGGCCGCCGTCATCCTCGCCCTGTTCGTCACGGGCTGCGCCAAGCAGCCGGCGGTGACCCAGGCCGCCGCCCCGCCGCCGACCGGTGCCCCCGTCGCCGCCGCGCCGGCGCCGCCGGTGGCCGCCGCGCCGGCGCCGGCCGCGCCGGCGCCGCCGGTGGTGACGGCGCGGCCAGCGCCGAAGGAATTCGCCCCCGAGCCGCAACTCCCGGACATCTACTTCGACTTCGACAAGTCCACGATCCGGCCCGACGACGCGAAGGTGTTGCAGGCGTCGGCGGAGTGGCTCAACGGGCACGCCGACCGAACCGTGCTCATCGAGGGACACTGTGACGAGCGCGGGACCGAGGCGTACAACCTGGCGCTCGGCGATCGCCGGGCGCATGCCACCCGGAATTTCCTCGCCTCCCACGGCGTGATCGCGCGCCGGATCAACGTGATCAGCTACGGCAAGGAGCAGCCGCAGTGCTCCGAGCACAACGAGGAGTGCTGGAGCCTCAACCGGCGCGCGCACTTCGTCCTGAAGGCGGAGTAGCGAGAGCGGACCGGCTGGAAAGATTTCGTCGCGCTCGCGCGAGCCGGGATCAGGCGCGCGCTCAGCGGCCGTGAACATCCGGCGCCGTGCGCGGGGCCGTGTCGTATCTCGGACCCTCACCCGACGGGAGACGGGCGATTCCAGGAGCCGTGCTCGCGAGCGGCCATGCACGGCGCCGTTCGGACGAGCATCGCCGACCGCGAGACACCACCACCTTCGGAGGACAACTCATGGCCCTTCTGACGGACCCGACGCTGAAAACGACGCTCGCCAACCGGCTGTCCGCCGACGAGCTGCGCAAGGTCGACGCCTACTGGCGGGCCTGCAACTACCTGGCGGCCGGGATGATCTATCTCCAGGCCAACCCGCTGCTCCGTGAACCGTTGAAGCCGGAGCACATCAAGCTGCGCTTGCTCGGCCACTGGGGCGCCAGCCCCGGGCTGAGCTTCGCGTACGTGCATCTCAACCGTCTGATCACCAAGTACGACCTCGACGCCATCTTCCTCGCCGGTCCCGGCCACGGCGCCCCGGGCGTGTTGGCGCCCGTCTACCTGGAAGGCGCGTACTCGGAAATCTACCCGAACAAGGGCGAGGACGCGGAGGGGATGCTCCAGCTCTTCCGGGAATTCTCCTTCCCCGGCGGCATCGGCAGCCACTGCACGCCGGAGACCCCGGGTTCGATCCACGAGGGCGGCGAGCTGGGGTACAGCCTCTCGCACGCCTTCGGCGCCGCGTTCGACAATCCGGACCTGCTGGTCGTCGCCGTGGTGGGGGACGGGGAGGCGGAGACCGGGCCGCTCGCCACCTCCTGGCACTCGAACAAGTTCCTGAGCCCGATCCGTGACGGCGCCGTGCTCCCCATCCTCCATCTCAACGGCTACAAGATCAATAACCCGACGCTGCTCTCGCGGATCTCCCACGACGAGCTGGAGCAGCTGCTGCGGGGCTACGGCTGGACGCCGCATTTCGTGGAAGGCCACGATCCCTCGCTCATGCACCAGCAGATGGCCGCGACGCTGGAGGACTGCGTGCTGGACATCCGGCGGATCCAGGAGGAGGCGCGGACCAGCGGCAAGGCCGTTCGGGCGCGCTGGCCGATGCTCGTCCTGCGCAGCCCCAAGGGCTGGACCGGTCCCCGCGAGGTCGACGGCCGCAAGGTCGAGGGCTTCTGGCGCTCGCACCAGGTGCCACTCTCGGGCCTGCACGACAATCCCGCCCACATGAAGCAGCTGGCGGAGTGGCTGCGCAGCTACCGGCCCGAGGAGCTGTTCGACACGACGGGCCGTCTGATCCCCGAGCTCCGCGCGCTCGCTCCCAAGGGCGCGCGCCGCATGGGCGCCAATCCGCACGCCAACGGCGGTCTACTGCGCCGGCCGCTGCGCATGCCGGACTTCCGCAGCTACGCGATCAAGGTCGACAAGCCGGGGCAGGTCATGGCGGACAACACGCGTCCGCTGGGCCAGTTCCTGCGCGACATCATGCGCGACAACATGAGCAACTTCCGGGTCTTCGGCCCCGACGAGAACACCTCGAACAGGCTCGATGCGATCTACGAGGTGAGCAAGAAGCTCTGGCTGGCCGACTACCTGGCCGAGGATGCCGACGGCGGCCAGCTGTCGCCCGACGGCCGGGTCCTCGAGATGCTGTCCGAGCACACGCTGGAGGGCTGGCTCGAGGGGTACCTCTTGACGGGCCGCCACGGGTTCTTCTCCACCTACGAGGCCTTCGCCCACGTCGTCGACTCCATGTTCAACATGCACGCCAAGTGGCTGGCCAGCAGCCGCGAGCAGCCGTGGCGGGCGCCGGTGTCCTCGCTGAACCTGCTGCTGAGCTCCACCGTGTGGCGCCAGGATCACAACGGGTTCACGCACCAGGATCCCGGGTTCCTCGACGTGGTCCTGAACAAGGATCCGAACGTCTGTCGCATCTACCTGCCGGCCGACGTCAACACGCTGCTCTGCGTGGCCGACCACTGCCTGCGCAGCACCGGCTACGTCAACGTCATCGTCTGCGACAAGCAGAAGCACCTGCAGTACTTGACCATGGAGGACGCGATCGGCCACTGCACCAAGGGTCTCAGCATCTGGAACAAGGCGAGCAACGACCAGGGCTCGGAGCCGGACGTCGTGATCGCCAGCGCCGGCGACATCCCCACCAAGGAAGCGCTGGCGGCGGTGACGCTGCTCCGGGAGCACTTCCACGATCTGAAGATCCGGTTCATCAATGTGGTCGACCTCTACAAGCTGGTGCCGTCCAGCGAGCATCCGCACGGCCTGTCGGACCGCGACTTCGACGGCCTGTTCACCACCGACAGGCCGATCATCTTCAACTTCCACGGCTATCCCTGGCTCATCCACCGCCTGACCTATCGACGCACGAACCACAAGAATCTCCACGTGCGGGGCTACAAGGAGAAGGGCAACATCAACACCCCGCTCGACCTGGCCATCCAGAACCAGATCGACCGCTTCAGCCTGGCCATCGACGTCATCGATCGGGTGCCGTCCCTGCAGCGGGTGGGGGCCCACGCCAAGGAGAAGCTGCGCAACACGCAGATCGAGTGCCAGAAGTACGCCTATCAATACGGGGTCGACAAGCCGGAGATCGACCAGTGGACCTGGCCCTACTAGCACCGTGAGCACGACGCCTTCGACCGAGCGCGGTCAGCGGCCGATTAGCCTCGCCGACGAGGAGAACGTCAAGCAGGTCCTCGTCGGCGCGGTGCTCGGCCTCTGGGACGTCGTCGGCAACCTGACCCGGTTGCGGCCGTCCCGGCGCGAGCGCTACCGGGTCACGATCTTCGGCTCGGCCCGGGCCCAACCGGGCACGTTCCCGTACGAGGAGACGCGGCGCGTGGCCCGCGCGCTGGCCGAGATCGGCTGCGACATTGTCACCGGTGGCGGGCCGGGCCTCATGAAGGCCGCCAACGAGGGCGCCGCCGAGGCCGGTGCGCCCGAGCGCGATCGGTCCATCGGCATCCGGGTGGACCTGCCGTCCGAGCAGGAGGCCAACGCCTTCGTCGAGCAGGTCTTCGAGCACCGCACGTTCTTCACCCGCCTGCACCACTTCGTGCTCGCCTCCGACGCGTTCGTGGTGGCCCCGGGCGGCATCGGCACCGTGCTCGAGGCGACGATGATCTGGCAACTGCTACAGGTGCATCACCTGGTCGACACGCCGCTGATCATGGTCGGCCGGATGTGGAGCGAGCTCGTGCAGTGGGCGCGGGCCAGCATGCTCGACTCGCGGCTGCACCTGGTGAACCCCGAGGATCTCTCGATCCCGCGCTGCGTGGTCACGGGCGACGAGGCCATCGCTCTGATCCGCGAGCATCACGCTCGCTGGCTGCACGCGCGCGAGCGCCACGAGCGACGGCCCGAGCGCTGAGGCCGCGATGGCCGTCACGGCCCACGCCGCGCGCCGCGTCGTCGCCGTCAGGCACGGCGAGACGGCGTGGAGCGTGAGTGGTCAGCACACCGGCACCACCGACATTCCCCTGACCGACGACGGGCGCCGGCTCGCCGCGCGGCTGCGCGCGGTGGTGGCCGGGGAGTCGTTCGCGCTCGTGCTCACCAGCCCCCTGCAGCGCGCGCGTGAGACCTGTGCGCTGTGCGGCCTCGCCGACACGGCCGTCATCGAGCCCGACCTCGTCGAGTGGAACTACGGGAAGTACGAGGGACTCACACCCGCCCAGATCCACGCCACCGCGCCGGGCTGGCTGATCTTTCGCGACGGCTGCCCGGGCGGCGAGACGCCGGCCGAGGTCGGGGCCCGGGTCGATCGGGTGATCGCGCGAGCGCGCGCGGTCGACGGTGACGTTGCGCTCTTCGCCCATGGGCACGTGCTGCGGGTCCTGGTGGCGCGCTGGCTGGGCCTGCCTCCGGGCGCTGGCCAGCACTTCCTGCTCGATACCGGAACGCTGAACGTCCTCAGCTACTACCGCGGCCTGCCCGCCGTGAAGACCTGGAATGCCCCGGCCTTCGTCGGGGGCGACGGGGCTGGCCGATCCACAGGAGGCGTCGCCTCGTCGCCGACGGGAAAGGCATCCTGGCGGCCGACGAGTGCGTCGCCACGCTGACCAGGCGCTTCGACGCGCTGAAGATCCCGTCCACGGAGCAGAGTCGGCGCCGCTACCGCGAGAGGCTCTTCACGACGCCGGGCGCCGCCGCGTTCATCAGCGGCGTCATCATGTACGACGAGACCATCCGCCAGAAGGGCTCGATCTCGATCGGCGACGGTCGGCCGAGCTCCACCTGCGTCGGGTGAACGCCCACCAGGCCTCCGTCCCCGAGGTCGCCGCGGCCACGCTCAGCCTGGCCACGGCGCACCTGAACGCCATCAACCGCCTCCCCGGGCCGCGACCCTGGATGATCAGCTTCTCGTACGGACGATCGCGCCCTCGAGGGATGGCACGGACGAGACGAGAACGTTCACACGGGCCAGCAGGCCCTCTCCCACCAGGCCCGGTGCAACAGCGCCGCCAGTCTCGGAACATTCACCGACGACATGGAGATGACCGAGTCCGTGCATGGGACCAACGTCCGATAGCTGGGGCGCCGCCGCCTCCGTACGCTCGCCGCGTGACTCCGCTGCGCTCGGTCACCGCAATCGTCCTCGGGGCAGCGCTCCTCGCGCTCGTCGTGGCGGCGCCGCAGGCGCAGGAGTTGCTCCGGATCAGCGGATCGGTGCAGTGGATCGCGGGAAGCCGGATGCAGGTGATGACGACCTCGGGGAGCTCCATCGCCGTCGACCTCACGCAAGCCGACCAGTCCTCGTATCAGATGTTGCGCGGCGACGATTCGGTGATCGTGGACGGAGTCCGCTCGTCTGATGGCCGGCGATTCATCGCGTCTGGCATCTGGCGCGACACGGGCCGGGGTTGGGCGCAGTCGCCGTGAGACGTCGTCCAGGCGCGCGCCACGCGAGGAAGGGCCGGAAGGAAGGGACCATGAGCACGGACACGACATCGGTCGATCGCCTTCTCGAACAGTACGGGTGTGGCCCGGTTCAGTTCGCGGGGTCTGACAACGGCCTCTACGAGCGGCATCTGCTCTTCGACAACGTGGTCGCCCTCACGGCGGCCGGCGCCCGCGAGCGCTTCGAGGCGGTCGCCCGCGCGGTGCGCGACGTCCTCTCCCAGCGCTGGATCCGGACCGAGGAGACGTACGAGCGGCAGAACGCCAAGCGCATCTACTATCTTTCCATGGAGTTCCTCATCGGCCGCTCGCTGGCCAACAACGTCACCAACCTGCTGCTCGATCCCGCCGTGCGGGACCTTGCGGCACGCAAGCAAGTCGACTGGCTCGGCCTCCTCGAGCAGGAGGCCGACGCCGGCCTCGGCAACGGCGGCCTGGGGCGTCTGGCCGCGTGCTTCCTGGACTCCATGGCGACGCTCCAGCTGCCGGCCATGGGCTACGGGCTGCGCTACGAGTACGGCATCTTCAAGCAGTCGATGCGGAACGGCTGGCAGCAGGAGGAGCCGGACAACTGGCTGCGCCGGGCGGACCCGTGGGAAGTGGCGCGCCCGCAGGAGACGGTGGAGTTCCCCATCGGCTGTGGCTTCGAGCTGCGGGGCGGCAGCCTGGGCGTAATCCGCGATCAGCCCTCGACCCTGATCGGTGTTCCCTACGACCGCCCGGTGGTCGGTTACGGCGGCAAGACCGTCAACACCCTGCGGCTCTGGGCCGCCGCCACGCCCGACTACTTCGACTTCCAGGCGTTCAGTCACGGCGAGTTCGTCGGGGCCCTCGCCGAACACCTGGCCGCCGAGTCGCTGACCCGCGTGCTCTACCCCGACGACTCCACCAGCATGGGCCAGGGACTGCGGTTCGTGCAGGAGTACTTCCTGGTGGCCTGCTCGCTGGCCGACCTCGTGCGGCGCTTCCGCCGCGCCAACCCGGACTGGAGCGCGCTACCCGAGAAGGTCGCGATCCAGCTCAACGACACGCATCCGGCGATGGCGGTGCCCGAGCTAATGCGAATCCTCCTCGACGAGGCGCGCCTGGGCTGGGACGAGGCCTGGGACCTCACCCGCCGGACGCTGGCGTACACCAACCACACCCTCCTGCCCGAAGCGCTTGAAAAGTGGCCGCGCGCGTGGTTCGAGGTGCTGTTGCCGCGCCACCTGGAGATCGTCCGGGAGATCAACCGCCGGCTGCTCGACGACGTCCAGGCGCGCTTTCCGGGCGACGGGGACCGCGTCGCGCGCGTGAGCCTCATCGAGGAGGGGACCGAGCAGAAGGTCCGCATGGCCAACTTGGCGATCGTCGGCTCCCACAGCACCAACGGCGTGGCCGCCATCCACTCGCGTCTGCTGCGCACCGTGACCGTCAGGGATCTCGCCGAGCAGTTTCCCGCGCGCTTCAACAACAAGACCAACGGTGTCACGCCGCGGCGCTGGCTGCTGCTCGCCAACCCGGTGCTGGCGCGGGCGATCACCGCAGCCATCGGCGAGAGCTGGATCACCGAGCTGGGCCAGCTCCGCCGGCTGGCGCCCCTGGCGGACGACCGCGGCTTCCGCGACGCCGTCCGGAAGGCGAAGCGCGAGGCGAAGACGCAGTTCGCCGGCTGGCTGCGCTCGGCGACCGGACAGACCGTCGACCCCGAGACGATCTTCGACTGCCAGGTGAAGCGGATCCACGAGTACAAGCGCCAGCTGCTCAACGCCCTGCGCGTGATCGTGCTCTACCAGCGGCTGCGCGAGAATCCCACCCTGGCCATGACGCCCCGCACCTTCTTCTTCGCGGGCAAGGCGGCCCCGGCCTACCGGCTGGCCAAGGTCATCATCAAGCTCGTCAACACCCTCGCGGTCACGATCGAGCGTGATCCGGCGGTGCGCGGCCGGCTCAAGGTCGTGTTCCTGCCCGACTACTGCGTGTCGCTGGCCGAGCGGCTGATCCCGGCCACCGACGTGTCCAATCAGATCTCGACGGCGGGCTACGAGGCCAGCGGCACCAGCAATATGAAGTTCATGATGAACGGCGCGCTCACGATCGGCACCCGCGACGGCGCCACGATCGAGATGGCGGAGGAGGCGGGCGAGGAGAACTTCTTCCTCTTCGGGCTCACCGCCGAGCAGGTGGCGTCGAGCCGGAGCTGGTACAGCCCGTACTGGCACTACGAGCACGATCCGGAGACCCGGGCGGCGCTGGACCTGATCCTGTCCGACGATTTCACCCAGGGGGACGAGCCCGGCGCCTTCGGGCCCCTGCGCGAAGCGCTGCTCACCGGCGGCGACCATTATATGCACCTGGCCGACCTGGCCTCCTACCTGGAGGCCGACCGGCGGCTCCTCGATCTCTACGCGGACCAGCAGGGGTGGACACGCAAGGCCATCCTCAACATCGCCGGGTCGGGCAAGTTCTCCAGCGATCGCACCATCGCCGAGTACGCGGCCGAGATCTGGGACGCCAAGCCGTGCCCGGTGCCATGAGCCTCTCACCGCTCGCCGGCACGCCCGCGCCCCCCGAGATCCTGGTCGACCTGGCCCGGCTCGAGCGCGCGTACTACGAGCGCCGGCCGGCCATGGACGATCCCACACAGCGTGTGAGCTTCGGGACCAGCGGGCATCGTGGCTCTTCGCTGCGGGGCTCGTTCAACGAGGCGCACATCCTCGCCGTGACCCAGGCCATCTGCGACTACCGGCGCCGCCAGCGGACCGACGGCCCGCTCTACCTGGGCAAGGACACCCACGCGCTGTCCGGGCCCGCCCAGCGCTCGGCCCTCGAAGTCCTGGCGGCCAACGGCATAGAGACGATCATCCAGCGCGCCGACGGTGTCACGCCGACGCCGGTCATCTCGCACGCCATCCTGGTCTTCAACCGCGGGCGGACGGCGGGCCTGGCCGACGGCATCGTCGTCACGCCCTCGCACAACCCGCCCGAGGACGGCGGCATCAAGTACAACCCGCCGCACGGCGGCCCCGCCGACATCGACGCCACGGGCTGGATCGAGCGGCGGGCCAACGAGCTCCTGGAAGGCGGCAACACCGGCATCCGGCGGATCCCGTTCGAGCGCGCGATCAGGGTCACGTCGACGCACGCGCAGGACTTCGTGCTGCCCTACGTCCGCGACCTCCGCAACGTGGTCGACATGGACGCCATCAGGGACGCGCGCCTGACGCTCGCTGTCGACCCGCTCGGGGGTGCGGCCCAGCCCTACTGGGAGCCGATCAACCATGTCTACGGGCTGGAGATCGCCGTCGTCAACCCGCGCCTCGATCCTCGCTTCGCGTTCATGACCGTCGATCACGACGGCGCCATCCGCATGGATTGCTCGAGTCCCTACGCGATGGCGGGCCTGGTCGCGCTGCGAGATCGGTATCGCGTGGCGTTCGGCAACGACCCCGACGCCGACCGTCACGGGATCGTGACGCCCTCGGCGGGGCTGCTGAACCCCAACCACTACCTCGCCGTGGCCATTCACTATCTGCTCACGCACCGCCCGCGCTGGCCCGCGCGCGCCGCGGTCGGCAAGACGCTGGTCAGCAGCAGCATGATCGATCGCGTGGTGCAGCGACTCGGGCGCGGGCTCTACGAGTCACCGGTGGGCTTCAAGTGGTTCGTGCCGGGGCTGTTCGCCGGCGCGCTCTGTTTCGGCGGCGAGGAGAGCGCCGGCGCTAGCTTCCTGCGCCACGACGGGACGGTCTGGACGACCGACAAGGACGGCCCCATCATGGCGCTTCTGGCGGCCGAGATCACCGCGCGCACCGGCCGCGATCCAGGTGAGCACTACCGGACGCTGACCGCGGAGTTCGGCGCGCCCTATTACACGCGCGTCGATGCGCCGGCGACGCCCGAGCAGAAAGCGCGTCTGCAGCAGTTCTCGCCGGAGACCCTCACCGCCGCCACCCTCGCCGGCGAGCCGATCCTCGCCACCCTGACCCGCGCTCCCGCCAACGACGCGCCGATCGGCGGCCTGAAGGTCGTGACGGCCAGCGGCTGGTTCGCAGCCCGGCCCTCCGGCACCGAGAACGTCTACAAGATCTACGCCGAGAGCTTCAAGGACGAAGGGCACCTGAGGGCCATCCTGACGGAAGCGCAGGCGATCGTGGATGGGGCGTCATGAGCGCAGGCGAGGCGCACGAGGAGCCACGGCCATGCTCTCCCACCGACTGATCCAGCTGATCCAGGACCACGCGGACGGCCTGACGCACGAAGCCTTGCAGGATCTCCTCACCAACTCGCGAACGCCGTCCTTCCGCAAGGTGCCGCGCGAGGAGATCGAGGCGCGCTCCATCGCAGCGGCTGCTGGGCCATCAGTCCGCGGCGGCGGTGATGTCGGGGACCTCGGCCTTCGTCCAGCTGGCGTCCGGGTTGAACATCTTCATGGCCAGGCCGAGGGCGCGCGTGTTCGGCCCGAGGTCCTTCTGGTACACGACGCCGTCGTGGTTGACGATGAAGGTCATCACGCCGGAGACGCCGTACTGCGACACGTGGAGTTCTCGGGCGATCTACACCGGCACCCACGACAACCCGACGACGCGCGGCTGGTACGACGGCCTGCCGGAGGCGTCGCGCCGGCGGCTGTGGCGATACCTGCGCCGCACCACCGGCGAGAGCCGCGAGGTCGCTCCGGCGCTGCTAGGCCTGGCGTGGTCGTCCGCGTCGGCCCTAGCCATCGCGCCGTTCCAGGACGTCCTCAACCTCGGCGACGAGGCGCGGATGAACGTCCCTGGCCGGGCCGAGGGCAACTGGCGCTGGCGGTGCACGGCCGACACCCTGTCGCCGGCGGCCTTCGAATCGCTGCGTGAGCTGACGACCAGCTCGAGCCGGCCCGGATCCCGGCGCGCTCCACTGCGGGAGCGTGCCGCGAGCGTCGCCTCGTAACCTCGACCGAGCAGCGTCAGCCGCTGCTGGGCCATCAGTCCGCGGCGGCGGTGATGTCGGGGACCTCGGCCTTCGTCCAGCTGGCGTCCGGGTTGAACGTCTTCATGGCCACGCCGAGGGCGCGCGTGTTCGGCCCGAGGTCCTTCTGGTACACGACGCCGTCGTGGTTGACGATGAAGGTCATCACGCCGGAGACGCCGTACTGCGCGGGGAAGGCGACCAGTGCGAAGCCCGCGATCATGTGACCACGCGTGACGTAGTCGTATTCCCCGTCCGGCGCAGCGGGCCCCTGGGCGGCCAGGATCCGGTAGAGATACCCGTGGAATGGCGTCGGGCGCGAACCCTCGCGCCGGTAGCCTTCGGCCCGCGCGCGGGCGACGAGATCGCCGAGCGGGCTCGGCGGCTCGCCGGGCCGGGTGGGCCAGTAGAGGCCATCGCGCTTGCCCGGAGTGCTGGCGAACTGCTGCGCGTACTCGAGGACGCCGCCGCCGGTGCGGTCCTCGGCGTAGTACTCGCGCTGGGCGTCCACGTAGGCCAGGCACGTCTCGATCGTGAAGAGCTCATTGCGGCCGATGCGCCGCGCGAGGATCTCCTCGCGCCCCCGCCGCGCATCGAACCACCAGCGCTCGCCGTCCTTCACGAGCGGGATCGGAAACGGCCAGTCGTCGGGGCCGACCTGCAGCACGGTGGTGGTGCCGTAGGGAATGAGCCGGTTCGCCGTGTCGTACGCCTGCAGGAACTTCTCGCGGCTCTGT
>Ga0209472_1000752_pt1 | contig 18973 bp, 17 predicted proteins | sample GraSoiAngelo_130_FD_185887 | JGI IMG/M metagenome (GOLD analysis project Ga0209472, IMG submission 185887) | Grasslands soil microbial communities from the Angelo Coastal Reserve, California, USA - 14_0929_02_20cm (SPAdes) (version 2) | ecosystem: Environmental > Terrestrial > Soil > Grasslands ...
GGCTGGAGGCGTGTCGCGCAAGGCAAAACGACTATCGAAGAAGTAGTGCGCGTCACGCAAACCGACGAAGTCATGGCCGAGACGACCGAGGAAGCTGGGCCGGTCGTTGCTGCGGAGACGGCTTAAGATCGACAATCGCTGTCGTGTTCTCGCCAAGATAGCCAACAACCAGCGCGATGTCCTTCCGTGGCTCGGGATGACAAGCGTCATTTGGCGCCGCGTAATTCCCGGATCGCTTCGCCGTAATCTTCCGCGTGGAAGATGGAAGTGCCCGCAACAAGAACATTGGCGCCGTTCTGGATCGACAAGCGCGCGGTGTCGGGATTGATGCCGCCATCGACTTCGATGTCGAGCTTGGCGCCGGTTTTCATTTTCCAATCACGCGTGCGTTTCACTTTTTCCATCATCTCGGGCCGGAACGATTGACCGCCGAAACCAGGATGGACGGTCATGACCAGCAAGATATCGATCTTGTCGAGAAACGGCTCGACCGATTCAAATGACGTCGCGGGGTTTAATGTGAGGCCGGAGCGGCAAGCCGCGCCGCGAATTGCGCGCAAGGTTTTCGCGACATCGTGTTTCGCTTCCCGCTCCACATGAACGGTAATCGAGTTGGCACCTGCTTTGATAAAGCGTGGGACGTAATGATCGGCGTGCTCAATCATGAGATGCACATCGACCGGGAGTTTCGTATTCCTTCGGACCAAAGCGACAATTGCCGGCCCGAAGGAAATATTATCGACGAAATGTCCATCCATAATATCGCAGTGAATCCAGTCGGCTCCAGCTTGTTCGACCCGTCGGATTTCGTCAGCTAATCGCGAGAAATCGGCTGCGAGGATTGAAGGAGCAACGATAATTTTTGCCGCGTTGATGTTGGAACTTTGAATGGTGGAGGGACAACGTTCAATGTCGAAGAGTTAACACGATTACAACGTACTAGAGGTTTTAGTTTGATACTGCTAACGCTTTGACGATTAAAGCTTGACGCCGCTGGGGTCTGTTTCATGTTACGGCGTTTCAGCCGGTCGAATCGCGCTCGCAGCGGACGTTTTGCTGCGAAGATCGACAAAGTGACGCGCTTCCGCCAGACTGGACGATCTGCCAATTTAGAAACTAATTAATGTTTAACGGACTTTTCGGCTGGTTATCCAGCGACATCGGCATCGATCTCGGCACGGCGAACACCCTTGTTTACGTAAAGGATCAGGGGATCGTGTTGCGCGAGCCATCAGTCGTTGCCGTGCAAGCCGGCACAAACAAAGTGCTGGCGGTAGGTGACGAAGCGAAGCGAATGCTCGGGCGCACGCCGGCGAACATTGTTGCGGTGCGCCCCCTGAAAGATGGGGTAATTGCCGACTTCGAAGTGACTGAGGCAATGCTGCGACATTTCATCACGAAAGTCCACAATCGTCGGGTCCGTGCGAGACCGCGCGTTGTTATCGCAGTTCCATCCGGGATTACCGAAGTGGAAAAGCGCGCGGTGCGTGAATCGGCGACACATGCTGGCGCGCGCGAGGTTTATTTGATCGAAGAACCGATGGCGGCGGCAATTGGGGTGGGACTTCCGGTGCAGGATCCCGCTGGCAACATGATCATCGACATTGGTGGTGGCACGACAGAAGTGGCGCTCATTTCGCTCTCGGGGATTGTTTTTAGTCGCAGCGTCCGGGTGGCCGGTGATGAGCTTGATGAAGCGATCGTTCAGTATATGAAGCGTGCTTACAATTTGATGGTGGGCGAGCGTACGGCCGAGGAGATTAAAATTAAAATTGGATCGGCGTATCCGAGCGAAAAGGAAACGAGCGTGGAAGTCAAAGGGCGTGATTTGGTCGCGGGATTGCCCAAAACCCTCATGATCACTTCGCAGGAAGTCCGGGAAGCACTGCTTGAGCCGATCTCGACAATCGTCGATTCGGTCCGTATCACGCTGGAGCGCTGTCCGCCTGAGCTTTCGGCAGACTTGGTCGATCGTGGGCTCGTGCTGGCAGGCGGGGGCGCATTGCTCCGGGGGTTCGACAAGCTTTTGAGCGAGGAAACAGGTTTGCCTGTCCATGTTGCTGAAGATCCGCTCAGCGCGGTTGCGGAGGGGACTGGCAAATGCCTCAATGAACTTAAATTTTTGCGTCAAGTGGCTTCGGCAGATCGCCAGTGGCGGTAGCAATTCCGGATTGCGGGCCCGTTCGACTTCGCTGCGCTGCGCTCAGGACGGGGTTTGCAATTACGGGGTGAAGTCAGCTTTTGAGCGCTGCCGATTGTGCATTCCGGGATCCGCAACCCGGGAAATGTCGATGCGGCCCGAGGCGAAATCGGGATGAGTCGCACAAATATCATCGCGCTGCTCATTTTTGGCGCCATTCTGGGATATTTTCTCAGCTTTGGCACAGAGAGCACACGCAAATTTAAGGCCGGAGTTTACCAATTGCTTGCGCCGTTCTTGACCAGTGGCTCGGGGCTTCAAAAGCAGATTACGTCAGTTCGCACGGGTTTGAAGTCGCTCGAACAATTAGAGCGCGAAAATGCTGCGATGCAGGTGGAAAATCGAACACTGAGAGCGACCAACCAGGGTTTGCGCGATGTCGAGCATGAGGTCAATCGTTTGCGCCATGCACTCAATTATCGCGAGCGCTCAGTCTTTAAATTGATAGCGGCCGAAGTTGTGACGCGTGATTCATCCACTTGGTGGCGCACCGTAACAATCAACCGGGGCAAGCAGGAGGGTATCGAAACCGACATGCCCGTGGTCACCGACGAAGGCTTGATAGGAAAAACAACGACCGTGAGCGATAGCATTTCGGTCGTCCTTTTGGTCTCGGATGAAAACTGCAAAGTCGCCGCATCGGTGGAGGGAAGCCGTGAACAAGGGATCGTCTCTGGCGAACGTGTAACGGCGGGATTGAATCCACTTTTGAATTTGAACTTTCTGTCAAAGCAAGCTGACTTAAAACCTGGACAGAAAGTGTATACTTCAGGGGTTGGGGGCGTTTTTCCATCCGGGCTGCTGATCGGCCTCGTGAAAAATTTCCGGGTCCGGGAGTTGGATGGGCAAGGGCAACTCGCGCCAGCGGTTGATCTCTCGCATCTAGAGGATGTGTTCGTGGTAACTGGCCGAAAATGATATTCTTTTTTCTTCTGCTGGTACTCGTCCTGGTCGCTCAGATCGCAGAATTTTTTATCCCGGCGCTGCCCTGGCTCTACAACGCGCACGTCTACATCGTGCCCGTCATCGTTTTTTATGGGGCAATGGCGTTGCCGTTTCCGCTCATGCTCGCGCTCGCCTTGTACGCTGGCCTCCTTCTCGATGCGCTCACGGTTCACGTGATTGGTGGGAAAGTTGAAATTTCAACCGGATCCTCGATACTGCTTTACGGTATGCTGGCAGGAATCATGCATGGGCTACGACCGCTCTTTGTCCGTGGCCGCTGGGAAGTGCATTGCATTCTGAGCGGCGTCTGCACATCGTCAATAATTCTGGCGCAATATTTAATGATCACATTCCGGCGCGGCTCTCTTGTTTTTAACCGCGAAATTTGGTGGCAAATCGGCGTGCCTGGCCTGTTCGCCATGGCAATTGCACCGATCTTGTTTTGGTTCCTGCAGTGGCTCGGACGGATCACGGCTTACCGGTATCTTCCTGAAAGGAGCCGTTTCGAATGAACCGGCGCCGGATCAATTCGCGTTTGCGGATCCAATTTCTTGCACTGCTCATGTTGCTGGGTATGGGCACCCTTGGCCTCAGGCTCTGGTGGATACAAGTGGCACATGGCGCCGAATGGACTGCTCAACTTCGCGGCAGTTCTCAAGCAACGGTCCGGATTCCATCTGTGCGTGGCGAGATTAAGGACCGAAACGGACTGACCCTTGTCCAAAACCGGGGGAGTTATGAGGTCGATTTTTATTTGCCGGAAATGGTCAAAGGTTATCGCGACCGGTTTGGTTCCCCCCCGTTAACCGAATATCGAGCGACTATCAACGGGATGCCGAAGGACCAAAAAGAGCCGGATATTATCAAGATCGTTAACGGTGGCATTATCCCACGCCTCAACGATCTCGATCTTGCCCGCGATTACAATGCCGGCAAACTCCAGAGACACTATCGCAACGACACCGAAGTTCCATTTTCCTACATTAAAGACATCGATTTTCCGACGATGGCGAAATTTTCCGAGCACGATGTCGGATTACCCGGGGTAGATATCGCGATCAAACCAGTGCGCTCCTACGTTTACGGCGCGCTCGCTGCGCACCTCTTGGGTTACGTCGGTGCGCCTGACGATATCAATAGAGAGGAGGCAAAGAAATTCACATTTTATCAGGGCGATGTGGAAGGGAAATCGAACATCGAGAAATCGATGGATGAATATTTGCGTGGTAAACCTGGCGTGCGTTACCTGCGACGCAACGCGAAGGGAACGATCGATGGGGTTTTGCGCGAAGATCCGCCGAAACAGGGAGCGAATGTTTTTCTCACGCTTGATGCGCGAATTCAAGCGATCGCCGAAGAGGCGTTGCGCGTGGTGGGTCGCGGCGCTGCTGTTGTTGTCGATCCAAATAACGGCAATGTCCTGGCGATGGCGTCGGTTCCGTCATTCGACCCGAACACTTTTATCCCGAGTATCAAAGCGAAAGACTGGAAGGCGCTTCAAAAAGATGAAGCCGACCCGCTGGTGAATCGAGCCATCAGTGCATTGCCACCTGGATCGACATTCAAGCTTATCACGTCGCTTGCCGGATTGCGCAGGAATCTTGCGACGGCACGGTACAATTGTGGGGGCGGTGTGAGTTACGGCGACCACTTTTTTCAGTGCTGGGTGGCGGAAAAACATTACACCCACGGCACGCTCGGGTTAATGGACGCAATTAAGGTTTCGTGTGATTCCTTCTTCTATCAGTACGGCAACGCCGCCGGTATTCAGTCGATTGACACGGTCGGAAAAATGTTGGGTCTGGGCGAAGAGTCGGGTATTCATTTATCGGGCGAACAAGCCGGCAATTTGCCAGGGCCAGAATGGATGCAAATCCATCACCCGCAAGAGAGATGGTCGCAAGCGCAAACGGCCAACGTTTCAATCGGACAGGGTTACACGCTGGTTTCGCCGCTCCAGTTGGCGATGGCGTATGTTGCGGCTGCCAACGGCGGAATCTGTTACTATCCACGCTTCGTCGACAAAGTTTTAAACCAGGACGGCTCGCCTGCGCTCGACGAAAACGGAAAGGTCGCGGTGCTGCAGACGCCGCGTGTGCGAGCAGATTTACGTAGTGAGCTTTCACGCGAGCAGATCGATCTCGTGCGCAAAGGCCTTTGGAAAGTTGTCAATGAAGATGGCGGCACCGGCGGAAGAGCGCGATTGAAAAATGTGCAGGTGGCTGGAAAAACCGGAACCGCCCAAGCCACCGATCGCGGCCACAAGGATACCATCGCCTGGTTCGCTTGTTTCGCTCCTTTTGATAATCCCAAATATGTCGTCGCGGCGATGGTGCAAGGTGGCGAACATGGTGGCAGTGTTGCCGGGCCAATCGCGACGCGCATTATGGAACGCGCGCTGGCGCTGGATGAAGGAAAGTTTGATATGCAGGTTGCCTGGCTCTCGCCCGCGCACAAGGCTAACCCGTTCCAGATGATTAAGGATGTGAATTACGCTGGAGGGAATGTTCCGAGCGGCGACGAAGAGAATGCCGACGATTCGCAAAATACCGATGCGCAGATGGCAAGTTCGGATGCCGCGCCTGATGTAGAGCCCGAAGCGGACTCTCAAGGGAAAGTACGGCGGCGAGCTCCCGCTGCGCGGGCCGTTCCGGTTGCGACGCCCGCTCCGCGTAATTTTTTCGAACGGCTCTTCGGCGTGCACCGTCAACCGGCGCCTGCGCCACCACCGCCGCCGCCCACCCGACGTCGTGGTACTCGATGAACTTTCGATTAGAAACTTTGCTGCAAAATTTCCCGGTGGTCGCGTTTTTGGTGACTGAACCTCTTCACTTTTATGATAGACAAGGTAAGAAAAATTTTAGGCCTTTCTTCCCGCAAGACTGGCAACAAACTCATATTGAGCGTGGAAAAACTCGAGTCGCGTGTCGCATTGCTCGAGAATGGCCTCCTGGAGGAATACAGCGTCGAGCGTAAAAGCTCGCGCAATATCGTCGGCAGCGTTTACAAAGGTAAAGTCAAGAACATCGAAATGGGATTGAAGGCGATGTTCGTCGACATCGGCTTCGAAAAAAACGCCTTTCTTCATTTTTGGGACGCCATTCCCGCCGCACTCGACAGTGGTATCGAGGAAATTGACCGGTCGGCCAATAAGCGGCCGCGGAAACGCATCACGGCAAAAGATATCCCAAGCATTTATCCGGTCGGCTCAGATGTCATCGTGCAGGTGACCAAAGGGCCAATCGGAACAAAGGGACCGCGGGTCACTACGAATCTCAGTTTCGCGGGCCGCTATTTGGTCCTGATGCCATTTAGCGATCGCAGTGGCATTTCACGTAAAATCGAAAATCCGAAGGAACGGGATCGCCTTCGCAAAATTTTACGCGAGCTCGACATTCCGGAAGGCGTCGGCGTCATCATCCGCACTGTTGGAGAAGGACAGCGCACACGATACTTTGTTCGGGATCTGCGCTTCCTCCTCGATCAATGGGCGAAAGTAGAGCAAGTGATTCGTGACCGTCCGGCGCCGTGCCGAATTTTTGAGGAGCCCGATTTGGTTGAACGGACTGTGCGTGACTTTCTCACTGAAGAAATCGATGAAGTCATCTGCGATGATCGCGAGTCGATTAACCGGATGAACGAAATGGTCGGCCAGATTTCGCGGCGAGCGCGGAACCGAATTCATTTTTATGATGGTGCGACGCCGATTTTCGAAAGTTACGGCGTGCAAAAGCAGATCGACGACGCTTTTCATCGGCAAGTCTGGCTCAGGTGCGGCGGCTATATTGTGATTGACGAGACCGAAGCCCTGGTCGCGATTGATGTGAATACCGGCCGGAACAAAGGTGGGCGCGATGTCGAAAAAACAATTTTGCAGACAAATCTGGAGGCGGCAGATGAAATCGCGCGTCAGCTTCGGTTGCGCAATGTTGGCGGTTTGATCATTGGCGATTTCATCGACATGAAAAGCCGGAAGGACCAGCAGATGGTCTATAACCTGATGAAGGAACGGCTCAAGCGTGACAAGGCCAAAACTCACGTGCTTCCGATTTCCCCGCTCGGTCTAATGGAAATGACGCGACAGCGGGCGCAGGAAAGTCTGAGCGATACAATTTACGAAAATTGTCCTTACTGCGGTGGGCACGGAGTCGTGAAGACTTCGATGACTACAAGCGTGGAATTGCATCGCACACTCAATACCGTGATGCGCAAGTACCAGGACAGCATCCACGAAATCCGTGTGATTCTAAATCCGGATGTCTTGAAACGATTGAAAGAGGAAGACGAAGAATTGCTTGTGGAGCTGGAGCGTCGCTACGCTGGGCGGCTGATGTTTCGCGGTGATCCCACATTTCATCACGAAAAGTTCACTATTACCGATGCCAATACCGGGGCGGAACTCAAAGCTTGACCGGCGTAAAAAAGGCTAAAAAAATGCTTGCAATCCTTGACGGTCCACTCAAACTCGCAGGCATCCAAAGGAGCAGTGAATTTCGTTATTGACTTGAACGCTCCGAGGTGTTTGGAGTTACATTGTTAGGAAGACTTAACCAAAAGGAGAAATAAGATGAAAAAATTAATGTTGAGCCTGTTGGGTATCGCGGCAATCAGCTCGATTGGCTTTGCCGGTACCGAAACCTATGGCGGAAAGGAGATGAAGCAGGTGGCGCTGCCGCCACCGTGCCCGGAATGGTACGCAGACAGGGAATTTAACGTCGGTTTGTGGGGCACTTACGTGTTTACCGGGAACGAGTGGCAAAATGACCGCTACATGTTAGCCGATCATGCTTGGGGCGGCGGTATCGACGTCAAATACTTCTTCATGCGTTATATCGGCGTTGGGATTGAAGGCTGGGGCGTCGACGCACGGCAGGCACGCGAAAATATCTTCGTCGACTTGAGCGACGGGATTTTTGATCGCAGCTTTCACAACACGAACAAGGGCATCGGAGCGGTGCTGGGTACATTGACCCTGCGTTACCCGTTCCACTGCTCACGCTTCTCACCTTACATCTTCGGTGCCGGCGGCGCGATCTTTGGCGGCGGCCAGAGGCCGATCAATCAGTGGTTCCGCGAAGGGCCAGGCGGAACGGCTGTAACAGGACCCGGTGGGCTTATTAGCAACGGGGGCGAGGGCTTCGACATTCTCAAAACAGTTGGTCATACGGAGTCTGAGACGGAGGGAATTGGCCAGGTCGGCGGCGGTCTGGAAGTCCGCGTCACACCGCACATCGGTTGGATCAGTGACTTCAGCTGGAACTTTGTTAGCGGTCCACAGAATAATTTTGGGATGGTGCGGACCGGGGTGAATTTCGCGTTCTAAGATCGACAATTGCACTTGCGGCGGCGGCGTCCGGATGTTCCAGACGCCGCCGTTGTTTTTCTAGGGCGGTAGTCTCATCGCCCCTCGAGGATAGCTCGAAAGGTTTGTTTGAGAATACGTTTTCTCGACCCGAGCGATTCGCATTTGCGAACGCTTGCGCACGCACGAACTTATTCTGATGTCGTTCGTCGAAACTCTGGACGGTTTGGCCCTAAAAAAATCGGCGCTTGTCCATCGGTTCGAGCATCTGATCGCCTCGAAGTCCGACCAGGAGCTCGAAACTATGGCGCGAAAATCACGCGCGCTCACACTGCAGAATTTCGGCCGGACAATGCGTCTCTTCGCGCCGCTTTACCTTTCGAACGAGTGCATCAATAATTGTCGTTACTGCGGTTTCTCCCGGGATAACCCAATTCTTCGCGTCACGCTCGATGTTGAGGAAGTGATCGCCGAAGCGAGTCATCTCGGTCGGCAGGGTTTTCGTCAGATCCTTCTCGTCGCTGGCGAACACCCGAAATTTGTCAGTCGCGACTATCTGGCCGAATGCGTCCGCGCTCTTGAGCCGGATTTTTCCTCGATTTCGATCGAGGTCGGCCCGATGGAAACAAGCGATTATGTGCCGATCGTCGATGCTGGCGCGGAAGGATTGGTGGTTTATCAGGAAACCTACAATCGCGCGGTCTATGCGGAAATGCATACTGCCGGACCGAAGCGCGACTTTAATTTTCGACTGGATTGCGCGGAGCGCGGTTACCGCGCAGGATTTCGCCGGCTCGGAATCGGTGTGCTCTTTGGGTTATCTCCCTGGCAGCAAGAAGCGATCGCCCTCGCGGCGCATCTGGAATATTTGCTCAAACATTGCTGGCAGGCACAGATCAGTGTGAGCCTGCCCAGGTTACGACCCGCTGCGGGGGGTTTTCAACCTCTCTTTTCATTAACGGACCGCGAACTGGCACAATTAGTTTGTGCGTTACGCATCACCTTCCCACAAGTGGGAATTGTGCTCAGCACCCGCGAGCGCTCGTCCTTCCGCGACTCACTTGTTTATTTAGGCGTGACGATGATGAGTGCCGGCAGTCACACTGAACCTGGCGGATATACTCGACAAGGCGGCGGACATCTGCATCGCACGATCCGCGGTCGGATCGTTGCCCCTGATTTCCAAGACGGAGAAGACCGGCTTGCCACCGGACAATTTGAGATCAGCGACGAGCGTTCTCCGGCGGAGATAGCCGAGGTACTTCGGCGTCGCGGTTTCGAACCAGTTTGGAAAGATTGGGATCAAGCTCTTTGCGGAGTGTGACGATTTCACTAAATGGTGAAATGGCGGATGCACGCGAAGCGGAAACGGTCGCGCAACTGGTGGAACGCTACCAGTTGCCGCAAAAATCCATTTTGGTGGAGCACAATGGCCTCGCCCTACGCCGACACGAATGGGCGGAACGAGTATTAGCCGAAGGCGATCGCGTCGAATTTGTGCGAATGGTGGCGGGCGGCTAGATGCGGTTCAGCGCTCCGCTGCGGTCTTCACGACGACTCGCATTCCATCCGTCTGAATCACGGCAATTGGCGTTTGCGGCCCAATGAATTCCCCCTTGGTAATAACATCTACGACGTGATCGCCGAAGCGCGCTTTCCCGCTAGGTCGCAAAATCGTAAGGGCTGTGCCCAGCGTTCCGGGCGTAAGCGGGAGTGCCGTAACAAATTCACGCGGCACGCCGGACAGAGAGGGGCCTGGCGGATTTGACGTCATGAGAGCGAACCGGCGATAAAGGCCGGTACGCGGTAGAAAACGCGCAATAATCGCGATCACAATAACTGCCGCGGTAATCGCGATAAATAGATTAAGCAGCGGCATCGCGAGCATCCGTCCTGTTGGGAAAAATGTCTCGCCCGGGTAACGATCGATCATTGCCCAGAGCAATGACGCTAGCATAAGAAAAACACCTACGACGCCAAAGACGATCGTGGTGTGAGCGAAAAAGAGGATTTCGATCAAAACGAGGACCGTCCCCAAGACGAAGAGCCCAACCACCTCCCAGCCAGCGAGGCCAGCCAGATAATGACCAAGGAAAAACAGCGCAAAACAAATTGCTGAAATAATTCCCGGCAAACTCGCTCCCGGGATTTTGAATTCGAGGTAGGCGCCGATGATTCCGCCCAGCAATAGCAATGGTGCGAGCGCTGTGATCCAAAGGGCGAGTTGCTCAAAGCCGCTGGGGTTGAGCGAAACAATGTTGCCTTTGAGTCCCGCTTTTTGCCTTAGATCGGCAATCGAATCAGCGATGCCATCTGCCAGCAGCGGTTTTCCGTTGATCCGCTCTGTTGCCTCCTGCGCGTTGAGGGTGAGCAGCGTTCCCTTCGGATGGATCACGCGTTCCCCGATTTTCACTTCCTTGTCTTTGTTCATGAACGCTTCGCCAACATCCGGATTGTGGCCATTGCGAATGGCAGAGCTGCGGATGAGCGCCGACCAGTAGGAAATGGTCTTATCCCGTTCTGTGGCTGGAAGGTCTTCGCCGGTTGGCAAAACCGGGGCCGCTGCGCCAATCGCGCTCACTGGGGCCATGTAGATCCGTTGCGTGGCCAGCGCGATCAGCGAACCAGCCGACCCCGCGTTTGAATTGATAAACGTGTAGGTGGGAATGGTAGCGCGGTTAAGCACGCTTGTTATTTCGGCCGCGCTATCGAGTCGTCCACCGTATGTATCCATTTCAAAGATAATCGCCGCGGCGCCGCTACCTTCAGCTGCTTTCTCGGCGCGACGGAGAAACATTAAGAGAGAGGGCGAAACTTCGCCGCGCAGTGAAACTACGACCACGTCGCCTTTATGAATGACCTCGCGGGCCTGGGTGGTCTCCGCTGCTCTGAAACAGCAAATCAAAGCAAAGATCGGCAATAATTTTCTCATATTTGGAAAGCGACCACGCACTGCGTAAGTTTGACATCGCTTCCCAAACCAAACGAGCGAAAAATCCAACATCTCATGGGAACTATCCCATCTGAAACCATCGAACAAATCGCTGCGGCGAACGATATCGTCGAGGTGATCAGCTCCTATTTTCCGCTCAAACGAGCGGGAGCGAATTTCAGGGCGCTTTGCCCATTTCATCAGGAGAAAACGCCATCATTTCATGTGAGCCCGCAGCGACAAACCTTCCACTGCTTTGGATGCGGCGTGGGCGGAAGCGTCTTCCGCTTCGTGATGGATTACGAGCACGTCGATTTTCCTTCAGCCGTACGCAAACTCGCGGCGCGCGTCGGCATCCCGGTGATCGAAGAACGGGGGCCAATCGGAGCGGACGATCAACAAGTCGAAGCCCGCCACATCTTGTTGCAGCTGCATGGGGAAGCTGCCGCATGGTTTCACGAGAATCTGATTAAGAGGGAATTCGCGGAGCCGGCGCGAAAATATTTGAAAGAACGCGGAATCACGGCAGGGATCGCGAAACGATGGCAGCTCGGTTATGCGCCCGAAGAATGGGATGCATTTGGCAGCTGGGCCCGCGGACGCGGTTATAACGCACGAGATCTCATCGCAAGCGGCCTGGTCAAAACAAAGGACGATGCAGATAGGATGCCTGGTCACACATCATACGATCGCTTTCGTGGGCGAATTATGTTTCCGATCTGCAACGACATCGGCGAAGTGATCGCGTTCAGCGGTCGCCTTCTGAAAGATGAAGACGGAGCGGCGAAATACTTGAATTCGCCTGAGACGCCGCTTTTTCGAAAAGGCAAGATCCTTTTTGGTCTCGACAAGACCAAGCGTTCGCTGATCGAAGCGACCTACGCAGTCGTGTGTGAGGGCCAGCTTGATTTGATCAGTTTGTTCGAAGCAGGAATCACGAATGTAGTCGCACCGCAAGGGACCGCGTTTACGGAGGATCAGGCGCGGATTTTGAAGCGCTTTGTAAGCGAGGTGGTTCTTTGCTTTGATGCTGACGCAGCAGGACAAAAGGCGGCCGAGCGGTCTCTCGATGCTCTACTTCAAAACGATTTGATCGTGCGGGTTGCGGAGATACCCGCCGGTGAAGATCCTGACTCGCTCGTTCGGCGGGAAGGGAAAGAGAAATTTGAGAGACGCGTCTCGACGGCACCCGATTTCTTTGACTATTGGATCGAGCGCGAAGTTGCAATAACTGACTTGAATTCGCTAGGCGCGAAGATGCAGCTTGCGCGAAAAATGGCTGAAACAATCTCGCGGATTCACGACCCCTTTTTACGCGGCGAGATTGTGAGCAAATCGAGCGCGCGGCTTGGTATCTCTAATACGGATTTTGAAACGCTCCTGCCAAAACAAAGACGCGAACAGGTTTCTGCGTCGGAACCTCCGCGCTCTCAGGCTTCTCCAAGCCCGCGCCATGACGTCGCAATGCTTTGCCTCCTGGCGTTGCGAGATGAGACCGCGCGAGAATTTCTTCGCGGGCAGAACTGGCGCGAGATTCTAGAGCAATTACCAGATGCGGAAATTCTGATCCGCATTCTCGACAGCGATTTGCGCCTACCTGACGCAGCCTCGCTCAACGCTTTTATGGCCACTCTCTCCCCGGCAGACGAGGGACTGGTTTCTTCATGGTTGCTGCAAAAAGTGCCGCCTAATGCCGGAACGATGGTGGGGAAGTGGTGGCTCGGGATTCGGCAAACCGTGTTGCGCCGCCAGCTCGAAGTGGCGAAGAACCGAATAAAACTTCCGCAGCTCAGCACCGGCGACGTAGTGAATTTGCAGAAACAAATCCTTGACCTGCAAGAGCAGCTCCACGAGCTTTTCGAGCCTGCCCGCGCGGCCGACAATTAGTTGTCGATCCCGGACGGTAGATCGAAAGTCTCAGTCAAATCCTTAACCGCACAATCTTGGCCAGGCATTCGAAACGAAAGGGAGGCATTCGACGGTCGTCGTCGCGACGACTTAAGACGAAACAGCTTCGCCGTCGTTCAATAACAAAGACTTCCGCTCTCCGCCGCAGCCTGAAGCAACAACCAAAAATTGCCGCGTTCAGGCCCAAGCCTATCGTTCTCGCTCAAGGACGGCGACGCAATGGCAAACCGCGGCCGAAACCGCCGAGCGAAGTGACGGTGGCACATCTGCATTCGGCGATTGAAATCCAGGCCCGCATTCGCGAATTGATTAAACTGGCGAAAGAACAAGGTTATCTCACATTTGACGATCTGAATGAGGCGTTGCCCGAAGGGATCACGGATGCTGACGAGCTGGATCTCATTCTGACGCGACTGCGCCGCATGGAGATCGACATTATCGAGGCTTCGGAGGTCGATCGGTATAAGGACGGGAAAAAAGACGCGGAGGAAGAGGAAGAAGAGGAAGAGAAACCCGAAGCCAAGCTCGATATTCTCGACGATCCGGTGCGGATGTATCTCAAGCAAATGGGCCAAGTCCCTCTCCTGACCCGAGAGCAGGAAGTGGAAATTTCCAAACGCATTGAGGAAGCCGAAAATATGGTGCAAAAGCACATCAATCGGTTCGGCTTTATTGCGCGGGCCCACCTTGATCTAGCTGGGAAACTCGCCGAAGGCCGCGAAAGATTTGATCGGGTCATTCTCGACAAAAAAATCGAGAGCCGGGAACGCTACATGAAGAAGCTTCCGCGCTTGTGCAAACAAGTGGAACAATTGAGCGCCTCGATTGCTCAACAATACTGCCAACTCTCACGCAACTCTTCCAAAAAACGATCCAAGAAGCTCAGATCTGTGCAAAGAGCGATAGCTTCGCTGCAAAGGTTTTACCCCCATTTCTATTTCAAACAAAAAGTTACAGAAGAATTTGTTCACCTGGCGGATGAGGCCTACCACACGTCGCTCTATCTTCAGACCGAGTTAGCGAAACGTCCGCGCGAGAAGAAAAAACGTTTACAACTCGGGAACAGAGTACGCGAGTCGGAAAAGAACTTGTGGCTTTCGCTTGATGAATATGCCGAGCAGTACCAGGCGCTCAAAGGTTGGATGCGCCAGGCATTGCGAGCCAAGACCGAAATGGTCGAAGCCAACTTGCGCCTTGTTATTTCGATCGCGAAAAAATACACCAACCGCGGTCTCTCGTTTCTCGATTTAATCCAGGAAGGAAACATGGGACTGATGAAGGCGGTCGAGAAGTTCGAATATCGGCGCGGCTACAAATTTTCCACCTACGCGACCTGGTGGATCCGCCAGGCCATCACACGATCGATCGCCGATCAGGCGCGCACCATCCGGATTCCCGTTCACATGATTGAGACGATCAACAAATTGATGCGTGTGCAAAAACAGCTCGTCCAGGAATATGGTCGCGAGCCTACGCCGGACGAGGTAGCGGAGGAGGTACTATTACCGGTGGATCGCGTCCGCGCGGTCTTGAAGATGGCACAACAACCGATCTCGCTCCAATCGCCCGTGGGCGAGAGCGAAGAGACCAATTTTGGCGACTTTATCGAGGACAAAGGCGCCGAAAACCCGAGCGATATGACTGCCATCGTTTTGTTGAAGGAGAAGATCAAGGATGTCCTCGAGACCCTGACTGAACGCGAGCGGCAAGTGCTCGAGCAACGGTTTGGGTTGGTCGATGGATACAGCCGAACGCTCGAGGAAGTAGGCCGGCAGTTTCAGGTCACGCGGGAGCGCATTCGCCAAATCGAAGCGAAAGCGCTGCGAAAAATGCGCCATCCGACCCGTATCCGGCAGCTCGAAGGTTTCCTCGAGGCGCCCGAACTGTAATAGCACTCTGGGAGTTCTTTCCGAGCGCAACTTTCAGAGCTGCAATCAGTTCAATTCACGGAGAGAATTATGAACCGTGAAGATGACCAGGAATTGTGGGACCTTCTCGGCCATCCGGCCGAGCCCGAGCTTTCTCCATTTTTTGCCCGTAATATTGTGAGACAAGTCCGGCAAGACGGAAGCCGCTCTGAGCGGATGCGAAAATGGTTTGGCTTGCGCAGAGTCATCCCGGCATCTGCTGTGGCAATTGCCCTCATGGCGACGGCAATCGCCATTTATCATCCTGTGTCACAGAAGACCTCCGAGGGAGAGCCAGATGTGGTGGCAAAAATCGATCCACAAGATTACGAAGTTGTCGCTGATCTGGATGAATTGATCGCTTTGGATGAAAACAGCCTGTGGGACGAAAAGCCAACTTTGTAAAGATAATCATTATTTTATCGATCTTCGCCTCGTCCTGCGCTTTGGCACAAGCGCAGCCGCAGCGGACTAATGGGCGAAGGCCAGTAGGTCCAGGCCCTGGGGCTGGACCTGCCCGCCACCCGCCGGTACAGAGTGTGCGTGAGCGGTGGTTTTCGCTTCCGCCGGCGGATCGTCAAATTTTCCGGCGAAATGCCGAGCGTTGGATGCGGATGAGTCCCCAGGAGCGCCAGATCATGCGCGAGCGAGAGAACTTGCGACGAGAGCGCATCAGACGCGAAACTGAGGCCGCCCTACACGACTCCGGGCTCCTGCTGGACCCGGAAAGGCGTGATTTGTTTGAATCCCGCTACATTCAAGAGCGCCGCAAAATCGAACAAGGGCTCCGGCAGCAAATCCAGACTGAGCGGCAGCAGCAACTGCCAGCTTTGATTCAACAGTTAAAAAAAGAATTCCAACCTCCGCAATCGAACGGCACCGCAACAGCGAAACCTACGGAGTCGCCAAAATCTCGCAAGTAAGGGAGTTTACCCCGAAGGTTCCGATAATGTGGGCGCATAAGCCTGGCTCTTGCTCATAAAAATATAAAAAAAGAGCTGGCTCGCATTCCGAGCCAGCTCAGCGGATTTAATCGTCTACGTCAGCTTAGTACCGATGGTAGTAATGGTGACGATGGTGGTGGCGGTAATAGACTCGATGGCCGCCGGACCAATAGAATGTCGGCCCCCCGTAGTAGCTATAATAGTACGGGTATGGTCGATAGTACCCATACGGATAATACCCATATCCGTAGTAGGCTGGATAGCCATAGTAGCCCGGGCCAAATCCGATCCCGAACGACACACCCGCGTCCGAACGGGGCGTCGCTGCAAAAGCAAATCCACTTGCCACCAACCCAATTAAGAGAAGTTTCTTCCAATTCATATAATTTACCTCCCACTTATTAAACAATAGGCGCCACGAGGAGTTTCTAAATTTCTTTGGCTTTAAGATAACCTGTGACGCAAACGCTTTGACCAATCCGTCGGTAGGAGACGGCGTCGAGGTGAATTGCCGTCTGCGTAGCATTGGCTCCCCGGCCTGAAAACGCGATTATGGGTCCTCCTGTCAAAATTGGACCCAGGTAAAGTTGAACTTTATCAATCAAATGCGCATCCAGTGCTTGGCCAAGCACTTCACCGCCGCCCTCGATCAACACACTTGTCACATTTCTTTTTCCTAAGTCTTCTAACACAACAACCAGATCCTTGCGCTTGTACACCAACGTTCGTGCGGCTCGTCGATCCGAAAATAAACGAGCTTTCGGCGGCAGATTGCCTGAGCGGGTTAGCACGACCCGCCAAGGCTGTTTGGCGTGCCGCTTACCACGCACCGTCAACCGTGGATTATCCAGCCGAACCGTTTCCGCACCAACGACAACTGCATCCACGTGAGAGCGAAGCTGGTGCGCGTCACGACGCGCACCAAAGCCCGTAATCCACCGAGGCTCACCCGGGTGCCGCGTTAATCGACCATCGAGGCTCATGCCGCATTTTGCGATTACAAACGGTCGTCCGGTGACAATCCATTTATTGAAACCTTCGTTAAGACGCGCGCACTTCTCGGCCAAAATACCATCACGGACGTTGACCTCCGCATTTCGTAGTTGCGTAATGCCTCTCCCAAAGTGACGAGGATTTACGTCCGTCGTCCCGACAACAACGTTTTTTACGCCGGCTTTAATGATCGCAGTCGTGCAGGGGGCCGTGAGACCAACCGTGGAGCAGGGCTCCAGAGTAACGTAAAGCGTAGCGCGAGCAGGCACGTCGTCGGTGAAGTTGCGAAGGCATTCGATTTCAGCGTGGTCATGGCCTGCTCCTCGATGGTGGCCTCTTGCCACAATCCGACTATCAATTACAAGAACCGCGCCCACGGCCGGATTAGGACTCGTCTGTCCTTGCGCTTTTTCGGCTTCTTTCAGCGCCGCGCGCATAAATCGCTCATCTCGTTCTGCCCTTATTGTCACGGCAAAATCAATAGTTGCGTGTGTCCGGTACGGCAACGGCTTTACACGCTCGATTGTGCAAATATGTCACATTTTTTCCAGGCCAAGTGCCAAAAATATTGTGTCAAATCAACACATGCATTCAGGGAAGGGACCGTACTATTTGCGATAATTACTTCGGGTGCTGTCACTTATGACAATGCGCGTAAACCAATATTTTCTGGCATGAGTGCAGCTTGTAAGAACGCGGCAAGAAAACCTAGAAAGGAATGTTTAAACTATGAGTCTAATTCGTTATCAAAGCCCAGAAGTGATGGCGTGGCCCCCGCTGGATCGGTGGAGCAGTCTGAGGGATGATCTCAATTCGCTCTTCGAATTGCCGTTTTGGTCGAGCTTTGCGCGTCAGGGACAGCTCTTTGGTGGCTGGTCACCGGCACTCGATCTTTACCAAGACAAGGACAACGTCGTTGCTGTTGTCGAACTGCCCGGAATGAAGAAGGAGGATATAGAAATTTCTCTACGCGAAGGCACGTTGACGATCGGCGGCGAGCGAAAAGGCCAGACTTCGAACGGTGAAAAAGCGGAGCGCACCGAGCGTTATATCGGGAAATTCCGCCGGAGCATTACGCTTCCGACCGGCGTGGATGCAGACAAGATCAGCGCAACCTACCGGGACGGAATCCTTACAGTGACACTACCGAAGGTCGAGGAAGCAAAGCCGAAGCAAATTGAGGTCAAGTAAATCAATCTCCGGCGCGTGTAGGAACCGCTGGAAGTTTCTGAAAAGCGAAAGGAAATTAATTATGAATACATTGGTCCGTGAAAATCGCGAGAATGAGCGCGGGCAGAGCGAACAGTTCATTACGCCATCTGCCAGCGTGGTCGAGACTGGAGATGGCTATACACTCGAACTCGAGATGCCTGGGGTAAACAAAGATGGCCTCGAGATTTCGGTCGAGAACAACGAGGTAACAATTTTTGGGCGACGTTCTCGTCCCGGCGTGGAAGGCAAGTTGATTCATCGGGAATCGCGGCCGGAGAACTATCGGCGCACCTTCGAGCTCGATCCATCGATCGATGCGGACAAGATCGGCGCGAAAATCGATCAAGGTATCATCACTTTGACTCTCCCGAAGGCAGAACATGTCAAACCGCGCAAAATCGCTGTTTCTTGAGATCCAGTTTTCTGGAAATCGAAGGCCGCGGACTTTAAGTTCGCGGCCTTTTGATTTCCTAGCGAAGCTTTTTCCGCTTGGCGAACCGTCGGCGGAGAAGTAATTACAGTTACCTCGATATGGCGACGAAAACTGAAGAGAAGACCAGCGCAGACAGACTCACCGTCGCGCGAAATAAAAATCTCGATCTGGCGATTCAGCAAATCGCGAAAGATTAC